>Ga0126314_10001233_pt1 | contig 12208 bp, 8 predicted proteins | sample Plot105B_FD_92535 | JGI IMG/M metagenome (GOLD analysis project Ga0126314, IMG submission 92535) | Serpentine soil microbial communities from UC McLaughlin Reserve, CA, USA - Plot105B | ecosystem: Environmental > Terrestrial > Soil > Grasslands | place: USA: UC McLaughlin Reserve, Lake County...
GCGGATTGCCTGGTTGCCACGACGATCATCGAGTCCGGCCTCGACATCCCGCAGGCCAACACGCTGGTCGTCGAGCGCGCAGACGAGCTGGGGCTCGCTCAGGCCTACCAGATCCGCGGTCGCGTCGGCCGCTCCCGCGAGCGCGCCTACGCGTACCTGCACTACCCCTCGGCCGAGGCCCTGAGCCCCGAGGCGGGGGCGCGACTCGCGACGCTCTCGGACTACACGGAGCTCGGGTCGGGCTTCGCGATCGCGATGCGCGACCTGGAGCTCCGGGGGGCCGGGAACCTCTTGGGAGACGAGCAGTCCGGCCACGTGGCCGCGGTGGGGTTCGAGCTCTACGTGTCGCTGCTGGACGACGCGGTCGCCGAGCTTCGCTCGACCGACGGCGCCGGCAGGCGCGAGGCGTCGGTCCGCCTGGACGTGGACGTCGACGCCTACCTGCCGGCGGACTACATCCCGTTCGAGGCCGCGAAGATCGACGTCCACCGCCGGATCTCGGGCGCGGGGGACGCCGGCGAGCTCCGAGCCCTCCGCGACGAGCTGCGCGACCGCTTCGGGCCGGTGCCGAAGCCGGTGGAGAACCTGATGGAGCTGCAGCGCGGGCGCATCGAGCTCGGGCTGCTGGGCGCCCGCTCGGTCGAGTTCCGCGGCGGCCGGCTGTCGATCACGCCGCTCGAGCTCGACGCCACGGCGGTCGGGCGCCTACGCGAGGGGATGCCGGAGGCGATGTACGAGTCGCGAGCGAAGACGCTCTCGGTCCGCGTTCCGGATGAGCCGGCGGCGCGGCTGGCGGCGGTCCTGGGTCTCGCCGAGGCGGTGCGGAAGACGGCACCGGAGCCGGTCCCGGCCTAACCCTCTACCGCGATTGTCGGATTTAGGGCGATATGCGCCACAAATCCGACAACGACGGCGTTGGGGAGGGCTTAAGGCTGCATTAGCCCGTACCGCTATTCTCCCGCGGTCGTGGCGAACCGTCGGGACAGGAGGATCGTGGTCGCGGCCGTGCTGGCCGTGTTCCTGGTCGCCTTCTTCGTCATCGTCGCGCTCGCCCAGGGGATCGGTCACCCCAGCCCGTCCTCCGACGAGGTGGCGGTCGTCGAGGACGCTCCCGACGGCCACATCACCGTCGACCAGTTCAACGCCGCGCTCGAGCAGACCGCCCTCGGGCAGGGGCTGCAGAAGGTTCCGGATTCCTCCGATCCCCAGTACGCGACGCTCAAGGACACCGCCATCGCCAATCTCCTGACGTCGCGCTGGATCGCAGGTGAGGCCGAGGATCGCGGGATCACGGCCTCGGACACCGACATCGATACCTGGATCAAGGAGAACATCGGCGGCCCCTCTCAGTTCCAGCAGGCGGCCAAGCAGGCCGGGTTCACCGAGGACGAGGCCCGTGAGCAGGCTCGGATCATCGTCCTGAGCCAGGAGCTCCAGAAGGAGGTCATCCCCAGCAAGCCGCCTAGTGTCTCCGAGGAGCTCGTCCGCGACTTCTACGAGGCAAACAAGTCGCAGTTCACCCAGCCGGAGACGCGCGATGTCCGCGAGATCGTGAACAAGGACAAAGCCAAGGTCGAGCAGGCCAAGGCGATCCTGGAGAAGGATGACTCCGACGCGAGCTGGAAGAAGGTGGCGGCGAAGTACTCGACCGACAAGGCGACGAAGTCCAACGGCGGATTGCGGGAGGGCGTGGCCCAGGGCCAGAGCGAGCCTGCGCTGGACGAGCAGATCTTTGCGGACACGACCACCACCGGCGAGCTCGTGGGGCCGTTTGAGGGGCAGGCCGGCTGGTACCTGATCGAGGTCGAGAAGGTGACGCCGGAGACCGTGACGCCGCTCGACAAGCTGGCGGAACAGATCAAGCAGCAGCTGGCGCAGGGCGAGCAGCAGCAGGTCGCGGCCACGGCCCAGAAGAGCATTACCGACAAGTGGACCTCGAGGACCTTCTGCGCGTCGGGCTACGTCGTCCAGCAGTGCTCGAACTACATGGCACCCGCGCAGACGACGGAGGGCGCTTCGCCCGTGACCTCGAGCGGCGCCGTCAGCCCGGGCGAGACCACGGTCTTCCCCGGCCAGGCCCCGACCGCGCTGCCCCAGGGCCCGCAGTACCCGGCGCCGAAGAGCCAGCCCTCGGTGCTCGGCCCCGGCGGTGCCCCCACGCTCCCGCCGGGCGCGGTTCCGCCCGGCGAGGGCGAGACCGTCCCCGGCGGATAGCTCACGGGCGCCATGAGCGACGACTCCCCTCGGCCCGTCGCCGAGAGCGACGTCGCAGCCGCGCTCATCCGGCTCGACGAGATCACGCGCCGTCTGCGGCGCGAATGCCCGTGGGACCGGGAACAGGACGAGCGCTCGATCGTCCCGCACACGGTCGAGGAGGCCTACGAGCTCGCGGACGCGGCGGCGAGCGGCGACGACGCCAAGCTGCTGGACGAGCTGGGCGACGTGCTGTTCCAGGTGTACTTCCTCGCGCTGCTGCTGGAGGAGCGGGGCGCCGGCAACCTGGCGGACGTCGCCGAGTCCATGGCGCAGAAGCTGATCCGCCGCCACCCGCACGTGTTCGGCGAGACGCAGGCGGAAACGGCCGGCGAGGTGCTCCGAAACTGGGACCGGATCAAGCGCGAGGAGGAGGGCCGGGGAGCGGAGGACCCGTTTGCGGACGTCCCCGAGAACCTGCCCGCGCTGCTCTATGCCCGAAAGATGCAGCGGCGAGCCGCCTCGGCGGGCCTCGCGGGCAAGGAGGCGAGTGAGCGGATGCCGGGGCCCGAGGCGCGTGACGAAGCCGAGCGGTGGATCGGCGAGGCGCTGTTCAGCCTCGTCGACACGGCAAGGCGCCTGCGGGTCGACCCGGAGCTGGCGCTGAGGACGGCGGCCGAGCGCTTCCGCGGCGAGCTCGATTCCGGGACGGGCACCTAGACTTCCGCCGCCGATGCCCACGATCGAGCGCATCCACGCCCGTCAGATCCTCGACTCCCGGGGAAACCCGACCGTCGAGGTCGAGATCGAGCTCGACACGGGCGCGAGCGGCCGCGCAGCGGTCCCGTCTGGAGCCTCGACCGGTGAGTTCGAGGCGACCGAGCTGCGTGACGATGGCGCCGAATGGGCGGGCAAGGGCGTTTCGCGCGCGGTCGGCAACGTCAACGACGAGATCGCCCGCGCGCTCACGGGAGCCCGCGCGACCGAGCAGGGCGCGATTGACCGCACGCTCATCGACCTGGACGGCACTCCGAACAAGTCGCGCCTGGGCGCCAACGCGATCCTCGGCGTGTCACTCGCCGTGGCGAAGGCGGCCGCGGCGGAGGCGGGGGAGCCGCTCTACCTGTTTCTCGGCGGCACCGGTGAGACCACCCTGCCGGTCCCGATGATGAACCTGCTGAACGGGGGCGCGCATGCCGACAACAAGGTCGACTTCCAGGAGTTCATGGTGGTCCCGGGCGGGGCGCCGACGTTCGCCGAGGGCCTGCGGATGGGGGTGGAGGTGTTCCACGCTCTCAAGGCGACGCTCAAGTCGCAGGGGCTGGGGTCGACGGTGGGAGACGAGGGCGGTTTCGCGCCCGACCTGGACTCCAACGAGGCGGCGCTCGAGGTACTCATGGCGGGCATCGAGGCCGCGGGTTACGAGGCGGGAAAGGATGCCTCCATCGCCCTCGACCCGGCGACTAGCGAGCTCTTTGAGAACGGGTCCTACGTCCTCGAGCACGAGGGCCGCACGCTGTCGCCCGACGAGCTCGCCGACTACTGGGCGGGGATCTGCGAGCGCTACCCCGTCGTCTCGCTCGAGGACGGAATGGACGAGGAGGACTGGGACGGCTGGCGGACGCTCACCGAGCGCCTCGGGTCGAGCGTGCAGCTCGTGGGCGACGATCTCTTCGTGACGAACCCCGACCGGCTGCGCCGCGGGATCGAGGCGGGTGTCGGGAACTCGATCCTCGTGAAGCTGAACCAGATCGGGACGCTCACCGAGACGCTGGAGACGATCGCGATCGCGAAGGAGGCGGGATACACGACGGTCATCTCTCACCGCTCCGGCGAGACCGAGGACACGACGATCGCGGACATCGCGGTCGCCACCGGCGCGGGCCAGATCAAGACCGGGGCACCATCGCGCTCCGATCGCGTCGCGAAGTACAACCAGCTGCTCCGCATCGCCGAGGAGCTCGGAGAGCGCGCGACCTATCCCGGCATCGAAGCCTTCGCCGGAAGGTAGAGCGCGCCGGTTGGCGAACCATGTGGCGTGAGCGCTCGCGCGTACCGCGTATCGCCGCGCCGGTCCAGCGGCCGGCGAACGAGGATCCACTGGGACCGCCTGGGACGGATCGTCCTCGTGCTGGTCTTCTTCGCGATCCTGTTCTCCTACATCAGCCCGGTCGTGAACTTTCTGGATGCCTGGCGGGGGTCGCACGAGACGGACTCCCAGCTTGCGTCGCTGCGGCGGGAGCACGACCGCCTCGAGGCGAAGGCCGAGGCGCTCAAGTCAGCCAACGCAGTGGCCGAGGCGGCGCGAAGGAACGGCATGGTGCTGAACGGCGAGGGCTCGTTCGTCGTCAAGGGCCTGCCTCGCTGAGCAAGCTTCAACGGTCCAACCGCCGGGCACCGCGCCAGTGACCGTACCGGCGGCGTTCTACACCGCGCCCGCGAGCGATCAGGTCCTCACCGCGAGCGCCTACATCCTCGGGGTCGTCGAGCTCGTGGCGCTGATCGGCGCCCTCGCGTTCGGGGCCTATCGCGTGCGCGCCCTGCTGCTGCCGGCATGGACCGGCGCCCCGGCTCGCCTGGCGGAGATCGTGCTCGGGGCCGCGGCCCTCGTCTGGGTCTCCGAGGCCCTCGGAACCTTCGGCGGCTTCAAGGAATACGTCGTGCTGGGCGTCGGCATCGCAGTTGGCCTCGCCGCGGGCATGGTCGCGACGAGCTTGGCCCGCGGCCGGGAGGCCGGCCCGCCTCCGCCCTCGCCGCCGGCGTGGAACGTGGCGAAGATCGTCGCGGTCCTCGTGTGCGCCGCGGTCGCGGCGGGCTGGATGGTTCCCACGCTCGGCACGTTCGCGGCGGGCATGGATCGCGCGGACAGCCTCTGGTACCACATGCCGCTCTCGGCCAAGTTCGTCCAGACCGGCTACCTGGGGCACATCTACTTCTTCGACCCGATCTTCCTGGCGTCGTTCTATCCGGCGAACTCCGAGGTCACCCACGCGGTCCCGATCCTGTTCTTCGCCCGCGACATCGTCTCGCCGGTGATGAACCTGGGCTGGCTGGCGGTCGGCCTCCTTGCCGCGTACTGCATCGGGCGCCCGTACGGCCTGGGGCCGCAGGCGCTGATCGGCGGGGCGATCGCTCTGGGCTCGCAATCGCTGATCGAATTCCAGGCGGGCGAGGCGCTCAACGACATCACGGGGGTCGCGTTCGTCCTGGCGGGGGTGGCGCTGCTTGTCAACGGTTACGCGGCCCGGGCAGGTAGGGAGGGCGCCCCGGGGCCGCCCCAAGACGTCGAACGGCAAGTTAGTCAGGCATCGCCTGACAAAGTTGCCGTTCGCCAGGGGTTGGGCGTGGTCGGCGCGCAGCTCGTCACCGGACGATCGATCGAAACCGGCGCTCTCGTCGTTGCCGGCGTAGCCGCCGGCTTCGCCGCCGGCGTCAAGCTCTCCTTTCTCGCCCCCATCGCTGCCCTCACCGTCGGCGTGATCGTCATCGCGCCAGGCGCGGCCCGCTTGCGGGCAACGCTTGCGTTCGGCGTCCCCATGCTGCTGGCAGGCGGCTACTGGTATCTGCGAAACCTCGTCGCCGTCGGCAACCCGATTCCCTACATCGGGCACCTCGGTCCGATCTCGCTCCCGGCGCCGGTCAGGGACTTTCAGCTGCGGCCCGACTACGCGGTCGTTCACTACTGGAACGACACGGGCGTTTGGTCGGACTGGTTCGCGCCCGGGCTCCACGAGTCGTTCGGGACGCTTTGGCCGGCGATGCTGATCGGGATGCTCGCCGCGGCGCTCCTCGCCCTCTGGCGGGGGCAGGAGCCGATTCTTCGGGTGCTTGGGGCGTTCGTACTCGTCACCACGCTCGCCTACCTCTTCACGCCGCTTACAGCCGCAGGTGAGGAGGGGGAGCCGATCTCGTTCGTTTGGAACGTCCGCTACCTCGCGCCGGCCGTTGCGGTGGGGCTCGCGATCCTGCCCTGTCTGCCCGCCGCGCGGGCGACCGCTCGCCGGCAGGTCGTGGTGCTCGCGGGGCTGACTGTGGTGCTCGCGTTCACCGTCGGGTCGCTCGTGCAATGGGATCAGGGGCACACGAAGGGAGCGGTTGCGGCGGGCGTATTGGTCGTGGTGCTGGCCGCCGCGATCGCGTTGGTGCATCGCCTGGGTTGGTTCGATGGCGCCCGGCGCTGGTGGGTCCGGGCGGCGGTGGGTGCTGGTGCGGCTGCCGTGATCGCGGTTGGCGGGTATGTCGGTGAGCGGCATTACCTCGACCACCGCTACGAGAACACCGGGCAGGTGCAGGACCTGGCGGCGGCCCTTCGCTGGGCCCGTGACGTTCGCGACGCGCGCATCGCCGTCGGCGGGATTCGCGGCGTCTTCACGCAGTACCCGTTCTACGGGACCGACCTCTCCAACGAGGTCCAGTGGCTCGGCAAGCGGGGGCCGCACGACGCCTACAACCGGATCCCCGACTGCCGTGAGTGGCGCGAGGCGATCGACGCCGGGGGGTACACCCACGTCGTGACGACCTTCGACCCGTATCTCCCGGGAACGATGCGGAACACTCCCGAAGGCCGGTGGACAGGATCCGATCCGAACGCCCACCTCGTTCTGCGCGACGGCCCGGTGCGAGTGTTCGAGCTCCGCGGCCGGCTCGACCCGGCCGGGTGTGCGGGGCAGAAGCCGTTGAGCAAGGCGAAGCTCCACAGCGTCCCGAACCTCAACTCCAGTCTTAAGAACTCGGATTAGGCTCCCGGTGATGTTCGTCGAGGAGCGTCTAGCGACGAGTCAGGCAACGCCATTTGCGGCGGCTACGCCGCCTGACCTGCCTCTGCGGCGACAAAGTCGCCGCCTCGAACACCCGGCGGAGCCGCCGCAATAGATGCTCGGCGTATACGCCTCGGCAGCAGCGATTCTCATCGCCTCGCTCGTGCTGGGGCGGGCGCTGCTCCACATCGTCGGGCTGAGCGTCCACACGTGGCTCGGCGGCGTGGTGGGGTTCGCCGCACTCACGATCGCCTGCCCGCTGCTCATCCGGCTCCCGGGCCGCGGCACGACCGTGTCGGTCGTCCTCGCGTTGATCACGGTAGCGGCGATGTCCTACCTGTGGCTCGAGGACCGCGGGGGACGCCTGCTGGCCCGGCGCTCCGCGGACGGGAGGGCGGACCCGGATCGCCGCGGCCCGCGTCCTCCCGGCGAGGGGCATCCGGAATCGAGCTGGGCTCTCGGGGTGCTCGTGGTCCTGATCGTGGTGGTGGTCGCCTCGTTGCCGTTCGCATTCAACGAGCGCAACGGCGTCCTGGGCGAAGGCATCTACACCAACGACCAGGCCGCGCAGCTCTTCTGGACCGACTGGCTTCAGCAGGGCGTCGGCCCCGAGCCGAACGCGGTGCGCTTCGGCTATCCGACCGGCCCGCAGTCGGTCGCCGCGACGGCCGCCGAGGCGACCAACTCGAGCCTCCTGGACTCGTTCAACGGGCTGCTCATCGTGATCCCCGTGCTCACGGCCCTCACCGCGCTCGGGGTGATGGGCGGGCTGTCCCCGCCGCGGCGCGTGATCGCGTCGTCGCTCGTGGCGATGCCGTACCTGGCCGCGTCGTTTCTGGCGCAGAGCGCGTTCAAGGAGACCGCGATGGCGCTCCTGGTGCTGGCGTTTGCGGTCACGCTGCGCGACCTCGCGTTCCTAAATCGGAATCCGGACTACGGAGGTGGAGCCCACCCCCGCCGGGCGCTGATCATCGTCCTGCTCCTGCTGACCGCCTCGAGCGTCTTCGTCTACAGCATTCCAGGCCTCATCTGGTTCGCCCTCGCGCTGCCGATGTGGGTCGCGCTGGAGTTCCTCACCGGCGGCCTGAGAATCGACATGGACGCCGCCCGCGCGTCCCTGCGCCGCCACCGGCGGATGATCGTCGCCGTCGCGGTCATCCTCGTCGCGGTCGCGGCGTTCTCCGCGTCGCAGCTCTCGGGGTTCGTGGACAAGGTGGGAATGGTGCAGGCATCCGCCGGGCGGCTCACCTCGCCTGTGTTCCCGGGCGAGGCGCTCGGGATCTGGCCGGAGGGCGACTTTCGGATCGTCCGCGGGGAGGTCGATGGCGCGTACATCGCGGTCGCGATCGCGCTGATCGCGGCGGCGATCGGGGCGGTGGCCGCCGTGCGGCGCCGCGATTGGGGCTTGCTCGCGGTGGCGGCGAGCACGGTCATCGTCTATGTGGTCGCCCGCCTGTGGGCGTCGATCTACGTCGAGGCCAAGGCGTTGGCGGTGATGTCCCCTCTGCTCGTCATGGCCATGCTGCTGGGGCTGCTCGCGCCCAGCTGGACGCCCGACGACGACCCGCGGGACCGGCGAGGCGCCGAGCCGTCCGGCCGCTGGCGGTTCGTTCGCGGCCGCAACGTCACGGTGGCGCGCTATGTCTTCGGCGGCATCGTCGCCGCGTGTATCGCCGCGTCCGCGTTCCTGGCGCTCCGCGCCGCCCCGGTCGGGTTCAACCAACGCGGTGTCGAGCTCGAGGGCCTGTCGGGCCTGATCCCGAACGATTCGGTGGTCTTCCTCGGGGTTGACCGGTTCTCGGGCTACTGGCTTCGCGGGACGCTGATGAAGAGTCCCGGCGGCTATGTGCCCGCCGCGGTCAAGGGCCGGCGTTCGAAGGTGTGGGAGCAGGGCTTCTCGATGGACTTCGACACCGTTCGACCCAAGACCCTCGACGACTTCGACTATGCGATCACGACCCGCGCGGGCTACCAGAGCACGGCGCCGCCCAACTTCAAGCCGGTCGCCAACACGCCGTCTTTCACGCTGTGGAAGCGGGACGGCCAAACGCCGCCGCAGCAGATCATCGAGAAGCACGACAAGCCCGGGCGCACTCTCGGGTGCCCCGACGGCGCCAGCAGCGGCATCGCGAGCGACCACGGCACGGCGACCCTCCTGGACCGGCCGGTCGTGCGGAAGCAGCCGGCCTGGAAGCCGACGTGGCATTTCGATGCGCCGGGGACCGCCTCGGTCAAGATGCCCCTGCGCCGCGGTCGCTGGGATCTTTCGCTGCAGTACGACAGCCAGGAGTCCCTCGCCGTGACGGCGGGCGGACACAGCTTCACGCTTCCGCCGTCGCTGGACGGGATGTACCTCTCTGAGCAGGGGAAGGCGTCGTTCTGGCACGCGGGCTCGGTGCGATCGACGGGCAAACCGGTGAAGGTCACGGTCAGCGCGTCCGATCGGAGCTCATTCCAGCGCCTCGTCGGCGTGCGGCGCCAGGTGTGGCTCGGCGCTGTCGCGGCGACCGCGGGCAGCCCCCAGACCGCACCGCTCCACGACGCCTGCAAGCGCTACGTCGACCATTACGTCGTCGGCGCCAAGGCGGCCGCCAGCCAGGCCCCGCCATCAAGCGGCTAGCGCGCCCTCCACTAACTTCCGTCTCCCAATGTCCCCCAACCAGGCCGCCAACCTGCCCACGGTCCTCCGCAACGAGGAAGGCCGCCCGGTCGCCAAGCCGCCACCGGTGCTGTTCGTCGGTGGGACGGGTCGCAGCGGCACGCATGTGGTCGCGAAGTTGTTCGCCAAGCACTCGAAGATGGCGCTCGTCCCGGTCGAGGTCCGCTTCCACGTGGAGGACCGCGGATTCCCGGGGCTTCTCTCAGGCGACGTGACGAAGGAGCAGTTCCTGAAGCGCCTGCGGGGGTTCTGGTGGCGTGGCTTTCAGACCCGGCGGATGCGAGGCCTCTACCGCTTCGTGCCCAAGGAGCGCTTCGAGCACGCAGTCGCGAAGTTCGAGAACGCCTTCGACGACGACGCAGAGGGGGCTTGTCACGAGCTCTTCTACGAACTACTGAGCGTGCGGCGCGAGCGTGCGGAGGCGCCGACGCTGGTGGAGCAGAGCTGCGACACGGTTGCCCAGGGAGCAACCCTCTCGCCCCTGTTTCCCGAGGCGAAGTTCATCCACGTGGTCCGCGACGGGCGCGACGCATCGGCGTCGCGCGTCTCCCAGACCCGTGGCCTCGTCTATCCGCGGACCCGAAGGCAGGGGCTCGCGTGGTGGGAGGAGCGCATACGGGCGATCGACGCCGGCGCGCGTGCCATCCCGTCCGAGCGTCTGCTCACCGTGAGCCTCGACGAGTTCCTGATGCTCGGCCGGCGCGCGCTGCGGCCCTTCTGCCGCTTCGTGCGCATCTACCCTCAGCCGAAGATGAAGCGGTTCTACCGCCGCCGCATGAGCCACGAGCTCGCGCATTCCGAGCGCTGGCGGGCGGGGCTCAGCGACCGCAAGACCGCAGATCTTGAGCGCGCCTACGAGGAGATCGTGGCCGGGCTCGAGCGCGATGGCGTCGCCTGCGCGCCGCTCCTGCGGCGGACCCTCGATCGCTCCCTGGGCGCGGCCCCGGAGGACGGTGAGATCACCGCGTTCCTGGCCGGCGACGGCACGCCTTGGCAGGTGCCCGAGTGAGCGAGTTCCGGGACGACAAGCGCGGGAGAAACCTCCCCCGGCGCCCGTCGGGAACGGACGCGGGAGGTTTCGAGCCAGCCGACCTCGTATTCATCGGCGGTACCGGACGGAGCGGGACCACCGTGCTGGCAGAGCTCCTCGGCCACCACTCGAGGTTCTTCGCGGTGCCCATCGAGTGCCGGTTCCACTGCCATCCCAAGGGCCTCGCGGACGTCGCCGCGGGACGCACCACGCCCGAGGACTTCGTTCGCAAGCTGCGTACGTACTGGTGGTATCGGGTGCGGGTGGGGTCGGCGGCGATCGTCCCCACCGGATTCGCCGGCAGGTTCCGTCTCGCCGCGCTCAGGCTGCGGCAGCGGCTTGGGCTGGGGCCGCGCGAGGAGGTCAGGGTGCGCGGCCTGCACCAGATCATCGATCGCGACCGCTTCGACCAGGCGATCGGTCGCTTCGAGGATGCGCATCGCGCCGACCTCCTGCAGGCCTCTCGCGACCTCTTCTACGACCTGATCGCACCGGCCCGCGAGGCCTCCGGCAAACCGGCGGTGGTGGAGATGAGCACCTTCTCGATCGGGGCCGCGCCGGAGCTCGCCCGCATCTTTCCCGAGGCGCGGTTCGTGCACAGCGTGCGCGACGGGCGCGACTCGGGCGCGTCGAAGGTGGGCCTCCGCGAAAAGGAGCACCACCCGACGGATGCGATCTCCGGCATCGACTTCTGGGCCGACCGGCTGCGGCGGGCGGACCTCGGGGTCAAGGGGCTCTCCGGCGATGAGGCCTCCCGGCTCCACCTGATCAGCCTCGACGAGCTCGTGTGGGCGGATCGCGAGCGCACCTACGCCGAACTACTCGACTTCCTGGGCGCGGACGACGAGCAGCCGATGCGGGACTTCTTCGAGCTGCGCATGACCGGGCAGGCCGCCAACCGCGGGCGCTGGCGCGAGGGCCTCGACGAGGCCGAGCAACGAGAGGTGACCGAGCACTACGAGACGACGCTCGCGCGGCTCGAGCGTGAGGGCTACCACTCCGCCGCGCTGCTTCGTCGCACGTACGAGCGCACGCTCGCCTCGCAGCCCAGCGCGTGACATTGCGCGAGAGGCCCGAGGTCATCTTCGTCGGCGGCACGCGCTTCAGCGGGGCGCACGCGGTGGCGGTCCAGCTGGCGGAAGGCGTGGGCATGACATCGCTGCCGGTGCCGGCGCGCTTCCACAGCGACCCCTGGGGCATGCCGGCCCTGCTTCACGGCCGGATTGGGCTGGACGACTTCGCGGAGCGGCTGCGAACCCAGGAGATCGCGCGGCGTATGCCACGCGAGCGCCTCGATGACGCGCTCGCGGCGCTCAGGAAGGGTTATCACGCCGATCCCCTCCAGTCCTGCCGCGAACTCTTCTGGGCGCTCATCGACGAGCTCGAGGCGGATGGCGCCGCGGAAACGCTGGTGGAGGCGAGCCCCAGCAACCTGCTGGAAGCGCAGACCCTTACCCGGCTCGTACCACAGGCCAGGTTCGTGCACGTGGCGCGCGACGGCCGGGACGTCGCCGCGGCGGCGGTCGAATCGGATGACGTCGACCTTCGCCGGATCGGGGTCGGGCTGGA
>Ga0126314_10001234_pt1 | contig 12202 bp, 10 predicted proteins | sample Plot105B_FD_92535 | JGI IMG/M metagenome (GOLD analysis project Ga0126314, IMG submission 92535) | Serpentine soil microbial communities from UC McLaughlin Reserve, CA, USA - Plot105B | ecosystem: Environmental > Terrestrial > Soil > Grasslands | place: USA: UC McLaughlin Reserve, Lake County...
CCAGCGAGCTGGCGGCCTCGCCGCGGTCGTCGTTCGTGGCCGACTTCACGGGGGCGGTCGTGCTCACCGGCGTGGCGCGCCGCGGTCACGACGGGCTCTCGCACGTCGAGCTTGACGGTGGCGGCGAGGTCACCAGCACGGATGACGGCGACGGACCGGTGGCGGTGAGCGTCTACCCGTGGGAGATCGCGATCGAGCCTGCCACGGCCGCGAGGCCGCCCGGCTCCACGCAAAACCACGTGGCGGCGGAGGTGCTCTCGGTTACGAGGATCGGCAACCGCGTCCGGCTCGGCCTGACAGGCCCGCAGCCGCTGGCGGCGGAGATCACGGGCGCGTCGGCGGACGAGCTCGGCCTGCGCGCCGGCACAAGGGTGATCGCCAGCTGGAAGGCGTCCGCCACCCGCCTCGTGGCGATCTGAGCCGGGCGCGGCGCGCGGCGCCCGTGGATACCCTTGCGCCTCACCGTGGACCGCTACGACCCGAAGACGATCGAGCCCAAGTGGCAGAGGATATGGGCCGACGAGCGCACCTGGGAGGTCTCGAACGAGCCCGACGAGCGTCCCAAGGCTTACGTGCTCGAGATGCTCCCCTACCCGTCCGGTGAGCCGCACATCGGCCACCTGAAGACATACTCGGTCGGCGACGCCGTCGCACACTTCCAGCGCCGCAACGGCCACCGGGTCCTCCACCCGATGGGCTACGACGCCTTCGGGCTGCCCGCGGAGAACCACGCCATCAAGACCGGCCAGCACCCGCGCGAGTCCACCGAGGCGGCGATCCGGGAGTTCCGGCGCCAGTTCCGAGAGTGGGGCGTCTCGATCGACTGGACGCGCGAGTTCGGCACCCACGAGCCCGAGTACTACCGCTGGACGCAGTGGATCTTCCTGCGCATGTACGAGCGCGGCCTTGCCTACCGCAAGGAGGCGGCGGTCAAGTGGTGCCCCAAGGACCAGACCGTGCTCGCCAACGAGCAGGTGATCGACGGTCGCTGCGAGCGCTGCGGCACGCTCGTGGAGGCCAAGCAGCTCGAGCAGTGGTTCTTCCGTATCACGGAGTACGCGGACCGCCTGCTCGAGGACATGCAGGCGATCGAGTGGCCGCCGCACGTGGTGGCGATGCAGGAGAACTGGATCGGCCGCTCCGAGGGCGCGGAGGCGGTGTTCCGCTCCGAGGAGCTGGGGATCGACTATCCGGTCTTCACGACCCGGCCGGACACGATCTTCGGCGCCACCTTCTTCGTTCTTGCGCCCGAGCACCCGGACGTGCTGCGCCTGAACGACTCGCCGGAGGTCCACGAGTACGTGAACCGTGCGCTGACCGAGTCGCCGGAGGAGCGCGGTGACGAGCACAAGCAGAAGACCGGCGTGCCGCTCGGGCACACGGTCACGAACCCCGCGACGGGCGAGCAGATACCGATGTGGGTCGCGGACTACGTGCTGATGGAGTACGGCACGGGAGCGGTGATGGGCGTGCCGGCGCACGACGAGCGCGACTTCGAGTTCGCCCAGCAGTTCGAGATCGAGATCCGGCGCGTGATCGAGTGCGGCGAGCTGCCCTGCACCGCCGACGGCCCCATGGTCAACTCCGGCCGCTTCGACGGCCGGGGCAACCGCGAGGCCTACGAGCAGATCGTGGACTGGCTCGAGTCGGAGGGCAAGGGAAGGCGCTCGGTGAACTACAGGCTGCGCGACTGGCTGCTCTCGCGCCAGCGCTACTGGGGCTGCCCGATTCCGATGGTGTACTGCGAGACGGACGGGCTCGTGCCGGTGACGGACGACCAGCTACCGGTGGAGCTGCCGGACATCGAGGACTACACCCCAAAGGGCCAGTCGCCGCTCGCGACCGCCACGGACTGGGTGAACACGACGTGCCCGAAGTGCGGCGGTCGCGCCCGGCGCGAGACCGACACGATGGACACCTTCGTCGACTCGGCGTGGTACTTCCTGCGCTACTGCGACCCCCACAACGACCAGGCGCCCTGGAGCCGCGAGAGCGTGGACATGTGGATGCCGGTCGACCAGTACATCGGCGGCATCGAGCACGCGATCCTGCACCTGATGTACGCGCGCTTCTTCGTGAAGGCGCTCGCGGACATCGACCTGCTCGGCGTGCAGGAGCCGTTCGCGCGGCTGTTCACGCAGGGCATGATCACGCGCGACGGGGCGAAGATGTCGAAGTCGAAGGGGAATGTGGTGTCCCCGGAGGAGCTCATCGAGCGCTACAGCGCGGACACGGCGCGCTGTTACATCCTCTTCATCGGGCCGCCGTCGCACGACGCGGACTGGCAGGAGGCCGGCGTCGGCGGCGTCCACCGCTTCCTGTCGCGGCTCTGGACCGCGGCGGCCGAGGCGACGCACGGCACGTCGCCCGAGGACTCGCTGCACGGTGGCGCCAGCGAGCTCTTTCGCAAGGCGCACTGGGCGATCGACAAGGTCACGCACGACATGCAGACGGACTTCGCCTTCAACACCGCGATCGCCGCCGTGATGGAGCTAACCAACGAGATCTATAGGCAGCGCGACTCGACGCCGCCCGGCGACGTGCGCTTCGCGATCGCCACGGCCGGCTCGCTGATCTTCCCGTTCGCCCCCCACCTGGGAGCCGAGGTCTACGAGATGATGACCGGCGGCCGGGTCTGGGAGGAGCCATGGCCGAAGGCCGATCGTGCACTGCTCAACCGAGACTCGTTCGACCTCGTGGTGCAGCTGAACGGCAAGCTCGTCGACCGTGTGCCCGCGCCGGCGGGGGCGACGAACGAGGCACTCGAGGAGCTGGCGCGGGGATCCGACAAGCTCGCCGGGCGTTTGAACGGCCGGGAAATCGTCAAGACTGTTGTCGTGCCTGGGAAGCTCGTGAACTTCGTCGCGCGATGAACGCTCGTCCGCGGGAGACTCAGGTACCGATCGGGCCACTGGTGGCGGCCATCGGCGCGGTGCTCCTGATCGTGAGCCTCGGCCTGGACTGGTATGGGCCCTACTCGGGCTTCTCCAGCTTCGAGTTCCTCGACCTGCTCCTCGTGGTGCTCGCGCTTGTCACGCTGGCCGCGCTGGCCGCCGAGTTCGGCCTGCTGCGCACTCCTCTGAGGGCCGGCACTCCGCTGGTCGTCGGTGTGCTCGCGCTCCTGATCGTGCTCAGCCAGCTGATCAACCATCCGCCGGTCGGCAACGAGCGCGACGTCGAGACCGGCCTCTGGCTCGGCCTCGCTGGCGCCGCGCTGATGCTCGCGGGCGCCATCCTCTCCACGGCGCGGATCGCGATCGCCGTGGAGCCGCGAGCGCGCGGGTCGGCCGCCACGGCGCCGCCGGCCGCCGCCTCCGCCCCGCCGGCCGCCGCGCCGCCGCGGTCGGCGTCGCCACCGCCGTCCGACCAGGCGCCCACGGTCGCGGACGAGCCCCGGCCCTGACCTACGTGGCCGTTGCCGGGCCCGGCGAGGCGTCCGCCGAGGAGCGGGACGCAGCCGAGGCCGTCGGGCGCGAGCTCGCCCGGCGAGGCGTCGTTCTCGTATGCGGCGGTCTCGGCGGCGTGATGGAGGCCGCCTGCAGGGGCGCGAAGCAGGCCGGCGGAACCACGGTTGGCATCCTTGCCGGCAAGGATCGCTCAGACGCGAACCCGTTCGTCGACATCGCGATCGCCACGGGCCTCGGCCAGGCACGGAATGCGGTGATCGTCCGGGCCGCGGACGCCGTGGTGGCTATTGGCGGCGGGTACGGGACACTTTCGGAGATCGCCCTTGCGCTCAGGCGCTCGAAACGGGTGGTCGGCCTCGGCAGCTGGGACATAGAAGGCGTCGAACCAGCCGCGAGCCCGGAGGCCGCCGTCGCAGCCGTGCTCGGGGATTCGCTCACCTAGACTCGCCGGTTCGTGAGCGGCCAGTCCGACACTCCGTACCTCGACGCCCTGCGCGCCTACGCCCACCGAAAGCCCGGCCGCTTTCACGTGCCGGGGCACAAGGGCGGCCTCGGCGCGGACCCGGGGCTGGTGGAGGTGATCGGCGAACGGGCGCTCGAGTTGGACGTTCCCGCGCTCACCTACGGGATCGACGTGGGCGAGGAGCCGACCCCGTTCGTCGCGGCGCAGCGGCTGGCCGCCGAGGCGTGGGGGGCGAGCCGCACCTGGTGGCTCGTGAACGGCGCGTCCCAGGGCAATCACGTGGCGCTGCTGGCGCTCGGCCACCAGGGGCATCATGTGGTCGCGCAGCGCAACGCGCATTCGAGCACGATCGACGCTCTGGTCATGTCGGGGCTGCGGCCGACCTTCGTGGCGCCGGAGCTCGACCCCGAGCTGCACATTGCGCACTGCATGACGCCGGAGGCGCTCGACGGTGCGCTCAGGGAGACGCCGGAGGCGGTGGGCGCGACCGTCGTCTCGCCGACCTACTTCGGTGCGGTGGCCGACGTGGCCGGCCTCGTCGAGGTGGCTCACGGCCACGGCGTGCCGCTGGTCGTGGACGAGGCATGGGGCGCGCATCTGCCCTTCCACGAGGACCTGCCGGCTGACGCGCTCAGCCTGGGAGCGGACCTCGTCATATCCAGCACGCACAAGATCGTCGGCAGCCTCACCCAGTCGGCCATGATCCACCTCGGGCACGGCGACCTCATCTCGGAGGGTGTGGTGGACCGCTGCGTGACGCTCGTGGAGTCCACGAGCCCGAACGGGCTGCTGTTCGCCTCGCTCGATACGGCTCGGCGCAGCGCAGCTACGCGGGGCCGCGAGCTGCTCGACGAGACACTGAGCGCGCTGGCTCGCACGCGCGACGCCGTGCGCGAGATCCCGGGCCTTGACGTGCTCGACGAGCGCCTTGCCGGCGCCCCGGGCGTGTTCGACTATGACCCGCTGCGCCTCGCCATCGACGTGCGCGGGACGCGCGCGAGTGGCTACGAGCTGTCGCGGATGCTTCGTGAGCAGCACGACGTGATCATGGAGCTGGCCGGCGAGAACGTGATGGTGGCCGTCTACGGGATGGGCGAGGACGCCGGGGCGGCCAGCGAGCGGCTGCTCGACGCGCTGCGCCAGACGGTGGCGGCGGTGAGCGCCACGCCGCAGTCCGCCGAAGCGGTGGAGTTCGCGCCGCCGCCACCGTGGGGCGAGCTCGTGATGACGCCGCGCGAGGCGTTCCTCGGGCCGCAGGAGATCGTGCCGGCGCGCCAGGCCGTCGGCCGCGTGGGCGCCGAGTCGCTCGCCGCCTACCCGCCCGGCATTCCGAACGTGCTGCCCGGCGAGCGCCTGACCGCGGAGACGCTCGACTACATCGAGCAGACGATCGCGCACGGTGGGAGCCTGCGCGGGGCGAGCGACCGCGAGCTGAAGACGCTGCGCGTGGCGCTCGAGCCCTAGCTCGGGCGCGCGCGCCGCGTCACGGCGTCACGCGCTCGCGGCGCAGCGCCTGCATCAGGCAGTGAGCGCCCCCGCCGCCGAGCGTGAAGGCTGCGAGCTCAGGGTCGTACACCGTCAGCCCCAGCGCACGCAGGCGCTCGTTCAGGTCCTTCGACTCGGCGCTCGTGAGCACACGATCACCACCCAGGCACACGCCGTTCACACCCAGCCTGAGTGCATCGGCGAGCGAGACCGGGACGATCTCCACGTCCTTCTCCTCGAGCCAGCGCACGAAGCCGGTGCCGACCTGCTCGACGCAGACGGCGGCGAGCTTCTCGCCGAGCATGGCCGCCAGCACGTCGATGTGAAGGAAGTGCGGCGGAATGCGCTCGATCCGCACCTCCCAGCCGTCGGCCTCGAGCCACCCGGCGAGTTGCCTCGCGGCCGGCTCCTGGGTGCGCTCCTCGCCGTTCCCGATCACCGCCACGCCGGGCTCAACGATCATGAAGTCTCCGCCCTCGAGTGCGGCCGCCGTGACCATGCGGTGAATCGGGATGCCGCTCCGCTCGTAGAAGCGGATCACCGGCGCGTACTCCCCGCGCCGCCACCACTGGTGGCACTGAGTAACGATCGGACCCTGCGGCACGTTGATGCTCGAGTCGCGGGCGAATACCTGGTAGGGCAGGGCCGGATCGGGCTCGAGAAAGTGCACTCCCACGCCCGCGTCCTCGTACACGCTCACCATCTCTTCGTGCTGGCGCTGAGCGTCCTCGCGGCTGAAGCTGAGGCCGCTCTCGAGCGTTGCGCGCGAGATGGCGCTCGCCGGCAGCCAGCGGAAGTTGTCCGGCGGGCAGAGCAGCACATCCAGCAGGCGTCCATACTCCGAGTCCACGCCCCAGGCGGGCTCCACCCGCGTCCCCGATTCCATCTCCGATGTCCCTTCCCTTGTCACGGCCCCCGATTCTATGAGTGACGTGGCCCGCAGCCGCGTCGTGGTCCACGGTCAGGTCCAGGGGGTGTTCTTCCGCGACAGCTGCCGCCGCGAGGCTGACGCCCGCGGGGTGGCCGGCTCGATCGCCAACCGCCCGGACGGCGCGGTCGAGGCCGTGTTCGAGGGTGATCCGGGTGATGTGGCCGCGCTCGTCGAGTTCTGCCGGCACGGTCCGCGCGGGGCCGACGTGCGCTCGGTCGACGAGACGAGCGAGGATCCGGAGGGCCTGACCGGCTTCCGCGTCCGCTGAACGGGTTGCTGCCGGTGGCCCTCCCGGCGCGAGGCTCAACACGTTGGTCGCGTCCTGGTTGCCCGCCCTGTTGAGCCTCCGCGAGTGCGTGAACTGTAACGCTGTCGTGGCTCTCGTTTCCCACCCGTAACCCGGCGCTTCGTAGGTTGGCCGAGTGCCGGAGGGCTCGCGTTCCACCATCTTGATCTGGGCGCTCGCCGCGATGCTCGCGACGCTCGCAGCGGTGCGGCTGCTCGGCAGCGGGAACGAGGCGCCGGCCGCGCGGGTGAGAGTCGATGAAGGCGCGCTGGGCGTTCGGCATGGCGGCGGCAGGTCACCGGACCAGATCTACGTCCACGTCGTGGGCGCGGTCCGCCGCCCCCGGCTGCTCACGCTGCCCGCCGATTCACGCGTGGCCGTCGCCCTCCAGAAAGCCGGTGGCCCGAAGCCACGAGCCGACCTCACCGGAGTGAACCTCGCCGCCCGCCTGCAGGACGGTCAGCAGATAGTGGTGCCGGCAGTGGGAGCTGGCGGAGCGGCGGCCGGGCCAGCGGCGTCGCCGGGCGCTGGCTCGGCGGCGCCGGCCGCCGGCGCCGCCCCCGGCGCGGCCACTGGCGTCCACCTCTCGACCGCCACGGTCGAGCAGCTCGACGGTGTGGACGGCATCGGCCCGACGCTGGCGCAGCGCATCATCGAGTACCGCGATGCGCACGGGGGGTTCCGCTCGCTGGCGGAGCTGGCCCAGGTGGAGGGCATCGGCGAGAAGCGGCTCGCGACGCTCCGCGAAGCGCTACAGCCGTGAGCGAAGCGAACGCCGGCTCGCTCGCCAGCCGGCCCTGGCACGTGGCCGTCGGCTCGCTCGCCGCCGGCCTCGCGCTGGCGCAGGGGGAGGCCACGCTCGGCATTGCCGCAGCCGCGGCGGTGCTCGGCTGCCTGGCGTGGCTGCGCGCGCCTGGGCTTGCGGTCGTGGCGGCGGGCCTGCTGCTTGTCGGCAGTGTGGTCGGCGACGCCCGCCTGCGTGCGCTCGACCACGCCTCCACCCGAATCGGCGGCGGCCGCACGATCAGCGCACGGACGCAGCTCCTCACGCACGCGCGGCCATCCGCGTTCGGCGCCTCGGCCGAGGCACGTCTGACCACCGGCTCGCTCGCCGGCGCTCGCGTGCTGCTGCGGTTCGCCGATCGCGGTGCAGGGCCGCCGCTCCCACACGGCATCGCAATCGGCGCGGAACTTGCGGTTGCAGGACGGCTGCGCCGGCCGGTGACGGCGCCGGACGCGGGCTTCGACTTCGCGGCTCATCTCCGGCGTCGAGGGATCGCCGAGGAGCTGCTCGTGGACCACATCCGGGCGACCGGCCGGCGGCGCGGTGGCATCGCTGGCGCGCTGGACCGCATGCGCGCACGCGCCGAGACTGCGGTCGCCGCGGGCCTCTCCGGATCGGAAGCCGCGCTCGCGCTCGGCATGGTGCTCGGGGAGGACGAGCAGATCGACAGCATCACTCGCGATGACTGGCGCGACTCCGGCCTGTCGCACCTGCTCGCCGTGAGCGGCCAGAACGTGATGCTCCTGATGGCGCTTGCCCTTCCGCTGCTTGTGGCCGCCGGTCTCGGGCCGCGCGGCCGCGGCGCCGCGCTCCTGGGCCTCGTGGCCATCTACGTGCCGCTCGCCGGCGCGGGCCCCTCACTGCAGCGCGCCGGCGTGATGGGGGCAGCCGGGATCGCGGCGATGACACTCTCGCGACCGTCGTCGCGCTGGTACGCGCTGCTGCTCGCGGCGGCGGTCACGCTCACGCTGAACCCACGAGCGTGCAGCGACGCGGGCTGGCAGCTCTCGTTCGTCGCGGTCGCGGGCATCCTCGTCGCCGGCCGCCCGCTCGCAGCGCGGCTGCGCCGGATCGCGGAAGAGCTGTCAGGCGCGCCGAGCCGCCCGTCTCAGAGCGGCAGTCCACCGGCGAAACGGTCGCCGCTGGGCTGCGCCGCGGCCGACGCCCTCTGCGAAGGCATCGCGATCACGGTGGCCGCCACACTGGCCACGGCGCCGCTGCTCGCCCACCACTTCGGCTCCGTCCCGCTCGCGGGACTACCGGCGAACCTGCTCGCGCTGCCGGCGGTCGCGCCCGCCATGTGGCTCGGAATGGTGAAAGCGGCGCTCGGACTGGCGGCACCACTGGTCCCGGCGAGCGGCCAGCTCGCCGAGGCGCTCGGCGTGCTCACCCGAGTACCGATCGGTTACCTCGACGCGCTCGCCGAGCGCTGCGCGACCCTGCCGGGCGGCCGCGTCGAGCTACCGCTTAGCTCCGCACCCGCGGTGGCCGCTGCGTACGCCGCGATGACGGCGCTCGCGTACGGCCCGCGGCTGGTGCGCCGAATGCGGGCGTGCCGCGGCATGGCCGCCGCGTGGCGGGCGCGCTTCGCGCGTGCGGGCGCCCTCGAGCTCGCCGCCGCCTGGCGTCGAAGATCTCGTGCGTTCCGCGCCGGTGCCGGTGCGCTCGCCGGAATCGTGCTCATCCTCGGCGGCAGCGCCGTGCTCGCTACGCCGGCCGCGCCTGATGCCCTGACGGTGCGCTTTCTCGACATCGGTCAAGGCGACGCCACCCTCATTCAGGACGGCGCCGGGGCCGCGGTTCTGTTCGACGGCGGTCCGCCGGAGGCGCGCGTCTACCGGCAACTCAGGGCAGCCGGCGTGCACGGGCTCGATGTGGTGGTGGCCACGCACCAGTCGCGCGACCACCAGGGCGGCCTCCATGAGGTGATCGACCGCATCCCGACCTCGCTCCTGCTCGAGAACTCGGACGGCACGACCGACCGCGACTTCAGGCATCTCATCGGTGAGGCCGAGGCGCACGGCATCCGCCACGTCCCCGCTCGCGCCGGGCAGGTGCTTCAGGTGGGTCGCCTCAGGCTCGAGATCCTCTCGCCCGCGCCGCTCCCTCGGGATGCCCCGACGCCCGAGGACCCGAACCCGCGCGGCGTCGCCGCAATCGTGAGCGCTGGCGTCTTCGACCTCTGGCTGTCCGCGGATGCCGAGAGCGACGCGATCCTGCCGCTGCCGCTGCGTCCGGTCGAGGCAATGAAGGTCTCGCACCACGGCAGCGCGGACCCCGGACTGCCGGAGGTGTTGGAGGTGCTGCGTCCGCGAGTAGCGGCGATCGAGGTCGGCGCCCAGAACACCTACGGCCACCCGACCCCCGAGACCCTCGCGGCACTCCACGCCGTCGTTCCGCACGTGTATCGCACCGATCGTGACGGGACCGTGACGCTCACCGTACGGGACGGCCATATGTCGGTCGCGACCGAGGACTGAAGCGGCGGTGCCGCAAGTTTGGTCGGACTGTCAGACGAAAGTTGCGGCACCGCCCCTGGCCCGGCGGCCCGGCACCGGCGCCCGTAGACTGGCGCGAGTGGCCGAGCTGAAGCCCGCCTACCTCGTCTGCGGAGACGACGACGCCAAGATCGATGCCTGGCGGGCTCGCGTGCGGCGCAGGGCCGAGGAGGAGCGCGGGCCGGGCGGGCTCGAGTCGTTCGACGCTCGCCAGAGCGACCCGGGCGAGGTGGCGGGCGCGATGGCAATGCTCAGCTTCGAGACGGGCACCCGCTACCTGCTGGTGGACGACGTGGGCGCCTGGAAGGCAGCTGAGCTGCCCCCGCTCGAGGATGCCCTCGCCGCGCTTGCGCCAGAGACCGTCCTGGTGCTCATCGCTCGCGGCAAGGCGCTGAAGCAGCTCAGCAAGACCGTCGACAAGGCGGGCGGGGAGGTCCGCGAGTACGCCGCGCCCAAGCCGTGGGAGCTGCCCAAGTGGTGCGTCGGGCACGCGCGCGAGCTCGGCCTTCAGCTCGACCAGGACGCGGCGAAGGAGCTCGTTGCGCGCGTGGGCACGAGCCAGCAGCGGCTCTCGCGCGAGCTGGAGAAGATCGGGCTGGCGCTGCATCCGACGGCGAAGGTGACCACGGCGGACGTGGAGCAGCTCGCCGCCACGGACGCGGCGCCCGGGGCCTACGACCTGGCCGACGCGCTCGTGGCCGGCGACCTCCGCGGCACGCTCGCTCTCGCCGAGCAGCTCGACGAGCACGGCGAGCGGCCGAGCAAGCTCGTCTGGCCGATCGTGCGCAGGCTGCGCGAGGTGCACCAGGCCGCGTCACTGCTGGGCGCAGGCATGCCCGACGCCAAGGTGGCCGAGGCGCTGCGGAGCCCGCCCTGGGCGAGCAAGAAGGTGATCGCCCGGGCCAAGAAGGCCGACGTGGCGACGCTCGAGCGGGCGCTCTGCGTGTTTGCCGACCTCGAGGTGGAGCTTCGCGGCGGCAGTGACCTTCAGCTCGGCGAGGACACCGCGTTCTCGCTGGCGCTGGCCCGCGCCACGGGCTCGGGCTAGGCGCCGGCCCCGACGCCGGCGACTCTCGATGTGCACGTGCTTCGTGTCGTGGAAGGCCTCGCTGAATCGTGTCCGGCAGCGCGGGAAGATGCGCCGGTTCAGTCGACGGCTAGGAGAGCCGGCCGCGGATGCGGGCCGCGCGGGACTTCTTGCGGGCGCCGTTGTTGCGGTGCAGCGCGCCTGACCTGACCGCCTTGTCGATCCGCGACACAAGGTTGCGGAACTCGTCATCCGCCTTCGTGGCGTCGCCCTCGGTGACCGCGGATTCCAGGCGGCGGAACCAGGTCTTCACCTGGGAAGTGCGGCGCCGGTTCTCCAGGCGCTCGCGCTCCGCCCGATGAATCCGCTTTTCTTGTGAGGCGATGTTGGCCATAGATGCACCGAAGCCGCACCTGGAACTGCGGCGCGGCGAGCCGGAAGTGTAGCGGGCGGCGCCCAGTGGCGACCGACGCACGCGGCCGGTCCGGACAGGCACGGCGCATCGCGCGCAACACCGCGTTCTTCTCGTTCGCCACGGGCCTCTCACGCCTGCTCGGGCTCGTCCGCGAGGTGGTCGCTGCGAGCTACTTTGGGGTAACGGGCGCGATGTCGGCCTTCACGATCGCGTTCCAGGTGCCGAACCTCATACGCGCCCTGTTCGCCGACTCCGCACTTCAGGGCGCGTTCGTGCCGGTGTTCAGCGAGCTGCTCGAGAAGGGTGAGCGCAAGGAGGCGTTCCGTGTCGCCTCGAGTCTCTTCTTCCTCATATGCCTGATCCTCGGCGCCGTCACGGCGCTGTTCATCCTCCTCGCGGAGCCGCTGATGAGCCTGATCGCGCCCGGCTTCGACGACGACCCCGCGCTCAGGGATCTCACCGTGAACCTCGCGCGGCTGATGTTCCCGATCGTCGTGCTGCTCGCGCTCTCGGGGCTGGTGGTGGGGATGCTCAACTCGTTCGAGCACTTCGCGGTGCCGGCGCTCGCCCCGGTGGCGTGGAACCTCGTGATCATCGCCGCGCTCGTGGGCCTCATCCCCGTGCTGCCGGCGGACGACGAGATCTACGCGTACGCGATTGGCATCCTCGCCGGCACGGTGGTGCAGTTCCTCCTGCCATTGCCGTGGCTGAGGGGGCGCGGCGGAGGCCTCACCTTCAAGATCGACTGGCGCGACGAGCGCGTCCGGCGGGTCGTGAAGCTGATGTTCCCGGTCACGATCGCCCTCGGGCTGATCAACCTGGGCCTGCTGATCAACTGCGTGTTCGGCACGCTTGTGTCCGACGAGGCGCCCGCCGCGATCGACAAGGCCTTCCGCATCTATCAGC
>Ga0126314_10001235_pt1 | contig 12187 bp, 12 predicted proteins | sample Plot105B_FD_92535 | JGI IMG/M metagenome (GOLD analysis project Ga0126314, IMG submission 92535) | Serpentine soil microbial communities from UC McLaughlin Reserve, CA, USA - Plot105B | ecosystem: Environmental > Terrestrial > Soil > Grasslands | place: USA: UC McLaughlin Reserve, Lake County...
ACGGCTACTCTCGCCAGGACAAGAAGTCCGCGCCGCGCGAGCCGATCTCCGCGCGCCTCGTGGCCGACACGCTCGAGGTGGCCGGGATCGACAGGCTCGTGACGATGGATCTGCACGCCGGGCAGCTCCAGGGCTTCTTCTCGAAGCCGGTGGACCACATGACCGCGATGCCGATCCTCACCCAGTTCGTGATCGACAGGCTCGGTAACGAGAACCTCGTGATCATCGCGCCCGACGCCGGACGCGTGAAGCTGGTCCGCAACTTCGCGCAGAAGGTAGGCGCACCGTACGCCCTGATGGAGAAGGAGCGCCCCGCCCAGCAGGTGGCCGAGATCGGCTACGTGATCGGCGACGTGAAGGGCAAGACCGCTGTGATCGTGGACGACATCATCGGCACGGGCGGCACGCTCAGCGCGGCGGCTCAGACGGTGCTCGACGCGGGCGCCGAGCGCGTGTTCGCGGTCGCCACGCACGGGCTCTTCTCGGGCAACGCATTCGAGAACCTCGTGAGCGGGACACTCTCAGGCATCGTGGTCACCGACACGGTGCCGCTTCGCGACGGCGCCCCGGACCTGATCACCCAGCTCACCTGCGCGGACGTCCTCGAGGACTCGATTCGCCGCATCTTCACCGACGACTCGGTCTCGGAGATCTTCGCGGGAGAGAACCAGCTGTTCTAGGCGGGGTGCGGCCTCAGGCGCGCGCCCAGCCGCGCTCGTGCTCGCCCAGCTCCGTGGCGGGCGCCTCGCCGAACCACCACTCGCGGCCGATCCGGTACCAGTTGCGCGTGGCCTCGAGTTGTCCGAGGACGGCCAGCACTCCCGACTCCATGCGTCGCCCCATCAGCTCGTTGGCGGGGAGGTTCTCCCGCCGCATGACGCGATAGAAGTCTGAACGCGGGTCGGACACGGCCGTGATCGCCTTCATCACCCGCGAGGAGTCAATCGTGACCTCGCGGTCCTCCATGTACCACCCACCCACCGCCCGCACGTGGTCCATCAGCAGCTCGGCATCAACCTTGCGCGGGTCCTTCAGGAAGCCGAGATCGTGCAGGGCCACGCGCAGCTCCTCTGGATCGTCGTCGAAGATCGCCTCGAGCGCCGCGATCTCGAGCTCGATCTGGTCCTGATCGAGGTGCTTCGTCATTCCGAAGTCGAGGAACGACACGCGGCCGTCGGGAAGCAGCAGATAGTTGCCGGGGTGTGCGTCGGCATTGAAGTGCTGGAGGTGGTAGATCGAGCCGAAGCAGAAGCGGAACACGATCTCGCCGAATCGGTCGCGGTCGGGCTGAGCTAGCTCGCGCACCTCGTCGAAGCCGGCTCCGTCCACCCACTCGCTCACGAGCACGCGCTCGGTGGACAGCCGCGTGACCACGTCCGGCACGTGAATGAACGGATGCTTCCGGTATCCGCGCGCGAATGCGCGCTGCGACTGCGCTTCGAGCTCGTAGTCGAGCTCCTCCATCACGCGCTCCTTCAGCTCTGCGGCCGCCGCCTTCGCGTTGAGTCCGGGCGCGAAGGCCCTGGCCAGCCGCAGGATCAGCCCGGCGTTCTGCATGTCGGCTGCGATCGCCGACGCCACGCCCGGGTACTGCACCTTCACGGCCACCGGACGTCCGTCAGGGAGCACCGCCCGGTGCACCTGGCCGATCGAGGCGGCCGCGGCGGCGTCGTGCTCGAAGTCCTCGAATAGCCCCTCCACCGGTTCCTCCCACTCCTCGTCCAGCACCGCGCGCACCTTCTCCCACGGTATCGGCGGCGCCGTGGAGCGCAGCGTGGCGAGCTTGTCCTGGTAGAGCTCGCGGTACTCCGGAGGAAGGAACTCGGTGTCGATGAACGAGGCCAGCTGGCCGATCTTCATGGCGGCGCCCTTCATCCGCCCAAGGGTCTCGACCATCTGCTCGGCAGCCTCGAGGTGGCGCTGCTCGAGAGCCTGTGCGGCCTCATCGGGATCGCGGGCGAGATTGCGCGCACGAGTGCCCGCGTAACGGGCTCCCTGTGAGCCGACCACCGTGCCGACCTGGGCGGTGCGGCGTATGCGCCCCGTCGGAATATCGGTGTCGTCGCCGCTGGCCACGCTCCCCCAACGATAAGCCGGGTCGCGGCGCACCGAGCAGCGCCCGGTGCTTGCGCAAGGCGTGCATCGCTAGACTGGCCAGCCGTCATGGCGGAAGGAAAGCGACCCACTCTCGACGTTGAGGAGCGCCCCGAGCGCGGCACGCGCCCGATGAAGCGCCTGCGCCGTGAGGGCTTCGTGCCCGGCGTGGTCTACGGCGGCACGGACGGTGACTGCACCTCCTTCAAGGTGAACTCGCGCTCCCTGCGCCAGGTGCTCGTGGGCGGACAGGCGCTGATCGACCTCAAGGTGGGCAGCAGGACCCGCCCGGTGATCGTCAAGGACCAGCAGCTGCACCCCGTCCGCGACGAGGTCATCCACATCGACCTGCTCGAGGTCCGCCTGGACGAGAAGATCCAGACGACGGTCGGAGTGCACGTCGAGGGCGGCGACGAGTCGCCCGGCGTGAAGGAAGGCGGCGTGCTCGAGCACGTGACCCACCAGCTGAACATCGAGGCGCTGCCGACCGCCATCCCCGATTACATCGCGGTGGACGTCTCCGGCATGGAGATCGCCGCCACGATGCACCTCTCCGAGGTCGCCGCCCCAGAGGGCGTGGTCTTCCTGGACGATCCGGAGGAGACGATCATCGCCACGGTCGTCGTCCCTACCGAGGTCGAGGAGCCCGAGATCGAAGAGGAGACCGAGTTGGTCGGCGAAGAGGGCGAGCTCGAGGAGGGCGCGGAGCCGGCCGAGGGCGAGGAGCGCGAGGGCGCCGAGGCCGAGGCCGCCGCCGAGGAGGCCGAGGGCTCCGAGTGAGCCTTTTCCGCCGAGGAGGCGGGAAGGCCGACTGGCTGGTGGTGGGGCTCGGCAATCCCGGCGACCGCTACGCCCGGACCCGCCACAACATCGGCTTCGAGGTGGCGAAGCTCGCCGCCGAGCGCTGGGGACTGCCGAAGTTCAAGCAGAAATACGGTGGTCTGTACAGCGAGGGCAAGCGCGTGGCGGTGCTGCTGCCGCAGACCTACATGAACGAGTCCGGCAACTCGGTCGGGCCCGCTCGCGGAGCACTGGGCGTCGATCTCGATCATGTCCTCGTCGTTCACGACGAGATCGATCTGCCGTTCGGCAAGGTTGAGCTTCGGACCGGCGGCGGACTGGCCGGCCACAACGGCCTGAAATCGCTGAAACGCGGGCTGGGAAGTGGTGAATTCGGAAGGATGCGGGTGGGCGTTGGCCGTCCCGACAGCACCGATCCCGAGGTCGTCTCCCGCTATGTGCTGGGGCGGTTCGCCGAGGACCCGGACGACGTGCGGGCGCTTGTGGAAAAGGCCGCCGATGAGCTCGATCGCCGCGTAAGCTTGGAATAGAGCCGCGCGGGCCCCGGGCGGCCGCAGCGCATGCTCAGATCACTTCTCACATACGCCCAGCACGACGATTCCGTCGCCAAGCTCGTCGAGGCCGCCCACGACGAGCCGCAGCGCGCATTCGTCTCCTCCAGCCTGCGCCCGTACCTGCTCGCGTCTCTGATCGACGCGGATCCGGAGCGCCCCGCGCTGATCGTGGCAGGGGACGACCGTGCCGCGCGCGACCTCGCGGCGGACCTCAAGCAGTTCCTCGCCCCGCGCCCCGTGCGCTTCTACCCCGCCCGCGGGATGCGCTACGAGTCGCACCTCGCGCCGCCGCCGCACCTCGTCGGCCTCCGGATCGCAGCGCTGGATGCGCTGCTGGGAGACCAGCCGGCCGTCCTCGTGACGTCCGCGGTCGCGCTGGCGGAGAAGGTGCCCGACCCGGCCCTGCGCCCGCACGGCTTCGAGATCGAGAAGGGCGGCCTGCTCGACCTCGACGAAACGGCGGGTCAGCTGGTGGCCTGCGGATACGAGCGGGCTGAGCAGGTCGAGGAGCGCGGCCAATTCGCGATCCGTGGCGACATCCTCGACGTCTACCCCGCGACCGAGGAGCGCGCGGTGCGCTGCGAGCTGTTCGACGTGGAGGTGGAGCGTCTCACGTGGTTCTCCACCTTCACCCAGCGATCGCTGGAGGAGGCTGAGCGCGTGGAGATCGCGCCGGCCGCCGAGCTGGCGCCGGAGCACCGCGAGCTGGCGGAGATCGCGGCGGTCACCGAGGACGACGAGCGCCCCGACGTGGCCGACGTCCTACCGGTGGACCGCTTCCGTGAGCTGCTCGACCTGGTGCCGGGCGACGCGATCGTGGCGATCGCCGCCGAGGAGGAGCTGGCACCCGCCCTGCGCGACTACTGGGAGGACGTGACCACCAGCTTCCACGACGACGACGCGCACCACCTCTACGTGAAGCCGGAGGCCCTCGACAGCGCCCTCGACGAGCGCGCGCAGCTGCGGCTGTCGAGCATCTCGCAGGACCAGCCGCATGAGTTCCGCGCCCAAGCGGCCGACACCGCCGCGCGCTCGCTGAGGGACGCCGAACCCGAGCTCGAGAAGCTGGTGCGCTCGGGCTATCGCACCTTCGTCGCGTGGGCGCGTCGGGGCGAGGCCGAGCGCGCCCAGCTCAACATGGCGCGCATGCAGCCCGGGTTCCTGAACGGCAGGCCGGCTCCCGAGGAGGCGTCGCTCACCTTCGCCCACGCGAGCCTGCGCGACGGCTTCGTGGCGCCGAGCCTGAAGCTGGCTGTCCTGCCCGAGCACCGGCTGCTTCGCCGCCGCCGGGTTGAGCGGCCGAGCGGACCGGGGCCGATCGCGTCGTTCACCGACCTTCGCGCCGGCGCTGCGGTGGTCCACGAGGACCACGGCATAGCGCTGTTCACCGGCTTCGAGACGAAGACAGTGGGCGGGGTCACCCGCGACTACCTCGAGCTCGAGTACCGCGACGGCGATCGCGTCTTCGTGCCGAGCGACCAGCTCCACAAGATCAGCCGCTATGTGGGCGCGGACGCCGGCGACCCGCCGCTCTCGAAGCTCGGAGGCAGGCAGTGGGAGCAGATGAAGCTCAGGGCGCGCCGCGCCGCCCAGGCTCTCGCCGGCGAGCTGATCAACCTGTACGCGGAGCGCAAGCGGCGCGCCGGGCACGCTTTCCCGTCGGACAGCGAGTGGCAGCTCGAGTTCGAGGGCCGCTTCCCCTACCGCGAGACTCCCGACCAGCTCGAGGCGATCGAGGCCGTGCGCGCCGACATGGAGGAGGCCCGCCCGATGGACCGGCTGATCTGCGGCGACGTGGGCTACGGCAAGACCGAGGTTGCGCTGCGCGCCGCGTTCAAGGCGGCCGAGGACGGCAGGCAGGTGATGTTCCTGGTGCCGACGACCGTGCTGGCCCAGCAGCACTACGGCACCTTCGTGGAGCGCCTGCGCGACTACCCGTTCACGATCGAGATGGTGTCGCGCTTCCGCTCGCCGAAGACCGTGCGCGAGACGCTCAAGGGCTTCCAGGAGGGCAGGGTCGACATCCTCATCGGCACCCACCGGCTGCTCTCACGCGATGTGCGGCCGAAGGAGCTCGGCCTGCTGATCGTGGACGAGGAGCAGCGCTTCGGCGTCAAGCAGAAGGAGCTCATGCGCCAGCTGAGGCTCAAGGTGGACGTGCTCTCGATGTCGGCCACGCCAATCCCGCGCACGCTCCAGATGTCGCTCGCGGGGCTGCGAGACATCTCGGTGATCGAGACCCCGCCCGAGGGCCGCCGGCCGGTCAAGACCTACGTGGGCGATTACGACGACGATCTGGTGGCGAAGGCCATCAAGCGTGAGCTGGCCAGGGGCGGGCAGGCCTTCTTCCTGCATAACCGCGTCGAGACGATCGACGAGACGGCTGAGCGGGTGCGCGCGCTCGTGCCCGACGCGCGCGTCCTGGTGGCGCACGGGCAGATGGCCGAGGGCCAGCTCGAGAAGGTGATGCTCGAGTTCCTGCGCGGCGCTGGGGACGTGCTCGTGTGCACCACGATCGTCGAGTCGGGGCTCGACATCCCCAGCGCCAACACGCTGATCGTGGAGCGCGCGGACGAGCTCGGCCTAGCGCAGCTCTACCAGATCAGAGGGCGCGTTGGGCGCTCGCGCGAGCGGGCGTACGCGTATCTGCTCTACCCCTCCGCGGCCGCGCTGTCGGAGGAGGCGGGGCAGCGGCTCGCGACGCTCTCGGACTACACGGAGCTTGGCTCCGGCTTCAAGATCGCCATGCGCGATCTCGAGATCCGGGGCGCGGGGAATCTGCTCGGCGGCGAGCAGTCCGGCCACGTCGCGGCTGTCGGGTTCGAGCTTTACGTCGGGATGATCGACGAGGCGGTGCGCCTGCTCGCCGGCGACGCCGCCGAGGAGGCGGTCGAGCCGGTGCGGATGGACCTCCCCGTGGACGCATACGTGCCCGGCGACTACGTGCCCTTCGAGGCCGCGAAGATCGAGATCCACCGGCGCGTAGCCGGCGCCCGCGAGGTGGCGCAGCTGATCATGCTCCGTGAGGAGCTCGCCGACCGCTTCGGGCCGATCCCCGCGCCGCTGGAGAACCTCATCCGCCTTCAGGACGCCCGCATCAAGCTCGGTAGAGCCGGCGCGCGTTCGGTCGATTTCGCGGGCGGCCGGCTCTCAGTCACGCCCATCGAGCTCGACTCGCGCGGTGCAAAGGCGCTGCGGGAGCGCGTGCCTCAGGCGATGTACGAGTCCGGGCGCGAGACCGTGCGTGTGCGGCTGCCCGACGATCCGGGGGAGCGCTTCGGGGCGGTGGTGAGTGCCGCAGAGGCGATTCTCGAGGTCGCCACGGAACCTCCCGGAGACTGAGATTCCTTTCGCTACCCTTCGCGCCCGTTCGGGGCTAGCTCCTTAGCCCGCCTTTACCCGGCCGCCCTACACATGCTGCGATGACACGCGCCTTGACCAAGCTTCTTTTTCCGATCGCCGCGCTAACACTCGGCGTCGCAGTCCTCGCCGGCTGCGGCAACGACGTGCCCGCAGGCGCGGTCGCCAAGGTGGGCGACTCGACCGTCACCCAGGACGAGTTCGACAAGTGGCTGAACACCGCCGCGAAGGGCAACGCCCAGGGCGGCACGGCTGTGGTGCCCGATCCGCCGGACTTCAAGAAGTGCATCGCCGCGAAGGCGAAGACGCCGGTGCCGAAGGGCCAGAAGCAGCCCTCGAACGACGACCTCAAGAAGCAGTGCAAGACGGATTACGACAACCTCAAGCGCGAGGTCATGCAGTTCCTGATCCAGGCCGAGTGGGTCCAGCAGGAGGCGGCCGACCAAGACATCAAGGTCACCGACGCCCAGATCAAGAAGTCGTTCGAGGACCAGAAGAAGCAGGCCTTCCCGAACGACAAGCAGTACAAGGAGTTCCTCGCGAGCTCGGGCATGACCGAGGACGACATCCTCTTCCGGGTCAAGCTCGACCAGCTTCAGCAGAAGCTGACGCAGAAGGTGACCGAGGATGCCAAGAAGGTCTCCGACGCCGACATCTCGGCCTACTACGAGAAGAACAAGAAGCGCTTCGCCCAGCCGGAGCGCCGTGACCTGCGCGTCGTGCTGACCAAGACCGAGCCGAAGGCCAGCCAGGCCAAGAAGCAGCTCGCGTCCGGCCAGTCATTCAAGAAGGTCGTGAAGCAGTTCTCGATCGACGAGGCGTCGAAGTCCCAGGGCGGACTGCTCCCGGCCGTGTCTGAGGGCCAGCAGGAGAAGGCGTTCGACAAGGCGATCTTCGAGGCCGAGAAGGGCAAGCTCCGGGGTCCCGTGAAGACCCAGTTCGGGTGGTATGTGTTCAAGGTGGAGAAGGTCACGAAGGCCTCGCAGCAGTCGCTCGAGCAGTCCAAGGAGACGATCAAGAACCTGCTGCGCTCCCAGCGCCAGCAGAAGGCACTCGACGGGTTCATCAAGTCCTTCCGCGAGGACTACAAGGACCGGACCGACTGCGCGGACGACTACCGCGTGGCCGAGTGCAAGAACGCTCCGAAGGACGAGACCAACACCGGCCCCGCCTCCGGCGGCAACCCGGGCGGGCAGCAGCAGCCGGCCCAGCCCACGCCGACGCCTACGCCGGAGAACCCGCATCCGTAGTGTCCGATCTGTCAGCCGCGCTCGAGCGGCTCGACGAGATCACACGCAGGCTCCGCCACGACTGCCCCTGGGACCGCGAGCAGGACGAACGCTCGATCGTGCCGCACACGATCGAGGAGGCATACGAGCTGGCGGACGCGGCTCACTCGGGCGATGACGCGAAGCTGCTCGACGAGCTGGGCGACGTGCTGTTCCAGGTCTACTTCCTCTCGCTGCTCCTAGAGGAGCGCGGGCAGGGCAGCCTGGCCGAGGTCGCGGAGCACTGCCGCCAGAAGCTGATCCGCCGCCACCCGCACGTGTTCGGCGACCGGGCTGCCGACACGGCCGGCGACGTGGTCCGGAACTGGAACCAGATCAAGCGCGACGACGAGCGCGGCGGCGAGATCTTCGGCGAGATCCCGCAGACGTTGCCCTCGACCCTGTACGCCAAGAAGGTGCTCAAGCGAGCGCAGAGCGCCGGTCACGAGCCCCGCCCCGGGGGCGACCACCCGGGCGAGCGGCTGCTCGCCGCCGTGCGAGACTCAGTCGACGCCGGGATTGATCCGGAGCTCGCGCTCCGTCAGGCTGCTGATCGCTTCAGATCGGAAGTGGAGGCGGATTGAGCAGCATCGAGCAGGTTCACGGTCGCCAGATCCTCGACTCCCGCGGGAACCCGACCGTGGAAGTGGACGTCCTCCTGAAGTCGGGAGCGGCCGGGCGCGCAGCCGTCCCGTCCGGGGCTTCCACCGGCGAGTTCGAGGCGGTGGAGCTGCGCGACGGCGCAGAGGCGTGGGCGGGCAAGGGAGTGACGAAGGCCGTGGCCAACGTGAACGCGGAGCTCGCGCAGGCCGTGCAGGGCATCGACCCAGCCGACCAGGAGGGGCTCGACCGCACGATGATCGAGCTCGACGGCACGCCGAACAAGGCACGGCTCGGCGCGAACGCGATCCTGGGCGTGTCGCTGGCGGCTGCCAAGGCCGCCGCGGCCGAGTCCGGCTCGCCGCTGTGGCGCTACCTCGGCGGAGAGGCGGCGCACGTGCTGCCCGTGCCGATGATGAACGTGCTGAACGGGGGTGCGCACGCCGACAACAAGGTCGATTTCCAGGAATTCATGATCGTGCCGGTGGGTGCGCCCACCTACTCGGAGGGGCTGCGCACCGGCGTGGAGGTCTTTCACGCGCTCAAGCGGACGCTCCACGACCGCGGCCTCTCTACGGCGGTTGGCGACGAGGGCGGCTTCGCGCCCGACCTCGACTCGAACGAGGCCGCGCTCCAGATGCTGATCGAGGGCATCGAGGCGGCCGGCCACCGCCCAGGCGACGATGTGGCCATCGCGCTCGATCCGGCCACCAGCGAGATCTTCGAGAACGGCGCATACGTGCTGGAGCACGAGGGCCGCACGCTGTCGTCGGAGGAGATGGCCGACTACTGGGCCGACATGGCGTCCCGCTATCCCATCGTCTCGATCGAGGACGGGATGGACGAGGAGGACTGGGACGGCTGGAAGCTGCTCACCGAGGGGGTCGGGGAGGGCGTGCAGCTCGTGGGCGACGACCTCTTCGTCACGAACACCGACCGCCTCCGGCGCGGCATCGAGCTGGGCGTGGGCAACTCGATCCTGATCAAGGTGAACCAGATCGGGACGCTGTCCGAGACGCTGGCGGCCATGCGGATGGCCGAGGAGGCCGGCTACACGGCCGTCATGTCCCACCGCTCCGGCGAGACGGAGGACACGACGATCGCCGACCTCGCCGTGGCCACCGGCTGCGGCCAGATCAAGACGGGCGCCCCGTCACGCTCGGACCGCGTGGCGAAGTACAACCAGCTGCTGCGGATAGACGAGGCGCTGGGCGCCGACGCGGTTTATCCGGGCCGAAGCGCCTTCGGGCGCTAGGGAGGAACAGCGCGGGTCGCAGCGAAGGCGAGGCAGATGGCCCGTCGCCGCCGCACCGGGATTCGCTGGGATCGCCTTGGGCGAGTTGCCCTGCTGGGCACCCTCGTCGTGATCCTCTTCTCTTACGTCTCTCCGGCGCGGCAGTGGATCAGGCAGTCTGGGACGGCGGGACATCAGAAGCAGCTGCTCAGCGAGCTGAACAAGGACAACCGCAAGCTGAAGAAGCGGCTGCGCGCGTTGCGCGACCCCGGCGCCCTCGAGCGCGAGGCGCGCCGCCTCGGCATGGTGCGCCAGGGCGAGCGCTCCTACGTGATCGAGAACCTGCCCTAGGGCGAGGCTCGACTCGCTACTCCGGCTTCTCGTGCTTTTCGCGCGGGCGGCCGCCCGCGTAGTCCTTGGCCTCACGCACGTAGCGGGCGAAGGCGGCGTCCACCACGCTCGCGGCGTCCGTGCCGGCCGCGTGCCGGCGGGCCAGAGCCAGGGCCCAGTCGGTGTCCCGGGCGTAGAGATCGGCCAGCTCGTCGACCATGAACGTGGAGCCGAGCCGCCGGCGCAGCTCCTCGACGACCACGTCGGTCGCCTGATCGAGGTCGGCCTGCGCGGGCTCGGGCGCGCCGGAGATGCGGCGCTCCCCCTCACGCCACTGGTAGAACGCGTTTTCGAGCGCGTAGGCCATGGCGGCCGAGGCTAGCGGCTGCTGCTGCGGAAGTCGGGTTCAGTCCTCGTCTTCGTCGTCGCCGGCGTCCTCGCCGGCGCGGCTGATGACGATCCGGTTGGCCTCGATCGTGACCGTCACGGGCCGGTGGCCGGCCCAGTGCTCCGCGTAGGTCGGGTCGTCCTGCACTGCGGGGTCGAGCCAGAGCCCGTAGCCCTCCTCGCCGTGGTCGAAGGTGCCCTCGAGCGCCTTCGGCTGGCGCGCCCTGCCACGGCCGCGGCCACCCCGGCGCCCACGGCGGCGGCGGCGCGGCCTGTCGTCGCCGTCGCCATCCCCGTCGCCGTTGTCGCCCTCCACCGGCTCGTCCTCGTCCTCGTCCTCGTCCTCGTCCTCCTCCGCCTCCGCCTCCGCCTGGCGCTCGGCCTCCAGGGCCTCGGCCACGAGGGCGTCGTCCTCCGCGCGCAGGTCGGGCTCCTCGGCCTCCGTGCCGGGCACGAAGGTCTCGCCCTCGCCCGCTTCGGCCGCCGCGAGCTCGTGCTCGCGCTTGAAGGAGCGGATGTCACCGACGGAGACGTCGAGCTGATGGGCGATCCAGGCGTCGGTGCGTCCCTGGCGCACCCAGGTACGGATCTGGTTCAGCTGCGGCTTGAGCGACCTGCGTGCCAATCGGCGCCGGACACTACCAATCCGCGACCCGAATTCGACACGCGTCCATACCCCGACGGTTGCCCATTGCGCGGCGTGGCCCGGGCTGCTTTATTGGGGGGGACGGTTTCCTTCGGCAGGGGAGAAGTCCGGCGTGCTCGTTCTCACGCGCAAGTCCAACCAGAGCATCATGATCGGCGACGACATCGAGGTCTCGGTGCTCGCGATCATGGGCGAAAAGGTCCGAATCGGCATCGAGGCACCGCGAGCCGTGCCGATTTTCCGGCGCGAGGTGTACGTCGAGATCCAGGAGGAGCAAGATGTCATTCAGGAGGTCACCGAGGCGAGTCCGCACCTCAACGGTGCGCTCGAGCGGCTGAAATCGGAGCGCGGCTAGCGGGTCCGCCGGCTCAGCCGGCCAGCATCGCCAGCGTCTCGAACATCACGATGGTGACGATCACGGCTGTCACGAGGATCGTGAGGGCGAGGAAGGCGAAGCGGAAGGATCCCTGCTTGCGCGTGCGCTCTACCCGGCGGACCCGAGAACGCTGAGCGGCGTCTTTGCGGAGCCGCTCCCTGCGCACGATCGACTCGGCCGCTTCCTCGCGGAAGGCCTCCTCGAACTGCGCGAGTGACTGCCTCATGCGCATGCTCGGCGGAAGGCTATCAGTGGCCTCGAAGGCGAGGGCCTGGCGATTACGGGCCCGAATCGAGACCGTCATGCGGTCGCGTGCTCCCGCGCCGCCTCCCTGTACACCTGCACGAAGCGCAGGTACTTCTCGGCGATCCGGCCGCTCGCATCGTCCCGCTCGAGGTCGCCGTCGAGGAACCCCTTGAGCGCGTCCCACCAGATCGTGCGCCCGATGGCAAAGCCGGCGTAGCCCTCCACGGGAGCCCCGGTGCGAAGCCAGTGCTCGACCTTCGCATCGTCGGCGCCGCGCCCGAGCACCACGCA
>Ga0126314_10001236_pt1 | contig 12183 bp, 12 predicted proteins | sample Plot105B_FD_92535 | JGI IMG/M metagenome (GOLD analysis project Ga0126314, IMG submission 92535) | Serpentine soil microbial communities from UC McLaughlin Reserve, CA, USA - Plot105B | ecosystem: Environmental > Terrestrial > Soil > Grasslands | place: USA: UC McLaughlin Reserve, Lake County...
AAGATCGGCGCGAGAAATTGATCAAGGGCACCCGGGACGTTGTCATGCTATGCAGCAAATCAATAGTAGCCATGCATCACAGCGAGCTTGAAGACGCAAAGAACAAGATGGTTCAGGCAAAGACAATGCTTGAAGAGTTGAGAAAGTATGCACGGCAAGATCTGTATCGCTACATTACTGTGGCTGAGCAGGAACTGGTAGAAGCCCACGCATTGAAGTCCGTGATGGATAACAAACCAATGCCATCTATGAGAGAGCTCGACGTCACAGGTGAGTCATATCTAACGGGGCTGCTTGACAGCGTGGGTGAGATAAAGCGCCTTGTATATGACAGAATGCGCTCAGGGAAAGGAAAAGATGCAGAGAAACTATTTGCAACAATGGAAGAGGTATACAATGCTATCTACCCATTTGCAGTTTATGATAATATTGTGTCCGGGCTCCGCAAGAAACTTGATGTTGCAAGGATGCTAATTGAAGACATAAGGGCGACTGTGACTGAAGAAAGCAGGAGAAAAGCGTTAATTGAAGCAGTCGACAATTTTGAAAAGAGAGCATCAAAAGAGAATGAATAAAGTTGCCAGCTTTGGAATTGTCCGTTTCACTTTTTATGTTGGCGTGATATTATTGTTGTATTTATATACGCGTTTCCAGTGGAAGCACTAGCAACTCATAAACAGTATCCCGATGAGATAGATTCATTTTCAGGACCCATTGACAGCTGATCGGTAGAGCACCAGCCTGCGGTTGATAGCATCGGGGAGAACCCAATAACTTAACTGAACCTAAAATAAAAAATTTTAAAAGATCGAGCAATTACAGCTATATGATAAACATAAAAGAGTATACATAAACGCGGTTTTAATATTGATTGTTGTATCCCTATCATTCATTTACAATTTGCCTTCAGAGACGGCACTATCCAATTCTGCTTCGCCAATACTTAATGCTAGTCAACCTCCGACAACAACTATCTCGACCGGCCCAGCTAATACTACGAATGCTACTAGTGCGTTATAAGAAAATGTTACCAGCAGTTTGGGAAACGCTACTGTCACTTGAGAATGCAACAGCTGGACTAGTTAACGCTACAAAAGCATTACAAGATATTCACAGACTATGATATCAGTACAGTCAGCATGCTCAAAAAATGGATGGATGTTCCAAGGATGCTAATTGAAGATATAAGGACGACTGTGACTGAAGAAAGCAGGAGAAAGGCGGTAATAGAAGCAGTTGGTTATTTGAAAAAGGATATCAGAATGATAGCAAAGTTGATAGTTTTTAGTGATTCCGAGTGTTGCGCCAGATTTCAATCATTGTTATTTACTTATCCATATTCCGGCGGAAGTATCAATAACTATAATACAAAGCGTTAGCGAGGCTTCGCTGTTCAAAGATTCAACATTACAATGAACTTCTATAAACACTGGCTTATCTAACAGGTCATCAGGAAAGCCTTGGGGTATTGTTATTCTCATGTTGATAGTTTCCTCCTTATTGTCATGTAGCTGAATTGTGGCATAACTGCAACTGTCTAATTTCATACCAGGAAATGAAATTAACTGAGCAGTATCATACAAAAGATTCTTGTCGTATTTGCCTGTCTTAATGTATTCTGCTTGCATATTCAGCACCTCGTAAGATGGCAGCTTTTCGGCAGAAGTTAGGGGATGGGGCCAGCTAATGGAAAAAATTTTTCCAGTTACTGCCTGAGGATTGCTATTTGGTGAATCAGCTGCTCCACCCTGATAGGCTATGCATAATGGGACTTGCAATGACCACCCTTTCTGACTGAGCACATTTATGAGGCAATGTCCGTGGTCCAGCTTGTTTGGTGAACTAAGACGGAGAATTGGGCTTGGTATTCTGGTGGCTGAAGACATCGTTTGGTTGATTATAGATGTTTTTAGATAAATCTATTTTCCGAGATTAAAGACAACCAATGAAAGATGCCATTGATTTATCTGCTGCTTTATTTAAAACTTAATAGTAAGTTGCATATATTAAGACAGAGCTTAGTTGGCAGAAAATAGCAGTCTTATTAGTAATAGACTGACATACATGACAGATGAAAATCCTTTCGGCAAGACGTGGGGAGAATGGACCGCTGAATGGTGGAAGTGGTCACTGTCTCTGCCAAAGGATCAAAATCCAATAACTGATAGCACTGGCGAAAATGCCTCTTATAATCAAGGAGGTCCTGTCTGGTTCTTGGCAGGTACATTTGGAGGTTTGGCTGAACGCACGTGTGAAATACCTGCAGAGAAGGCAATTTTCTTTCCTATTTCTTGCAACGAAACATCATTTGCAGAATGTCCTAACTTTAAGACAGAGGCAGAATTAAGGGCATTTGCCAAAGCCGACATAGACCAAGTGAAAACAATAATGGCAACAGTCGATGGGCAAAGATTGCCCGATCCAGATTTAAGGAGGTTGGAATCTCCACCGTTTGAACTTGATTTGCCCGAGCGGAGTGTTGTTGGGGCTCCTCCTGGAAAGACAAAGTCAAAGTCTGATGGATACTGGGTCTTTTTGAAGCCACTGCCGGTGGGCAGACATGAAATTCACTTTTTTAGCTCCTGCAGGATTGGCACTCAATGGATAGAGGCATGGTTCCATCTGACAGTACGATAAACAGGTTCATGTTGACACAGGAAGGTAATTACATCAGGATATAACCTGAGCATACTTTAGCAAGGTCAATTTGTATCTTGAAAAATTCTGATTATTTTATTATTTCTTGTTCTATTTGCTTCACATCTGACAACCTTATAAGCAACCTTCTGCTGCGTAACAGCCAATGAGTACGAGTACCGATACCATATTTGAAAAACCACAGCTATCCCAAGTTAGGGAATGGTACGAGTGGATTTTTAGTCTGACGAACCGAAATAATCCATTTCATCCTACTACCGGCGGCCAATTTTTGAAGGTGAACAATACCAACGGAAGTCTATTTTGGCTTTCAGCGGTAATGGCTACTACTGTCCCAGCCAATAAGCCGTCTCAGATTCCCAATGTGAACGCAATAGTGCAGGGCTCAGAAGCAACAGCAGTGTACAATCGGGGTGATGGAATTCCTACAGAAAATATTCCACCGTTAACAGAACGGAATATCACTATCGACAAAGGCGACAATAGGGATTTGTTTATGGGTGTATCTACCGAACTTGCCACTGCAGTAAAGTATCCAAAACTGGTGAACAATTTGGCACAGCTGGCTCAGCAAATAATTGATAGAGAAGATGTTAAAGGACTTCCACCTGCGTTCGTGGAATTTGAAGATGCACATGGGAATAAGTATAACCTAAAAGGAAGCGAACTCAAAACAGGATTCCGTGTGGAGGGAACCTTTGACCAACTTGATATTCCCCCTGATAACGTTGCCATGCTGCCCCCAGGAAGTGGACCTGCAGCATGTTCTGACTATTCTGTGATACTGAAGCGCGACGCGTTGACACAGGGCAAGAATACCCTGAGGTATGGAGTTGATGGGAAATTCTTTGCTTACAGAGTACAATACATCATAAATGTCTAGACTACCACTAAACCTTTAATGATAATGGAACAATGTGAATAGAATGCAACAAGAGGCTCCTGGAGTTTTTCGCCTTGCTTCTGCATGCTAAGGAAAGTGATATAGTCATGATGGACTGGCAGCAGGTGGTATCGCATATATCTAATACCAAAAGATAGAAATCCAATTAGCGATGTTAGAGCATGTCATATAATATAAGTCCAACATGGCCCTGTCTGGTTCGTCACTGGCAAATTTGACGCGGAGGCACTGCGCGTGTATGTGATAACGGTTGGAAAAAAGGATATCTCTAATTTCGATAATTAGAATATGTATAGAGCTGCCTGACCCGAAAAGTTAAGCAGAATTACAAACTTACACTGAAGCAGATATTAATAAAATCACGAAACCTTGAGTGTCAATATTGAAGGGACTTAATTAACAGAAACACGTTTGAAAAGTTACTGTAAATGATATACTCTGCTTAGTATACATTTGGCCCGCTAAGACATTATGTTTGGATTGTAGGTTGAAAGTACCGAACCAGTTGCAGATGGCTTATTGGACATTTTTGAAACTCTCTTCTCATTGAAAAAATATATATGATCTATTTTAGAGATTGCTGCAGATTTGCTGCGTTAAGAGAAGAGGTAGTATAATACACTGTTATGAAAGATAGGATTATCAAACACAAACTAGTTGGACCGGAGCTTGCTAAATGTTGCTCTCACATGAGATTACTTTTTTAATCCTGTCATCACCTCCATTAAAATTATTTCCGACGGTCGAGCTAGAAATGCATAATATCAGTCTTACCGTAAGGCAATTTCAAAAAAGATGCCTGGCCAACGCCATCGGATTTTTTAATGCATTACTTAAACTTTAATAATAAGCGCTTGTAACGAGTGATATGGTCAAATTCCTAGCAGTTCTAGCGAGTATTTTAAGAGGAACTATGGTCCTAGACCTCTCAAAAACTACAGCACACGCCCACCAATGAAGTTTTGGGGAGTTAAGACTTTCTTAACTAGTGTCCGAGCTGAGATAGAATAGTAAATAAGAAGGGTTCATTCTCGGGATGTGGATGGTTAACAAAGATCATTATTGGCTAGGAATATGAAAAGAATCGGATTTTTATCTGCTAATAGTCTTTGTCTTCTTTTTTGTAAGCTTTCTTTTCACGAAGCACATCCTCTAGATACCTCCTAATCTCATTTTCATCAAGAGAGGGCTGCACTCCCAGGCTCTCACTGGCAGAATTCGGGATTTGTCTGATAGCAGTAACCTTTTCTTCTATAACTTTTTTAAGCTGCGCAGACCCAATACTATCGAGCAGTTTTGATTCCTGCATAGCGAATTTCTTGATCTCACGGCGAACTCTATCGTTATATGAGAGCGATACTGCAGAATAATAGATTCCTACGAAAATGAGATAGGACGATAAACCGATAAATGATACAGCAACAACGCCGAAAGGTGGGTAAGCTACATGGGTGAGTACAACGGCTTGATCAGACGTAAACAGCAAGACAAATCCCAGAGCTGAGATCATAAGATAGTCCCTGACTGCTAATGTACGGCGTATACCCCTAGATATTGTCCAAAAAGCAACCCCAAACATAATGCCTCCTGCAGGTTTGCTTAATGTAAAAACAAAAGTCAGTAGAGAACCGAAGAAGATGGGATTTTCCCTTATTATTGGATTGAATACATGCAAGAATAATGTAGGAAACTGACTGAGAAAATACACAAGCGGAAGACTGACAATAATCCAATACTTTAGCCTGCCTATTTTTTGTGAGAAGTGATGCAAAAGCAAGACTGTAGAGCCCCACAGTGTGCTAAAGGAGAGTATTGATGTTAAATTATGTATGTCATATAGTATGGAACTGACAGAGCCGGGCATAAAAATTGGAGTTCGGAAAACTGCCGTTTGGACTTCTGCAGGCACATATAATAGCGCGGTCATAGCAAAGAAAAGTGTAAAACCTAGATGAATAGCTAATGCTGCAGCAGATATACCATATGCTAATATAACAAAATTTTTGCTTGTTTTAAACCAGGAAAGAAAACTTTTCATAAGAAGCACCATCATAGCTATTGCTAGTGCATAGCTAATAGTGATCGTGGCAACCAAAGCCGTGATAAAGTAATAGGACACCGAAACAAGTTGCAAAATGACAAAAACAATATTATGCTCAGCGCAATCTGAACTGCAATCGTAACTTTGTAACTTCCATAAAATTTCACGTTTGCCCTTGCGTGTATTTCCTTGCTCTTGTTCCTGACAAAAAGTAGAATCATAAACTGTCCGACAAAGTATGCGGTTGATATCAAAGTGAATATTGCCAATGTGGTTGCTGATTTACGGACTAAAACAGGAGATAACAAATCAGAGGTTCTTGCGAGCGAGGCCTCCGCTATCAATGCAATGATTACAACCATGCAAACAACAAATATTATCTTGTTTGACAATATAGAATTAGATAGACGACTGAATGATACCTTCTCATTCTTTGTTCCACTATCATGGGGACAGCTCATTCTGCTTATTCCTTTGGGCTACATTGTGAAATAACATCAGGTAGCATTTATCCCTTCTCGAAAATAAACAGCAAAGCTATGGCAAACATCTCAAATATAGCAGTATTCTCGTGTAACAATCCTCAACTTCTTTTTGTCATTGAGCCTTCATAGAAAAGTTATATACCAAACCTACCTTCTCCTTAACTGAGCGTGGCCGGCCGGAAGAATATGTATCTAGCAGCTGCAATTGCTGCAGCTGTAGTTATAGGTGGTATTGCTGTTTACTACCCCTCACAACAACAGGCCGCCGTTGCCCAAATTAGCTCAAACACAACTAATCCAATTAACAATGGCAGTATGAGCTCAACTCCAACACCATTTCCAACAGGTACAATACAATACAACCTAACCTATGGCAATTGGACTGCTAGGTGGTGGCAATGGTTATATTCCGTACCAGAGGACAGAAATCCAGCTGCTGATGCGACAGGCGAGAAATGCCATGAAGGCCAAGGCGGTCCTGTATGGTTCTTGGCTGGCACTTTTGGAGGCTTGAATGAGCGCAACTGCGAAATACCAGCAGAGAAATCTATATTGTTCCCACTAATTAATGCTGCATGTTCAAAGCTTGAGTATCCTGAACTGCAGACTGAATCAGAATTACGGAACTGCGCAGTTTCATTAAATGAGGCAGTCACTGAATTAATGGTCACAATCGACGGTCAGCCAATTAGCGAACAAGAACTTAGAAGCTACCGAGTCCAGTCACCTTTATTTGAGCTCAATTTACCACAAGGCAATATTCTCTCTGGCGAGCAAGGTTCAACTCAGGCGGTATCGGATGGCTTTTGGGTTTTTGTCCCGCCTCTGCCCCCAGGAGCCCATGAGATTCATTTTAGAGGTGCAGTAGTAGATTTTACAACTGCGAGCCAAAATAATTTTGTGACAGAGGCATTGTATCATATTACGATAGCAGAGTAAAAAATTAGATGTGTATATCCACTATACTCTGGATGGTCTATTTTCCTAAATCTTACGCAGCTGCTTTTCTATACCGTTCTAATAGTCTAATCATTTCGTGATCTGAAACGGCGTCAAATTTTTGATAGAGTTGCTCGACACTTGTGAAGTTAGAAGGGACATATATGATTTCTAAATCATCAGCTTGTTGCTTTAGAGCCAATTTTACTTGAGATGGCGCTACAGGTAAGGCAATTATCAAGTGCTTAGGATTCTGCTTTCTTATCCATCTTGCTGCGGCAGTAACAGTAGCACCTGTAGCGGCGCCGTCGTCAACTAAAAACACTGTCCTACCTTTAATTTTGTATTCTTTGGCCCTCTCAGGTCGATACAGGCCCATTCTACGATCTATTTCCTTTTTCTGTTCTGATATTTCCATCTCTAAATATTGATTTGATATATTCATAGATTTTAGAAGTCTGTCCTCCAGATACACTGCGCCATCCTGCATTATTGCACCTATCGCATTTTCAGAATTATTTGGTGCCCTTAGCTTCCTTGGAATGACAATGTCAAAATCACGAATCGACAATTTTTTTGCTACTCTATCTGCAACTACGACACCACCACGAGGTATACCTATTACAGTGATGGGGGTAGCGGTGTCACCCTTCTCTTTCTTCTTATATTTTCCTAGCAACGCAGCAAGCATTTCGCCTGCTGCGACTCTGTCCTTGAATTTTAGCTGAATATGAGGTTTATCTCTAAAGAGAGAGGATAATAACCAAGAACTCCTCTTTTTCCGAGCGTATTTGTTTTCAAATTTCTTGCCACTGCAAAGCAGGTATTTTTCGAACCACTCTGTAGCAATCTTTGCAACCTCTTCTATCTTGCCGGGTTCTTCAAACAGATGACCGGCTCCAGGTATCACAGCGAGCTCTCTATCTTTAGCATTCTTGAGCTCTTTTAGAGCTGTTTTATTTATTCCAATAACGGTGGCATTGTCAGAGCCACCTACTATAAGGAATGTTGGAGCAATAATTTTTGAAAGCTGCCCTTCGACTAGGTCTAGTCTGCCACCACGTAAGACAAGGGCCTTTACAATATTATTACTATTACTAAAGTTAGCCGCAGCACTTATTGCGGCTGCCGCACCTGTGCTTGATCCAAAATATCCGATCTCTAGATTTTTTGTTTGAGGTTGTTGTAATAGCCATTTGGTTACTTCTTTAAATCGCCCAGCAAGCAATTCAATGTTATACCGCAGGTGGCGACCATCTATGTCAGCTGCTTTCTCTTCAGAGCTGAGCAAGTCCACAAGTAGAGTCGCAAATCCTGCCTTGTTTAGGACCTCTGCGACATACTGATTTCTTGTGCTGTGTCTGCTGCTACCACTTCCATGGGCAAACAATATTACGGCCTTGGCTCTCGTAGGAATAGCAAGGTCCCCTTCGAGTATTCGTCCACGTATCACAATTTGACGGGTAACACTCTCCAGCATTTTTATCACATAGTTGAACCTATCTGATGTTGGGTTATCACATGGCTGCCTAATTAGGTCTTACAAGCTAGGCCGCTAAGAGTCTAGGAGACAATCTCATCATGACTTCTCAAGGCATAGTTCACCTTTTGGAACCGCTAATCTTTCGCACGATTAGTTGAATAGGCATCAGAGAATGAATCCAGAGTGGCACTTTTTCTACCAAAGTTGTTTATAGTTTGGCGAAATAGTGGGCCTGGCTTGCCAGTAATTGTACCAACCGGGAATTCTTTAAAATACTGGAATATCAGAATAGATATGACAACGCTGATGATAAATATTTGGACGGCCTCTGACATTTTGGCACGATCAAAGAAGCTTAGCATGAGAGCAATGGTAAGCAATGCGAGGAATAGTGACTTGTTATAATTGAACTTGTCTCTTTCTAATTGTGGGTCGGGCTCACTCAATACTGTTATCATATAGTCTGGAAATACATAAGGATAATGCCGGTCAGTGCTGGGAAGCTAGAAGAGGAGTTTCTACTAGCATCCTTAGACATACATGAATAGTCTTCGACCAAATTATGATAGGATATCCTCTGCTTTACTTGCGCTATCTAGCAGGCCTGAGGGATTTGGAGGGAACCCCTCACAATTAAGATGCAATGTAATTAGAAGACAGTTTCGGTGGGATTTGATGCAATAGTAGCAGTGGATTCAGTAATTGTCTAAATATTCTCAAGTCTTAGGTCATCTTTGACCCTGCATCGCTAGATAGTAATACAGATAATAGGACCTGAAATCCTATTTTACAACGTTTCCTTTGACATTGAAACCCATTTATTCTCAAATAGCTATTTTTCAAATATTATGACAGAATTTTCAAAGGCCGTTATCAACTGCATAGCCGACTGGGGAAAGAGGTCTGCATCCTGCAAGGGCAACACAGAGTGCTTGGAACAGTCTGCAAGACAGCTAAGGGAATGCCTCGATGCTGCATTTCCGGAATCTAAAAAGATTGAGCTCGAAAGCGATAAGGTAAACTATATGTTATCATCAGTGTTCTTCCTTGCAAACAGGCTTTCAAAGGCCACAGAGGGTCTAGCCGAATTTGATAGAGTTATGAACAGCATCGAAAAGGTAGGTAAGGCAAGCCTTGAAGAAAAGGAGAACCGCGAGCTGCACACCAAATTTCAAAAAGAGCTAGACGACATACTGGGCAAGTACTTTTAGGTGCAGCAACAAAATCGTATTAGACGACTCCCCTTTCAAACTGCTCATACACTTGAGGGTTTGCAAGCAGCCATCCATAATGGTTCTCATCGTGGATATATCGTACTTCGCGCACATTTGGCACGACGTTTCGTCTGCGCAATCCAAGTATAAACTCTCCTTGAAATGCATGCCCTATCATCTTTGCCTTCCTAGTTGATTTTTGATCTCTTGGTAGCAGTATGCGATAGCTAAAGTTTCCCAGAGGGCCCTGTGCCAGATAGGCTTCTACCATCCTGTCGACTGCTTCCCGGATCGTAGAAGTTCCGCTTAGATCCATTGTCTCAATTACTGGGAATTTGACATATTGCGGGTGTGGCATATTATTCCTTTACAGAAAAATAAAAATGCAAAAGTGAGATATTAATTCATTCATTCATTCTTCTGTCAGTATGGCGGTGTTTTTGTTGTTTTTGTTGTTTTTGTTGTTTTTGTTGTTTTTGTTGTTGGATGACTATTGCTGCTGATTCCTCCAGGAGCCGCAGCGGTAGTAGAAGAGCTATTATCTTTGTATCTTAAAAATGCATTCTCAAGATGCCTAATTAGGATATTGTGCCACTCTGGGAACCCTTCCGGTGCCTCAGGATAATTGTGGTAATGATCAGTCAGCACCTTATTAACGCTGGCGCAATACCGTAGGTCCTCAGCAAGTTTTTTGTTCATTGCTCCTCTGATTATCATGCCCAGCTTGTCAACAGTACTGAACTCTGGATGCTCTCCTTGTGTAATTTTGTCAATATCCATCCTGGACAAAAAGTGCTTCATCCCGTAGTTTATCTGCTCATTTGTCAACCCTTGTAGCAACCTGCGGAAGACTTCAAGGCCGGCTGTTTTGTATCCATAGTCGTCGATAAAATGCTTATTGTATTGCCAGAGCCCTTTTTCAGAAGTATCGCCTGCTTGTATCGCTTCCACTGCATCCTTGCCAGCTATTGTGGCAGCAATTATCGCCGGTCCAATACCTCCAGCATCTAGCGGTTTAGGCATCCATGCAGAGTCGCCAACTAGTATGTAGCCATTTGCCACAAGGCAGTCGTTCTGCCGCCTTACTGACACCTGCCAGGTTCCCCATGCATTACCATCATCATTAGGTCCATCTGCAAGGCGCGGGTTCTCAATAGCAGGGTTCATTTCAACATACTCATTTATGAGCGTCCTCAAGTCAGGGTGTACGCCCATTGCCTTGTTGCGCATATCAAATGCCTTTTGCTGAACGCCAAGTCCGATGTTCACCTTGCTTTTGCCTTTTGGAAACACCCATGCATAGCCGCCAGGTGCTAATTTTTGGTCTAGATGTATTATGCAGTAGTCTGAATCAAAATATGTCTTGTCTTCCTGTGCTGAGTCAAAGTTATAGATATATCTTCCTGTAGCTTCAAGGTCATCCCGGTCGATCCTACGTTGGATAAACGACTTGACAGGAAGGTTTGTTCGCATAACAGATGTTACGCCTGTGCAGTCAACTACCAGCTTTGCAGTCTTTTTGAAGAGGGTTTTGTTAGCCAAGTCATCGCCTTCTACTCCTACGATTGTGTTATTATCCTCTACAAGAAGCGATCGAAGAGCTACACGCTCTTTGATCTCGACTCCTGCCTCTTTCACATCTCTCAGCTGCCTCTGAGGAAGAAGCCGTCTGTTTAGCATGTATCCCTCACCGTCAAATGAAATGCCGGTTTCATGGTCAGGGGAATATGCAATTACCCCCTTGACTGGGTGCTCTATTTCCGGCTGGCTCCAGTTGATCTTGATTCTGCTACTCATGTAGTCAACAGTATTTTTGCCTACTGCGTCGCCGCAGATCCAGCCAGAGACTGTTTTTCTTCCCTGATCAGAAAGTGGATTCCTGTCGACAACTAAGATCCTCATTGACTGGTTTGAATAATATGCCGCAGAGGATGCTACTAAAAGGCCAGCGAGGCCGCCACCTGCCACAATAATGTCATAGTCCCTTTTCATTAGTGCAAGACAAGGCGTGAAAGCAGAAAACTCTATTTAAAATGTTGCCTTCTAAGCAGAGCGATAGATACGCGCAGAATGACATGATAATAATAATATATTAAATAATAGTTGCTGAAATGTTTTTTCAGACAGGGTGCGCAAATGATGACAGGTCCTCCTTCTTTTATATTCTTTGATCTCGGCCAGACTCTTATCGACGAATGGGACTTTATCGCTTACTTTGATCAAAAATTTCTCGAAATGCTAAATGGCTTTGGAGCAAGGATCGACCAGCGTAACTACCATGCAGTACGGGACAGCTTAATCAGGGATCGCAAGATAGGGCACGGCAGCATTAAGGAGCTTATCGTGGAAGTTTGCAGACTACTATCTCCTCCAGGCTACGACAAGGTTATCGCCAGCAGGCTAGAATCCCAGGTAAAGCATGGAAGGCATGACCTATTCAGGTTTTTTGATGAGGCCGA
>Ga0126314_10001238_pt1 | contig 12175 bp, 11 predicted proteins | sample Plot105B_FD_92535 | JGI IMG/M metagenome (GOLD analysis project Ga0126314, IMG submission 92535) | Serpentine soil microbial communities from UC McLaughlin Reserve, CA, USA - Plot105B | ecosystem: Environmental > Terrestrial > Soil > Grasslands | place: USA: UC McLaughlin Reserve, Lake County...
CAAGTAAAAAATATTTTTTATTGATTAATTAATTAATTAATAACAAATTAGGAGGATTTATTTTGCTAATTGTCTTACTTGTCTCTTTATGTATTATTTCTCCAACATACGAGTCAATTCCTAATCTTTCTGCAATATCTGAGGGTTCATATCTACTATTTTTTCAATTGTAAAACCAGCATTTTGCAAAACTTCAATCAGTCCCCTTGGAATTTCTACAAGTTCCAATCTTGGATCTTTCCATTTTGCTATATTATTTTGAAAATTATGGAATTTATCGAAAGTATGTATTTTTGAAGTTATTATTGATTTATTATTAATTAGGTTTAAATTATTATTTTTATTATTCTTCATTTTAGCATATATTATTATAAGATTTATAATAAGTATATATTATTTCTATAGATTTTAACTCTACTATATTGAATAAAGCCATAGTCTTCGGATTAGAATACAATTAATAGATGTATGTAGGAGACTATGGTGATAGTAGTATTCAAGATGTCTGTATTTGGTTTGATATTTACTATATGTTAATTATGCTATTTAATATTTTGAGATAATTTAATTATTCAATTGTCATATGGATAATTGATACACGATTAAAATAATTATTAATAAAAGGAAATAGATGCTAGATAATGATTTTACTCATTATTAACATCTATACACATTTATTTGAGATTTTCATCCCTCCTAGATGAGTAAATATTTGTGTTAGTCAAAGTATAAAACAATTTGAGACAAATTGTCCTTTTAAAAGCCATAGCCTTCATTTAGATCGAATGACTTGCTAAGAATGTAGAAGGCCATGGCTATTTTATAGTTCACTTTGACAGAGTTTAAAAAATATAAACTATGATAATATTTAAAAATCAGTGAACGAAGTTAATTATCGATAATACTAACAATTCCTATACTCTTCCTTTATCCAGAATTTCTGATATGCCCACAAACAAGGTTCAAGTCTTTATTGATCCTCTATTTTTTGGAAATCCATCATCAACATTTAATTATAGTGTTAGTTCTATGATTAGAGTAAATAATACAGTTCTTGACAAGTCACCAGATTATCTTGTTGATTATGTTCCTGATAATTTTAATTCATTTTGGAAACAATGGTTTGGATGATGAATTAGTAATATGTAAACTAGAAAAGATATGCTTTGAATATTGGTTTCTCTGGAGATGATATTCTGTTCTAATTTTTATTTTATATATGTGATGTAAATGTAGCTGGTATCATAGAGTAACTGTATTAAGTTTTAGATTATGGATCTTCATCAAATCTTTTCTTATGCCGCTGCTTATGTAAATTGTTTCTTTCGTCTATTACTAACTTGATATAATCTCTTACATTATTTTCTGTAACTTCATTCGAAAAATTGCCAACTTGTACTTCCATTTCCTTTTGCTGTTTTTGTATAATCTTCATTACCTTTTTTTCTATCTCTTGTTCCATCTGTGCAGATCCAATGTTACCTATTAAATCATTCATAGATCCTTTGATTGATTTTCTTAGTGAATTATCATGTGATATTGATATTGCTGAAAGATATAATCCGATACTAAACAAATATGAAGATAATAGTACAAGTGAATGAGCAGCCACTCCATAGGTCGGTTGTATGGCAGAAGTAGAAAGCGAAATACCCACCATAGTATCACCTATTGCTGCAATAATAAGGTAATCTTTTAATTTTGATGATGCCAAACTTCTTACTGCCATAAAAAAGGCTAGACCAAAAAGTACATTTCCTGCTATGGTGCCAATTCTAAATAGAAGTCTAAAAAAATAGCGATATTGTTCATCTACTTCTGATAAACTCTCACCGGAAAAAAAGCCTGGAGCTTTTCCAATTAAATAAAATATCAATGGAAGAGAAAGAATGATCCAAAGTAATATCGGTAATTTGCCTACTCTTTGATAAAGAGTACGTAAAAGTGTTGTAGAGGCAATCCACCTAAATCCAAATGCTATTGGAAGTACTGTAGAATTTAGAAGATTATAAAATACTAAACTAGAATTTGGTATTATATATAGAATAGTAGTATCTGGATTTACTATCTTGTATATTATTTCACCATCATATTTCTCAGATGCTTTATACAAGAAAGACGATTCAATAGTTGCACCTGGTGGTGATTTTTCTTGTATCACCTGTACCAATAATAATTTAGTACATGCATCTTCTAATATTGATAATCCAAGTGTTAATGCAGCAATACCGTAAAATAAGATTATGAGATTTTTATAATGACTTAATTTATACCACGAAATTAGTTTAAATGCTATAAGACCTATAACTATGCTCGATGTTATTGAACTAACTGCGAAAACTGAAGGAGACAAAATTCTACTACCGGTATTACTAAAAAGCATGAACAAGAGTACTGCAAATAAGGAAAATTGAATTATAACCACAGCCCAATGCATTAGATTAATAAAACGAGATTTGGCTCTAATCTCCTTGCTTATTTGTGTAGTATATCGTAAAAGGATCCAAGATCCTATACCGTATCCAATAACAACAGTCAAAATAAACATTATGACTTCACTATCATTGGTATAGGGCAAAATTTGACTGGTCATCAACAAGTCAATAATTACAATAGAAATCATAGCAGCTCCTGTTATCACCGGTATTTTTCTGCTATTCTTCATAGATAGATGTAAGAATAGGAACTTGGATTTCCAAAAATGCATATATTATCAAGATTAAGAATCTTTATAAATATTAAACATAATCAATTTGATAGAATTATGAATTAAGAAAATCTATCAATTCTTAATTATTGTTATTTTTTTAACTCCAACAGTATCAACAATATAGTAATCATCAGCTATCTGAATAATGTCTCCACGATCTATTTTATTATGAGTTTTCTTTTTCCTAAGAGGTATTCCAAAAGGTTTATCCTCTTCTTTAAATTTAAGCCAAATTCTACCAGGGTTTAAAATATTTTTGAATTCTGATTCCCAAACTAGATCATAGAGAGTAAAAAGTGCTTGGTTACTAATTCTTTGCTTTTTAATTAACATTTCAATTTCAGATTCTTTAAAGAAATACACTTGCACCTTCAAGATTAAGTTTTTATATAATATTTTCATATTTATTAATTATATATTATTAACTATTAAAAATTACGTAGTTTCTAATTATTGTGTAGGCTTAAAATAAGCTTTCCTTTATAATATGTAATGTTAAGTTCCAATGATGATTTAGCACATTTCCGTAAATAGTTCTAAAATTAGGACATATATGATTTCCTAGTTATATTATTGTAAATGTCAATTATTATTTTAAATTCAATTAGCTTTATAGTTTTGGTCATTTTTTGTAAATTACTAAATAGATATTTTATTTATGATAAGGCTATGGCAAAATGTTATCATAGTAGTTGTATTTGCCTTTTATTAGGTCGTATAGTTATTGTAACTTTCTCCGAAATGTAATATTTTGATATAAAAATTTAGTTTATCCATGTTAAAAATATGAAGACTTTTATTCTCACTGGTAACGATAAGAAAATACATAAATTAATTTAACTTTTGTAACAAATAAATAATTTGAGAAGGAAATAAATGCAATTAATATATTAGTTGATGCAAAGAGAATAATATATTAAAAGAACAGAAATACCAAAATCAAATGAAATATTATTATAGCATAGATTAAAATAATATTAAGAAATGAATTCCTTTTATAATAATGATTTCTGCTCTCTTAAAAATAGGCTTAGAAAAAGATTATCATTAGAAGAGTCAAACCCTAGTACAAATTAATTTTTCTTTGATATTTGAGAAAAGAAAAAGTTTTAGCAGCAGACTAATTAAATAGATGTTTGAAATGTTATTTAGGTTGATTTAGATAAATAATGATGGATGAGAAAGAATTATTGCATCATTATAAATACCAAGGTATTGTATTACAATCATACCCAATGTTAAAGTTCCGTATTGGTAATAAGGTCCCATATTTTTAATATTATTTTGGTAATTGAATGAGGAATAATTAATATTAATAATAATATAGTTATCCCTATTAACATTAAAACAATACTATGTAAAAAATTAATTTATCATAATCATGATCTTTATTTTAAAATAAATTATTATTATTATTAGTATTAGTAGTAGAGTAGTAGTAAGATGATAAATATAAAGGAAATTAATTGTGACTTAGAATATATTTTCACTTATAGATTATAATAAAGAAATTTCAAATAAGAAAAATATTATTATAAAAAATGATATTTATATTTATTGTATCAGTCATTTTAGATTTGCTAATTCATAAAAATCTAATCAATAAATACAATTATTCTTAAATATACTGTATGTTCAATTTCAATTATAACAAAATATTTAATTCCAATTAATGGTATTATAATTCACAAAAATGCTAAAAAGAAAAGTATTATGATATAATAAAAAACCTTGTAGGTGCTTATTTTATTTATTTATCCACTATGTAGTTATAATTCTAGGACTATTATGAAAGAAAAAACAATTAATGCTGGACAGATCTATGAATATTTGGCGTAAACATGATTATGCTTCTTAATAACTTGAATCAGTTCTCGTCATATAAAGACACTTTTACGTTTTACAAAAGGAATATCAGAACAATATAAGGACAAAGCAATTCTGAATTCTGTCAAACAATTAGTTCCATCCAATATATTAAAGTCTAGTCCTAATGACCAATTAAAACCTCTTTTAAATTGGTTTAAACATGACTTAATGAAATGGATGCCCAAAGAACTACAATGTAAAATATGTAATAATGTTAAATCCATGAGTGTTCAAATTCTCGGAGATTCAACGACATTGCGAAAAACAGAAATTCACACATGTAATAACTGTGGGTCCAAGCAAATATTTCCTCGGTATGTAAAAATACCAAAGATTGCAGAAACAAAAATTGGACGGTGCACTGAATGGTCGATACTTTTTGGTGCTATTCTAAATTCATTGTCAATTCAAACTAGAATAGTACACGATTATCTTGATCATTGTTGGAATGAATCTTTGATAAACAAAAACAATGGATATATGTAGATTCAACTTTGGACAGTCCTGTTTCTTTTAATAATCCTTATTATTATGAACAAAAGTGGGGAAAGAAATATGAGTATGTTTTAGCATTCTCTGCTAATGGTATAGAAGATGTTACTAGAGGTTATACTGAACAGTGGCAAATGGTTCAGAAAAGAAGAGAAAAGAAAGATAAAGCAGAAATGTTCAAAAAGATTTACTTGAATACATAATCAAATAATACAAAATAGGGCTAATAATGTGTCTTGATACTTTAGACTCCGCTTATATTATTGCATCAAAAGATTAGATGAATAATCTGCTAACTATAATAAGAATAAAGCTTTATAATTATAATAAGTTTTGCTCTATGTGTTCGTATTTTTTAATTTTTAAAACTTTTATGGTACTATGTGTTTATAAATTAAATGTTTATACAGAGATTTACAATTATAACATTAATATCTACAAATCTCAATACAAATATACTATACATATTACCTTTTGTAGTTAGTGGATTATTATTATTAATTTTCAGTATTGATGATTATTCTTATGATGTTTATGCTCAAGATGCAAATATCACAATTGAAACAACAAAATTGACTGATAGTATATACATGCTTCAAGGGTCTGGAGGAAATATTCTAGTTTCCATTGGAAAAGATGGAGCCTTTATTGTCGATGATCAATTTGCTCCTCTTACTGTAAAAATTAAAAATGCAATTTCCAAGATAACAGATAAACCAATAAAATTTGTAATTAATACACATTGGCATCCAGATCATACTGGAGGAAATGAGAATCTTGGAGAAGCAGGAGCGTTAATAGTTTCACATGATAATGTAAGAAAACGTTTAAGTTCTGAACAATTTTCAGATTTCTTCAATCGATCAGTTCCACCATTATCAGAAAAAGGTTTACCAATTATTACATTCTCAGATAATATGACTATCTATCAAAATGGTGATATAATAAAAATAGTTCACATGGATAGTGGTCATACAGATGGTGATTCAATTATTTACTTCACAAAAAATAATGTAATCCATGTTGGTGATGACTTTAGTGATAAGTCTTACCCATTCATAGATATATCAAGTGGTGGAACAATAGATGGATTAATTTCATCAATAAAAACAATATCCTCAATAATCAATGATGAAACTAAGGTAGTTTCTGGTCATACTGGAGTATCAAATAAAACCAAAGTTAATAATTTTGGAAACATGTTAGTAGAAATACGTAACCATGTATATCATATGATTGATGAAGGTAAATCATTAGAAGATATTACTACTTCACAACCAACATCAAAATATGACAACGTATATCATGACCAAACTAACTTAAAACCTCCAGATTTTGTAACACATATATATCAAAGTCTTACAAAAAGATAACAATCATCTTTGTTGTATTATTTTTATTAATTTTCACTAATTAATAATATAAATAATATCACAGAATACTTATCCAATATTTATTAGATAATATACTCACAATGTAAGTAAATTATCATTATTATTTTCAACCTTTACACCTTTCTCTCTAATAGGTATATTATCTTTATATTGAACAATAGTTACAGATTCAAAAACTAAGTATTATTATAATAAGTTTCCTATTTTTTTACACAAATTAAAATGAATCTCTTTTTACATAAAATTTATTTCTAGTAAAACAATTTGTGCTTTCGTTATTTACCATTTATTTTTGGAATATAATATAATGTCATGGTTGTTAACGACCTTAAGAATATGCCTCTCTTGCCGCTTTAAGAATAGAAAGGCATTTTGATTTTTCTACTGCTTTAGTTGAAAATACTTTTGCGTTCTATCCTATTGCAATTAGATCATGAACTTGAAACTCTTTTTTGCTATTTTTTATATAGATTTATTTTTATCATTGTCCAATAATAATACTCAATTCTTAAATAAAGTGGAATATTGATTTTGTTCAAATATATTATTGTAATACTTCAATCCAATATTCAATATTTTGCAAAATTTTTAATATATAGAATTGTCTATTAAATCACCCTTTACAGTATAAGTATTTTTTATTGCATCATAAATTCCAATAGAATCATAATACCAAGATTTAGAATCAGAACTTCTACTCATACTATTTGTTCCATCATTACAAAAATAAATTTCCCGTCTTTTATCCTTGATAATGTCATAAATTATACATACACTCATACTTTCGAGAAATTTTTCAAAGTATTGTTTTTTCCTTGAATCTACATTTGCATTGGTAATATTATATTTTAAATTAAAATCAATTGTGTGAGCAATAATCATATTGTGTGGTTCAGGAGGAGTAAATGAGATATTAGTAAACTCTAGTACACATTTATCCATTGGACATATTTGTTGAAAACTTTCACCATCTATTTCTAAGTTTGAGATTGTAGGATCCTTATTTACATTTTTTTATTCAAGGACAAAATCAGAATCCCCAAAAACCAAATTATTGACATTGTAAAAAAAGTCCTAAAACTAGAATTCCAAGATGTATGTTAATTTTCGAGAAAAATTTTCATATGAATTTAAAGTTATTCCTTCATAATCTTTTATTTGTAGTATATTAATAAAAGATAATTGTTTTAAGATTATTTTATGATATAAATCGTATCTTTATCAAAATACTTAGAATTAAGGAAATAAGTTATAGCAGTTTAACTTTGATCAATGAATAAAAAAACTTAAAGAACTCAAACTTGTAAAAAGACCAAGGTGAGTATACTTGAATATACTTAAGGATAAGAAGTTCATTTTTACAAAACTCGATCATTATATAAGAATTATATTATATATTAACTGATTTTGCAAAAATTTGATATTAATTTTGATTTGCAGAGAAGTGTAATGGAATGCAAGAATAATAGTGATTAGATAAATAAGAGAAATAGTAGCAAAATTTATAATTGATTTTGCTTAACCAATAAATAACAATATATTTTTATATAAATTTAATAATATAAAATGTTATACCATGAATATAAGATCTAAACTTATAATTTTTTTTAATTATTTCTCTAATTCCATTAATGATTTTTGGGAGTTTTAATTACATAAATATGGAGCAACTACTTAAAAACGAAATTTTGAAAGAATTGGAAATTGTAGCTCAATTGAATGAAAAAGATATTCAAGATCTATTTGAGCAAAATATTGAAAAACTAAAAGTAGTTTCTAGTAGATACCAATTAAATGTTGAGCTAGATAAATATAACAATAATGGTGATAATAAAAATAACTCACAAAAAATTATTATCCAGATAATCAACTCTATAAAACCTGAAATTAAGAATTTTGAAGATATAATGATACTTGATCCGGATGGCAAAGTAGTTGCTTCTACGAATAATGCTTATCTTGATACTATTCATATAGAGGATAAATTTTTCATAGAAGGAAAAAAACAAAATAATGTAACTATTTTATTTAAAGAAAAAAATCAAGAACTTAAATCATATTTGACTGGTCCACTAACTCTTAGTGATAAATTCTTAGGAGTAGTAACTATAATTTATGGTTTAGAAGATTTGTTATCCCTGTTTAATGAGGTTGAGGACTTTGCTGCAACAGCTGAAATTATTTTAGCAAAGATACTAATGGTGATGCTGTTGTTATAAATCCACTTAGATTTTTTCCTGATGCATCTTTGAATTTAACAGTTAGTAAAAATCAAACACATACGCCAACAATTCAGTCACTTTTAAAGAATGAAAATAGATTTACAGAATCAAAAGATTACCGTGGAATACCTGTCTTGGCTGTAACAAGATACATAGACAATTTAGACTGGGGTGTAGTTGTAAAAATTGATAAATCAGAAGCTTTTGCATCTCTTGAAAATTTAAAATATATAACTATTCTGATAGGAATTTTGGTTGGAGTTTCTATTATATTTGCATCTATAGTTCTAGGAAATTCTATTTCTAATCCAATTCAAAAATTAAGAAAAATAATGAAAGACGTTACAAAGGGAAAATTTGATTCTAAAATTGATGTTGGAGGCACTAATGAGATTGAAGAATTAGCTAAACAATTAGATATGATGAGATTTACTATATCAAATACTAATACTCATTTAAATGAACTTGTCAGGGAAAGAACAGAGAAAATTGAAAAATCAATAGTAGAATTAAAAGAGAAAGAAGAAGCATTAAAAGAATCTAATAGACAACTTGTTTCAGTTAATGAAAAATTAAATCTTCAAAGTAGGATTCAGAAAGACTTTATCAATATAACAGCTCATGAACTTCGAACTCCAATTGTGCCTATTATTACTCTTTGTGAATTACTTTATAAAAAAATTATGAATGAAAATAAAATACCAATGAATCAATCAAAAGAAAATACGAAAAAAGAAGAATTTCTTAAAGTTATTCTTAGAAACGCTTACAGATTATACCAACTTACACAAGATATTTTAGATGTTACAAAAATAGAAAGCCAGATTCTTAGACTGAATAAGGAACTAATTCAATTAAATGAGATTATAGAAAATGTTGTAAATGACTATAAAGATAACACAAACAGGAAAAGATATGATAGTAATAAAGAAGTTAGAATAGTATATGAACCTATTAAAGATACTATTTTTGTTAACGTAGATAAGGCAAGAATAATCCAGATTCTTTCAAACTTACTTGATAATGCTCTTAAATTTACTAAAGAAGGAAATATATTTATAAGTGCCAAAAAGATAAAAGAAGAACAAGTCATTGTGATTATAAAAGATAGTGGTACAGGAATCGATCTAGAAATATTGCCCCGACTATTTGAGAAATTTGCGACAAAATCTGAAGAGGGGACGGGTCTCGGTTTGTATATCTCAAAAAATATTGTGGAAGCTCATGGTGGTAAAATATGGGCAGAAAATAATTCTGATGATAGAGGATCTTTGCCTATAGGTAAATCTCACAAAACGAAAGAATATGGAGAAAATAGTCGAAGATGACAACTATAAAAAAAATTCTTTTAGTGGATAATGAAATCGATATAACTTATGCTTTAGAAAATGCATTAGAAAATTAGGGATTTAAAGTAGATTCATTTAATGACCCTATTTTAGCATTGGATAATTACCAAATCCATTTTTATGATTTAGTAATTCTTGATATAAAGATGCCAAAAATGGATGGATTTGAATTATATATTAAATTAAGAGAAAAAGATCCTAAAGTAAAAATATGTTTTTTAACTGCAAGTGAATTATTTTATGAGGAATTCAGACATGCACGACTCCAATTAGGCGAAAAAGTTGGTGAAGAATATTTTATTCAGAAACCCATCAAAACTGATGAACTTATTAAAAAAATAGATATATTAATGACGAATAAGTAATTTATAATAGTACTTTGAACCTTGAATAATTACCCTGATTGGAAAAAAAGAAGAATTTGAATCTTTTGCTGGTTATCATTTAAACATGAAGGGAAAGTTTGTCACAATCTTGTCTTTATCTCGATGGTTCATACAAGCAGATTTAACCTAAAGAATTTAAATGTTATTTATTCAAATATACCTATGGATTTATTTCAAGGAATAAAAACATCACCACTTTTTCGAAAAAGCAAAATACTAAGAGTTCTATAAAATAAATAAAAAACAATGTATACACATACACATAAAAAAGATATTGAAAATATCTTAATATTACAAGGTGGGGGTTCACTAGGTGCTTTTGCATGTGGAGCTTGTAAAACATTTGCAAAAAATGGAATAAAATTTGATATAATAGCAGGAACATCAATAGGATCAATCAATGGAGCAATAATGGCTGGAAGTAAAAATGATAATCCTGCAAAAGATCTAGAAGATTTTTGGATAGAGATTGCAGAAAGTAGTCGTAATATAATACCTGATATGTTTTCTTATGAATATGATTATAAAAATCATCAATTAAATTTGAAAAGATCTTCTTCAGCATCATTAAATGCAGCAACATTTGGTATTCCCAAGTTTTTTGTTCCTAGATGGTTTAATTGGAGTATGTTTCCTTCAAATGATTTTAATATATTACCATCACAATGGACTTATGTATATGATAATACTCCACTAACAAAAACACTAGAAAAGTACATAGATTTTAAAAAACTCTCTCCTGATGCAAAACAAAATAATGTTAATAATAGATATAATAAACATAATAACAATAACAATAACAATAACAATAACAATAATAATCCACGTCTTATAATTACAGCTGTTGACGTACTTACTGCAGAACCAATAATATTTGATAGTAACAAAACACAGATAGAGATGAGACATTTATTAGCGACAATTGGATATCCTCAATATGGATTTCCATGGATGGAGGTAGATGATGGAGTATATGCATGGGACGGATCTCTGTTAAGTAATACTCCAATACGAGAAGTTATGGCGGCTTCTCCTAGTAATGATAAAAATATTTTTATTGTCGAGAATTATCCGAAAAAAATAGATAATCTTCCATCAAATATGACTGAAGTTCAGTCTAGAGCCAAAGATATCATGTTTACTGATAAGGACCAGAGTCTCAGAAGTATGTCTAGACTCGTAACGAAACATATTAATTTGATTGAAATACTGTATAATATTTTCAAAGAACACGATCATTCAAAACTAGACAAAGATTTAATTAATTATATTGAAAAAGAGCATAAAATATTAGTAGAAAAGTTTGGTGCTAAAATCCTCAAGATCAAAAGAATTAGTAGAGAAAATAGTGAAACGCCTTATCCATCACAAAATGCTGATTTTTCAATCAATACAATTAAACAGCTTATTACTCAAGGAGAGAATAAAGCTCTAGATAGTTTAAAGTAATTAAGAAAAACAATATGTTGCGAAACATCTTTGTGTTAAGTGATTTAGAAAACTAGTTTAACCTCCGTTGAGGATTTAAATTTTTATATTTTGATTCATTCTAATCCATAATCACAACAATGATATCGTCTAATATGTCCAATTAAAGAATATTGTAATTATGACATCTTTTCAATCTTTCCTTAAATAATATTGTCTATTTTATGCCTAATTATCTTTTGACATACATATATTATCTTATATAAAACTTATATTGAACTATTTAATTTATAAAAATTGATTGAATTTAATTAGAGGAAAAAAA
>Ga0126314_10001240_pt1 | contig 12171 bp, 11 predicted proteins | sample Plot105B_FD_92535 | JGI IMG/M metagenome (GOLD analysis project Ga0126314, IMG submission 92535) | Serpentine soil microbial communities from UC McLaughlin Reserve, CA, USA - Plot105B | ecosystem: Environmental > Terrestrial > Soil > Grasslands | place: USA: UC McLaughlin Reserve, Lake County...
CGTCCAGGCGCTCGTCCGCTCCTTCAACAAATTGAACCAGGACCTCTCCGTCTCCCAGGTTCTCCTCAACTGTTATCCTGGCGGGCGCCTTCCCCGCGACACGGGACGGAAATTCAACCCGATCACCTCGTTTGAGGCGCTTAGCGGGCCTGCCGAGTGCCCTCCATGAGCCGGTATCCAGTTTCCTCAGCAAGAGTATCTCCACAGCCCCCCCGCTTGGGATACGGTTGCCCTGCAGTCTCGCCGGGATCACCCGGCTATTGTTTGCTACAAGGAGATCTCCCGGCGCAAGCCAGTCACTGAGTCTCTTGAACTGCGAATGACGGATGGACCCGGAATCCCGATTCAGCACCATGAGTCGAGAATCGTCCCGCCGCTCGAGTGGGGACTGAGCAATCAGTTCTGTCGGCAGCTGATAATCGAAATCCGCAGTCTCGAGGGGACGCGGCATGGTAAATCGGTCCGCGACCACAGTCAACCTTTGGCGCCACCAAACAGTGCCGGCTGCCGACCGAAAAACGTCGGCGCCTCGATTCCTAGGTGGCTATACGCGCCTTCGGTTGCCACGCGACCTCGCGGAGTTCGCTGTAGGAAACCAAGCTGGATCAGGTACGGCTCGTAGACATCCATGACCGTGTCGGTTTCTTCACTAATTGCGGCGGCTAACGTGTCGATTCCCACAGGTCCGCCACCGAACTTCTCGACAATGGAGCGCAGAATACGGCGGTCGATATCATCGAGACCGAGGTGGTCAATGTCGAGCATTTCGAGCGCCTCAGCCGCGATTTGATCGGTAATCGATCCTTGGCCACGGACCTCGGCAAAATCCCGGGCTCGCTTGAGAAGCCGGTTTGCAACACGGGGCGTGCCTCGTGCCCGCCGCGCCAAGGCGCGGGCGCCTTCCGGCGAAATTGGCACATCAAGCACAGCCGCCGAACGCTGCACAATCTCTTCCATCGCCGCGTCGCTGTAGAAGTCCAAACGCAGAACCGAGCCGAACCGGTCTCGCAGCGGGCCAGTCAGCAGCGCGAGGCGAGTCGTAGCGCCCACCAGCGTGAATTTGGGCAGATTGATCCGCATCGTCCTTGCTGCCGGCCCTTTGCCGAGGACGATGTCGACAGCGAAGTCTTCCATCGCCGAATACAACACTTCCTCAACCGCTCGGTTGAGCCGGTGGATTTCGTCGATGAACAGAACGTCACCGGCCTTGAGGTTTGTCAGGATCGATACGAGATCGCCCTGACGCTCGATAGCGGGACCGGAGGTTATACGCAGGCTGACACCCATCTCGACAGCGATGATCGCCGCCAGCGTGGTCTTCCCTAATCCCGGCGGACCGTAAAGCAGAACATGGTCGAGTGATTCGCCGCGTTGCTTGGCGGCATCGATGAAGATCTGGAGCGTCTCTTTGACGCGCTCCTGCCCGATATATTCCGCAAGCCTTCGCGGACGGAGACTTCGCTCGACGGGCACGTCTTCGACAAGCTGCCGCGGCGTCACCGCGCGATCGGTCGAACTGCGAGGCTCGGAGCTGCTGCGAATGGCGGAACCTGCTTCCGGGACCATGCGGTGAGTATACCAGATGGTCTAGAACTTTTGTTCGGATGGCGACTGCTCAGGGAGCACCCGTGGGATGCCCGCAGGCACCGGGTAGCGGCGTCCGCACTGAATACAGACGAGCTGACCGCCGCTGAGCCGGACCGCGCCGTGGTCTAGTGGACAGGCCGGCTCTCCGACGAACCACGGCTACAACGCCGGTGCCCCGTCGTCCGAGCCAGCGAGTCTCGTCTCCCGTTTCCGTGTCTCGAGCGGGCAATGGTCAATTCCGTCCACGCCCAAGTTGGCTGGCCGTGCCGGCCTCCTCAGTGTCGTCGACCGAGTCCGTCAATGTGCTGGATGAGCTCCCGTTATCCGCGTTCCGGTATGCCCGGCTCGGAATGGCATCAGGCCGAATCCGGAAATTGAACTTGGTCCGGAACGCCTCGTAGAAATCCGTCGACTTCAACGTGACGAGTTTGAATGCATGCTCACCACGGGAAACCCTGACAATGTCCCATCGTTCAAGATGCGTCTGCTCCCGCCCATCGAGGATGAGCGCCGCATCGTGATCGTTGCCAACAACCATCTCGATAACTGCTTCCTCAGACACCACGAATGGGGTGCGAATGGGACTGTGACAGGAGATCGGAACGATGGCGAACCCCTTTACACCGGCCGTCAAGATTGGTCCGCCCGCGGCCATGCAGTACGCGGTGCTGCCGTGTGGCGTCGCGACGATCATGCCGTCTCCCGGATACGTGTTGACGTAGTGGCCATCGATGTAGATCTCGACATCGACCATCCGCATGCCGGAACGCACGACGACGTCGTTGATCGCCCAACCTTGGGGTGTACCAACTCCCTCTCGCACCAGGGTCGCCTGAAGAGTTGGTCCCTGCTGAACCACGTAGTCGCCCGCCAGTAACGCATCGATCGCACGTTGCCAGTCTCGCCGCTCGATCAGTGCCAGGAATCCCACGTTCCCAAAGTTGATCCCCAGCAGCGGAATCCCCGGGTAGGAATTCGCTGCTCGGATCATCAGGCCGTCGCCACCAAGCACGATTATCGCGTCGACTGGTCCATTCAGTCCCGACGCGAGGCGATCTTCCTCAACAACCTCTGCACCCGCGATGTCAAGTGCCCGCGCGACGTTCGCCGAGAGTTCTTGCGCTTCCACTTTGCTTCGCGCGGCGATCAATCCCACTCGTTGCGGCTTGGCTGCGGTCACGGCCACTGCCGTCTGTGAATCAGGCACGGTAGTCGTACTCACGGGTTCGTGACCTCCTGCTCCGTGCCGAATGCCCAGCCTGGCGTGAGATAGGTCTCGGCATCGTGACCAGCCCGGAATCGGTAGAGCCTGGCCGGACGGTGGCTGCCTTCACGTCGCGTGTCATCCGTTCCTTCAAGAACTCCGGCCGCGTGAATTCGGCGCCGAAAGTTGCGTTTGTCTAGCTCGCGGCCGAGCACAGCTTCGTAAACCATCTGTAGCTCGCTCAACGAAAAGTTTGGTGGGAGAAGATGGAAGGCGATCGTGGTGTATCCAAGCTTGGCTCGTAGGCGGAGCAAGGCGTAATCGACGATTTTCCGGTCTACCGAATGCATCTCGGGTAAATTGCCCGCGTCGAACCACGCGGCGGTGTTGGGCGGCGGACCAGCGGCCCTGGCGAGCGCCAGAGCAAGGTACGTGACGGTCACCGTCCAATCGCCTTCAGAGCGGTGGGAGACAGAATAGAGTTGCTCCAGATACCGCTCTGCAATCCCCATGTGACGAGTGAGAATCCGAGTTCCGGTCGCGTCAAGGCTCTCCGCTAACGTCGGGCCTCCCCGGGGAAGGCCCCAACCGCTGGTGTCCTCCTCGAGCGCGATAAGCAGCCGCCCACTGCTGACAGTGAACAAAACAACTCGAACGTCGATCCGTGGCGCGGGATTCACTAATTGCCCGCTACGGTCGGGATCGCGATCTGCCGTCGACAACCGGACGGTTCGCTTTTCGCAAGCGGCGCGACTCAGACTCATGATGCAATTCTCGCTGTCAACGCTTCCAGTGTAGACATGCTTCCGGATGGACCGCAATGGCTCCGACCTTGGCGTCCATGGGGCAGAACCGCACGTTTTCCGACGCGGTGAGCCGCCTGCCGAGGGTTCACGATTCATTGCCGGCTCTGGTTCCGACCCCAGCCACGACGCCGAGTGCAAATAGTGTGGAGACCATTGAAGTTCCGCCAAAGGAAACGAGAGGAACCGTGAGCCCAGTTAACGGCAGGGCGCGCAACGTGCCTCCCAAAATTAAGAGCGTCTGAATGCCAATGAGTGTCGCAATCACCAGTGCCAGCAAGGAGCGAAACCCGCCCCCCGCATTAAGCGCCGCCGAAACGCATCGACAGACCAAGACGCTCAACAAGGCGAGTATTGCCAATGCAACCATCAACCCCCATTGGGTCGCTATCCCCACCAGAATGAAATCGGTGTGCACCTCTGGTACGCGGGCTGCCAGCGCCGATTGGCGCGGCCCGAACACACCACCAGCCGATAAACCGTAGTCAGCTTGAACGAACTGGAAGCCTCGCCCAATTGGATCATCCCAAGGTTCGAGCCAGCCAGCGACGCGGTCGCGCACTCTGGGTGTCACTGCGTACGACGCAATTGCGGCAATCATCAACATGGCGCCCGCAGCACCCAGCGATCGCCTCGAGCTCAGCACAGCCGCAATCGATGCGAAGGCTCCAAGCACAGCGAGGGCCGCCATACCGAGATCGTTCTGAAACACCAACACCGCAACCGCGGCAAGAACTGCGCTCGCTAGCGGAAGCAAGTACGGCGCTGGCGGCAGGTCGACCGGACCGACTCGCCACGGCGCCACGACGAGATGGCGGTGATCGTAAAGGTAGACCGCGATGAATCCCGCGAGCAGCAGTCGGGCAACTTCGGATGGTTGAAATTGGATCGCACCTATTCGCAGCCATAACCGAGCTCCATTCACCGTCTCCCCGAAAACGACCGTGGTCGCCGTCAACACGATTGCGGCGCCGAAGAGCGTGAATGGATACTTCCTGATCTCGTCGAGGCGGCGAGACAAGATTCCGCCGATAACGAGCGCCAGGAAACTGGCGCCTACAAAGTACCCGTGCCGAACCGCAATTCCTTGATAAAACGCACCATTCGCTCCCTGCATGAGTGAAAGTGAATACAGCGTCGACGTGCTGATGGCCGTGAGCATCGCAGCGGTCGCGACCAGAACCGAATCGAAACCCTCGGCGACGATATTGAGAGTGAACAGTGCCACGAGCGGGCCGGTCAGGGCCGCCGTCAATGGCACTATGAGGTCAATGCGCGGAGGCCAATTATGTCCGGCCGCGACCTCAACTAGACCGGTGCCGACAATCAATGTCAGGGCAGGCATCAGCATTAGGAACGACTTGCGAAACACGACCAAGGAAGCGATCAGACCGCCTCGAGGCTACGGCCCGTGAGTACGCGGATCCAGTTCTTCGCGTCATCGGGTATCCGGTCAGGTTCGGTCATAATGGCCTGCTCCAGCGAAGACGCACACTTACACTCCCGCTCAGGAAGTCCACCGGCCACGACTTGTCTAATTATCGCGTGCGCCGCCTGGGTATTAGCCCGAAGGTTGGAGGTTACTACTTCCACGCTGACATCCTCCTCGGCATCATGCCAGACGTCGTAGTCGGTGACCATAGCCAGCATGGCGAAGCACAATCCCGCCTCTCGAGCCAGCCGGGCTTCCGGCATAGCGGTCATGCCGATGACCGTGGCGCCCCAGGAGCGGTAGAGTTGCGATTCAGCTCGCGTTGAGAACTGCGGCCCCTCGATACACAGGTATGTGCCGCCGCCGCGCGCAGGGTGGTTGGCTAACGCCGCGGCTTCGCCAAGCGAAGCGCGGAGACAGGTGCAGAACGGCTCGGCCAGTCCAACGTGGGCCACAACGCCCGATTCAAAAAAGGTGTGCTGCCGATGAACCGTTCGATCAATGATCTGATCTGGGGTCACAAGCGACCTCGGAGGAAGTTCATCGCGCAAACTCCCTACCGCGCTCAGACTAATCAGATGCGTCGCACCAAGTTTCCTAAGCGCAAAAACGTTTGCACGATACGGTACCGAGGTTGGGGAGTAGACATGACCGCGGCCGTGGCGGGCGAGAAAGAGTACGTCTGTCTGATCGATCCGCGTCTTGTGCACCGGACCACTTGCGCGCCCGAATGGCGTCTCGACTTCGATAATCTCGCGCTGGTCGGCGTCTTCCAGGTCATAGACGCCGCTACCGCCGATGACCGCTAGCATGGGAAAGTGGTTCCAGGGTCAATGATCACCCAGTGGACTCCAGTGACTTGCCGATGACACCACACGAACAGCTAACATTTGGGCTGAATGCTATACTGCTCCGACTGAGTGCTCAAAAGAGCGCGGTTTTTTTGTGTCTTCCAAACGTGTTTTTCCAGAAGGGAACGGACGAGTATGGCGCTGCAAACCGAGCAGAAAGAGACAATTATCACCCAGTTTCGCACGCATGCTGATGATACCGGCTCTCCGGAAGTTCAGATTGCTCTCTTGACGGAGCGGATCAACGGTCTGACCGATCATCTGCGTACGCACAAACACGACTTTCATTCGCGTCGAGGGCTTCTGAAGCTGGTTGGCCAGCGCCGTCGCCTCCTGGCCTACCTCGCGAGCAAGGACGTCGAGCGGTACCGCACGACGATCTCTCGACTTGGGCTCCGCAAGTAGCTCTGAACCGGCTCGATGCAGGGCCAACGACCAGGATTGAAGGCAAACAGCTTCGGTAGAGGTTCCCAGCGGGCTTCCTTGAATCGTCTGGATGGATTCGAGTCGCATCTTCCTGGGACTAGGGAAAGGAGGCGTCGCTAAATATCGCGATCGCCCCTGAGGGAGCACGCCCGATTGGGGTATTGGAGCCTGCCCAGTGCGGTCGGTGAGCAGGCTCCAGTTCCTCAAGGCGGCGAATTGATCCCTGCGTGGCGATCATCGTCGAATAGGAAACGCGCTCCACGCCGAGCGAAAGGAACACATGATGGCTAGCAACAACCGTCCCTCCGTATCTCGTGTGGAATTGGATCTTTCAGGCCGGACGCTGTCGTTTGAAACCGGTCTCGTTGCCCAGCAAGCTGACGGCGCGGTCGTGGTGCGCTACGGTGACTCGACGGTCTTGACGACTGTCGTCGGCGAGCGCGAGCCGAACGCGTCTGTTGGCTTCTTCCCGCTGACTGTCGACTACGAAGAGCGAATGTACGCCGCGGGGAAGATCCCCGGCGGATTCATCAAGCGCGAGGGGCGGCCGACCGAAGCGGCGACTCTGGCAGCACGCCTAACTGATCGGCCAATTCGCCCGTTGTTTCCAAAGGGATACAAGTCCGAAGTGCAGGTCATCACCACCGTGATGTCCGCCGACCAGGAAAACGACCCGGACATCCTCTCCATCAACGGCGCCTCGGCGGCCCTCATGCTGTCCCAGATCCCATGGGAAGGGCCGATCGGCGCAGTGCGGGTGGGGTTCATCGACGGCCAGATTCTCGTCAACCCCACTGAATCAGATCTCGCCGGCAGCGCTCTCGATATGGTAGTGGCGGGCACGCGTGACGCCATCATGATGGTCGAAGGCGAGTCGGATCAGGTGTCGGAGGAAACACTCGTCTCGGCAATCCAGCGCGCCCATGATGAAATCCGGCGTATCGTTGATCTCCAGCTCGAGTTGCAACGTCAGGCCGGCAAAGAGAAATGGCCGTTCGAGACGCCAATCACAAATGAGAGCGTCGAATCAAGAGTCCGGGACTTCCTAGGGGACCGTCTCCGCGCCACAATCAACAACCCGGACAAGGTGTTGCGCCTCGAGGGCACGTCGAATCTTCGGGAGGAGTTGATCGCCCACCTGGCCGCTCCTGGCGATGAAGAGAGTGTCCCCATGATATCGAAGGATGTCATGGAGGCGTTCGAAGCGATTCTTAAGGAGGAAGTACGGACCAGCATTCTCGACGACGGTACCCGGCCGGATGGCCGGCGCACCGACGAGATTCGGCCGATCTGGATCGAAACTGGGTATCTTCCACGTACCCATGGCTCTGCGATCTTCACCCGCGGTCAAACTCAGGTCATCACGACGGTGACTCTTGGCTCCACGGCTGAGGAGCAGCGGCTCGATTCAATTGGCCCCGAAGACCGTAAGCGATACATTCACCATTACAACTTCCCGCCATTTAGCGTCGGAGAAGTGCGGCGCCTGCGGGGAACCAGCCGCCGGGACATTGGTCACGGCGCCCTCGCCGAACGGGCACTGCTTGCAGTGATACCCGATGCGAACGAGTTCCCCTATACGATGCGCCTGGTCTCCGAAGTCGTAAGCTCGAACGGCTCCACCTCCATGGCGAGCGTCTGCGGGAGCACGCTCGCCCTCATGGACGCTGGCGTCCCGATCGCTGCGCCCGTCGCCGGCATAGCCATGGGTCTCATCACAGAACCCGAGACAAATCGTTACGCAATCCTCAGCGATATCCAGGGCATGGAAGACGCCCTCGGTGATATGGACTTCAAAGTCGCGGGCACCGTTGAGGGTGTCACCGCGATTCAGATGGACATCAAGGTCAAGGGGATCACCGCCGACATTATGCGGGAAGCCTTGACCCAAGCGCGAGAGGGACGTCTCTTCATCCTCGGCGAGATGGCGCAGGCGATCGAGAAACCGAGAGGTGAACTCTCCAGATTTGCTCCGAGGGTCATCCGTCTTAAAATCAATCCCGAAAAGATCGGGGCCGTCATCGGCCCCGGCGGTAAAATGATCCGCTCCATTCAGGAGGAAACCGGCACGCGCATTGATATCGAAGATGATGGGACAGTTTCCGTAGCATCAACAGAACCTACGGGTGCCGAGGCAGCCATTCAGCGCATACTGGGCCTGACCCAGGAGCTTCGCATCGAGCGCGGCGAGATCTACAACGGCAAAGTCGTTAGCATCATGCCCTACGGTGCGTTTGTCGAGATCCTGCCGGGCAAGGACGGCCTGGTGCATATCTCGGAGCTCTCCGAAGACCCTGCTGTCCGAGTCAATCGGGTCGAGGATGTACTGACTGTCGGCGATGAGATCACGGTCATGGTGACCGAGGTAGCCCCGAACGGAAAAGTCAGCCTTTCCCGCCGCGCGGCGTTGACTGGTCAACTGCCGGAGCCGAAGCCAGAGCGCCCACCGCGCCGGGATGACGATCGTGGCGAGCGCGGGCCGAGGCGTGATGATCGCGGTTTCCGCGGGGGACCAGGGGCCCGGCAGGATTCGCCGCGCCAAGAACATCCGGGCCGTGCCGACGAAGTTCTTGCCCGCCCCGGTGACAGCCGCCGTCGGCCGCTAATTCCAGGAGGCCAGGACTAGGGCCTGTTTCGACATGTGCAGGTGGTAGCCCGGCCTCGCCACCAAGAGTGCTCAATAGTTGCGACGAATGAATCCGGGTCGCTACGATCGAAGCACTTTGCGAGCCGGGCCGCTGCCTTCACTATCCTGGAGATGCTAGCCAGTGGTTGACGCATCCACCGCCGAGCAAAAAGAGACGCAGTTGTCGGAGTTGCTGCAAGAGATGGGATCAGTACTGGTCTCATTCTCCGGCGGAGTCGACAGCAGCTATTTACTCGCAATTGCGCATCGAACGCTTGGACGACAAGCAGTTGCCGCAACCGGCCTTTCCCAGACCTACGCACGCGAGGAGATGGACGAAGCCCGTGTTGTCGCCAATGAGATTGGCGCCGAACACCTATTCGTCGATACCGCGGAGCTCACCGACCCTCGTTACGCTGACAATACACACCAACGCTGCTTCTTCTGCAAAACCGAGCTCTACTCCCGGCTCAGGGAACTCGCTGACTCCCGCGAACTTCAACATGTAGTCGACGGTTCAAATACGGACGATCTCGATGATTTTCGACCTGGGATGCGCGCCGCCCGAGAGCTTGGCGTTCGCAGTCCTTTACAAGAAGCCGGTCTGACCAAGAGTGAGATCCGGTTGCTCTCGGAGCGCATGGGTCTGCGCACCTGGGACAAGCCTGCGGTAGCGTGCCTGTCGTCCCGTTTTGCGTACGGCGATCCGATTACCGTAGCGAAGTTACGGCAGGTTGCGGCAGGCGAAAGCGCGGTGCGGGGCCTTGGGTTTAGCGGGTTTCGCGTGCGCCACCATGACGACATTGCTCGACTCGAAGTCCCGCGTGACCAGCTCGCCCGCGCAATCGAGTGTGCTGATGAACTCGTTGACGCCCTTCGCGGAGCTGGTTATCAACATGCCGTGCTTGATCTGGCCGGCTATCGCAGCGGTAGCTCGAATGAGGTGTTGAATGCGCGTCTCAAGTCGCGCGGACTACGGCGTCCGGGCGCTTTTTGAACTCGCCCTTCGGGCCGGGCGAGGTCCCGTTCACAGCAAGGAGATCGCCACCCGGCAGGACATTCCCGAAGCGTATCTCCACCAGGTACTGGGAGCGCTGAGCCGAGCCGGGCTGATCCGGAGTACGCGAGGGCCGCTTGGCGGTCATGAACTGTCAACTCAACCGTCGGACGTTTCAATCCACGCGATTTTGACGGCTCTGGATGGCGTCGATCAAAAAACTCACCCGCATCCGGATGGTCTCGGCGCCTCTGACGTCGTACACGAGGTTTGGCACGAGATGCAGGAGCAAAACGAACGACTGCTGCGCTCGATCACCCTGCAGACGCTTGTGGATAGGCAAGCCGATCGCGCGGTGAGCGCGAACTACGCTATCTAATCGACAGTTGAGTGCAGATCAGACGAGATGCACTGCAGAACTTGTCCAGGCCCGGGCTCCCCGACTAGGACTCGAACCTAGAACCTACCGGTTAACAGCCGGTCGCTCTACCATTGAGCTATCGGGGAATAAAATCGGGCCGATTTTACCACATGATCGGGTTTGAGGCGTGCTCCGGATTGCCAAGCGTGGCTCCGCCCCGCTCCGAATGCGGTCCGATCACGTTCCATCCTTCGTCCGGTCCGAACCCGGCAACAGGTCGGCCCAGAACCCATTGTCCCCCCGAGGCCGGTTGCTTAGGGCAGTCTCGGGCGGGCTTGCCGGCGTCTCCGTCTGCGGCGCCATCTCGTCGTTGTCGCCACTATCTGTAGTTCTCGTTCGAGAGCCGCGCCGAAATCGCGTCGGCTCGGCGACCGACGTCATCCGACGCGAAAGTCCAGATAATGAGGCACCCGCACCCACGGCAGGATGGCCCGGCGTCCCAGAAAGCGCGTCTGTAAAGGCGTCCAGCTCGTCCGGTTCGATCCCTACGCGCTGAGCAGCCGCCGTGACCGCTCGCCTCCGTCGGCCTGATCGGGCATCTTCCAGGATGCGCAGAGTTTCGGCATCCGACGCCGTACCAACCGATTCAACGCGGTCCACCGGAACGGCGCAATACGGGCAGACGTGCCAGCGTAGATCGATCAGCCGCGAACACGCGGGACAGGGACTGCGCAATGCGGTTTGACAGTGCGGGCAGAGGACGAACTCCGTGTCGACCGAGCGCTGGCATCCCGGACAAAGCGGCAGATCATCCAAGTCTTGGAGCAGGTACTCCTCCTCCAGCGCCCGCTGAAACGCCTGGTCAAGCATCTCCTTTGGTCGCAAGATGAGATACAGCAGAAGCCCCGGGACGAAGAACAATACGACGAGAAGCGTCGAGAATACCTGCGTAAAGACGCTCCGGCTCCTGGCCTCGATATCGCGAAATGTCCAGGCGACGAGCGCAAACCAGACGGCGATGAGATACGCAATCCCGATCGCAAGCAAAAACTGGGCGCCTCGCGCGGCGGTTTCGATCACGAAAATTTTCCCCTCGGTGAGCTGGTCAGCATCAGCATCACAGCGAGACTAAGCGTACCCGATACGCTCAAATTGTCTGACCGGAAGCACGAAAACACTGGCGCCGCCTGCGCCCTGTTCGGCAGGCCCAGGGATCCAGAATTCCGCCTGCCCGGCGAGAGGACGCAGTGGCTCGATCCGGCGTACACGCCCGCGGGCTCTAGCTCGGATAAGAGTTAGAACGTCACCGACTTGATCGTCGTCGACACCGACGACCAGTGCGGCCAGCCCCACGCTACCAACAGCTGCGTCACCCTCGATTTGCGTTGCGGACGCGCCGATCCCCGCCAGATCGGATAAGAGCGGCTCAGCATCAGCCGATTGAATTATCGCCAGGACGAGTCTCAACTTGTTTCCCGCCTCGAGCCTCTAACGCCCGATAAACTTGGCGTCACTTCCCAGGAACCCACGTGAAACGACCGCATGCCATACATCGCTCAAAACGTCATCAGTAGCACGATCCGCGTCGACGACACACCAACTCTCGGGATCCGATGCAACCAGTGAATGGTACGCCTCGCGCACTCGGCTATGAAACAGAATCGACTCCCGGTCTAGACGGTTAATTTCCGTTGAGTGAGCCATTCGTCGCCGTAATGCGGTCTCCACTGGTAAGTCGAGCAAAATTTTGAGATCAGGCCTCAGCCCAGCTGTCGCGAGTTCGACAGCCATATCGACCACTCGCCGCTCTAACCCTCGCGCACCCCACTGATACGCAAGCGATGAGTCAGCGAATCGGTCGGTGACGACGATGAGGCCCTCATC
>Ga0126314_10001241_pt1 | contig 12167 bp, 13 predicted proteins | sample Plot105B_FD_92535 | JGI IMG/M metagenome (GOLD analysis project Ga0126314, IMG submission 92535) | Serpentine soil microbial communities from UC McLaughlin Reserve, CA, USA - Plot105B | ecosystem: Environmental > Terrestrial > Soil > Grasslands | place: USA: UC McLaughlin Reserve, Lake County...
GGGCAGCCGGTCGAGTCGTGCCGGCCGGGAACGCACGGGCCGATCTTAGGGCTCGGGCTCCTCGACGCGCTCTGCGTCGGTGCGGACGACGAGCCGCGGCCCGTGGTTCGACTCGCGGCTCGCGAACACAACCCCCAGGGCGCTCTTCGTCGTGATCGCGAGGCTCACGCGCCCGCCGCCGGACACCAACGGCGTGACGTCGACGGCGCTCCAGGCGCCGCGCCGCACGGGCTTCGACGACGCGTAGCGGAGGGACAGCTTCGGCGCGTTCTCGTACGTCAGCCCCGCCTCCCGCCAGTCGTTCTCGTCGACGCGACGGACCTGATAGATCGCGCGCGCTTTCCCTTGCGCGTGGAGCAGGAGGGCGACGCGCGTGATCGAGCCCTTGAGCTTCCTGATGCGGAACCTGAGGTAGACCGTCGCCTGTGGCACGCTGTCCGCGCGGAGCGCCTCGAGGCTGCCGAAGTTGCGCTGCGGCCGCGCTTTGCTGACGTAGGTGTCAGCCTCAGGGCTGAACGCGCGCAGCTCCGGGAGCGGGGTGTTCTTCCCCCAGGCAACCCCTGCCGCAGCGATTCCCAATGCCAGCGCGGCGGCGATCACTTTCGTCCCTGTTTTCGCCGTGACGATGCCTCGTCCTCCGCCGACTACTACCCCAAGTAGCCGAAAAAGGGCGGAAACCCTTACGGATATCGGCTAGAGGGTGGGTTGTCGCTGGAGCGGGCCGGCACCTGCTTGCGCCGTCACGGCCTTCTTCAGCACCTCGAGCGCCTCGTCCTTGTGACCCTCTTCCTCGAGGAGGTCGGCGAGCTTCGCGTAGACCTCGAGCAGGTACCTGCTCGGGCTGACAGAGAGGAGCTCGGCGGCGTGCTCGTACGTCTCGATCGAACGCGCGCGCTCTCCGAGGCTCTCGTACACCTCCGCCATCACGGCATAGCCGCGTCCGGCGTCGGTCGGCAATGCGTCCTCGAGGATCCGCGACGTGTCGGCCGCGAGCTCGATCGCTTCCTGCGGTCGCTCGAGCTGGACGAGCGCCCGCGCCCGCTCCAGCTGGAAGAGCGCCTGCTCGACCTTGTTGCCGCCCTCCTCGACGAGGGGCAGGCCGCGATCGAGCAGGTCGAGTGCCTCGTCGGCGTTCCCGCGGTCGAGCTCGACGTGGGCTAGAAGCTGATGCGCCCGCGCGGCGTACGCCGTGTGCTCGGTGAGCTCGAGCAGCTCGAGCGCCTTTCGCGCGTATCGCGCCGCGTCGTTCGGCTCGCCCCGCAGGGCGTGGAGGCGTGAGAGAGACCAGTAGATCCGCGCCCGAAAGACAGGGTCACGGCTGTTTTGCGCCGTCGCCACCGTCTCGCGCAGCACCTTCTCCGCCTCGGCGAACTCGCCGTTGTCGATGTAGGCATTGGCCAGCAACACGCCGAAGCGGACGGTCTCGGGCGAGTTCTTTCGTTCGCTCGCGCGTTCGAGCGACTGCCGAAACAGCCGGATGGCGGGCTCGAGGTCATCCAGCGTCGCGTATGCGCGGCCGAGCGTGTCGGCAAGGGAGGGCTGGTCGGCCGGGTCCACACGAGATACGGACAGCGCCTGCTCGAGGCGCTGAACCGCTCGGCGCGGATCTCCGCGCTCGAACGCGATCTGGCCGAGGCCTGCGAGGGCGCGTGCGCGCTCGTTGCTCGTCGCTGCTGCATCGAGCGCCTGCGAGTAGAGGCCCTCCGCGGTCTCGAGCTCGCCAAAGCGAAGCGCGATCTCGGCATCCAGCAGCGTCCGGTCTTCGGCGAGGACGTCGCGGTCCAGGCCGGTCGCGAGCCAGTCCTCGCTGACGCCCAGCCGGCGGCCCATCTCGCGCAATAGCTGCAGCGACGGGATTCTTTCCCCCGCCTCGATCCGGGAGATGTAGGCGGGAGAGCAGCCGTCAAAGGAGAGCTGGCGCTGACTCAGACCGGCGCGCTCTCGCGCTTCGCGCAGTCGTCGCCCGACCGCAGCGGGGTCGTCTACATGTGTTGACTTACGTCTCGGCACGCTGGGCCCGCTCCTATACTAAGCGTCCCGGGCCCGGGGCCGTCCCGAAACCGATCCGTCGAAGGGAGGTCCCGGTGATCGCTCGTCCAGCCATCATTGCTGCGGCGCTCGCGACGCTTGCCCTGTTCCTTGGCAAGGGTCCCGTGTGGCCGTGATCCTCTGCGATTACGTTAGGCAGACCGAGAACCCCCCGCCCAGCGGGGGGTTCTCTCTTGCGGGCTACTGCGAGATCTGCTCGACGACGTCGCCCGTCCGGCGGTCGTCGCCTTCCCTGGCGACGTCCGCCTGCGCGACGACCCCCACGAGGCGCCCGTCCTCCTCGACGACGGGCAGGCGGCGGACCTGGTGGTCGGCCATCAGCCTCAGCGCTTCGTCGAGGTTCTGCTCCGGGTCGATCGTGACGAGATCCGTGGAGGCAACCTCGCGCACCGAGGTCGACTCGGGGTCCTTGCCCTCGGCGACGACGCGGATCGCGATGTCGCGATCGGTGAGCGTCCCGACGAGGCGGTCGCCTTCGACGACCGGAGCGAGCCCCACGTCCTCGTCGCGCATCATCTTCGCGGCGTACGCAACCGGCTTGTCGGCGTCGATCGCGCACGGGTTCGAGCTCATCATGTCTCTGATGGGCTTACCCATTCGATCTCCTCCTTCATTCCGTGCTGTCGTCAGTCCGCCTGAGGGTCGTCCTCGGCGGTTGTGTCTTCCTCCTCGGGGTCCGGGATCGGACTGCCCTCGGTCTCCTCGTTTCGATCGTCGTCGCGGGGGTGCTGCGGTACCGTCTCTTCCATGCGCGTGGTTCTTCCCGATTCGTCCGAACTTGAACTCCCCGAGGGCGCTACGGGACTCGATGCCGCTGCCGCGATCGGCCCGAAGCTGGCTCAGGAAGCCGTGTTGGTGCGCTCGAACGGGCGGGTCCAGGACCTGCGCCTGCCGCTGGCGGAGGGGCAGCAGATCCAGATCCTGACGACGCGCGACAAGGACGATCCCGACGCCCTCTACGTGCTCCGTCACTCGGCGGCGCACCTCCTCGCCGAGGCCGTCCGCCGGCTCTATCCCGGCGTCAAGATCGCGATCGGCCCGCCGATCGACAACGGCTTCTACTACGACTTCGGGTTTCCCGAGCCGATCGGCGAGGACGCGCTCAAGCGAATCGAAGAGGAGATCCGGCGCGAGCTGAAGGAGGGGAGGGTCTGGGAGCGGCAGGAGGTCTCGCGCGACGCGGCGCGGCGCCGGTTCGAGCAGGAGGGAGAGGAGTACAAGGTCGAGCTCGTCGACACCGCCGACGGCGACATCTCGCTCTACACGCAGGGCGAGTTCACCGACCTCTGCCGCGGCCCTCACCTTCAAAACTCGAAGCCGATCAAGGCGCTCAAGCTGACCGGCCTCGCCGGCGCCTACTGGCGGGGCGACGAACACAACACGCAGCTGACCCGTATCTACGGCACGGCGTTCTACTCGGAGGCCGATCTCGAGGACTACCTGGAGCGGATCGAGGAGGCGAAGCGCCGGGACCACCGCCGCCTCGGGCAGCAGCTCGACCTCTTCCACTTCGACGAGCATTCGCCGGGCTCGCCGTTCTGGCACCCGAAGGGGATGGCGATCTACAGCACGCTCGAGGAGCTACGCCGCCGCGAGAACGCGCGCCGCGGCTACCTCGAGGTGAAGACCCCGCTCATCTATGACAAGGACCTTTGGGTCACCTCGGGGCACTGGGACAAGTTCCGGGAGAACATGTTCCTCATCCCGCTCGACGAAGAGCACCTCTACGCGATCAAGCCGATGAACTGCCCCGGCCACATGGTGCTCTACGGCAGCGCGCTACGGAGCTACCGCGAACTGCCGTTGCGCTATGCCGAGGCCGCGCCGCTGCACCGGAACGAGCGCGCCGGCACGCTTCACGGGCTCACGCGCGTCCGGTACGTCACGCAGGACGACGCACACATCTTCTGTACGCGCGAGCAGATCGAGTCGGAGCTCGACGGCACGCTCGACTATTTGAAGTACCTGTACGGGTTGTTCGGCCTCGAGCCCAGGGCGGAGCTCTCGACCCGGCCCGACAACAAGCTCGGCGCGGACGAGGAGTGGGACTTCACCGAGGCCGAGCTCGTCCGCGCGCTCGAGCGCAACGGCATCGAGTATTTCGTCGGTGAGGGCGAGGGCTCGTTCTACGGGCCGAAGATCGACCTCCACATGACCGACGTGCTCGGCCGTTCCTGGCAGCTCGGGACGATCCAGCTGGACGCGCAGATGCCGGCTCGGTTCGGGCTGACCTACATGGGCGAGGACAATCAGGAGCATCCCGTCTTCGTGATCCATCGCGCGTTCTTCGGGTCGTTCGAGCGCTTCATCGGGATCCTGATCGAGCACTACGCGGGCGCCTTCCCATTGTGGCTGGCTCCCGTGCAGGTGCGGATCATCCCGGTCGGTGAAAGTCACCGGGAGTCGGCGCGCGCCCTCGCGGCGAAGCTGGGCGAGTTCCGCGTCGAGGTCGACGAGCGGGACGAGACGGTGGGCAAGCGGATCCGCGACGCGGAGGTGGAGAAGGTCCCCTACGTGATCGTCTACGGCGACCGGGAGTCGGACGAGTCGCTCGCGGTGCGCGAGCGGGGCGGCGAGCAGGCCACGAAGAGCCTCGAAGAGCTACTCGGAGAACTGGCTGCTAACGTGTGAGACCTGCAAGCAGGGGCGCAACCGTTCCTCACCTCCCGGGCGCGACGCTCGAGGGGGTTCAAGCGAGCCGACGACACCGAGAGGCCGCTGTTTGCAGCGGTTTTGTCGTTTAACAAGGAGGACGAGAAGAGCTTGGTGACGAGTCTTTGACGAGGCCGCGGCGGTTCGTCCGTCCCGAGCCGGCACCCGAGCCGCAGACGCGGATCAACGAACGGATTCGCGTTTCGGAAGTGCGGCTGATCGACGAAGACGGGGGACAGGTCGGGATCAAGCCGACGAACGAGGCCCTCGAGTACGCGTACGGCAAGAACCTCGACCTCGTCGAAGTCGCCCCGCAGGCCAGGCCGCCCGTCGCTCGGGTCATGGACTACGGAAAGTACCGGTACCAGGAGGAGCAGAAGGCCAAGCTCGCCCGCAAGCACCAGTCCCAGGTTCACGTCAAGGAGATCAAGCTCAGGCCGAAGATCGCGACCCAGGACTACGAGACGAAGAAGGGCCACGTCATGCGGTTCCTGAACCAGCGGGCGAAGGTCAAGGTCACGATCATGTTCCGGGGGCGGGAGACCACCCATCCGGAGCGGGGTCGGGATCTGCTGATGCGGCTGGCGGAAGACGTGAAGGACATCGGCGCCGTCGAGTCCCCGCCGTTGCTCGACGGTCGCAACATGGTCATGGTGCTCGGGCCGACGAAGAACGCAGGAGTAACGAGAGATGCCAAAGCAGAAGACGTCAAGAGCAGCGAAGAAGCGGTTCAAGGTGACCGGGGCCGGGAAGATCCTGCGCCGGCACGCAATGAAGAGCCACCTGCTCGAGAAGAAGTCCGCGAAGCGCAAGCGTAAGTTCCGCCGGGGCGACGCCCTCTCGGGCTCGGACGACAGCGAGGTGCGCCGGATGCTCGGGCTCCGAAGGGGTCGGTCCTAGTGCCGCGCGTCAAGCGTTCCGTCCACGCGCGCAAGAAGCGGGCGAAGGTCCTCGAGGCCGCGAAGGGCTACGTCGGGCGCAAACACTCCACCTATCGCGCAGCGAAGGAGCAGGTCGAGCACTCGCTCACCTACGCGTACCGCGACCGGAAGGCCAAGAAGCGGAACTTCCGCCGGCTCTGGATCATCCGGATCAACGCTGCCGCCCGCGCCGAGGGGCTCTCGTACAACCAGTTCGTCGCCGGCTGCCGCAAGGCGGGCATCGAGCTCGACCGCAAGGTGCTCGCCGAGCTCGCGGTGAACGATCCCGCGGCCTTCGGCAAGATCGCCGAGCAGGCGAAAGCCGCGCTCGGCAGCTGAGCGCCGAGCTCGAACGAGTCTTCCTCCACCAGGCGGAGCAGTGCGAGCGCAGCGGCTCGCCGCTCTACGCCGACCTCTGCCGTCGCCTGGCGACCGAGCCCGTCGTCCGCGAGATCCTCGACGACGACCGCTGGGATCGCCCGCTCCAGCTCCTCGGCGGCCTCCACTACCTCGCCCTCAGCGAAGGGCTCGAGCCGTGGAGCGACCCCGCGCCCGTGCTCGAGGAGCGTCGCGACTGGCTGCGCCGCTTCGTCGAGACGCAGGGCGTCCAGACGAACGAGGTGCAGCGCAGCTGGATGCTGCTCCCGTGCTTCCTCGAGGTCGCGCGGCGGACCGGCGTCGAGACGCTCGACCTGATCGAGCTCGGCCCGAGCGCCGGCCTCAACCTCGTCTGGGATCGCTACCGCTACCGCTACGACGAGGGGAGCTGGGGCCGCGACGACGCCGCGCTCGAGCTCTCCGGCGAAGAGCGCCGCCCCGTGCCCGCGCTCCTGCTCGGGATCAAGCCACGAGTGCGGCAGCGTCGCGGGATCGACCTCGCTCCGCTCGACGTGACGCGGCCCGGCGACACCCTGCTCCTCAAGGCGTTCGTCTGGGCCGACCAGCGCGAGCGGCTCGAACGGCTCGACCGGGCCGTTGAGACACTGCGCGCCCAGCCGCCGGCGCTCGAACGCGGCGACGCCGTCGAGCGGCTGCCTGCGCTCCTCGCCGACCGGCTACCCGGCGCGCTGACGGTCGTCTTCCAGACGGCCGTCCGGGGCTATCTGAGCCGCGAGCGCTGGAAGGAGCTGCTGACCGCGCTCGACCAGGCGGGACGGCAGTTCCCGCTCGCGCTCGTCTCCGTCAGCCGGCCCGCTGCGGGCGAGCACCGCTTCTGGGGGCTCTGGCTCCGCCTCTGGCCGGGCGGCGACAAGCGCCTCCTCGCCCATGCGGGCTTTCACGGACAGTGGCTCGAGTGGCTGCGGTAGCCGCGTGATCACGTCGTCGGCGAACCCGAGGCTCAAGCTCGTGCGCCGCCTCGCCTCCCGCCGTCAGCGCGAACGGCTCGGGCTGTTCAGTTGCGAGGGAGAGGACCTCGTGCAGGCGGCGCACGAGGCCGGCGTCCATCCTGTCGAGCTGCTCGTCGACGCCGAGCGTCCGCCGCTGCTCGAGAACCTGGAGCAGGGCGAGGCCGTCGAGCCCCGCCTGCTCGCCGACCTGTCATCACTCGCTCATCCAGCGCGCGTGATCGCGGTCTTCCGCCGAGCCGACCTCCCGCAGCTCGACCCCGCCGATCCTCCTCCTGTTGGCATCGCTCTCTGGCATGTTGTCGATCCAGGCAACGTAGGAACGGTAATCCGCACGTCGGACGGACTCGCTCCCGCGTTCGTCGTGCTGTCGCCCGGCTGCGGCGACCCGACGGGCCCGAAGGCGCTCCGCGCCTCGGCAGGCGCGGTCTTCCGCGTCCCACTCGGCCGCTTCGACGACGCGCCGCGCCCGCGGGCGGCACTCGTTCCGCGCGACGGCGCGCCGCTCCACGAGCTCGAGCTGCCGGAGCGCGTCACGTTCGTCGTCGGCGCCGAGCGCGACGGGCTTCCGCGTGACGTCGTCGACGACTGCGAGTTGCAGACGACGATCCCGCTCGAGCCGGCGTCGGAATCGCTGAACGCGGCGGTGTCGGCGGCGATCGCCCTGTACGAATGGCGCCGACGCCACGGGTAAAGTCACGACATGGCGCGAGTCGCGGGACTCTGGACGTCGCCGGCCAAGAACAGCGGTCGGATGGACGCGCGCGACCGCGTCCAGGCGATCGAGGGCCACGGCCTCGAGGGATGCGCGCACGCGCGCGCGGGAACGAAGCGTCAGGTGCTCTTCGCCTCGGCGCAGCATCTCGACGACCTGGGCGTCGAGTACGGTCGCATCCGCGAGAACTTCACGATCGAGGGCGCCGACGTCCACCAGTGGCCGGTCGGCCAACGTCTGCGCATCGGCGACGCCGAGTTCGAGATCACGATGGTCTGCGACCCGTGCGAGCGGATGGAGGCGATCCGCCCAGGGCTCCAGGCGGAGATCGACGGCAGGCGCGGGATGCTAGCGCGGGTGCTCGAGTCCGGCGAGGTCGCCGCAGGCGACGAGGTGGAGCTCCTCTAGGCCGCGCGCCGCGCGACGAAGACCATGTCCTCCTGCCCTCGGTAGGGGCGGTAGTCGAACCAGCCGTAGACGCGCTCGACGTCGAGGCCGGCCTTCTCCAGGGTCTTCCGCCACCGCCGGGCGGAGATCCACGCGAGCCGCATCGTCGCCTGGCCCTCGCGGCCCCGGACCGAGAGCGTGAGTGTCTGCGCGTCCTCGTCCCAGTCCGCCCGCTCGAAGATCTCCGGCTCCCGCTCGATCCAGCGGCCGTGCGTCTCCTCGATGTCGTCGCGGTGGGGCGCGAAGACGTCGAAGATCAGCCGCCCGCCGGGGACGAGCAGGTCGCGCGCCGCGCGGAAGGCCGCGACCCGAGCCTGCTCGTCCGGCAGGTGCAGATACGCACGGAACGGGCAGGTGACGAGCCGTACCCGCTCGGAGACCGGCGGCGCGGACAGGTCGCCGAGCCGCAGGTCGAGCCGCTCCGACATGCCCGCTTCCTCCGCGCGGCGGCGGCAGACCTCGAGCATCCCGGTCGACGAGTCGACGCCGATCACGGTGATCCCGGCCGCCGCGGTGGGAACGGCGACGCGCCCAGTGCCAACGCCGAGCTCGACGACAGGCCCGCCCGCCTTGCGCGCCTCGCCCACGTAGAACGGGACGTCCTCGACGACGCTCCGGCTCCACGGGTCGAATAGCTCGGCGATCGCGTCGTACGGCGAGTGCGCTAGCCGGGCTTCCGTGCCACCCATACGAACTCCTCGCTCTCCTCGTCGAACGGCCGGCGGTCGAACCAACCGTAGAGCGCCTCCGTCTCGAGCCCGGCCACGTCGAGCAGGCCTTCCCACTCCGACTTCGTCGTCCACCAGAGCGTGATCCGGCGGGGATCCGATCCGGGCTCTCCCAGGAATGCGGTGACGTCGATCCGGTTGTCCCCCGGGTGGTGCTCCGCGTACACCCAAATCGTCGTCGAACCGGGAAACGGCCGTGCGACGCGGTCCTGCTGAAAGGCGATCTTGTGATCGAAGACGAAGGTGTTCCAGGCGAAGAGACCTCCGGACTCGAGCGCAGCAGCGACCCGCTCGAACACGAGCCGGCGGTCGTCCCAGCTCGGCAAATGCAGAAGCGAACGGTACGGGCAGTAGACCAGGGCGGCCGGCTCCTCGAGCGAGAAGTCACGCATGTCGCCGAGGCGGAGGTCGAGCTCGACTCCGGCCTCCCCGGCGGCGGCGTCCGCCTTGGCGAGCATCGCCGGGGAGGCGTCGATGCCGACCACCGGGCGTGCGATCGCCTCTGCGACGGGCACGGCAACCCGCCCCGTGCCGACGGCGAGCTCGACGACGGGGCCGTCGACGCTCCGCGCGAGCTCGACATAGAAGGGCACGTCCTCCGTCATCGGCGCCGACCACTCCTCGTAGATCTCCGCGAATGCCGCGTACTGATCCATGGCGGCATTGTCCGTTATCGTTCGCTCGTGGTGACGAGGCGCCTGGATTCCCCGTTTACGCCGCCCCGGCTCGTGTCCGGGGACCGGCGCTGACGCTCGCGCCGCCGCTCCACCGAGACTCGAACCGGGGCCGTCATGGACGCTGAGGCGTACGAGCAGGAAGCGCTGGACGCGATCGCGCGCGCCTCGAGCCCGGAGGAACTCGACGCAGCCCGCGTTCGCTACCTCGGGCGGCGGAGCGAGCTCCGGCTAGCGCTGCGCGAAGTCCGCGACCGCGAGACCGGCATGGAGCTGAACCGGGTCCGCAGCGCCATCGAAGATGCGTTCGAGCGGAAGGAAGAAGTTCTCACGAGCGCGTCCGGCGCAAGGGCGCTGGAGGCGACGATCGACATCACGCTCCCCGGCGATCGGCTTCCGCGGGGCCACCTCCATCCGATCACGCAGATCCGGCGGGAGGTCGAGGACGCGTTCCTCGGTCTCGGCTACCACGTTCGCTACGACCGCGAGATCGAGACGACGGAGTACAACTTCGACAAGCTCGAGTTTCCGCCGTGGCACCACGCGCGCTCGCCGCGCGCGACGTTCTTCCTGAACGGCGACGTCGTGCTCCGCACGGAGACGTCGCCGTCGCAGATCCTGGAGATGGAGGAGCACGAGCCGCCGATCTACATGGTCTCGATCGGCCGCTGCTACCGCCGGGACACGATCGACGCTACGCACTACCCGATCTTCCACCAGTTCGAAGGCCTCGCGATCGATCGGGGCATCACCCTCGCCGACCTCAAGGGCACGCTGCTGCACGTCATGCGCGCGCTCTTCGGCGAGGACCGCGCCCTCCGGTTCAGAACGCACTACTTCCCGTTCACGGAGCCGTCGATCGAGCCGGACGTCTCCTGCGGGATCTGCGGCGGCAAGGGCTGCCGCACGTGCCGGTACTCCGGCTGGCTGGAGATGGGCGGAGCGGGCATGGTCGATCCGGCGGTGCTCGAGAACGGTCGTATCGACCCGGAGGAGTGGTCGGGCTTCGCGTTCGGCTGCGGCCTCGAGCGGGTCGCGCAGCTGCGCCACTCGATCCCGGACATCCGCGTGCTCTGGGAGAACGACCTGCGCGTGCTGAGGCAGTTTTGAAAGCAGTCCCTCGAACGCGATCGCCACGCCGCTCGCGCCGGAGTGACCGCTGATGCGGGTCCCGCTCAGCTGGCTACGCGAGTACGTGACGGTCGACGCGCCGACGTCGGAGCTCGCCGACCGCCTCAGCGTCGCCAGCGCGGAGGTGAAGTCGATCGAGCGACACGGCGTGCCCGATCTGGACGGGAACCTCGGGCTCTACGTCGTCGGGCGCGTCGTCGAGGCAGGCAAGCACCCCAACGCCGACCGCCTGCAGCTCTGCCGTGTCGACGTGGGGGAAGACGAGCCGCGCCAGATCGTGTGCGGCGCCTGGAACTTCGGCGCCGGCGACACCGTCGCCGTCGCGCTGCCGGGCGCCGTGCTCCCCGCCGGCGACAGGCTCGAGCGCGCCAAGCTCCGCGGCGCCGTCAGCGACGGGATGATCCTCTCGGAACGCGAGCTCGAGCTCGGCCCCGACCACAGGGGGATCATCGTGCTGGCGGCCGGTGAGCCGGGGACGCCGCTCGTCGACGTCCTGCCGCTCGCGGACGAGATCCTCGACGTGGAGGCGGCGGGAAACCGTCCGGATCTCCTCGCCGTCTACGGGATCGCGCGCGAGGTCGCAGCGATCTACGGCACCGGCCTGGCGCCGCCTCCGGGGAAGGATCCGGCTCTGTCGGCCGGCGAGCCGGTCGACGTGACGATCGAGGACTACGAAGGCTGCCCGCGCTACATCGGGCGGCTCTTCCGCAACGTTTCGGTGGAGGGATCGCCCGTCTGGCTGCGGGCTCGGCTCAACGCCGCCGGGATGCGGCCGATCTCGAACGTCGTCGACGTGACGAACTACGTCATGCACGCGCTCGGGAACCCGCTCCACGCCTTCGACCACACGACGCTCGCGCAAGGCCGGATCGTCGTCCGGCGCGCGCGGCCGGGCGAGAAGCTGCGCACCCTCGACGGCGTCGACCGCGACCTCGATCCCTCCGACCTCGTGATCGCAGATGCCGAGCGAGCTGTCGCGCTGGCCGGGATCATGGGCGGCGAGGAGACCGAGGTCACGGAGCAGACGACGACGGTGCTGCTCGAGGCCGCGAACTTCGAGCCGTACGGCCTCCTGCGGAGCTCCGAGCGGCTGAAGCTCCGGACCGAGGGGTCGAACCGCTGGGAGAAGGGGGTCGACCCCCACCTGGCGCCCCAGGCGGCCGCACTCGCGACGGAGCTGATCCTCGAGCTGGCCGAAGCGGAGTGGGTCGCCCACAACGACGTCCACGGCGACCTCCCGGAGCGCCCTCGGATCGAGGTTCGTCCGCATCGCGCTTCGGAGGTCGTCGGGCTCGAGATAGAGCCGGACGAGCAGGCCGAGATCCTCGCGCGGATCGGCTTCGAGACCGACGGCGCCGTGACGGTGCCAACCTGGCGCGCGCGCGATGTTCGGCGCGAGATCGACGTCGTCGAGGAGGTCGCGCGCTTCCGCCTGGACGATGTCCCCTTCACGCTGCCGCTCCGCCGCCACATGACGGGCCGGCTGACGGCGGCGCAGCGCGTGA
>Ga0126314_10001242_pt1 | contig 12153 bp, 6 predicted proteins | sample Plot105B_FD_92535 | JGI IMG/M metagenome (GOLD analysis project Ga0126314, IMG submission 92535) | Serpentine soil microbial communities from UC McLaughlin Reserve, CA, USA - Plot105B | ecosystem: Environmental > Terrestrial > Soil > Grasslands | place: USA: UC McLaughlin Reserve, Lake County...
ATCTTTAGCGAACTCGAACCCGGTGGCGCGATATCCGCTAGTCATGAGCGCGTACGCTTCCACGTCGGCGAAGGAGTCGAGGTCGGTGCGGATCGCTGCCAAGCGCTTCTGAATATCTTTCCGCATTCCGTAGTCGGTTAACGAAGTGGACTGTTCGTCAGTGCGTACCTGACGGGCTTCACCTAAGGAATCTTCGCTACCAATCCAATTGACCGGGTCTGCATGTAGACCCTTCTTTAGGTGCACAAACATGAATCCGCGTAGCAGGGAAGAACGCCGACGTGCAGCAAGATCCTGATGCTGGGCCGTGCGAACACGTGCCATCAGGATGTTGTTCGAACGCAGCGGCACGCCGAGCGACCCGTCGCTAGGATCATCTTGTGCTTCCATCTGCCCGCTGGCATCACTCACTAACAGTACTGTGCAGGCCTGCTCCAGTAAGCTCACGTTCCCCTGATTATCGTGAACACCCCCATCCACAAGACGGACCGTTTTTTCTGGATACAGATCATCGAGCACTAGTGGCTCGAACAGCCCTGGCACGCAGGCTGAAGCAGCAACGGCGTGACCGAGAGGCATCTTATTTTTAGGGGTTTCAGAGTAGTACTTGCGCCGCAGACGATAATTGGCATCGATCTCGGGATCGATACTTGCCGGCGACTCGCCCATCCAAGAGGCGGTGAACTGCCAGTTGTGGCCTGTATTGAGGGTGGTGGCATTGAGGATGAGTATCGGCACCTTAGCACTGCGTCGCCAGTTGTCGTGCTTGGGATTGAAACTCTCTGACTCATCTCTTGGCCTTATAAACAAATCATTCAGATAGCGCGGCCCATCTCCTTCACCATCTTGGACTCTCGAGAAAATTCTGTCCTCAAAGAGCTCACCAACACGTTCGGTACGGGAGTAGCCCGGCATAAAAATCATCTTCATGTTGGTCCAGGGTCCGGCAACGACCCGCATGCGGATGTTTTCCTGCACCCCAGCGAGAAAGTCATCTGCGATTCGCTGGACGATTTCTATATAGTCTTGCCGCGTGATCTCACTATCTTCTTTTTCTTGGAGGAGCTTGCGTACCTCCAAGTAATAGTGGGCGCCGACGATCGAACCGCCGGAGACGCAGGAGAGGACTTCCAGACTACGGAGCACATCCAATTCCGCGAGCTTAGCCAAGACTCCTATATGAAACAACGAGGCACGGAATCCACCTCCCGAAAGCGCTAATCCGACTTTGCCAACAAAGGAAGTAAAAACGGCAGCTGCGTTGTTCCCAAGGAATTCGCGAAGAATCCTCCCAGGTAGGGAATCTTGGAACTCGGCCGCCGAGTTCGAACTCGCTCCCTGTATCCGAGCCAGGGACGCCAGCTGCAATGCGGTGGATTCGTACTGCCAGCCGGCAACCTCTCCGTCTTGCGACTTCTTGGCTTTCTTCAACCAGGAGAGGGATTCCTCATACTTTCTAAGCCCGAAATAGGCCTCGGCAACAGTTACGTAAAACCACCATTTTTCCTCCGCATCTGTATCATCCAACTGTCGCTCCAAAGCAGGTAACGTAACCACAAGGTCCCCACGAATACGCTCTGCTTGCTCGCGTCGTCTCATGGCTACGTCCGGCATTGTCGCTTCCTCTAAGTTTGCCAGTTGATCTAGTACGAAAGCTGCATTGATACCCGTGTACCCTCTGTCGGAGGCAGCTCCTTCTGCATAAGCGTCGTAGTAGTAGGCAAGTGAGCGCTCGAGATGCAGCTTTTGGCCGTCGCTCTCCCATTTGTCTTTGTATACCGCTCCAGCGAGACCAAGCATCTCTTGATACATTCCTTTATCGGAGCTGTGCATCTCCTGGTTTGCTATGTGAAGGAGATCCACCTCCTTTTCAAGAAGCTCGAGTGCGTTGTGGTACCGCTCGTCAGGGGGCAAGTCAGGATCCTTGTATGTAGATAGCACCTGTTGCCGGATAAGTTCGAGCCGTAATTCTGGAGTGATTTTCTCTTCCTGGACGGCCAAAGCCAGTATTTCCCGAGCATAACGGAAGGCTCTTGCCTTACGAAGCTTTTTCGCGAGCTCAAGTACGTCCTGTGGCTGCACTACCTGTTGCCCCCGAAGTATGCTCTTACAGGTTTCTATATCATTGTTTTCGAGCCTGGTCATGTTAGCCTTTCCTATGGCAGACTATATAATCTGAAAGATCTCCCTACTGTGCATATACTAAATTTGTTGATAGTCCCTCAGCGAGGGAGTAGTTCTGACCGAGCGTCTAGCGTAGCGCCTCGATTGTGCGAAGATCCTAATAGGTTGCTTTCCTTGACACTGTGCTAGCAATACCCACAACACAACTTGCTCACTAGATCTAGTGCCTCGCTCCTCAGTCCCATTACCTATAGTAAACGTAGCGCATATCTGGGGGACAGGCAAGGGCTGCTAGCCGAAGCTTTAGCATTGGGTAGTGATTGGCACATCATGCCATTAAGAGCTTCCGCCAATAGGCGAGTAATGTATGTATCAAGGAGCGGTGGGATATCTTTTGAATCCCTCTGAGCACTGTTAAGTATGAAAAGTTGCCAGCCTATTGGCGGAGCCTCTAAGTGTCAAAAACTCCATACACACTGAATAAGAGAGCTAAGGTTTGCCGGATTGATATTTCAATGTTGGAGGTCTACTTGTGTAGTCTGAAGGGGATAAGGAGATGTTATTCAATAGTACGAATATTATCCGACAGTACAAGTGGTTGCGGCTGATGACCGATTCGAGAGGAAAGCCATGTATTGCTCCCGATGGTGCTATACGTACCCGGAGTGTGTGGCTGAAGGCCCTGAAGAAACAAGATCCTGAAAGCATGCTATTAGCCGACGGAGCTTTAGCCACCGGGGACCCCACGCCTAAAATCTAGATGTGAATCTGCTTGCCATACCATATACCTTGGCCTCCGGGCGCCCTGCATCAGTAGGGACAAGCGCATCCTCGAACCTTGCTATAGGGGGAGTAGTACGGCTCGCTTGCCTGCCAAAAAGGGCGACACAAGGGCGACACTAATGGATACGTACTGGTCTCCTAAGACAAGCTCATCCAAACTCTTATTGACACACTTGCCTCCAGTAACAATATACGCTATGGTCCAATTAGGTGGATGTAAGTTCGAAAGGGGAGAACATTAACAGGTTTGAGACCAATTTCTCAGTTAGTAGCTACTAAACTTATTGGGTCGATGGGAGGTTACATAGCGCAGGATTCTCTGTGATCTTCGTTATTAGCAACGCCGACGCTTTGCTAATGAAGGCCAGCGCACGGGCCACTGGCAGAGTACAGGGGGAGGACTAGGAAGCAAGTGAGTAGGAATGCAAGAGTAGTGATTAGCGTAGAATTTCTGCTTCGTCAAACCTCCATTCGCCGTGGAGGTAGGCTATGTCGCCGATGAAGCGTCCCTTTAAGTATGATGTGTTTATCTCTTACAGCAGCCACGATCTGCCGTGGGCGGAGAAGCTTTTCAGTTCACTAGAGCGAAGAGGCATCGAGCCGTTCTTCGATCGTTCACGATTGGAGCCTGGAGCAACTTGGCGACCGCAGTTACAGGAGGGAATTCGAGCATCACGACACATATTGGCGTTATGGTCAGAAAACGCGCACTGGTCCTCTTGGGTGCAACGCGAGCTTGCAACTTTCCAAACTGCTGCTATAGACATGCCAGATACCCACCATAAAAACGCCGATCGTCGCATGCTATTTTTGCTGCTCAAAGGAACGCCTGACGCTTACGACGAGTATCAGATGATACCCGATTTGCAGGCGGAGCAAGTATACGCTGAGCCCGTCGGTAATGTCGATCAAGGGCTCTGGGAGCGCGTAGTGGACAAGATATATAGTGCGACTGGCATCAAGAACTCGGGTATTCCTGTGCCGGTTGTTATCTTGACGTTGACTCAGGAGCAGTTCTACCGACTTAAGCCAGAGGATCAACCATGGCTCGCCGAGAAGCCTTTAGGCGAATATATCCAAACCCTCGGGATTGGGACGATGGATGACTTGGCACCATTCTATGGAGCGAAGCGAGAGGAATGGCGACCATTCGGAAGTGACACGGATATATGGGCCATGTTGGGTCGTCTTAGGGATGAGATTAATGAGGTACTTAAAGTAGATGCAAACGGGCATAGCAATGCACCTCAACACAAGGGTTTTTACTGGGAGCTAATACAGGAGAACTTTTGGTCTGATGACGATCCTAAAGGCATTGAAAATGGAGTGCGTAACCTTCAGGGTGACTCCCCGTCAGTTGTAATAGTCGATCCAATTAGCCTCTATGATGACGCGGTCGGACGTCGATTCGATCGTCTCAGTTACGAGTTGATGAACAGTAGAGTAGCTTTCATTACCCTGTTGCCGCTGCAATGTTGGAGTACTCACAAGAATGTTCGAGAGCAGATGCGGCGTATGACGCCCGCCTTGTTCCAGCACTTGTACAAGCCCGATTTTGGAAATTTTCGTACTCTGGACCGCTGGTCCTGTGACGTGAACATTGGGGACCAGATGGACATAAGACGCACGCTGCTGCCAGTTCTGAAGCGGCACCTCTCTTCAGGCCAATCTAAGTTTCTGCAGCATCACGAGGGTGACGAGGACGTGTACTAATGATCTATACTTTTTACTCGTATAAGGGTGGTGTAGGACGCTCAATGGCGCTGGCCAATATCGCCGAATGGTTCTACCGTCAAGGTCTGCGCGTCGTTATGATCGACTGGGATGTGGAAGCGCCGGGACTCGAAAACTTCTTCTACGGCTCCGAGGAGGAGCTGGAGGAGGTCCGATCTCAGCTTGGTCTCGTTGACATCTTGACTTCTTACAAGAAGCGTCACTTTCCGCGTTTGCCGGTGCCGGAAACTAATATGGATAAGGCGCCAACTGTCGAGGGTATGGCGACGCTCCTTATGGACTATTTACCTCCAATCTCTCGTACGTTATATCCGATCCGAGAGAGAAGTGATGCGCTGGATGGAACAGCTGGTGCCCTATTCCTGCTACCCGCCGGATGGCGCTCGGGTGATCGTTTTGCTACGTACGCTGAAGCTGTACAGAACTTTGGCTGGAGTGAAATGTATAGCTTGTACGAAGGCGAGGCTTACTTTGAGTGGCTGCGAGCACAGCTGCTAGCCAACGACATTGCTGACGTGGTATTGATCGACAGCAGGACTGGCGTCACGGAGGTGGGTGGTATCTGCTCACGACAGCTCGCCGATGTCGTAGTCGCGTTCTGTGTGCCAAACATTCAAAACCTTCGCGGCATCGAAACTATGGTGAGATCGTTCAAGCGGCCCGAGCTTCTGCAGGCTCGAAGGGGTCGTCCACTGGAGATCGTAGTAGTGCCCACTCGCGTAGACGCCAGCGACCCCGACTTAGCGGTCGACTTTGAGGAAAAGTTTCGTAAAGCGGCCTTTAACAAGTATCTGCCCGAGCCCCTGAAACAGAGTGGTGTGGCGTTTTGGGACTTGCACTTACCCTACGTAGCCAAATACGCTTCCTCGGAGATGCTGGCTACCACGGACGGGGATGGGGAGGAGGACGACTTAGCAGCAGCTTACCGCAATTTGGCGATCAACCTCGCGCGACTGGCGCCAGAGGATAGCCGGATGCGTACGGTGCTGGCAGCGGATATCGAACGGATAGACCAACAGCCTTCACCAAACGAAGTGATGTCACTACTTGACCCATCCGCCGTTGCCGCAGGCGAAGCTGCAACTAATCAGAACATATCCGCTACCGTTGCTAATGTGCACTACCCAAGCATAACCAAGGAATTACGCTGGCACAAACCTTTTATGGCCCCACCAGTACCCTCTCCCTTCGTTCGCCACGCTGAACTCGAAAAGGTTGTCGACCAACTGATTATAAGGCGGTACGATGAGCCCGGACCGCCCATCGTGGGGCTTCACGGTGTACCCGGCTCTGGCAAGACTGTGCTGGCAGCTAAGGTTTGTCGCGACCAGCGCGTCGAGAAGGCCTTCCCAGGCGGGGTATTGTGGGTCACGCTGGGCGCGAAGAACCCGAGCAACCTTTCACAGCAAGTCGAGGAAGTTATAGCTGCTCTTACAGGCCGGCGCCTAGGTGTTGGGAACGTTCAGGTCGCAACCGCGCTGCTAACCGAGATGCTAGGCGAACGGGCCGCTCTGCTAGTCATTGATGACGTCTGGGATGCCGCGGATCTCAAACCCTTCCTCCAAGGCGGACCACATTGCGCTCGGCTTATCACCACCCGCTATAGCACCACCCTACCGCCCAGCTGTGTCCCGATCACCATAGGCCCCATGGAGCCGCAAGAGGCAGTGGAACTGCTCAGCGCGGACCTGCCCTCCGGTCAAGAGAATGAGCTATGGCACATGGCTGTAAATTTGGGCACGGAGGCCCTACCCCTCGCCCTAGAACTAGCCAATGGGGTGTTGCGGCTGCAGGTCGGTAAGGAAGGCAACATGGAAGGGGCGTTGGATCGAGCATTGAACTATCTCAGCCGTACGGTTGAGCAGCGTAACCTTCCTACGCTTGATGCGAGTAATACGGTTGAGCCCTTCCTGGGTACAGCACAGGAACTAGGCGCTAGCTTGGAAATGCTCAGCGAAGAAGAGCGGGCTCGCTATAAGGAACTGAGTGTCTTTGCTGAGGATACAAACATTCCGCTAGATGTTATCGGAAGCTTGTGGAGGGTAACCGGTGGCATGGACAGTTCCCAAAGTGAGAAGCTGTGCCTCTTCCTAGCGCAGATGTCATTGCTTCAGTTTAATCAAATGACCCGCACGGTCCAGCTCCACCCGGTTCTGCGACGTCACTTAATAAACCAGCAGGGCAGCGATCTAGTGACCTTACACCAGCAGCTACTCGACTGTTACCGGCCTGCACCATTCACCACTTGGGCTGATCTCTCCGCCACAGCGGTATACGTCTGGGATAACCTCGCTTATCACCTGATCGAGGCTGGTCTTGTCGACGAACTTATAGCAGCCGTTAAGGATGCCCGCTACTTAGCAGTAAAAGCATTCAGCCGTGGTGCACTCGCGGCGGAGCAGGATCTGTTGGTAGCAGAGATCCACAGACCACGCGACCATATTGTTACAAGCCTTCGCAGCAATTTCGGTAACATCGCGCACCTGCTTAATCAGTGCGAGACACTGCAGGATGTAGCGGGTACCTTGCACAGCCGCATCGCGCATCAACCAGTCCTGACCCCCATCACCTCGGAGGCCCAGCTGAAGCTCCCCCATCCTTTTATTACAGCACGCCATCCTCTGCCCGACCTGCCAGATCCGTCTCTAAGCCGTACCCTTATGGGGCACCAAGCTAGAGTACGGAGTTGCGCTATGAGCGCCGATGGAAGCGTTATCGTCTCGGCGTCGGCTGATGCAACAGTTAGACTCTGGGACGCCTTGCGTGGAATAGAGTTGAGCACCTTTATGGAGCATCAGACGCCTGTAAAAAGTTGTGCGATCAGCGAAGATGGAACAATGGTCATTTCAGCGACAGAAGACGGCGAGCTTAAAGTGTGGAATCGTATCAGCGGCGAGCAGGCTATCCTCGGTGAGCCTGAGCATATAGCGCCCGTATCGAGCTGTATTATCAGCTCAGATAAGCAGCGAATAGTCTCGGCACATGAAGATGGTACGGTTAAGCTTTGGGACTCCTCCACTAGAAAGGAACTGCGAGAGTTTGCTGGGCACACCGCCGGCGTAAGAGGCTGTGCCATCGACGCCGAAGGCTCGGTGATCATCTCTGCTTCGTTAGACAGCACACTCAAGGTTTGGGATGTCGCTACCGGCAAAGAAGTCAAGACGCTGCACGGCCATACGGCAGGCGTACGGGACTGCGCTGTCAGTGCCGACGGCTTGCGCGTCGTCTCGGCGTCACGGGACTATACCCTTAAGGTTTGGGATGTTCGGCGTGGTGTCGCAACCAGCACGCTGGAGGGACACGAGGGCGGGGTAAACGGCTGCGCCATCAGCGCAGACGGGACCGTAGTCGTTTCAGCAGGGCGGGATGGCATGCTCAAAGTTTGGGATGCCAACATGGGCACAGAGATCAAGACGCTGCGTGGGCACTCGGATTGGGTGAAGGATTGTGCTATCAGCGCGGACGGGGTTACGATCGTTTCGGCCTCAGACGATTGTACGCTCAAGATCTGGAACGCTCGCCGCGAGGTCGTCCGCCCAAGCACAAGCCAGCATGAGGCCGAGATGAACGGTCTGTCGGTCAGCGCCGACGGTACGCTCGTTGCCTGCGCGGCAAGCGACAAGACGCTTACCCTCTGGGACGCGCACAATGGGTCTATACGAAGGTCTCTAGAGGAGCACTCTGGCCCGGTCCTCGATTGTGCAATCAGCGTTGAGGATCGGATAGTTGTCTCTGCGTCAAGAGATACTACCCTAAAGGTGTGGAACATCGACACCTATGATCTGCTTCATGCCTTATCCGGGCACGACGCCTCGGTAAGATGTTGTGCAGTCAGCTCCGATAAACAGCTCCTGATCTCAGGGGCGGCGGACCAGACCCTCAAGCTTTGGAATCTCAACACTGGGGACCTTCTCGAAACCCTAATTGGTCACCGGGACAGCGTCCTAGCGTGTACTATTAGCCCCGATGGTTCCAAGATCATCTCAGCCTCACAAGACAGCACGCTTAGGATTTGGGAAGCCGAAAAAGGTACGGATCTTAGAATTTTGTACGGCCACGCCGGTTGGGTCTTGGACTGCGCCATTAACCCGAACGGTGACCTGATTGCTTCCGCGTCTGCAGATCATACGCTCAAGTTGTGGGACGCTTCCAGTGGACTTGAGCGCCTAACGCTACGCGGACATCGCGCTGGCGTCTTTGGTTGCGCCTTCAGCCCAGATGGGTCACGGATCGTTTCGGCTGCGGGTGACCACACATTGCGAGTTTGGGATACTGTGCAAGGGCACTGTCTGGCTACCCTGCATGTCGACGGCCGATTGAGCGCTTGCGCGTGGCCCTCCGATAACCAGATCATGGCGGTTGGCAGCCGCGGACTCTACTTTCTTCAACTAGTACCATGAACGCGAACAAGGTTTCGATACAAGGTACCCGCACTTCCATCTACACAACTTCCCTCTGGATGGCACCTACGACCTGCACGCCAAAGTATTTGTCGTGGATCGTAGCCTAACGCTCGTTAGGATCATCTAAACTTTTCCGAAGAGGGCTCTCGCACAACCATGAACTCGCGCGGTACTTGTGGAAGGACCCGTCGCTACGGATGTCGCCAAGGCCCTCCATCTTATCCTGTTAAACACCACGTTCGTGTCTGAGTTAAGAGACTTCAGTAAGCCCACTACATCCTCCGGGCGAGGAAGCGGCCAAAGCCCAACAAGGTGCGCTCCAGTGAACAACTTTGAGCAGCAACCGTGCAGCAACCCAGGCTGATATCCTGAAATGATGAGAAAAGCCGCCTTAGACCCATTACGGGGATTTGCAGGCAATTTGCAATATAGGGAAACGTCAGGAAATCTATTTACAGAGACTCTTAATCTCTAGGTTCCAGGTTCGAGTCCTGGGCGGCTCACGCAAGAAATACCTGCAAATAGCTGGATAACTAAGAGGCCCCGGCGAGGTCGCCGGGGCCTCCTCCGGGTGGAGCTTCACTCTAGAGGACGCTGTTGAACATGCTGTATTCTTCGGCTGAAAGATCGTGCCGCCACGCACCGTCTTCGTAGACAAAGCTTGTGACCCGATCGAACGAGCTACCGTCGCGCCGGTGCACGGTTACGTTAACCCTAACGCGGTTAGGAGCGCCCGGAACTTCCTTCACCGCATTGATCACGTAGTCACCAGCGGCGGTGTCGAGCCGCTGGTTCGCAAGGGACCAGCGAGCAGAAGAGTAATTACGTTTGTCGGCCTTGCTAAGCAAGCTGTAGGTGGTGGCGTAGTCGCCACGCTCAGCCGCCGTGTAGTAGTTGACAGCAGCCTTCAGGGCTTGAGCCTCCGTGTTGGCATTGGCAGGCGTCGCGTTAGGCCTGATAATTATTTGCCCACGAGCGGGAGTATCTCCCACCGTCGTGATTGGCGTCTCTCGATCCTGGTTCAGAGAGTCGATCAGCCGCTGAAGATCGTCGGTCGTGGCTTGCTGAGATGGCTGTTGCTGGTTCGTCGCCGCTTGCTGAGCTGGCTGTTGCTGGTTCTTTGCCACCTGTTGCGTTTGCTGCTCGCTCGTCACCTCTTGCTGGCTTGCTTGTTCCGGCTGAGTCGCTACCCTTGGCTGGGTTCCTGAGAACAACGAGTACCCGATCAACCCGGTCGTCAGCACGATTGCCACTAAGACACCCACCACCACCGCCGCAATTTCCTAGCCCACAACAGACAGTACAGCTTTACGCGTCGTTGTTCCGTGTATCTCTCTTAAACCCACCACAATCAAGTAAAGCATGTAGAAATTCGCCAGAAAAAGGAGGATCATTAGTATTGGTGCGTCTTCTTGCCAATTGCTAGCGAAAACTGCCAAAAACACGGCGCTGGAGTAGGCGTATACTCGGAAGGTGGCCTCAAACCCTGAGTTTCCTGAGCCTACGATCCACCGTACAACCAGGTGGAGAATAGCGGCCCCGAACATGTATAGGAAGGGGTAAATAGCAAGAAAAACAATGAATGGTATAAGGCTAATCTCCACTTCCGCTAGATCAAAGAGCCCAAAGAGCCACTCAGCAATCACAACTAGCGCAGTGCTGATCGCCACGTATAACAGTGGACTGGTAAAATTTCCGCGCCGAGGAATTCCGGCGAAGAATTCACCAGGCTTGAGCACTACTCGACGAGTTACATCAGCGAAACTTCTCACCGGATCAGAGAGGTTGAAGTCTCCCGTCGAGGGGGCGAATTTCTCAGACTTGCCCCCAGAACCAGCCGTCGGGCTCGTTGGGAGGTTACGTCCACAATAGCGACAAACCACCGCCTCATTCTGGATCTGCTCAGCGCAATAAGGACATTTCTTCATCTCTTGCTCTTTTCTGCACGTTACCTAGCAACTTCTCACGTTGTGGACTATTCAATGAACCCGCTACGACTCGTTCCTCCGCAGTTCCCAAGAAGTTGCTGCTAATGTTATTAATGACAGGAATTTTTAGGTTTGGCAAGGGCATAGGAGCAAAGGAGTCAGAGAGCATGTTCGTGTGACTACCTGGGTGCAGCCAGCCTAGAGTACTAGTCTTCTCGGAAAGCTGGGCTTCCGGTGTAGGAGGCTGTTTGGTAAGGTTCACGCTCCCCTTGCCTTTCCCCTAAGTAAGGCTTTCTTTGAAGCCCTACCGCTCTGTTCGGCAGCCAGGCTACCTCCCTAAGAAGAGAGAGGCCCTTAGGCTTTGCGTCCCCGCCTCACGACGAGTTTGCTCTTCTCGCACCGCTCTAGGAAAAGAGGCTCGTGCGTTACTTTGAACATGACAGCAAATAATAGAGGTGTCAAGAGTGACGGTGAAAATTGTTAAACATTCGCCTCCTTTCCGCTAACGCCAGCCAGGGATTGCCAGGAACGGTGGATATGTCGCCTATGTAATTGTTGAAGGTTTTCCGAGCGTCTGTTGGTATGGCGAATTCTTTATGCTCTCGGGTTTTGGGAATATACATGAGTGTAAGGATTTCGCCGAAGACGAGGAGCGCTGAGAAAATACAGTACCACCCCGGAGAATAGTCGGCCTCATCGTCATCGGGATAGTAGCGGAGGCACTAGCCAAGCTAATCCAGCGAGCCGTTTTATTAAGGGGAGGAGCTTTGGCCACCTTCGAGGTGGCAGGGGAACGTTTCCGAGCGTGGACAACCAACCCTCAAACCATCCAGAACCTCCACAAACTTAAGCTGGGTACGAGCACTGCTGAAAACGAAAAAGCTCCGGCGCTAGCTCCGTCGCCCGACGGACTTCGAGCCTGCGTACGAGCCTGAGCACGTGAAAGCCGGACTTGGCGAGAGTCGCGATGGCTTCCCTGGTGTGCCAAGTACCCCAAATGAGCTTAGATTCGGCCAAAATCTGCTCGTATCGCTCATCTCGAACAACTTGTTCTCCTTCTTTTGCCTCCCCAACCACGCAACACTCGTCTAGGGCGTACTCAAGGGCGGATCAAAGAGGTGTGGGCCTAAACCTCGCAACACATATCTAGGCGCAAAGCTACCCGGCGCTCGAGACGTTGG
>Ga0126314_10001243_pt1 | contig 12153 bp, 13 predicted proteins | sample Plot105B_FD_92535 | JGI IMG/M metagenome (GOLD analysis project Ga0126314, IMG submission 92535) | Serpentine soil microbial communities from UC McLaughlin Reserve, CA, USA - Plot105B | ecosystem: Environmental > Terrestrial > Soil > Grasslands | place: USA: UC McLaughlin Reserve, Lake County...
CGGAGATACGCTGGAGATCCTCCTCGAGCTCCGGGTCCTCCAGCTCTGCTCCACCGAAGCCAAAGCCTTCGGGGTAAGCAGGATACCAGGGGGTGATGCCGAAGACGTGTACCAGGTGCAACTGCGAGCCGGTCTTATCGGCCAGTTCGGCCGCGGTGCGGGCGGCTAGGTCGGCCTCTATGGACCCGTCGGTGGCCAAAAGAATCTTGGTAGGGAAGATGCTCATAAGAGGTGCCCTCCTCGCTGGATCCTCTCTCTGGAAGTGCATGATGCCAGCCGCAATTACCCCGTGCGAACTTCTTAGAATTCTCCTTCCACGCACTCCGGTGAATAGGGCCAGGTAAGCTTCCTCGGAAGCTCTTTCAGACTACACGAGGGGATGCCATAGACACCTCGGGCACGGAGTCCTCCTGTTTATGATGCTTGCGCGACAGGTGCTGCGAACCGTACACAATGACCAAGACGATCGCCACCACACACCACAGCGCTCCGCGCAGCCACGCTAGATTCACTGAGTCCGCCCCCGAGAACATTTGGGAGGCGAAGCTACCCCTATAGTGTTGCTCATAGCGTGCATCATCATGGCCAGTAACACGCTTCCTCGCGTGTTGTTAAACAGCCAGGCAAAGGTCACCGTCCATGCGATAATTTGCACCATTTCGCTCGAGTCGTCCACCCCGGTAATATAGAACGGCAGGTGCCAGAGGGCCCACAGCACCCCCAAGATTAGGGCAGCAAAGAGGGCTGAGCTACCGTTTTGCAAGACCGGCAAGGTGTAGCCCCTGAAACCAGGCTCCTCCCAGGCGCCCCCTATGCCGGGGATGAGTAGCAGAATGAAGAACGTCGGGATGACGCTGGGCAAGCCACCAAACTCTGCCGCGGAGGAGGAAGGCTGGGCGCCTAGCAGGAGGATGTTGAGCGCCACGGCGGTCAGGGTGACCACGATGGGAAGTAGGAGCGCCGCAGCGTACCACTGCAACCCTACACGCCAACGCACCATCCGGCGCAGTAATCCCACCACACCCGTCTTGCCGCGGGTGATCGCTAACACGATAAATGCCGCAACAAAAGGCCCGGGAACTATGGGGCTAGGGGAGAGGTCGAGAGCGTACAGGGGCCAAGCCTACCACAAGAGCGCGTAGGCTAGCACAAAGAATGTGATGAGTGGGTACCTTCTTATCAAGGAGCCGAGGTACGACATAAGGTCTTCTCCTTCCTGACCCACTTCCTGGGCGGGGCATCCCTTTCCACCACAAGCATGGTGCCATCTTCTGAAGCCTGGCGCGAACTTCTTAGAACTCCGTTATGGCGAAGTAGTTCGCAGAATTTACCTTCCACGCACTCCCTCTGGTGGGGATGGAGGGCAATGAGCATGGTAGGGACGTACAGAGCTGCCTAGAGCCCTCTCCTTTGGAAAGGCTTGGGCCTCCTCTTAGCGCCCAGCTCTAGGGAGCGTGGCCGCCGTGGGCTTAGAGTGCTCCCCTCGATCCTCCACTTGAGCATCTCAGCCCTATAGACGACCTCCCTTGGCCCACGCTCGGCCTTGCGCATCTTAGAGGAGGATGCTCTTAGAATTTCCTGTGCCCTGCGTGCAGCCTGCTGTGCTCGGCGCTCCTGCTCAGCTTTTCTCTGGCGTAGTCTCTCCCTCATACACTTTTTCCTACCACTTTGGCGAGGCTGACTAACATCCGCTCTCTAGTACAAGCTGGTCGTCCTGCTAGACATAGCGCTGTATGCGCTCTGCGCATAACTCAAGTTGAGCGAACTTCTTAGAATTCCACTTCCACGCATGTGGGTGAATAGGGTTGCTAGTAAAGGACCTTTATAAGGGTTAGTGCCTTCCGGATGGAGCGGGGCGTGTTCGATCTCGCCACACGATGCGCTCTAGCCTCCTTCTGCGCTCCGGCACTCGGCTCCCTGGCAGTTCCGCAGTTGCGTCCACAGGCTGTTCAGGGTCTCCTTGCGGGTTGCGCTTACCTGCTTGCTCACGAGCTGGTAAGGGTCGCGCGAGAGGTCGTAGTATTCCGGTTCGCCCGTCGTGTAACGGTTGTAGGTATAGAGGCCGCTTATTACTGCCCGGTTAGTCGCTTCGAAATCCCCTTCCCGTCAAGTAACGAGCGTACCTTAACCGACCGTCGAGGCGCAGAACATCCCCTAGGTGGCCATTTATCTTGAGCCGAATGGGCTAGCTTATATGCCAGGTGGCTATTCCTTGGTGAGTGAACTTCCGAGAACTCCGTCAAGGCGAAGTTCGCAGAATGCACCTAAGACGAAGGTCGCATACGCGGCCTCCAGACAGCTGCTCGAATAACGATCATCCCGGACCTTGTGCGGATGTAAGCCCTAACGTCTGTGCAGCAACCGTGCAGCAACCTGAGTAAAGCTCCTGAAAAGTGAAAAGAGTCCCATCATCAGAATACCGCTATTTGCAGGCGTTTTGCATGTGCCTGAAAGCCCCTGCAAACCTTCGTGCCACCTTTGCACGGCGGAGGTCGGGGGTTCGAATCCCCTCGGCTCCACTTGAAAAAGTGTCCAATTTGCAGGACAAACTTGAACCAAGATTTAGCACTCAGATTGCTAGTGGGGGCCTTGTGCAGCAACGTGGAGAGCTGTCTATGAACGTAACTTCAAAAGGTGGTCAAGCACCCCGAGATCAAGAAGGGTTTCGTGCTCTCCGAGGAGGTGAGTAGTGAAGCGCGACGTTGCCTGGGTATCAGGGTTTGGACGGCTGATCAAGGACTACGAGCGGCTGCCAGAGACGGTGGCAGGTCTGCACTTCGTCGCCTTCGCCTGTCTCATGCTCATCGGGCGATTACTGCTCTTGGCGCAGGTCCGTAATACCCTCTAGCTCGCTGAAAATTCATCGGCGTATGTTCTCATGGAACAGCTATGGAGCGGGAATGAGGAGGAAAAACCACTAAGACTGACCATATAGTCTTATACAGTCGTAGGGCAATTACCTTCAAAGTGAGCTCGCGAGAAGAGGAAGGAGGTCGTTTGGTGAGGAGTATGAAGGTTGCGCTGTTTGCATCCCTCACCGACGCCGAACTCAGGCTCATCACACACTCCGCCTACGAGGACACGGCGGCCGCCGGCGAGACGATCATGAGGCGGTGGGACCCTTCGCGCGAGTTCTACGTCATACTCGCGGGCACGGCCGATGTACGAACGGCGGAGGAGCACCTCGCCGACCTAGGGCCGGGTGACTTTTTCGACAAGCTCGCCGCCGTCGACTGGGGGGCGAGCTTCGGTTACCCACGTCTAGCGTCGGTGATCGCGACCTCTCCGGCGCGGCTGCTCGTGCTCCCGGGTGCGCGCGTAAACACCTTGGTGCGCGACGGGACGGGCTTCGGCGATCAGATCCACCGCGCCGTGCGAGAGCGTCTGCCTGGGCTCTAGGTATTTTGCTGGCAGTGCTCTCGAGCCTCGCCCAGTCGTCCCGAGTATTCCGAGAAGTCTTCGGTAACCCAGACCTGCGCCGGGTGGAACTCGCGTTCGTTGGCTCCAGCGCCGCAGAGTGGGGCAGTTGGGTCGCCATGCTGGTCTTCGCCTACGAGGTCGGCGGCGCCGCCGCTGCTGCTGCGGCGATCGGGGTGGTCCCACTCATCCCGGCTGCTGTTTTCGCCCCATTCGCCTCCGTACTTGGCGACCGCCACCGACGCGAGCGCGTCTTGCTCGCCGGTCACGCGGCTCAAGCACTGGCCATGGGCATGACCGCGGCGGCTCTTTTCGCCGGTGCTCCTCTCCTCACGATCTACGCCCTTGTGGCCCTGGTGTCTCTCAGCCTGACGCTGACCAGGCCGACGCAGGGAGCGTTGCTGCCGTAGCTGGCCAGGACCCCCGAGGAGCTCACGGCGGCCAATGTGGCCGCCGGCTGGATCGAGAGCCTCAGCGTGTTCGGCGGACCCGCCCTGGCCGGAGTGCTGCTCGGCGTATCGGGCCCGGGTACGATCTTCCTCGTCGCGGCGGGGGCACTGCTGTGCTCAGCCTTTCTGGTGGCTCGCGTGAAGGCTAAAGGTGTCGCGCCGGTGGCCCAAGGACGCGTCGCAGCATCGGGGGTGGTCGGCGAGCTGCTCGGTAGATTCGGCGCCGTTGCCGACGAGCGTCGACTCAGGCTGGTCGTTTCGCTCATGGGAGCCCACTTCGTCTTTGCGGGCGCCATCGACATCCTCCTCGTCGTCCTGGCATACCGGATGCTCGATATTGGCGGGGCGGGGGTGGGGTTCCTCAACGCCGCCTTCGGCATCGGCGGGATCATAGGAGCGGCATTGACGGTGCTGCTCGTCGCCCGTCGACGGCTCGTCCCTCCCCTGCTCACTGGCGCCGCTTCGTGGGGCGTTGCCCTCGCTGCGATAGGCCTTTTCCCTAACCGTTTCGCCGCTCCGGTGCTCGTCGCAGTCGCCGGGATCGGGCGTCCCCTTATCGACGTCACCGGACGGACGCTGCTGCAGCGGGTTGTGGCGGACAGGTTGCTCTCCCGGGTCTTCGGTGTGCTTGAAGGTCTCTACATGGCGGGGTTGGCACTGGGACTGGTTATCGTTCCTGGCCTATTGGCCCTCCTCGGCGCGCGCGCGACCTTCTTTGTATCTGGCGTCTTTTTGCCCCTCCTGTTCCTGCTCGCCAGCCGCCGCCTAGCCGAGATCGACGCGGCCAGCATCGTTCCAGAAGCCAAGCTAATGCTGCTGCGCTCCCTACCGCTCTTCGCGCCGCTCTCTGCTCCAGTCATAGAGCGCCTCGCGTCGCGCCTAGATCCGGTCGAGGTGGACGCGGGAACTGCGATCGTTCGTCAGGGCGATCCTGGGGACCGCTTCTATATCGTAACGGCGGGGGAGGTGGAAGTTTCGAAAGACGGTCGCCCGCTAGCGACGCTCGAGAAGGGCGATTTCTTCGGTGAGATCGCCCTGCTCCGCGACGTCCCTCGTACTGCGACCGTCACCGCGCGCACGAACGTGCAGCTCTACGCCCTCGAACGCGACGATTTCCTGGAGGCTGTGACCGGGCATCCTCTTAGCAAGGAGGCAGCAGACACGGTGACCCGCGCGCGACTTGACGACCAAGGAGCGTAAGTAGCATGGTCCCCGTGCAAAATGTCGCCTAGGATCTCGCGGGCGACTCGGTCGGCGGCGAGCGCCGTGACGTCGGCGGATCCGACGCCGGTGGGAATCACCTCGACCACATCGGCTCCGATTACCTCAGTCCGCAGAGCGACCTCGCGTACCGCCCACAACAACTCGGAGGTGGTCATGCCGCCAGGTTCCGGCGTCCCGGTGCCTGGTGCAAAGGCCGGGTCCAAGAGGTCTATGTCGACGGTGAGGAAGGCGAGTCCCTGCCCCACCGCCTCGACCGCCCGGCGTACGACCTCCCCTATGCCGAGGTCGCGAACGTCATGCATAAAGTGGCTTGTGATTCCCTGCTCCGCCTGCCACGAAAACTCCTTTTCGTCCGGCCAGTAGCCGCGTAACCCTACCTGGGCATAACGGTTCGGAGCCACATGGCCGTCCTCCACAAGCCGACGCATGATCGTCCCCCGCGAATATTCGACGCCGAAGACTTGGGCGCCGGTGTCGGCGTGGGTGTCGAAGTGCACGAGGCCCAACGGTCCGTGGACGGCGGCGCAGCCGCGCATTTGCCTCGGTGACCGAGTGGTCGCCACCGAGGACCATGGGGAGCGCGCCCGCGGCCAGGATCTGCCCCACGGTCTCCTCGATGGCGGCGTGGGAGCGAGCCGGGTCGGCAGGGACGACCGGGGCGTCGCCGAAGTCGAGAACCCGCAGCTCAGCGAACGCGTCGACGCCTGTCTCGAGGTTCGGACCGGGAGGGCAGCTCGCCGCGCGGATCGCGCGCGGTGCGAAGTGGGCGCCCGACCTGTCGGAGACGAGCTCATCCATCGGGGCGCCCACGATCACGACGTCCACGCCCCCGAGGTCGGATGGGTCCTGCGTGTACGGCACGCCGCCGTAGGAAAGTGGACCCGCGTAGTCGGGCTTCTCGCCGATCCCAGATCAGCGGCGGAGCGGGTCTAGCATCGCATCTCCTTCTGCCCGTGGTGCGAGGCGCTGAGGCGGGTGGCTCCCACACCTTCCGGCCGTCGCTTTGCCCGTCGCAGCGACTTAAAGAGCGTCGCGGACGCGGAGACCGGGGCTGTGGTATGTCGATTGTCCAGACCATGGACACCTACTCTCGCCTCCTCGATGACATCGAAGCGGACGCCCTGGGCGGGATAGACGAGGCGTGTGCGGCGACTAGACGCTGACGATGAGACTTCTATGGTCGACTTTATCTGTTAGCGTCTGAACATGAGCATGGTTATAAGAGTTATCACGGCTCATGTTAGGGAGAACACTCAGTGGCCCCCTAAGACGTTTGATCTTTGGATGAGGACCCTCCTATAGATTCGACCTCTAATAGAACCACCGAACAAGTCAGAGGACGAGGGCGAGAAGAGCACGTCACAATATTTGCCGAGAGATATCCAGGCTGTCCTAGATATTCTCAATCGACGCCAAGAGGAACGTGTGCCCAAAAAGCACTGTGCACCCCTTGACCTTCAGGGAAATGATCTCCGGGAGCGAACCTTGCCGACAACCACCTGGAGAAAGCGATCCTCCGTGAAGCTTGTTGAGCCACCGCGCCAGGTACCCTCTGACTTGGTCATCCGCCGAATTTGAACTCCAAGCCATTCAAAATTCATTGAGGATTCATTGCAGTCTTGTCTAATGTAATTCTCAAAGGCCAATCGTAAACCATCAGCTAGGAAGGGATAAAGCTCAAGATAAAAGCATAGTAAGAAAGGTTTCATAGGTGGAATGGCCGTCGGTTGCTCCACCGAGTGATAAGGCACAGGCTAATGAAAGGTGCAGAGGTATTCACCACTAGCTTATTTGCGGAGTTGTCGCCTGAAGAGTTGGCGGTATTAGAGAGGTATATGGAGCCGGTTACGTTTGCCCAAGGCGCGTGCATCATCGAGGAAGGGTCCTCGGGTGACGACTGCTACCTGATAGATGAGGGGCAGGTGCGTCTCGAGGTGGAGCAACCGGAGATCGACACCGACGGCGTGCTCGGTTACCTTGAGCCCGGCATGTTTCTTGGGGAGCTCAGCCTGCTCGACCGGATGCCCCGGTCTGCAAGCGCCTACGCCCACACTGACGTCGAGGCTAGGCGGCTCCCTGCGATTGCCATCCAATCGCTCTGTGCCCGACACCCCCACATCGGATCGACCATCCTCTGGTCTTTGGGTCGGGACGCCGCCTTGAAGGTCCGGCAGAGCAATGCGCGTCTCGCGCAGTACATCTTCGACCATGAGGTCGACCTCCGGGTCGACCTCATGGTCTCGCGTGCGTCGGCGGCCCAGAAGGAGTTCGAGTCCTGGTCCGAGGCACGCGTCGACGCTCTGCTCGGCGCCATCGCCGAGGCCATCGCTGATCGCGCCGAGGAGCTCGCCGAGGCGACCGTCCGCGAAACCGGCATCGGCTACGCCCCGGACAAGATGGTCAAGAATCGCTTCGCGAGCCTAGACGTCTACCACGCGCTCGCAGGCAAGCCGGCCTCCGGCCCGCTGGAGAGTGAGGAGGAGCGGAGCGGCGTCGGCGTGACCGAGGTCGCCAGCCCCGCAGGGGTGGTATTCGGCCTGATCCCTATGACCAACCCTGTGTCCACCATCGTGTTCAAGGCACTCGTTGCCCTCAAAGGACGCAATGCCCTCATTTTCAGTTGCCACCGTAGCGCAAGCTGGGTCGGCAACCGGACGGGAGAGATCATCCGGTCCGTACTGCGCGGGCACGGCGCACCGGCGGACCTATTGCAGTGGATCCGCCAGCGTACCAGCCGGAAGAAGACGGAGATGTTCATGCGCCACAGGGGCGTCTCCCTCATCCTGGCCACGGGAGGCGTCAGCATGGTGAAGGCGGCGTACGGCTCGGGCACCCCGGCGATCGGGGTCGGTCCGGGGAACGCGCCAGCCTGGGTCTGCGCCGACGCCGACCCCGACGAGGCCGCACGCCTCGTGGTTGGGAGCAAGCGCTTCGATTACGGGGTGATTTGCGGTTCGGAGCACCAGCTTGTCGTCGATGCCACGGTGCGCGAGCCTTTCCTCGCCGCGCTGCAGACCTGTGGCGCCGCGGTGCTCACACCGGAAGAGGTCTCGCGTTTCACCGAGCGGGCCTTCGACCCGAAGACCAGGCACCTCAGGCGCGAATTCGTGGGGCAGTCCGCCGAACACATCGCCCGCGCCACCGGGGTGGAGCAGCGCGAGCGCCCCATCCGCCTGCTCGTAGCCCCCGTAACCCTGGAGGCCATCGAGGGACCTTACGGCAGGGAGAAGCTGGCGCCCGTGCTCTCGCTTTTCACCGTCGATGGAGAGGAGGAGGGCCTGGCGGCGTGCAAGAAGATTCTGGCTAACGAGGGCCTCGGCCATACTGCCATCATCCATACCCGCAGCCCCAAGCTGGTCGAACGCTTCGGGTCGGAGATCTTGGCCAGCCGTGTCCTGGTGAACGCCGGGGGCTCGCAGGGGTGCATCGGTATTGGCAACGGGCTAATGCCCTCACTCACGCTCGGCTGTGGCACCTTCGGTGGCACCTCCACGACCGATAACGTGAGCTACACCCACCTGCTCAACATCAAGAGGGTCGTCCACCCCCTCTCTGCTCCGGCACCCGCCTCATGATCCGGCAGCGATTATCATAGGTTTGATGGGCTCGCGGCTGCCGGCTGCGTGTGAGCACCGCTACCTGCCAAGATAGTCGATCAGGCATGGTCGCTCTCTCCCAGGGCATACTCTGCGGCCTCTTCGGCCGACATCGCCATCCCCTGGGCAAACGCCGCTTCCCACGCCGCCTCGCCGAGTTGGGAGCGCGCGGCGGCCATACTGCGCTCGTAGAGACGGCGCGCATCGAGAGGAAGTGGCGCACCGATATTAGTGCGCAGGGCCTCCGCCGCACCCCAAAGCCGAGCCGCACAAGCCCCTTGCGCCCTCGCCTCGGCCAAGCCGGCAAATCCCTCCAGGCAGTAGGCTCCGTAGGCCCAGTTCCCAAGCTCACGGTCTAGCGCCAAGGCCTCCTCGAGGGAACTTTCCGCCAAGTCGTGGTCGTCGCCACTCCAAACCGCCAGCAATCCCAACCACCCCACCACCATGGCTAGCTGCCACTTGTCCTCCATCTCGCGCGACAGAGCTATGCTCTGCATACCCAACGTTTTCGCCCGCTCGTAGTTGCCCCTCTGGCGCTCCACCTCCGCGAGGTTGTGGAGGGTGCCAGCGATGTTTCGCTTGTCCCCGATCCTGTGGGAGAGCGCCAGCGCCTCTTCCAAGAACGGTGCCGCCCGCTCATGATCGCCCTTTTCCATGTGTTGAGCCCCCAAGCACAGGAGTGCGAAGGCAACACCGCTCTCATCCCCCACTTGCCGGTAGAGCTCCAGTGCCTCCCCATGCAACACGATGGCGCGCTCGAAATCGGTGCGAAAAAACGCGAACGTGCCCGCTTCACTCAAGAGCTTCGCCCGCGTAGCCGAGTCGGTGGCTGCCGCGTCGACACGGTCGCTCTGGCCAAGCGCCGCCTCCAGCCACCTGCTCCCCTCCGAGAAGTAGGAGCTCTTCTCCCAGAAGCGCGCCAGCGCACTGGCCAAACGCAGGGCCGTCTCGGGCTCTTTATCCAGCGACCAAGTGAGGGCCGCCCTAAAGTTGTCGTGCTCGGCTTCAAGGCGCTCCAAGTACGCGAGCTGGTCCGCACCGCTCAGCTCCGGCTCGGCTTCTTCGGCCAGCGCCAGGAAGTACTCGGCGTGCAGCCTGCTTGTATCCTCGGCCTCCCCGCTCGCTTGGAGCCTTTCGCGGGCGTACTCGTGGATGGTCTCGAGCATCACGAAGCGCGGCTCGCCTTCTGGTCCTTCTTCTTGCCTGAGAAGGCTCTTGTCCAGCAGCGAAGAGACGCCCTCGAGGGCGTCCACGGGCAGATCGCCCCTCGCGTCGCATACTGCTTCTATGGCCTCCAGCGTGCGGCCCCCGGAGAACACCGCGAGGCGGGCGAAGAGCATCTGCTCGCCTTCTTCGAGCAGCGCGTGGCTCCACTCGATGGTGCCCCTGAGGGTCCGCTGCCGTTCGGGCAGGTCGCGCGCGCCGCCACCCAGGAGCTTTAGGCGGCTACCGAGCCGCTCCAGCATCGCAGAGGGCGTAAGCAGCTTTATGCGGGCGGCGGCCAGCTCTATGGCCAGGGGCAGCCCGTCCAGCCTCGCGCAGATCTCGGCCACCGCGGGGGCGTTCCCGTCGGTCACCGAGAAGTCCGGCTTGGCCGCCTTGGCACGCTCTATAAAGAGCCTGACCGCCTCGTACTGGCTTAGCCTGTCGATAGGCGGCAGGCGTCCTGGGCTGGGTAGCTCTAGGGGCGGCACCGGGTACTCTTGCTCTCCGTAGACCCTCAACACACTACGGCTGGTGGCCAAAACTTTGAGCTTGGGGCACGCGGAGAGCAGCTTCCCGCCCCGCTGGGCGGCCCCGAGTACCTGCTCGAAGTTGTCCAAAAGTAGCAGCAGCTCCTTGTCGCGGAGGTAGTCTTTGAGTACCTCCTCCAACGGCTGGTCCCCGGCCTCCACGACCCCGAGCGCTTCCGCGATGGCGGATGCCACCAAGGCGGGGTCGGTTATGGGGGCCAGCTCCACGAAGAAGACGCCGTCCTCGAACTCGTCTAGAAGGTCCGCCGCAACCTGCAAGCCCAGGCGCGTCTTGCCGATGCCGCCCGGCCCCGTGAGGGTGAGCAGGCGCACCCCTTCCCCGCGCAATAGGTCGCGCACTTCCCCGAGTTCCCGCTCCCGCCCGACCAGCGGTGTGGGTTGGGCAGGGAGGTTGTTCATCCTCGCGTCGAGAGTCTTCAGGGGCGGGAAGCTCGTGGGCAACTCCGGGGCGATCAGCTGGAAGACCCTCTCGGGACGGAAGAGGTCTTTGAGGCGTCGCTCTCCGAGGTCCCTCAGGGACGCCCCTTCTGGCAGCGCGTCGCGAACCAACTCCTTGGTGGCAGAAGACAGCAAGATCTGCCCGCCGTGGCCGGCGGAGACCAGGCGCGAGATCCTGTTCACGGGAGCCCCGAAGTAATCGCCACCCCTCTCCTCGGCCGATCCCGTGTGCAACGCCATCCGCGTCCGCAAGGGCCCAGTCTCCTCCCGCGCCTCAGAGAGGAGCGCCCGTTGCGCCACGAGCGCCGCCTCCAAGGCGTGGGGAGCAGAAGGGAATGCCACGCAGAAGGCGTCGCCAACGGTCTTGAACACAAAGCCACCACTGGACTCCATCACGCCGCTCAGGACCTCGTCGTGGCGTGCCATGATTGCCCCCATCGCTTCTGGGTATCGCTCCCACAGCTTGGTGGAACCTTCTACATCCGTAAAGAGAAAGGTGACGGTGCCGGCAGGCAGGTCGGCCATCTGCTGCGCGCCCTCCTTGTGTTCGAGTGTACTGTAGCACGGGTAGCAATATCTCCTCCGCGTAGAAACATTTTTGCCCCGTGAGGTACTTGCCTTCGCGGCTTCCCTTCTTCGCTTGATTTGCGGACTGCTCCATGAGAGCACATAGCGATGAATCTTGAATGAATTAGTGGTGAATCCCGAACGAATTGGCAACTACTCTCACCGGTACCGGTAGCATCCAGAGCATTTCCCCGGACCGGTTTCAGTGTCGCTCTGTTTTCCAGGAGAACGGCATCTTGTAGCGACAGTCGAGACCTTTGAGTAATCGACCAGGCGCAAGGCTCGGCGTCGATCGTGCGGGGATGACAGACAGCATCTCGATGCTTTTGTATGCTGACCTTGATGCACCGACCTGCAGAATCAGCCTACTAAGTAGCGGCGAGTGGCAGCAGTAGGAGCGGTAAGCGACGACATCTGGCGACAGTAGCACGGACCATCTAAAGCAGAATCAGGCTTGTTCAAGCGCATTTCTAGCACTATACGGTAGATGGCGGCAAATGTTGCTCTGACTTTGCACGGCGGAGAGCAGGGGTTCGACTCCCCTCGGCTCCAACCTCTCACGCGGTTATGCCTATTCTGGATTGTGAGCGAGGATGAAATGGGTATCTCGCTCGGGTATGGGAAGCACTTCGATTCCCTCAAAGCCTGCTGCACTGAGCCACCCTCTGTACTCCCCTTCGGAGTAGGTGTTTCCAAACTCCGTATTGA
>Ga0126314_10001244_pt1 | contig 12151 bp, 12 predicted proteins | sample Plot105B_FD_92535 | JGI IMG/M metagenome (GOLD analysis project Ga0126314, IMG submission 92535) | Serpentine soil microbial communities from UC McLaughlin Reserve, CA, USA - Plot105B | ecosystem: Environmental > Terrestrial > Soil > Grasslands | place: USA: UC McLaughlin Reserve, Lake County...
CAACCCGTAGCGCGAGGCGTTCCAGTGCGAGATCCGCAACAGCTCAGGCCGGGCATCCGGGTGCGGCTCCCCGCGTCCGACCCGCTCGTGGCAGACTCGCACCAGCGCGCGACAGAGACCCGTAAGCATCACCGCCTCGTCCAACCTGCTCGGCACGTCGGCTACCCGGATCTCGACGGTATCGAGCTTCTCCGGCAGACGAACGTCCCAGTAAACGCTGGCGGCGTCCAGAACACCACCCGTCGCTACCATCGCCTCCACCAGGGCGTCGTGCTCGGCGAGCGACGCGAATGGTTCCGGTGGTCCCGCCGCCGGTAGCCTGCCCCAGACCTGGGTTCGATAGCTGGCGTAGCCGGTGTCCTCGCCTTGCCAGAAGGGTGAGTTCGCCGAGAGCGCCAGGAGCGGTGCTAGCCACACCCGCAGGTGGTTCATTACCCCAAGCGCGGCTTCACGGTCGTCAAGGCCGACGTGGACGTGGAAGCCGAACACGAGCTGTTCGTGGATCAGTTGCTTGTAGCTCTCCACGAGCCTTCGGTAGCGCTCGTCCGAGGTGATCGGCTGTTCTTGCCAGCGCGAGAACGGGTGCGTGCTCGCAGCGACGATCCGGCAGCCTTCCTGGTGCGCCGCTTCGCTGATGCGGCGTCGCAGCCGCACCAGCTCGGCCCTTACCTCCGCGAGCGTCAGGCAGACGGAGGTCACGACCTCGATCTGCGCGGCCCGCAACTCGGGCACGACCTGCTCGCCCAATGTTTGCCGCGCCCGCTCCAACACGGGCCCGCCGCGAGGGTCCAACCCCCGGCTCTCCGCGTCTACAACCTGGTATTCCTCCTCGACCCCTAAGGTGTACTTTACCGTCCCTGCAGACATGCGGGCTCCCCCTTCGGCAAGAATTCTGGAGTATAGGCCGCGGCTCCATACGACATACGGAAGATACCGCCCCGAACCGCTTCTCAAACCGGACGGATCAGACACCCTCCCCCAGGGAGCGCCGGTGGGAGGCGGCCCGCTCGACGTACTCTCTCGCGCCGTGCTTGATGTCCGCGGCCTGCTCGCCGGTTACGTCGCTGGCGCGTTTGGCCGGGATGCCGACGATGAGGCTGCGGGGCGGGAACTCGCGGCCCTCGGGGACGACGGCGCCGGCGGCCACGATGGAGCAATAGCCGATCTTCGCGCCGTTCAAAATAGTCGCGCCCATGCCGACGAGGCAGTTGTCCCCGATCTCGCACCCGTGTACGACCGCGTTGTGCCCGACTACGCAACCCTCGCCGACGATCGCAGGGTAGCCAGGGTCAGCATGCAAGACGCATCCGTCCTGGACATTGGTCCTGGCCCCGATCAGGATGGGCTCGGTGTCGCCGCGCAACACGGCCCCGTACCACACGCTCGACTCCTCACCCAGGTGTACGTCCCCGATGACGTAGGCCCCCGGCGCGACCCAGGCAGACCGCGCGATCTGTGGGGAAGAATCGCCGTACGGAAGCAATTCTCCTCCCTCGTTCAGATCCAATGTCGTACCCTACCTTTGTATTGCAGGTACTCATCCCCAAACTTGCGCTCGAGGTAGCGCTCCTCGCGCTCGATGACGCCACGTCGCATCAACTGCTGGACCGCTGGTAGAAGCAGGACGGGCACGAGTGCGTTGGCCAATGCCGAGATAGCCAGGTACATCAACGTGAACCCGACATACATCGGGTTGCGGGTAAAGCGGTAGGGCCCCCCGGTGACGACCGCCGTCGCGGGCCTGTACGGGTCCACGTTCGTCCCGGCCCGGCTCATCTCACGAAATCCTAGAAACCCTACCACGAACCCGCCGATGATTAGCAGAGGCCCGAGGGCGCGCGCGAGCCGGCGCAGCAGAAAGGAAATCCGGAAGAGCCAGTTTGCCAGCAGGCCGGCGGCGAGGGCTCCGGCGTAGATAAAGGGTGGTGTGATCACCCCAGGGTTGTCCGCGTTGTCTCTCCCGTCATCGTCCATCTCCACCGCTCCTTTCGCCTCGACCTTTGTAGGCGGTTCGCGGACCGCCCTTACACCTCGACCAACACGGCGTCGCCCTGGCCGCCGCCGGAACAGATGGCCGCGAGCCCTCGGCCGCCTCCCCTGCGCCGCAGCTCGTAGAAGAGCGTTGTCAGGATGCGCGCGCCGGACGCGCCGACGGGATGGCCGAGCGCGAGGGCGCCGCCGTTGACGTTAACGATCTCGGGGTTCACGCCGAGGATGCGGGTGGAGTGGATCGCGACCCCCGCGAACGCCTCGTTTATCTCCACGAGATCAAGGTCTTTCGCGCTCCAACCCGCCTTATGCAGCGCGAGCTTACCCGAATTGCCCGGCACGGTAAGCAAGCTCGGCGGCTCCTCCGCGACCTTGGCGTGGGCGACGATGGTGCCGAGCGACTCGAGACCACGCTTCTCGGCGTAAGACTCGCTCGCGAGCACCAGGGCGCCCGCCCCGTCCGTGACGCCTGGCGCGTTGCCGGCGGTTACGGTGCCGCCTTCGTCTATCGGCGAAAGCTTGGCGAGTTTTTCGATGGTGGTGTCGCGTCGGATCGGCTCGTCGGCATCTACAAAGTTGGCCTGCCCCTTCTTGCCTGGCACCTTAACGCCGACTATCTCCTCGGGGAGCCTTCCGTCGTCGGTTGCGGCAGCGGCGCGCTGGTGGCTGCGGAGCGCCCACTCGTCCTGCTGTTCGCGGGAGATGTCGAACTTCTCGGCGCCGTCGGTGCCGAATCGGATCATGTTGACGTGCTCGAAGGCGTCGAGGAGTCCGTCGTGCATCATCGAGTCGAGCGCGGGCGTGTCTCCCATGCGCGCCCCCCAGCGGGCTTTCGGCAACAGGTAGGGCGCGTTCGACATGCTCTCCATGCCGCCGGCCAGGATTACGTCGTAGTCGCCGGCCCGGATCAGGGTCTCCCCCAGCGTCGCGCTCCTGAGGCCGGAGGCGCACACCTGGTTGAGCGTCTCGGTCGTGAGTGTGAAAGGGAGCCCGGCGTGGAAGTTGGCCTGACGCGACGGGATCTGCCCAACCCCCGCCTGCACCACGATGCCGAAGATGGAGTGCTGCAACTCTCCGTCCTCGACGCCGGAGCGGTCCACCGCCTCCCGGATCGCCGCCCCCCCGAGCTCGGGCGCGCTCAGGGGCGAGAGCACGCCGCCAAACCGCCCAAAGGGCGTCCGGGCCGCCCCGAGGATCACCGTACGTTCCAACGCGACTCCTTCGTCTTTGAGACCAACGACCATAGTCTAAGCCTTCCTGAACCAGAACGCGCGGTTCGTCCCATCTGGCGAACCACCGGGACGCATAAACCCGTATAAACAGACGTGCTATCTTCTTCGTGGAGAACGCTTTAGTAAGGAGAACACATGCAGGTAAGGATGTTGGATCACATAGCCCTCTACATAAACGACAGGGATGAGGCCGCTAGGTTCCTGACCACGCACCTCGGGTTCCACGTCATTGACCACACGGAACGTTACACCCTGGTGGGAGCCGGCGGCAGGCTCGGCAAGCTCACCCTCTTCGACGCCCCGCAGGGCACGACGCCCTCGCCGGGGGAGCTCTCACGCATAACCATCCGCGTGGCCGACCCGGAAGCCGCCGTGGCCAAGCTCCCACCCGAGGCCAACGCCGAACTGCTCGACGGCGGATACGCTTTTGGCGGCCCGGAAGGACTCCCGCTCGCCCTCGTTCCTGGCGAGGGGGAGTTCGCAGACTACGATCTGGAAGGCTTCACCCTGCGCTCGGGCTCGCCCGGGGAGTCCGCGCGCACGTTCGTCGAGATGGGCTTCACCCCCGCAGACAACGCCAGCGTTAAGGCAGGCGAGTACCTGATACGCCTAACCAACTCCGCGCACGATGCGGGGGGCATGCTCTTCCACATCGGTTGCCTGGTGGATTCGGCCGAAGACCACCGCAGGGAGGCCGAGGAGAAGGGTCTAGAGGTCACCAATTTCGTCGAGGGGCCCAACACCCTCGCGGCCTTCGTCAGCGGGCCCGAGGGCTTCAGCGTGGAGTACGTTGAGCACAAGCCCACGTTCTCCCTGACCTAGAGTGCGCGTCGTTATCGCCGGCGGCGGCCTCGCCGGCCTCACCGCCGCCCTCAGGGCCGCAGAACTCGGCGCGCGCGTTACCCTGCTGGAGAAGGGCGACCGCCCCGGTGGGTCCTTCCTCCTCTCAAGCGGCTACGTCTGGTCTTACAAGGACATGCCGACCTACCGCACGGAGGCACCCGGCGGAGACGTTGTTCTTCAGAAATTAATCCTCGACCGTCTGGACTCCGGCCTGGACTGGCTGGAGCAGGCGGGAGGTGCGCTGCTCTCACGCGAGACGGGCAACCCGCTCACATTCGGCGCCCGCTTCGACCCGGAACAGACAGTGGCGGCGCTAGTAGAGCGTATTCGGGCTTCAGGAGGTGGGATCCTCACGCACTCGGCGCTCGAAGCACTGGCGGAGGACGCAGGACGTATAACCGGCGTGCGAGCGTCTCGGTCGGGGAGGAAAAAAGAACTCGCGGCCGATTCCGTGGTCCTCGCGTCCGGCGGCTTCGCCGCAAACCCCGAGCTTGTCGGACGCTACATCGTTCGGGGACCCGGCAGGATGCCGGTGCGTGCGCACCAGAGGAGCACGGGCGATGGTTTTCTCGCGGCGCTGGAGAGGGGTGCCCTCGCGAGCGCCGGCCTCGACGAGTTCTACGGCCGCAACCTGCCAGCGCCTCCCGCCAACTTTCCCCCCGAACGGTTCGTCGAGGTCTCCCAGCTCTACGGTCGCCACGCCGTCGCGGTCAACGCCCGGGGCGAACGCTATGCCGACGAAGACGCGGACTGGTCCGAGACGGCCCTCACGAGGGCCACGGTCCACCAGCCGGGGCTGTATGCCTGGTACGTCCTGGACGCCGCCGGTCTCGAAGCCAGGGTGCGCGAGCGAACCGCGGGGGAGATGGTGAAGGTAGCCAGGAGCACCGGCGGAACCGTCATAGAAGCGGCGAGCCTCGAAGAACTGGCCGTCGAGCTCGGAGTGCTTGGCGTGCCCCGTGAAATTTTCCTACGTACTATCGAGGAATACAACGCGGCCATCGCCGCGGGCGGGGAGACCTCGCCCCCGAGAACGGGTCCTGCGAGGCGCTTGCGCGACCCGCCCTTCGTAGCCGTAAAGGTAGCGCCGTACATAACACACACGGTAGGCGGCCTCGCGGTCGATGCGGCTTGCAGAGTACTGCGCGGTGAAGACAGACGACCGATCCCGGGCCTGTACGCGGCCGGGGTGGAAGTCGGTGGGGTCGCCGTAGGCGGGTACGCGAGCGGCCTCGCCTCCGCCCTCGTCTTCGGCAGAACCGCCGCCGAGTCGGTGGTCGCGGAAGACCAGGAATAGCCCCTCGCCCAAGCAATGGTCCAGGGATCTGGCACGGCGCACCGGCCGCCTCGCCGGTCGTCCTGTACACATGCCGGAAGTCCACCTTCTAGTAAAATGCGGTTCCAGAAAGATACCTTTGGGGAAAGGTGAGGGTTCGTGACCAATATAGGAGACTACGAGAAGACCTACGCGGGCTTTGACTGGGAGACGCCGGAGAGGTTCAACTTCGGGCGCGACGTGGTAGACCGTTGGGCAGCGCAGGACCGGCCGGCCATGATCTGGCTGGCACAGAGCGGCGAGGAGCGACGCTTCGATTTCGCCCAATTCTCGGTCCTCTCCAACAGGTTCGCGGACGCGGCGCGGGAGATGGGCGTGAGCCGCGGCGACAGGGTGATGGTCCTTCTCGGCAAGGTGCCGGAGTGGCACGCCATCCTGACAGGCCTCTTGAAGCTCGGGGCCATCGCCATCCCGTGCGCCGCCCAGCTCAGGGCCGGCGACCTGAAGTTCAGGGCCGAGCACTCGGGCTCGGTGGCCATTGTCTCGGGCCCAGAAGGCGTCGAAGAGGTCGAAAAGATGCGCCAGGACGCCCCCGGTCTCAGGCACTTCGTCTTCCTCGGCGAAGAGCGGGACGGCTGGGATTCCTACGAGGTGCTCATGGACGGGGCCTCCGAGGATTTTACAGCCGAGGACACGGCGGCCGGCGACAGTGCGTTCATCCTCTACACGTCGGGTACGACCAGGCATCCCAAGGGCGTACTGCACACGCACGGTTACACGCACGCCAAGTGGATGGAGGCCAGGTACTGGCTGGACCTCCGGGAGGGCGACAGGCTGTGGTGCACCTCGGGAACGGGATGGGCCAAGAGCATCTGGAATGTCTTTCTAGGGCCGTGGAGCCAGGGGACCGAGACCTTCTTCCACGAAGGTGGCTTCGACCCCGCCGAGCGCCTGGACCTGATGGAACGCTACGATATTTCTGTCCTCTGCCAGGCCCCGACCGAGTACCGCCTCCTCGCCAAGACCCCGGAGCTGGAACAGGCCGACCTCTCTACCATCCGCCACGCCGTCTCCGCCGGGGAGCCGCTGAACCCGCCAGTCATCGAACGATGGAAAGAGCTGCACGGCCTGACCATCTACGACGGCTACGGGCAGACGGAGAACACCCTGCTCGTCGGCAACTACCCAGGCCTCGAAGTGAGGCCCGGCGCCATGGGCAAGCCGTCTCCCGGCTGCGACATGAGGGTCATCGACCCCGAAGGCAACGAGTGCCAGCCCGACGAACCCGGCGACATCGCCCTCTTCGGAAAAATTCCCGCGCTTTTCAAGGAGTACTGGGAGCAGCCCGACGCGACCGGGGCCGTTTTCCGCGACGGTTACTACCTGACCGGCGACAGAGCGTACAGGGATGCCGACGGATATTTGTGGTTCGTGGGACGCTCGGACGACGTGATCCTCTCCGCCGGCTACCGCATCGGGCCGTTCGAGATCGAGAGCGTCCTCATCGAGCACCCCGCCGTTGTCGAGAGCGCCGTTGTGCCTGCGCCGGACGAGGACCGCGGGAGCGTCGTCAAGGCGTTTATCGTGGTCGGCAAGGATTACGAGCCCTCCGATGAGCTGGCAAGAGAGATACAGGACTACTGCAAGGCGCACACCGCCCCTTACAAGTACCCGCGCCAGATAGAGTTTATCGAAGAGCTACCCAAGACGACGAGCGGTAAGATCCGTCGCGTCGAACTACGACAACAGTGAAGGCTTCGGAGAATAGTTTCCCGCGTGAAAACTGCTTTCCAGACGCGCCTGAAGCCTGTAACCTGGTGCCTATGATCTATCTAGGTACGCTTGCAGGCGAAGACTTCTGCTACCTGACTACCACGGGCCGCGTAACGGGGCGGCCGCACGAGATCGAGATCTGGTTCTCACTCGTGCCAGAGATGCGCACCCTCTACATGCTCTCCGGGGGCGGCGACCGCTCGGACTGGGTGAAGAACCTCCGCCGCGACCCAGGGGTGACGGTCCGCATTGCGGGGGAGGAGTTCAGCGGACGCGCCCGCGAGGCCCGCGACGCTGAGGAAGACGAAATGGCGCGGCGACTACTGGTCGAGAAGTACGAGAGCAGTCCAGGCCGTCTCGCGAACTGGCGGCGCACGGCGCTGCCGGTGGTCGTTGACCTCTGGACGTAGAGGCGGGGCTTGTTGCAGAAACGTCGGTCCAGAGCAGCGGTCCCGAAAGATGCCGAAGCCATAGCCCGGATCTACAACGAGGGCATCGAGGAGCGCATCGCGACCTTCGAGACCAGGCCGCGCACGGCCGGGGAGATACAAGGTTGGTTTGACGACACGCATCCGGTGGTCGTCGTGGAGGGGGAAGGGGGCGTGATCTCCTTCGCCAACGCGTCAGCCTATAGCCCCCGCGAATGCTACTCCGGCGTGGCCGAGTTCTCGGTCTACACGGCCAGGGAGGCCAGAGGCGGTGGGGCTGGCGCCCTGGCGCTCGGGGCCCTGATCTCCGCGGCGGAAGAGATCGGATTCTGGAAGCTGGTCTCCCGTGTCTTCGTCGAGAACGAGCCAAGCCGGAAGCTACTGTTATCTCTGGGCTTCCGCGAGGTGGGTGTCCACGAGAAGCACGGTAGGCTAGACGGCCTCTGGCGCGACGTGGTCGTCGTCGAGCGGCTCATCCCGACCAACCTGTGAAGAGTCCGTCTCTCGAAGGCGGCGCAGCCCTGCACGTTTCTGCGCATCCTCGGCCGCGGATGGTTCCGTCCACCGCAAGTCGGGGTAGACTACGCTCAGTCTACCCGTGGTCGATCTTACGCGCGGCGTTCCCGTATCGGTTTCCCACAAGCGAGGGGCCCGATATGGTGCGCGTACTTGTGACCGTGGAGCCGAGGATGTATCGCGAGGCGATCGCCCTCGCCGTGCACCGCCACCGCCCCGAGGCCGAGGTGATGCTCGTGCCGGAGAATATCCTGGACGGGCAAGTGGAGAGCTTCGGTCCCCACGTGCTCGTGCGCAACGACTCCGACGGGGAGATCCCGGAGTGGCTGCTAGGGAGCGTGGTGTGCCGCGTGGAGGTGCTCTTCACGGACGGCATGGTCGCGCGTGTCAGTGTGGGCGACAGGTCCTACGAGATAGAGGACGCGAGCATCGAGGACCTGCTCGCGCTCGTGGACGAGGCGGACGGCCTGGTCTCGGGGACCTAGGTTCGCCGCCGGGGCGTGAGGGACAGGCTCAGGACGGATCGGGCCCATCATTCTCCAGGTCGGGCCCCTTCACCTCTTCTATGGTGATCCAATCCTTCAGGAGCGCCTCCCTGGCAGCCGCGCCCCTGGAGCCGACCCCCATCTTCAGGTAGACGTTCGCCAGGTGGCGCTTGACGGTGGCCTCGGCGAGGTGCATCGAGGAGGCTATCCGGCGGTTGGAGAGGCCACGGGACGCGAGCAGCAGCACCGCCAGCTCCCTGGGAGACAGCACGCCGTCCGCCCCCTTCACGGCGCCCTCCAGCATGGAGCGCGGCATCCCCACCACCACGTTGCCCCCCTCGGGGTCCACTACAGCGGCACTGACGGCTGCGATGAGGTGCTCGACGGAGGAGGTCTTGAGCACGTATGCGCTCGCCCCCGCCCCCGTCAGCTGCCTCACGTAGCGCGGGCTCTCGAACATGGTGCAGATCACCACCCTGGGCGGGTCCGTGAAGGCGCGCATCGCCCGGAGCGTCTCTATCGACCTCTCGAAGGGCCTCTGCACCTGCATGACGACCACGTCCGGGCGCAGGTCGCGGGCCAGCCTCAGCGCATCGGCGTCGTTAGGGACCTCGGCGATGACCTCCATGGCCCCGTGTGAGGCGAGCATCCCAGCCAGGCCCTGGCGAAACATGGTGTGATCATCGGCCAGCAGCACCCTGATCGGCACTCCGGTGTTCCCTTTGGTGCCCCGGTCCTCCGCCACCAACCGCCGCTCCCTCCCGTCGTCTCTGTAAGAATAGTCTACCCTACACCTTTCGGGCCACAACAGGCGCACGGCAGAGAAGGTGTAAGCACTTCAGCGCTTCAGCATTTCAGCGCTTCAGCATTTCAGCCGGTCAGCTTGTCGGCTTCTTCCTGGCTCATGGGAAGCTTCTTGAAGTAGATGACCCCCTCCAAAACGCGCCCAGGGTGAGGCGATCATAGGTTGGGGTCTTTCCTATTGCTTAGATGCTGACCGGCCGTTTAGACTTCCTTGAAGATGATCTCCGAGGCCGAGATGGGGTCCAGATCCCTCTCGTAAACCTTCTCGATGAGCTCCGTGTCCTCACGGTTCAGGCGCTCGTTCATCTCCTTCTCCAAGCGGTTCGTGGCCCACGCGACGACGAAGTCCCTGAGGGCGGCCCGCCGTCTTCTGGCGAGCCTGCCGTCTCTTTCGAGGAAGTTGCGGTGCTTCTGAATGGTGTCTTTCAGCTCCTCTACGCCCTCGCCAGTATCGCCGCGGGTCATCACGATAGGCGGGAACCATGGATCAGGGTCGAGCTCGTGCCCAATCTCCAGTATGGAGCGTACCTCCGAGGCGGTGTTCTTGGCCTGCGGGTTGTCAGACTTGTTGATGCTGAAGACGTCGGCTATCTCTATCACGCCCGCCTTGAGTGCCTGGACCGCGTCCCCAGCCCCCGGCTGCAGGCAGAGCACCACCGTGTCCGCGGCCGAGGCGACCTCGACTTCGCCCTGGCCCACGCCGACGGTCTCGTAGAGGATCACATCGTACCCGCAGGCCTCCATCGCGATGGCGGCGAGCCGCGAGCCTCCCGCGAGCCCGCCAAGATGTCCCCTGCTCCCCATCGACCGGATAAAAACGCCGGGGTCGAGGAAGTGGTCCGAGAGCCTTATGCGGTCGCCCAGGATCGCACCTATAGAAAACGGGCTCGAAGGATCGACGGAGACGACCCCGATCCGTCTGTCTTCCTCCCTGTAGAGCTCTATGAGCTTCGCGATGATGCTGCTCTTGCCGACGCCAGGCGGCCCCGTGAACCCTACCGTCAGGGCGTCGCCGGTCTCCTTGTAGACCTGCGCGATAATTTCGGCCGTCTCCTCGTCCTCGCGCTCTATCTTGGAGATAACACGCGCCAGCGCCCGCCTGTCGCCCGCGAGCAAACGTTCTACCAGGTCTTCGTTGCTCATTGGTCTCCGACTCTATCGAGGCCGATCTTCCGCTCATACTTTAGAACATGACCATCTGGTACGCCCAGCGTCAATGGAAAACTCCGCTTGTCCTTCGGAAATCGCATCAAGGTGCCGATAGCCTTAGCGCCGAAGCGAGATAGAAAGCGCATGTCTGTTCAGAATACGAAACGAAACGTGCATTTGTCTTGATTTCAGTATAAAGGGAGGCAGGGACGTGGCACACGTAAAGATGACTATCTCGCTCGACGAGTCACTGTTTCGGGAAGCGGAGGATTGGGCCGGTAAACTCGGAGTATCGCGCAGCCAGTTGTTCTATAGCCATCTGAGTTGATCGTTACGCCCACTTCGTCTGGAGGTCCGGTTGTCCGGCCAGCGTCTGGAACACGACGCAGTACTGCTCCGTCTTGTGGCGCAGGTTCTCCAACTGCTCTTCGGATGCGTCGGGGGCCACGATGTCGAAGGTGGTGCGGATGGTTTCGAAGCCGACGGGAACGTCCTTGGAGACGCCTAGTGTGCCGGCGAGGTCCATGTCTCCCTCGACCATTACCTCGATGCGCTCGGCGTCTATCTGCATGGCCTCGGCGACCATCTGGCAGGTTACCTGGGCACAGGCCGCCAGTGCGCCAAGCAAGAGGTCTCCCGAGCAGGCAACCTCGCCCGTGCCCCCGACGCCTTTGTGGGCGCCCGCCTCGTAGATCGCACGTCCTACATCAACGGAGCAGGAGACCGGGGTGTCCTGCTGGCTCGCTTTGGCCTCGAGCGTGATCCGGGAAGACCCAGGCTCGTCGCGGTACTTTTTCTTTAGCGGCCTTTGGACCGAACGGAGATCCAAGATTATCCTCCAGAGATGGCTTCCCTTCCAGGGCCTATTGTAGCCTTATTGCACCGAAAATTCGCGAGCATACGTATCACATGTGTTGCTGTGGTTCGCATGTCGAAGATGATCCAGATCCATCCCCTCCCGGTAACATCTTGCGCGCCGGTTGAGCGCGGGGACGTTGACGGGGTCCACACGGAGTATTCCTGCGCACGCAATCGTCGAGCTTCTGACACCGACGCGTCCAGCATGTTCTTTCCCATCATCAGCCCCGGGTTGGCTCCCGCACAGTCTCACAGAGTTGTATGCATGCACGAAAGCTCGGCGCAACAACGAACGGGGCCCCCGAAGTCTTCGATCCGGGGACCGGTGTTTACCCTTCGAGCAGCAGCGACTCGGGGGCTTCTATTAGCTCTTTGATGCGTACCAGGAAGCTAACCGCTTCGGCGCCGTCGATGACGCGGTGGTCGTAGGAGAGCGCTAGGTACATCATGGGGCGCACGACGATTTCGCCGTCTACGACCATGGGGCGTTCCTGGATCTTGTGCATCCCCAGTATCGCCACCTGCGGCATGGTGAGGATGGGCGTGGAGACCAGCGAGCCGAAGATGCCGCCGTTCGTTATGGTGAACGTGCCGCCGCGCAGGTCGTCCAGGGTCAGCTTACCCTCGCGCGCCTTGGTGGCGAGGTCGGCTATGCCCTGTTCGATCTCCGCGAAGTTCTTGTGGTCGGCGTCGCGGATGACGGGGACGACCAGACCCTCGTCCGTGGAGACGGCAACGCCTATGTCGTAGTACTTCTTGAGGATGAGCTCGCTCCCCTGCAACTCGGCGTTGACCTTA
>Ga0126314_10001245_pt1 | contig 12149 bp, 10 predicted proteins | sample Plot105B_FD_92535 | JGI IMG/M metagenome (GOLD analysis project Ga0126314, IMG submission 92535) | Serpentine soil microbial communities from UC McLaughlin Reserve, CA, USA - Plot105B | ecosystem: Environmental > Terrestrial > Soil > Grasslands | place: USA: UC McLaughlin Reserve, Lake County...
ACAGATCGTGCGCCTGCGGGGGAGCGTCCCGGTCCCGGTCGAAAGCGTTATCGACGCTCGACGCGGGCGCGTGCGGCTCGTGTCCTCGAAGGGCGGCAAGCGCCGTCAGCGGGCGGTGTTCAGGAGCGGCAGCTTCAAGGTGAAGCAGGCGCGGAAGCGCGGCGGGCTCACCGATCTGGTGCTGCGCGGCGCCCTGTTCGGCTGCTCGACAAGGACTGCGGGCGATGCCGAGGCGTCCCGCCTCCGCCGGAGACGGCGGCTGTGGGGGAGCGGCAGCGGTAGCTACCGGACGCTCGGAAGCTATTCGTCCGGTTCGGTGCGCGGCACGAAGTGGCTGACCGTCGACTCGTGCGGGGGGACGCTGACCGTCGTCGTCGAGGGGGTCGTCCTGGTGCACGACTTCACCACCGGCAAAACCATCGCGGTCCGGGCGGGTCACCGCTACTTCGCCAGCGCGCGTTAGGCGAAGCGGCCGCGAGCGGCTCGGTCGGGTCGCGTTGATAGCCTCGCCGGCGTGAGCGATGCGGCTGCGCTGACGCACGTCTCGAGCGGAAAGGTCCGCGAAATCTACGCTGTCGGCGAGGACCGGCTGCTGATGGTGGCGTCCGACCGTATTTCGACCTACGACGTCGTCCACCCGACTCCGATCCCGGACAAGGGCAAGGTGCTGACCGGGCTTACCGCGTTCTGGCTCGAGCGCTCCGGCGACGTGTGCCCCAACCACCTCACCTCGTTCACGGAGGTGCCCGAGGAGTTCCGTGGGCGCGCGATGCTCGTCGAGCGGCTCGAGATGGTCCCGGTGGAGTGCGTCGTGCGCGGCTACATCACGGGCTCCGGCTGGAAGGACTACGGGGCCACCGGTGCGGTGTGCGGGATCGAGCTGCCCGCGGGCCTGCGAGAGTCCGAGCAGCTGCCCGAGCCGATCTTTACGCCCGCCACCAAGGCGGAGCTCGGCGATCACGACGAGAATGTGGACTTCGAGCGTGCCGCGGAGATCGTCGGCGACCGAGAGCTGCTCGAGGAGCTGCGCCGCCTTTCGATAGCGGTCTACGAGCTGGGCGCTGCCCACGCGCGCGAGCGCGGGATCATCCTCGCCGACACGAAGTTCGAGTTCGGCCGCCGCCCGGATGGGACGATCGTTCTGGGGGACGAGGTGATGACCCCCGACTCCTCGCGCTTCTGGCCGGCCGACGGGTACGAGCCCGGGCGCGGCCAGCCGAGCTTCGACAAGCAGTACGTGCGCGACTGGGCCGCCGGCTCAGGCTGGGACAAGACGCCGCCCGCCCCCGAGCTCCCCGACGACGTGGTCGCGCGCACGCGCTCGCTCTACGTGGACGCATACGAGCGCATCACCGGCGAGCCGTTCGAGGCATGGTTGGAGCGCTCGGCGTGAGGGCGCGCGTGTTGATCCGGCCCAAGGCGGGCATCCTTGACCCGCAAGGGCAGGCCGTGGAACGCGCGCTGCCCGCACTCGGCTTTGGGGGAGTGGCAAACGTGCACGTGGGTCGGCTGATCGAACTGGACGTCGAGGACGCCTCGCAGGTGCCGCAGATGTGCGAGCGCCTCCTGGCCAACCCGCTGATCGAGGACTACGAGGTCGTCGAAGTGCAGGACGCAGCGGCATGAAGTTCGGGGTCGTGCGCTTCCCCGGCTCGTGCGACGAGGTGGATGCCCTCATGGCATGCCGGCGCTTCGCAGACGCCGACCTGCTCTGGCATGGCGACAGCGATCTCGCCGGCATCGACGCAGTCGTTGTGCCCGGCGGGTTCTCCTACGGCGACTACCTGCGCGTGGGCGCCATCGCGCGCTTCTCGCCGTTGATGGAGTCCGTGATCGAGTTCGCGCGTGACGGCGGCCCGGTGCTCGGCATCTGCAACGGCTTCCAGGTGCTCTGTGAGGCCAGCCTTCTGCCCGGCGCGCTGCTGCCCAACGACTCGCTGCGCTTCGTGTGCCGCCAGGTCGAGGTTGCGGTGGAGAACCCCGACACTCCCTTCACGCGCGCGTGCGACCAGGGCGACCTGCTCTCGATCCCGGTGAAGCACACGACAGGGCGCTACTACGCGCCGCCCGGCACGCTGCCGGAGGAGCAGGTGGTGCTGCGCTACGCGCCGGGCCACAACCCGAACGGGTCCATGAACGACGTGGCCGGCGTCTGCAACGAGGCCGGCAACGTGATGGGCCTGATGCCGCACCCCGAGCACGCGGTCGACCCGCTCACCGGGTCCGCCGACGGTGGGAGGCTGTTCGAGTCGCTCGCCATGGTTCCCGTCGCGTGACGTTGGCCGCCGCTCCACACCGGGAGCTTGGGCTAACCGACGCGGAGTACGACGGGATCTGCGAGCGCCTGGGGCGCGACCCTAATGCGCTGGAGCTGGCGGTGTTCTCGCTGATGTGGTCCGAGCACTGCGCGTACAAGCACTCCAAGAAGCTGCTTCGCATGCTGCCGACCGAGGGGCCGCACGTCGTTATGGGCCCGGGAGAGAACGCGGGCGTGGTCGACGTGGGCGACGACCTCGCCGTGGCGTTCAAGGTGGAGTCGCACAACCACCCGAGCGCGGTCGAGCCGTTCGAGGGTGCCGCCACCGGAGTCGGCGGGATCCTGCGCGACATCTTCGCCGTGGGCGCGCGGCCGATCGCGGTGCTCGACTCGCTGCGCTTCGGCGAGCTCGACTCGGCCCGCTCACGCTACCTGTTCGACGGTGCGGTCAAGGGCATCGGCCACTACGGCAACTCGATCGGAGTGCCTACCGTGGGCGGGGAGGTCTACTTCGAGCCGGCCTACGAGCAGAACTGCCTCGTGAACGCCATGTGCGTCGGCATCGCGCGGCGTGAGCGACTGATACGCAGCGCGGCAGCGGGCGTGGGCAACAGACTCGTGCTGCTCGGCGCGCGGACGGGCCGCGACGGCATCGGCGGCGCCTCGGTGCTCGCCAGCGCAGAGCTGTCCGAGGACGAAGCCTCCAAGCGCCCGACCGTGCAGATCGGCGACCCGTTCGAGGAGTCGAAGCTCGTGGAGTGCTGCCTCGAGCTGCTCGACCGTGAGCTGCTCGCCTCGCTCCAGGACCTCGGCGCCGCGGGGCTGTCGTCGAGCTCCTCGGAGATGGCGTCGAAGGGCGAGGTGGGACTCGACATCGACGTCTCGCGCGTGCCGCTCCGCGAGGCCGACATGGAGCCGTTCGAGATCATGATCTCGGAGTCGCAGGAGCGCATGCTGTGCGTGGTGGAGCCGGAGCGGCTCGATCAGGTGCTTGCTCTCTGCGACCGCTGGGAGGTGCGCGCCACCACGATCGGCGAGGTCACGGACACCCGCCACCTGCGCGTGTTCGACGGCGAGGAGCTCGTGGGCGACATGCCCGTGGACGCCCTGGTGGACGACGTGCCGCTCTACGACCTGGAGCCGGAGGCGCCGGCGGGCCAGATCTATCCAGCTCCGCCTGCGCGCGTGGCGGAGCGTTGTTCGGCCGAGGATGCGCTGCTGGCGCTGCTCGCCTCGCCGAACATCGCCTCGAAGCGCTTCGTCTTCGAGCAGTACGACCCGATCGTCGGCTCTCGCACGATCCGGCGGCCACAATCGGCCGACGCCGCCGTGCTGGTGCTGGAGGCGGACGGTGGGAGCGGCGCGCTCGCGATCTCGATCGACGGCAACGGGCGGCGCGTGGCATGCGACCCTTACACGGGCGCGGCCGAGGCCGTGCTCGAGTGCGCCCGCAACCTGGCATGCGTGGGCGCGGAGCCGCTTGGTCTCACCAACTGCCTCAACTTCGGCAACCCCGAGAAGCCCCACATCGCCTGGCAGCTCACCCGCGCTGTGGAAGGGCTGCGCGACGCATGCCTCGCCCTGGGGGTGCCCGTGGTCGGGGGCAACGTGTCGCTCTACAACGAGGGCGGCGACGGTCCGATCTACCCCAGCCCGATCGTCGGCATGGTGGGAAAGCTCCCGGACCCGGAGGCCGTGCCGCGGACCGGGTTCGCCCAGGAAGGCCACGCGATCGCGCTGGTGGGCATGTTCGCGCCGGCGCTCGAGGGTTCCGAGCTGGAGAAGCTGCGCGGGCGGCTGGGCGACGCGCTGCCGCCGGTCGATCTGCCGGCGCACGCCGACGCGCTCGTGCGTGTCCGGGCAGCGGTGCGCGGCGTCGAGCTGCCGACTGCGCACGACATCTCGGAGGGCGGGCTGGCGTGCGCGCTGGCCGAGTGCTGCATCGAGGGCGACCTCGGGGCCCGCGTGTCACTCGACGGAGACGAGGCCGCTCTCTTCGGTGAGGGCCCCGGGGGCGTGATTGTGGCCGGCCCGCGCGCGGCGGTCGATTCCATCGAGGGAGCGATCGTGATCGGCGAGGTCGGCGGCGATGCGCTCGAGATCGAGGGCGCACTGAGCGTGCCGGTCAGCGAGTTGCGGACGGTCTATGAGGACGCGATTCCGGCGGCGTTCGCCGGATAGCGTCGGTCACCCCCTCGTCTCTCGGGGCCCATGGGCGCTAGCGCTTCGCCGCCTGCGCCGCGACCGCGCGGCGCTCGTCTTCGGCTCCCTGTTGGGCCTGATCGTGTTGGCGCTGCTGGCGGCCCCGCTGTACGCGAGCCAGGTGGCGCACACCACCCCTGAGGAGAACCACCTGACCGACAGGACGGTGATCGACGGAAGGTCGACCTACGTCCTCTCACTGGAGGGCAAGCCGATCGGACCGACCTGGGGCCGCTCGTACTTCCTCGGTGCTGACGAGAACGGTCGCGACCTCATGGTCCGGCTCCTCTACGGCGCACGGGCGTCGGTCACGATCGGTGGAGGCGCCGTCCTGCTTTCGGTACTGCTGGCATTGCCGCTGGCGCTCGCGGCCGGATTCCGACGCGGCAGGACGGACGCGCTGATCAGCCGCCTGTTCGATCTGCTCTGGTCGTTCCCCGCGCTTCTCCTAGGCGTGCTTCTCAGCACATCGCTCACGCTGCACGGGGTCGAGGTCGGGCCGCTCGAGATCGGGTCCGGGTCGAAGCTGATTCCGGTGGTGGTGATCGGCCTGGTGTACGTGCCGTACATAGCGCGCCCCCTGCGAGGTCAGGTGCTCGCGCTTCGCGAGCAGCAGTTCATGGAGGCGGCCAGGGCGTCCGGGATGCGTCCCACCGCGGTCATGGCGAGGGAGCTCGTACCGCACCTGTGGTCGACGCTGCTCGTGCTGTCGACGCTGCTGCTGGTGAACGCGATCGCGCTTGAGGTGGCGCTTTCCTTCCTCGGCGCGGGGATCAACCCGCCAGAGGCCTCGCTCGGGACGCTCATCGATGCGGGACTCGACAACGTCGAGCGCTCGCCGCATCTGCTGCTCGCGCCCAGCGTCGCCCTGGTCCTGATCATCCTGGCGCTCAGTGGGCTGGCCGAGGGCCTCAGGCGCGCACTCGACCCGCATGGTGCGCTGGGCGTCTCGCTGGTGCGCGGGCGATGATCGCGTTCGTCGTCCGAAGGCTGGCCGCAGCGGCCGCGACCGCCTGGGTCGCGTCGGTGCTCGCCTTCGGCATGTTCTGGACCGTGCCGAACGTGGACCCGTCCTACTTTCTGGGCGGCGCGCAGCACGGGACGAACGTCACTCGCGCGATCGCGAATGAGAAGTACGGCCTGGACGACCCCCTGCCCAGCCAGTACGTGCGGCTGATGGGGAGCATCCTTCGAGGAGACATCGAGTGCTTCTATGGCTGCGCGAGCCTTCGGGATGAGTTCGTCGGGGCGCTTCCGGTCACCCTGTCGCTGGTCGCAGGGGCGGGCCTGATCTCGGTGGCGCTCGGAGTGTGGCTGGCGCTGATTTGCGTCCGGCACCGAGGGCGCTGGCCGGACCGGGTGATCACAGCTGCGGCGACTGCCGCCTACTCCGTCCCGTCCATCGTGCTCGCGGCGCTGCTCTGGGCGTTCGTGACGCATAAGTCGGGCGCCTTCCCGGACGACGGCTATGTGCCGCTCACCCAGAATCCGTTCGAGTGGGCGCGGCATCTCCTTCTGCCGTGGATAGCGTCGGCGCTTCCGTTCGCCGGCGCGTACGTCCACGTCGTGCGCGCGTCGCTTCTCAACGCGGTTCACGAGGATTGGGTGCGCACGGCGCGCGCGAAGGGCCTTTCTGAGCGGAAGGTGATCCGACGTCACGTGCTCCGCAATGGCCTGATACCGCCGGTCAACATCTGGGGGCTCGACTTCTCGCACGCCTTCGGCGGGTTCGCGCTCTACGTCGAGGTGATCTTTGGCTTGCCGGGCGTCGGGCTGCTCACGGCGGGCACGATCGGGACGTTCGACCTGCCGCCGATCGTGGCGCTCGCGATCTATCTGGCCATCGTCGTGGTGCTCACCAGCGCAATCGTCGACATCGTGGTTGCCGCGCTGGACCCCCGGGTCCGGCGCTCGCGCCCATCGACCTGAGCCGACACCCAGGCTTGTTACCCTCGACCTTCACCTCGATGAATCGAGACCTCGACCACCGGGACGGGCCTCGCGACGAGTGCGGCGTCTTCGGCGTGTTCGCGCCGGAGCGCGATGTCGCCAGGCTCGCTTACTTCGCGCTGTTCGCGCTTCAGCACCGTGGCCAGGAGTCGGCGGGGATCGCGGCTACGCGTTCGGGCCAGATCATGACCGTGCGGGACCTCGGGCTGGTGTCCCAGGTCTTCGACGAGGAGAAACTGCGCGCGCTCGAGGGCGAGATGGCGATCGGGCATGTGCGCTACTCGACCACCGGCTCGTCCGCGTGGGAGAACGCACAGCCCGTGTGGCGCTCCGACCGCCGCCAGCTGGCCCTCGCTCACAACGGCAACCTGATCAATGCGGTCGAGCTGCACTCACAGCTGCTGAGTCAGGGGGTGCAGTTCCGCGGCACGTCCGACTCGGAGATCATCGCGGCGCTGCTCTCCACGCACGACGCCGAGCGGATCGAGGACGCGGTAGCGGACGTGGTGCCGCGGCTCGAGGGCGCCTTCTCCACAGTCGTGATGACCAAGGACGCCGTGGTGGCGTTCCGCGACCCTGCCGGGCTGCGGCCGCTCGCGCTCGGCATGCTGGGCGACAGCTACTGCGTCGCCTCGGAGAGCTGCGCCTTCGACATCATCGGTGCCGAGCTCCTGCGCGACGTGCAGCCGGGCGAGATGGTGTCGCTCGGGCCGCGCGGGATCGAGACGCGCCAGCTGGTGGAGTCCGAGCGGCGAGCGTTCTGCGTCTTCGAGCACATCTACTTCGCGCGCCCGGACTCGATCCTCGAGGGCAACCGCACTCAGGTGTCGCGCCGCAAGATGGGCGAGATCCTATGGCGCGAGGCCCCCGTCGAGGCCGACGTGGTGATCGCCGTGCCCGACTCCGGCAACCCCGCGGCGTCCGGTTACTCCAAGGCTTCCGGCATCCCTCGCGACGACGGGCTGATCAAGAACCGCTACGTGGCGCGCACGTTCATCCAGCCTGGTCAGGACCTGCGCAAGCACGGGCTGCGAATGAAGTTCAACCCGCTGCGCGAGGTCGTGGCCGGCAAGCGGCTCGTGGTCGTGGACGATTCGATCGTGCGCGGCAACACAACGCGTCAGATCGTGCAGATGCTTCGCGACGCCGGAGCATCGGAGATCCACATGCGCATCTCGGCGCCGCCGATCCGCCACCCGTGCCACTACGGGATCGACATGTCGACGACGCAGGAGATGGTCGCCCACGGGCGCAGCGAGGATGAGATCGCCGCCGAGCTGGGCTGCGACTCGCTGCGCTACCTCTCTCTCGAGGGTGTCTACGAGGCGATCCGCTCCACCCGTGACACGCACTGCGACGCGTGCTTCTCAGGCGACTACCCGCTCGAGCGGACCGAGTCCGCGAACGGGAAGTACGCACTCGAGGAGCTGGCGGTCGTAAAGAGCTCGGTACCTGCGTAACTAGTCGCGCACACTGCTCTGCTCCCGCCGGGTCCGGCGTTACCCTCGCCTTCCTCCATGGATCTCACGTCGGCCCTCCACGAGCACTTCGGCTTCCCCGGTTTCCGGTCCGGGCAGCGGGAGGCGTGCGAGGCCGCGCTGGCCGATCGCGACGTGCTTGTGGTGATGCCCACGGGCTCGGGCAAGTCGCTCTGCTACCAGCTTCCCGCGCTGCTGCGCGACGACCTCACCGTGGTGGTCTCGCCGCTCGTGGCGCTGATGCAGGACCAGGTCGAGGCGCTGGCCGCGCGGGGGCTGGGCGACCGGGTGGCGCTCGTGAACGCCCAGCAGGACGGCGCCGCGAACGCCGACACGCTGCGGCGCGCGGAGGCGGGGGATCTCAAGCTGCTGTACGTGGCGCCGGAGCGGTTCGCGGCGGTGGGCTTCCTCGACCGCATCCGGGCCGTGGACGTGGGCCTGTTCGTGGTCGACGAGGCGCATTGCGTGTCGCAATGGGGGCACGACTTCCGGCCGGACTACTTTCGCCTCGCCGATGCGGCGCGGATGCTCGGCGCGGCGGCCATCGTGGCATCCACGGCCACGGCCACCCCACAGGTCGCCGGCGACGTGGTGCGCCGCCTCGCGCTCCGCGATCCGCTGCGCGTGGCCACGGGCTTCGACCGGCCGAACATCACCTTCGCGGTGGCGCGCCCCGGCGGTCACGAGAAGCGCGCGATGGTGGCCGAGGCGCTCCAGGCTGACCACGCGCTGCCGGCGATCGTGTATGCGGGCACACGCGCGGGATCGGAGGAGCTGGCGAGCGAGCTCACTGCGGCGCTCGGCGAGGAGGCGGTGGCCTACCACGCCGGCCTGGATCGCGAGCGCCGCGCAGAGATGCAGCGCCGCTTCCTGGCCGATGACGTGCGTGTGATCTGCGCGACGAACGCCTTCGGCATGGGCGTCGACAAGCCGAACGTGCGCACGGTCGTGCACGCGAGCGTGCCGTCCTCGCTCGAGGCGTACTACCAGGAGGCTGGGCGAGCCGGCCGCGACGGCGCGCCCGCCCGGGCGCTGCTGCTGGCCGAGAACCGCGACAAGGCGCTGCACGTGCACTTCATCAAGCGCGAGGAGCTCGACCCCGGGCTGCCGGGCTGGCTGGCGGATCGGCTGATCGCCGCGGCGGACGGGGAGCAGCGCTACTCGGTCGACGCCCGCGAGCTCGCGAACGGGCTGCGCGGCGACGGTGACCGCCTGCGCGCGTTGATCGGCCACCTCACGCGGGCGGGGGTCATCGCGCCCTCGCCGTCGGCGCCGGACCGGGTCGCCGGCCGTGTCACGGGGCGCTTCGACGGCCGGGCTGCGGCCCTCTGCCGCACGTCCATCGAGGAGGCGGCGCGAGCGCGCTGGCGCCAGTACCGCGAGGTGTGGGCGTATGTCGAGGCGGGCGCCTGCCGCCGGGCGGCGATCCTGCGGCATTTCGGCGACCCCGCGGCGGCCGGCACCGGGGGCGCTGCCGTCGGCTGCTGCGACGTCTGCGACCCGCGGCTGGCGGTGTCGGTGCCCGAGCCCGACCCGGTCGACATCGGTGATCTTGACGATGCGATCCTCTCGATAGCCACGGGCGCGCGGCCGGCGGTTGGGCGCACGACCTGCGCCGAGATCCTGCACGGCTCGCGCAGCAAGAAGATGCAGCGCAACTCCTACGACGGCCTGCCGGCGTATGGCGTGTCCGCGCACATGCGGCGCGCCGACATACTCGCGCGCGTGGACCAGCTGATCGAGCAGGGGCGCCTGGAGACGAGTGACGGTCCCTATCCGGTCCTGCGCGTCGCGGCGTGAGCTTTGCGATCGCAGTCCTGATCTCCGGTGAGGGGTCGAACCTCCAGGCCCTGCTCGACTCGGTGCATGGAAAGGACGGCATCGAGATCGTGGGCGTCGCGTCGAGCCGCGCTGAGGCGCGCGGGCTCGAGCGTGCCGAAAGGGCGGGCGTGGAGACGGCCATCTTCGCGCTCGCCGACCAGCCCGACCGCGCCCTGCGCGACCAGGCGCTCGGTGACTGGCTGGAGGACCGCGGCACGCGGCTGGTGGTGCTGGCGGGCTTCATGGAGCTGCTCACGCCCGCGTTCATCCGGCGCTTCGCAGGCCGCATCGTGAACGTGCACCCCGCGCTGCTCCCGGCCTTTCCCGGGCTCGGCGCGATCGACCAGGCGCTCGAGCATGGCGTGAAGGTGGCGGGTGTGACGGTCCACTTCGTGGACGAGGGCGTGGACAGCGGGCCGATCGTGCTGCAGGAGTCGTTCGAGCTTCCTTACCATCGGGATATCGCGGCGATCGAGCAGCACTTCCATGAGGTCGAGCACCGGCTGCTGCCGCGTGCCGTGCGGCTGATCGCGGCGGGCCGCGTCCAAGTGGACGAGCAGAATCCACGGCTAGTGCACATCGAACCCGACCCGCCGGCAGATGGCTGAAACCGAGCCGCGCGGCGCGGAGCCGGCGGCGCCGGGCGAGGTCCGTATCCGCCGGGCCCTCCTGAGCGTCTCCGACAAGCGCGGGCTCGTGGACTTCGCGCGCGGGTTGGTTCAGCTGGGCGTGGAGATCGTCTCCACGGGCGGGACGGCGCGTGAGCTGGAGGAGGCGGGGATCGACACGCGGCCAGTCGAGGACTACACGGGCTTCCCGGAGATACTCGATGGGCGCGTGAAGACGCTCAACCCGCGCATCTACGCCGGGCTGTTGGCGGTGCGCTCGAACGACGAGCACATCGAAACCCTCGCGGCGCACGAGGTCGAGCCGATCGACCTGGTGTGCGTGAACCTCTATCCGTTCGAGCGCGTGTCGGGACAGCGCGGGGTGGAGGACTCGGAGGTGATCGAGAACATCGACATCGGCGGCCCGACGCTGATCCGCGCGGCGGCGAAGAACAACGCGTTCTCGGCCGTCGTCGTCGGCCCGGAGAGCTACGACGCCGTGCTCGACGAGCTGCAGACGTCGGGAGGTCAGCTCTCACTGCGCACGCGCCAGAGCCTTGCGATGGCGGCCTTCGCGTACACCGCTCGCTACGACGCGTCGATCTCACGCTGGTTCGCCGAGCGCGAGGAGGACTTCCCAGCCCAGTACACGCGCTCGTTCGAGAAGGTGCTCGACCTTCCGTACGGAGAGAACCCTCACCAGCGGGCGGCGTACTACGCCGAGGCGGGCGCGCGCACGCACCTGCTCTCGATGGTGTCGAAGCTGCACGGCAGGGAGCTGTCGTTCAACAACCTGCTCGACCTCGACTCCGGCCGACGCCTGATCGAGGAGTTCGAGCTACCGGCCGTGGCGATCATCAAGCACAACAACCCGTGCGGCACGGCGCTAGCCGCGGCCCTCAACGATGCGTTCGACAGGGCGCTCGCGAGCGATCCGCAAAGCGCGTTCGGCGGCGTGTTCTGCTTCAACCGCCCGGTGGACCGCGAGCTCGCCGAGAAGCTGAGCCAGATGTTCGTGGAAACGGTGTTCGCGCCCGGCTACGACGAGGACGCGTTCGAGCTGCTCGCGCAAAAGCCGAACGTGCGGCTGCTCGAGAACCAGGAGCGGCGCAGCACACCCGTATCGGAGCACGACTTCAAGCGCGTCCGCGGCGGCATGCTCGTGCAGGACCGGGACGCCGGCCTCGAGCTGCGCGACGAGATGCGGGTGGCCACCACTCGCAAGCCGAGCGAGGAGGAGTGGGGCGAGCTGCTGTTCGCCATGCGCGTGTGCAGGCACGTGCGGTCGAACGCGATCGTCATGTCCAAGGGCCTAGGGACGGTCGGCATCGGCGCGGGCCAGATGAGCCGGGTCGACTCGGTCCGGATCGCGGTGGAGAAGGGCGCCGCCGCGGGCCTGTCCCTCGACGGTGCCGCGCTCGCCTCCGACGCGTTCTTCCCATTCGCCGACGGCCCCCAACTCGCGGTCGACGCCGGCGTACGGGCGATCATCCAGCCGGGTGGATCCCAGCGCGACGAGGAGGTCGTGGAGGCCTGCGAGGCCGCCGGAGTAGCGATGGTCTTCACCGCCCGCCGCCACTTCAGGCACTGATTTCGACAATCGTCGAACTCATGACTAGAGTTGGGCTACCGGCCCCCTGATGAGAGAGCCTCACAACCCATCCTGCGAGGAGCTCGAGCTCCCCGCTGTCCTCCACGCACTGAGCGACCCGGCGCGACTCCAGATCGTCCGAAAGCTCGCCGACGGCGACGAGTGCACCTGCGGCACGTTCGCCCTGGGGCTCTCCAAGGCAACCCTCTCCCACCACTTCCGCGTCCTGCGCGAAAGCGGCG
>Ga0126314_10001247_pt1 | contig 12138 bp, 5 predicted proteins | sample Plot105B_FD_92535 | JGI IMG/M metagenome (GOLD analysis project Ga0126314, IMG submission 92535) | Serpentine soil microbial communities from UC McLaughlin Reserve, CA, USA - Plot105B | ecosystem: Environmental > Terrestrial > Soil > Grasslands | place: USA: UC McLaughlin Reserve, Lake County...
ATTCTCGCGACCATCGGTAAATCGCTCCTGGGAATGACTCACGATCCTTCTTTCTACAAACCCTGACACAGGCGCAGGGACAGACGCCAGGAGCAGGACCTTTAGCTCGCACTTGCGCAGGAGGCGCAATGCTCACCCAAAAACGTCGATACAACCTTGAAATCTGGGCCCTCGGCCTCGGGTTCTATATCTTCTACACGCCCTACAGCGGGTTGACGAAAGCACTGTCAAACGGACTGCTGCCCGGCACTGGCGGACCCGTTAAAGGAACTGTGCTACTGCCCTTCTCGGCGATTGCGACCGTCATCGGAATGCTGGGATTCATCACGGTAATGGGATGGTGGAAGTATGCGGGGCGTCGCGAATTCTTTGGCTATCAGATCCCGTTCCCGCGGCGGCTCACGTTTCTGTCGGGCGTGTGCATGGCGACCATCATGGGCACCACCACGCTCGCATTTACTTTTGGCGGACTCTCGATCGTCCTCGTTCTGGTCTTGCTGCGCGGTGGGACGCTAATCATTGCACCGTTGGTGGATCACATAGTTGGCCGTCGCGTGCGCTGGTTTTCATGGAGCGCAATGATTATCAGTCTTGCGGCTGTGTTGGTGGTGCTCAGTGACGCGTCGAACTACACGCTGACGATTGCGGCGGTAATCGACGTGGCTGCATACCTCGGAGCATATTTTTTCAAGCTTCAGTTTATGAGCCGGCTGGCAAAGTCGGATGATCGAACAGCGACGCTGCGCTACTTTGTCGAGGAGCAGATGGTGGCCTCTCCGCTGCTGGTGCTGGTTTTGATCGTGTTGGCGGTGATCGGCGCCGGCGATGTGATGATGGGATTTCGCACCGGCCTGACGACGTTTATGAACACGCCAGGGGCGGCCTTCGCGGGGCTCGTTGGTCTTTTCTATGCCGCTCTCTGCATCTGCACGACTCTGATCTTTCTCGATCGACGCGAAAACACGTTTTGCATGCCAATGCATTGTGGCTCGAGCATGCTGTCAGGGTTCACTGCGACCGCCGTGCTCGCTTACTTTTTAAATCAGAGTTCTCCGACGATGGCCCAGAGCATAAGCGCCGGTTTCATCGCTGTCGCGCTCGCATTTCTATCGCCGCTGCATCACTTCGGTCGTTACTGGGTGAAAATTAAACGTGCAGTTGGTTTCACGCCCGGGCTGCAGGAAGCACAACGCGTCTTTCTGTTTGTGTGTAGTGGCAACACGTGTCGTTCGCCCATGGCCGCGGCCCTTGCAAACGCTGAGATAGCGAGGCGGCTCGGCATTCCCTTCGATTCTCTCGAGACTGTCAATGTGCGGGCGCTCAGTGCGGGAGTCGCAGCTAAGGTCGGCGCACCGCTCACGCCTGAGGCAACCGAAGTCTTGCGCTCCCTGGGTGTGCCGGTGCAGCCTCATGCGGCACGAAATCTGACGCCCGAACTCGCTGCCGAAGCGGAAATAATTTTTTGCATGACGAGCGCTCATCGTAAGGCTGTTATCGAGATGCTTCCGGCAGTAGCGGGCAAAACGGTTTGTCTCAGATCGGAAGCCGACATCGACGATCCGATTGGCAAAGGGATCGCCGCTTATATCGAGTGCGCCCGCCAGCTTCAGCGACTGATCAAATTGCGATTCGACGAGATTGATCCAGGAACGCCGGCCAGCATCACTGCATAGCCTTCGTGTCACATGCCAACTTCTGCGGCCTGAGCTATACTCGACCTTCTTCTGTTGATGGACGTCAAGTCTGATTTTAATAAGCTCACATTAAGTTCCAGTCACGCCATGTCTTTAAAGATCGCATTACTTCTTCTTGCTTCACTCGCCGTTGGAGCATTCATCAGTGTGCATGCCCAGCGCAAAACCCCTCCGGATACATCTCAAACGTTCACACAGGAAGGAGTCTCCGTAGACTTCAGTGTTGAGAACGTCGCTGGAAGGGGAAAGAAGGGTGAACTCTTGTCGGGCACAGACGCGACGTTACGGTTCAAGATCGTTGATGCCAACAGCGGTCGCGCGCTCACCAGTCTTCGTCCTACAGCCTGGATAGATCGTCGTGAAGCGGGACAGATTGGTGATGCTCGTCAATGCCGCGAAAAAATTCAATCTTTTCTGCAGCCTGGTTTTAATAGACGGCCGGAGATAGATCTTAATTCCTACTTCATTCTGGCCCTTAACAAAGAAGCAAATATCTCAGTTATTGATCCCGTATCAGGTTTTGGCGGAAGTAAACTTTATACGCTCCTGCCGTTGCTCGACTCCGGTGAAGATTGGGTCTTGAGCAGTGACCAAAAACTGCTATACGTTTCTCTGCCACAGGTTAATAAAGTTGCGGTGATCGATACAGCCGGGTGGAAAGTGGTATCAAATATTGACGCCGGTGTTAAACCAACGCGTCTCGCGCTACAAAACGACAACAGATACTTGTGGGTTAGTAACGAGAGCACCGAAAACAGCGGTGTTACGGTCATCGATACCTCGTCAGCGAAAGTCGCAGCGATCATAAAAACCGGAACCGGTCCTCACGAGATTACTTTCACACACGACGACAGCGCCGCCTTCGTCACAAACAAAGCAGACGGAACAGTATCAGTAATCGCAGTGCGCAAGCTCGCTGTGGTTAAGAGCATTCCCGTCGGCGCACTCCCCACCTCTATCGCTTTTTCTGCACTCAGCAGAACGCTGTACGTCGCGAATGAAGGTGATGGAACAATCGTCGCCATCGACGGTTTGCGATTTGAAATTACGGCGCGAATCAGGGCCGAGCCGGGATTACGGTCGGTTCGTATCGAGCCCGATAATCGTTTCGGTTTCGCGGTGAATTCTACTAAGAATGCCGTTTACATTTTCGATATCGCGTCTAACCGTTTGAGGCACGTCGTGCCGGTGGGTCCTGCGCCCGACCAGATTAATTTCACCAGCCAATTTGCTTACGTGCGCGCAGCAGGTAGCGAATTCGTCGACATGATCAAGCTGGCGGATCTTGCAAAGGAAGTGGCAGTGACTCATTTTCCTGCCGGTGAGAAAGCACCGAAAGGTTCGACTGCTCGCTCGTCCGCAAACGCGATCGTTCCAGCTCCCGAAGAGGGCGCGGTGCTGGTTGCGAATCCAGCCGATAAGATGATCTACTACTACACTGAGGGCATGGCAGCGCCGATGGGAAGTTTCCAAAACTATGGACGCGATCCCAAAGCGCTGCTGGTGCTCGACAATAGTCTAGTCGAAACGGATCGCGGAGTTTACTCCAGCGTCGTTAAGCTCCCCTTAGCCGGAGATTACGACGTGGCATTTCTGTTGGAAGCACCTCGCGTCGTTAACTGCTTCAACATGAAAGTCGTCGAAGATCCGAATCAACCGGCGCAGACGCAGTTGACGCTGAAGATCGAGCCGTTGTGGAAAGCAGCGCCAGTTCGCGCCGGCAACAGTTTCAATCTGCGTTTCAGGGCAACCGTTTTGGGTCAGGCTCACGCGAATGAGAAGTTAGAGGATCTCGGTGTGCTTATCTTTCTCGCGCCTGGTATCTGGCAACACCGCGGAGTGGCCAAGCCTCTCGGCGGCGGTGTTTACGAGATCAATTTTGTGCCGCCGCAGCCCGGTATATATTATGTTTACTTTCAATCCGCTTCACTGGACCTTCGCTTCAACCAGACACCGCCATTGACCATTGAAGCAGTGAAAAACAGCACTGCCGCGAATAACTAGTGCGGCAACTTCACTCGAGACATCGACATGACTTTAAAACAATCTGTCTTACTCATTGCCATTGCAGGTTTGGTACTGCCGCTACTGATTCACGCCAGTGATGTCCGCGCCACCTGTCAGGAATCCGCGACCGGGTCGCAATCGCCTGCTCAGAAATATTTCACGGACGTTGAGCTGATCAATCAGAACGGCGAAAAGATCAAGTTCTATAGCGATCTGATAAAAAATAAGGTCGTCATAATCAACTCCTTCTTCGCGACGTGCCAGGCCAGTTGTTTACCGTTAAATCGAAATTTGGAAAAAGTGCAGGAGGCGTTAGGCGAGCGGTTGGGTAAGGATGTTTACATATTGTCGATAAGTGTCGATCCAGTTGTCGATACACCTCCCAATCTTAAAGAGTACGCAAAGAAACTCAATGCCAAACCAGGCTGGTATTTTCTTACCGGCACGAAAGAAAACGTGGATTTTGCGCTGAATAAAATCGGCCAGTATGTTCCAGACAAGCAGGACCACTTCAATCTATTCATCATTGGTAACGAGCGCACTGGGTTATGGAAGAAGGCGTTCGGGCTTGCTAAGAGTGAGGAGTTAGTGAAAGTGGTCGAGAGCGTCGCTAACGACCAACCAAAGAGTAAGCAGTGAAGAAACGGCTCTATCTTTTAGGAAAACGATCGTTCGGGTTGAGCTCTCGATGCGCGCTGTTCTGTATTGTCCTGGGCGCGATCGTCGCCGCGGTTGTAAGTAATGTCCCGCATCCGGCGACTGCTCAGACATCGTTGAGCGCGCGCGAAAGTCGCGGCAAACAGATTTACCTGCGCGGAACTAGTCCCTCCGGAAAAGAGATCCTGGCATATGTCGGCGAATCGGCAATGGAGGCTCCGGCCAGCAATTTTCCTTGTGCGAATTGTCATGGCCTGGATGGCCAGGGCAAGCCCGAGGGCGGCATCACTCCGTCGAACATCAGTTGGGAAGCGCTGACAAAAGTCTATGGTGTAAAGCATTTAAACGGCAGACAGCACCCGGCCTACACATCGCGCGGGCTCGAGCTGGCAATAACGCGAGGAATAGATCCTGCCGGTAACAAGTTGCAAACTGTAATGCCGCGTTACGTGATCTCGCGTGAAGATCTTGCTGATCTCGTGGTTTATCTCGAACGGCTGGGTAAATACGAAGAGCCCGGAATTAGTGAAACCAGAATCATCATCGGCACAGTGGTCCCGGCAAAGGGTTCGCTGGCCGATATGGGACAGGTTACAACGACAGTTATCAAGGCTTTTTTCGATGAGATCAACAGCCGAGGCGGAATATACAACCGGCAGCTCGAACTGAAAGTTGTTGAGACTGCTGAAACGCCCGAAGGCACGCGTGCCAATGTCGCGCGATTGATTAAGGACGAGCAAGTCTTCGCGATGACAGGGGCTTTTATCGCGGGCTATGAAAAAGAGGTAGTACCTTTAATGGCCGAAAAGGAAGTGCCGTTAATAGGTCCAATGACACTCTACCCCCAGACTATATTTCCCCTGAACCGGTACGTGTTCTATCTGCTTTCGGGAGTTGAGGAACAGGCCTGCGCATTGATTGATTTCATAGACCAGAATTCTAAGTTCAACAACAAGAGCATCGTATTTGCCTACCCACGTAATGAAATGAATGCAAGGGTGGTTGAGGCGATCAGAGAAAGAAGTAAAAAGAATGGACTAAGCTCGCCTCATACGTTTGCTTATGAGGCTGGGCAATTCGATGCTACCGCGATGACCAGGCAGTTCCAAAAAGCGGGATATGACATCGTCTTCTTACTGACCGGCAGTGAAGAGGTTCTCTCATTCTTGAAAGAGGCTGCGGCTTTGGAGTGGTTTCCGTTTGTTTTTCTTCCCGGAACCGCCGGCGCGCTCGACCTTTTCCGCGCTCCGCCAAATTTCAACAGTAAAGTTTTTGTCTCGTTTCCAACTTCCCCGAGTGATCACAGTGAAGCAGAGTTGAAAGAATTTCGCGCGCTAGCCGCAAAGTATAACTTTCCCTCACAACACCGGGTTGCACAGGTTTCGGCCTACACCTCCGTTAAGATATTAGTCGAGGCATTGAAGCGGGCCGGCAGGCATCTCAGTCGCGAAGAACTGATCAAGGCCCTCGAGGGATTATATGAATACCCAACCGGCCTGACACCCGCGATTACGTATGGCCCCAATCGTCGCATCGGAGCGATGGGTGCCTGGGTCGTGACACTCGATCTCGAAAAGAAACAATTCCTTCCAGCCAGTAAGTGGATCGGTATTAATTGAGTAGTCTGAGGAATCAAACTCATGTTATTGAAAGTGTTTCTCACAGTTTTGGTTCTTGCCATAGCAACTACGGCAGGCGCCCACCAGAGTTCCGGCGCCGCCCGCTCTCCAACTCAACGTAAGCAACAGCAGTCAATAAGCTATTCCTGTCCGATGCATCCGGACGTCAAGTCCACAAAACCTGGTAAATGCCGAAAGTGCGGCATGACGCTGAGACGACTAGAAGTTTCCGCGACACCTAAAACCGTACCCGATAGCGAGTCAACCACTGAGAAATATGCGTTCTCCTCATCGCAAATTCCCGACGTGCAGGTCTATGACCAAAACGGTAAGGCATTGAATTTTTACAGCGATCTCATTAAGGGTAATAACGTTGCCATAAACTTCATCTTCACCACTTGTACAAACGCTTGCCCTCTATTGACAGCAACATTCCGTCGCGTTCAAGTCGAGCTGGAAAAATCGCGGACCGATATAAAGCTGATTTCAGTCAGTGTAGATCCGACAGTTGATACACCTGAGCGGTTACGTGAGTTTGCGACAAAGTTCAAGACAGGGCCTGGATGGACTTTCGTAACAGGTGAAAAAACCGACATCGACTCCCTTCTTCAGCGACTCGGCGTCGGGGTCGGTAATAAAAACGACCACACGTCAATCGTTCTGGTTGGCAACGATGCCGCGAATTTTTGGACGAGGACTTACGGGCTGTCATCACCGTCAGCATTAGTAGAAGTGATTACAAACGCCTCAAACCATAAGTGAGCGGTTAACATTGCAGTACGAGAATGAAATTTTGTTGACTTTAAGCCGTTAACGAACTACCCTCAACGCGCCAAGAACCAGGGTCAGTTTTCCAAGCGCTGCGACGATTCTCACGTCTGTATTTGTCAGACTTCCGAACCGACGATGTCTAGTCAACCTCGCGAATGTAAGGTTGCTCGATCTATCTACCACATGCTCACTCGCCGTTACTAAAGGAGAAGCAGAAGATGCTGTCCCGCAATAATATCTTGTCAAATCTAATTGGCTTGCTCGTACTAATAACGGTGATTAACGGTTTGGCCAGCGGCCAGACAGTTACAACTACCACCGACGAGAAACCTGTCCAAACGATCAACCAAACTCAACCCGGCTCCAGTGCTGTTAGCGAGCCCGCTGCGAATCCTGAAGCTAAAATAAACGTGTCTTCAGAGGCTGCTGAGTCGACAAGGGCTGAAGATAAAGCTAAAGCTGAACAACCGGCTGAGCCGCCACCTGCGGCAAAACCGCAGGCGTCACCGCAGTGTAAACGGATGCTCACCGCTAACGTGGTCGCGATGCCGCAACCGATCATGTTGAACCGCCTCGGCGCCGCAATCCCGGACGGGCTGATTTTTGTTTTGAAGCGCGATACGATGCCGGGCGCTAACCAGCAACTTCAACTTCAACCTGGTAAAAGGCCACGCCCACTCGTTTTGCGTGCAAACGTTGGAGATTGCCTGACGATCAATCTCACCAATTCAATACCCTCGACACGCAACATCGCGTCGGACCCGAGTACACCAAACACGACCACTGAGGTCTCTTTGCATGTTCAGGGAATGGAGTGGGTCACCGGTCCGCAAGACGACGGCTCGTTCGTTGGCAGCAACGTTTCGAGTCTGGTAAATGCCGTCCCGGTAAACACACCTCCCAACACAAAACCGTATACCATTTATGCGAAGGCTGAGGGCACATACCTGCTCTACACCATGGGTGATACGAGCACGCTCGGCGATCAACTCACCAGAGGACTGTTTGGAGCGGTGAATGTTCAACCAGCAGGAGCGGAATGGTATCGCAGTCAGGTTACCGCTACAGACCTGGCCAAGGCTACGTACAACGCAAACCAGCTCGGCGGCAATACCCTGAACTGCCCAGCGAATTCGAACAATTGCACGCTGACTATACCCGGCCCGCCTCAAAAACAGGTCCAGGTTATAAAAACGCCCAGTGGCGCGCTCAATACTTTGGATAATCACCCGCTTGTCAACTACGGCGCAGTGGATTCGGCTGGCGTTCCAATCCTGAAGATGCTGACCACGACCAATGAGATTGTCCACAGCGATCTGACGGCGATCATAACGGGTCCGAACGCGGGGAGATTTCCGGGCACCACCGGGGTCAACAATCCGGAACCGCCCTGTAACGCGGAAGGAAATCCTGCTCCGGATCCGTTATTCTGCGCCAATCCGGCAGCACCCGATCGAAAGCAGCCTTATAGAGAAATAACAACCATCTATCACGGCGCCCTGATCCCGATTGCGAGTCAAGCGTTCCCGGTATTCGCTCGTACCACAACCAATCCGGTTGCGGCCATGATTCAGGCCGGCGCCGATGCGTTTGCGATCAACTATGGAACAGGCGGCATCGGAGCTGAAATTTTTGCGAACAGAGTTGGTGTCGGCCCGATGGGAGACTGCATTGATTGTAAGTTTGAGGAGTTCTTCCTCAGCGCGTGGTCTATCGGCGATCCGGCAATGCTGGTTGATGTACCGGCCAACGTTAACGCCAACACAATGGCGCCGTGCACTACAAACGATTCATTCAATGCGCCACCTTGCGGGGGCCAGAAATCGAGTAACACCTTCCCATACACAATGCAGCCGACGATGAAAGCGAAGGCCGCATTGTTCCCTGACGATCCTTCGAACGTCTTTCACAGTTACATCAACGACCACGTTAAATTCAGAATTCTTCACGGCGGTCGCGACGTAACGCACGTCCATCACCAACACGCGCACCAGTGGCTCCAGTCGCCAAACAGCGATGAGGGAAGCTATCTCGACAGCCAAATGATTAGCCCGGGCGCCAGCTATACCCTCGAGATGACCTATAACGGCAGTGGCAATCGGAACAAAGTTGTAGGCGATTCGATCTTTCATTGTCACTTCTACCCACACTTTGCTGCCGGCATGTGGGCAATGTGGCGCACGCATGACACATTTGAGTCCGGTACCTTCGTGTTTCCGTCGGGCGCGCAGGTAAATCAGGTAGTCCCGGGATCGAGAGCGTTGCCGGATGGTGAAATCACCGCCGGTGTTCCGACTTCTGCGATAGTGCCCTTGCCAACACTGCCGATGGCTCCGTTGCCGGCCTATGCGCAGATTCAAAACAATGTTCCGGTAAACGGCGTGAATACTCATCTCGGCGGCCAGGTAGTTATCGGTGGCACTTGCAGCGGTAACAAGATCAATGGCCTGGACGTGATTGGTGGTTGCACCAATGGACAGAAGTTGAACGGAACGGTCATCAACAGCAGTTTCAACGGCACGCAGATGACCGGTCAGTTCCAGAAGTCCGCGAACAATCAAATCGAGAATCCCGGCTTTCCATATTTCATTCCGGGCATTGCCGGTGCACGCGCCCCTCATCCACCGTTTGATTTTGCGGTCGATAACGGCAGTGTTCTGGATGGAGGACTGCCGCGACATGTCGTGGCTGGCGGCTCCGTTTCTTACGAAAGTCACGATTCGTTTGACTGGAGCAAAGACTTCGACAAGATGAGTGCCATCGGCTTACCCGAAACCGGCACAGATGTCGAGAAGGCAGCCATAACTTACTTTAGCCAGCGATGTCATCAGACGTTTTTACCGGATGGTTCCGCAAGCAATTGTGCAGCAGCAACTCCATTTGGTTTTATCCTCAATGGATTGCCGAATGGTCCCGTTTCCGGAGCGCCTTTCGCAGATCCGGCTGTGGATGACCTGGGAAACCCGGTGGGCACAAAGCGAAGGTATCAAGCTGCTGCGATTCAACTCGATGTCTTTTTCAACAGACTGCGCCCGAGCGGTCGCGGATGGCATTACCCGCAGCAACGCATGCTCAGTTTGTGGAAGGATGTGCAAAAGACGCTTGATTTCAATCCTGACACCCCGTCGGCGGTGAACACTCGTGCGCCTGAGCCACTCTTCTTCCGCGGCAACAGTGGCGACGTCATCGAGTATTGGCATACCAACCTCGTGCCGCACTATTACCTCGTTGACGATTTTCAGGTGCGCACGCCAACTGACATCCTTGGCCAGCACATTCACCTCGTTAAGTTTGACGTTACGTCTTCCGATGGCGCCGGCAATGGTTTTAACTACGAAGACGGAACCTTCAGTCCACAGGAAGTGCAGGACAAGATCAAGGCAATCAACAACGATGGTGGTTTGCTGGTTAACGGCGCGAAGCAGGTCCTACCGGGACCTAAACCACCGCCGGCGGACATCTTGCCATGCCCCTCGGGTTCAAACGATCCTCGGTGCCAACCGTGTCCGGATAATTGGACGCAAAACTTCCGTCCTCAGTGTCAAAGTTGGCTCGGCGCCCAGACTACGATTCAACGCTGGTACATCGATCCGTTAATCGACAATGCAAATGTCGACCGGACGATGCGCACTGTCTTTACTCATGACCACTTTGGACCATCCACACATCAACAGGCAGGTCTTTATGCCGGACTGCTGATTGAACCGGCAGGTGCCAGTTGGCGCAATCCAGAGGATGGCAAGCTCATGGGTGGTCCTGCCACTCAACCTCCTGTTCGTTCAGATGGCGGACCAACCAGTTGGAAAGTAGACATTCTGGCTAAAGATACCAACAACAATGACGTGAGCTACAGAGAGTTCATGTTGGAATTCCAGGATCTCCAGCTCGCGTATCAGTGGGCCACAATTGGAACCACAAATCCGCCAAAACGACAACCGGATCCAAACCCGAAGAAGGGATGGACAGATCCGGCATATGCGATCAACGCTCCCTCGGGCAGTCCGACTCAGGCAAGACCTGATCTGATTTCGACGGGTGTTGCCAACACTCCTCCAGGGACCCAAACAGTTAATTACCGGAACGAGCCGATAGCATGGCGTATTGGACCGGACAACGACATGTCTTACGTCTTCGATTCCGCCCTGAAACAGGCGTCGATAAACGCAACTCCGAATGGTGACCCGTTTACGCCACAGATGCGCGCGTATCAGAACGATAATGTTCAGGTTCGCGTCCTCGTCGGAGCACATGTTTTTCCGCACCAATTCAATTTCGCCGGTCCGACATGGTTCGCGGAACCATCGTGGACGAATTCAGGCTATCGCAGCGCGCAGGCTATGGGTCTTTCAGAGCACTTTGAATTTTTATTTAAGGTCCCATCGTCTTCGGCACCAAACATCAATCGCCAGTGCCCGGACAAGATGTCGCAAAAAAATTGCGTCGACTACTTCTACAGTCCGAGCATGGATGAGTTTGGAATTGTAAACGGTATGTGGGGGCTTTTCCGCTCTTACGATCCAACCCGGAAGGCGGACCAGTTGGAGCCATTGCCGAACAATTCTATCGGACCGGGTACAAACGTGACGTATGCGACGTGTCCGGCGAATGCTCCGAAAAAGGTCTTCAATGTCACGGCCATAACTGGTCAAAACGCATTAGCCAATGTCAGTCCAGTCCCGAATACAAACCCGGCCAGAGGGCAAATCGTTTTCAATAACCGGGGGGCCACGCTTCGTACCAGCGGCGTCTTGTATGTGCGCACAGAAGATTTGGTTCTGGGCAAAGTAAGACTGGGTGTGCCCGTCGAACCGCTCATCCTGCGTGCTAATGCAGGCGACTGTATACAGGTTAATCTGACTAATAAGCTCGATACGTCAACGTTTACGTTTACGGAGACAAACTTCCTGCGGCCGCCGTTCAATGGCGTCAGCCCACCGCCTCCGCAAGGTAATGGAAAGCCGCTGTTCCAGTCGAAAATGTCCGCAGTAGTTGGCCTGCGTCCACAGCTTCTTAGCTACGATGCGGCCCGAAGTACGGGAGCGAGTATAGGCTGGAACAGACAGGGCCAACCGGATCAACTGGCGGCGGTTGGTAAGACCGTCACGTATGAATGGTATGCGGGTAAGATCAGTCGCGGGGCGGGAGGAAACCTGACCTACAGTGACGTGGAATTTGGTTCCCTTAATCTGTTTCCTTCCGATCTGATGTACCAGCAACCCAACGGCCTCTTCGGAGGGATGATTATCGAACCGAAGGGCGCCACCTGGACTGACCCGGTCACCACCAAGCCCATCCTGTCCGGCGCCTCCGCGACGATCCGCTGGACCGACGGGTCCGGACAGCACGGGTTCCGGGAGCAGGTGCTCGACTGGCAGGACGGGCTCAACCTG
>Ga0126314_10001250_pt1 | contig 12119 bp, 7 predicted proteins | sample Plot105B_FD_92535 | JGI IMG/M metagenome (GOLD analysis project Ga0126314, IMG submission 92535) | Serpentine soil microbial communities from UC McLaughlin Reserve, CA, USA - Plot105B | ecosystem: Environmental > Terrestrial > Soil > Grasslands | place: USA: UC McLaughlin Reserve, Lake County...
GTGGTGCCGAAACCGTGAGAGGAGCGAAGGGATGAAGGAACGTGCAGCCGAGAAGAGGTCTCTTCTCAGCGACGAAGGGGGAGGGGGTAGTCGCTTGTGAGGGTTTGCCCCGTGATAAAGCCGAATGGAGAGCGCTGCAAGGGTATCGTAGGGGCCACTAGCGACTACTGCCCGGCTCACGACCCCGCGCGCGAAGGCGCCCGCCGGAGAGCCGCCTCCAAGGCCGCGAGGAGCAAGCCGGACGCGGGGATCAAAGGCGTCAAGGGCCAGCTCCAAGACCTCGCCGACCGCGTGTTGTCCAGCGAACTCGAGCGGGCGGACGCTGCGGTAGTCTCGCAGATCCTGAACGTCAAGTTACGGGCGCTGGAGCTTGAGAGGAAGTGGAGGGAGCTTGGAGAACTCGAAGACAGGTTGGAAGCCGTTGAGAGAGTGCTCAAGGGAAGGAACGCGGGATGAAACACAAGGGACTCGACAAGCTCTACGGCAGGTTCGCGCCGGAAGAGCGGTTCAAGCTGCATATCGAAGCGATGGCAAGAGGCGACGAGGAAGAGTCCCGGAGGCTAGTGGAGACCTGCCCGCGCCGCAGCTACGTCATGAACGACCTGGGTTTCGCGGGGCGCTGGGACGGCGCCATCCAGATGACCCTGGTGACGCTCCTGGACATCACGCCGGGCGTCGCCAAGCTCAGGATGATAGCCGCCTTCCGCACCGTGCTTCCCTACTGCCGCACCCTTGCGCAGGACGACGCACATTTCGCTTACTTCGATGGTCACGAAGCGGGAAGCCGCTACGTGTGGGAGAGGGCTGGCATGGAGAGGGAGCCACCGGGCTGGGAGGACGATGAGGAGGCAGAGGAGAATGCCGACCCTGCGATGGAGGAGGATCTGGAGAAGATCTCGCTCCGCGTGGAGGAGTCCTTCGACCTCATCCCCGGACTGCTAGACCGACTCGAACGGGAGCTTGCTGCGGAGGCTATGGCCGTGTGGAAAGCTTACACCCAGTTCTGCGAGGAGGAGATGGGGCTTGGGGCCGAGAAGGTGCTCAGGGCCACGTTCGAGCCGGTGCTGCAGAACGTGCGGTTTCTTGAGGAACTCGCAGATAGGCTCGGCTTGGAGCCGGAACCGGCAACCGTCGAGGAATACCGAGCAGCTTTGGTGGAGGGGTGGCGGCGCGTCGTGAACAGAGTTTAGCCGTGGTTCGCCAAGACATGTTGGACGTTCGTACGGGGAGGACTCCTCCCCGCTGGAGACAGTAGGCTCAGCACCGAGCTTACCAGCTCTCGCTGAGCATCAGAGATGACTCGCGGTATACACTAGGATGACTGATGCAGAAGGAAGGCGCTCATCAGCCCCTACAGGCCAAGGCCGTTGAGGTAGCTCGAAGGCTTGAGTCGACTTATGCCACTCCAGACCTCGGTAACAAGGCTGATCCGCTGGATGAGCTGGTCTACATTGCTCTTACGCGGCAAACCCACGAGAAGAACGCTCAACGCACCTGGAACTCGCTTATAACCGCGTACCCGACCTGGGGGATGCTACTAGATGCGCCGGAGCAAGAGGTAGCCAGCGTCATCAAGGATGGGGGCTTTTCGCGTCAGAAGGCCAGGTGGATCAAGCAATCCCTCAAGATCATCAAGGAGAGGAACGGCTCCCTGTCTCTCGACTTCCTCGACGAACTCGGCGACGAGGAGGCGGAGCGGTTCCTCTGCAGCCTGCCGGGCATAAACGTGAAGAGCGCCAAGTGCGTGCTGATGTACTCCCTGGAACGCGACGTGCTACCGGTGGACACGCACGTGAAGCGGGTGTCCGAGAGGCTGGGCCTGCTGGAGGCCGGCTTCACCTCCAAGCGCGCCCATGAGCGACTGGAGGCCGTTGTTCCGCCGCGTTACAGATTCGCCTATCATGTGGGGGCCGTCGTGCACGGACGACAGGTGTGCACCGTAGCGGCGCCACGGTGTAGCCACTGTGTGCTTCGTCAGTGGTGTAGCTACTATCATACGAACATAGTTGCAGCTCCAAGGGAGGTGGAGCATGGAGGGCGCCAGCGAGCACAACCTTAGAGGAACCAAGCCAGCAGTTAGGGTCACGGAGGTCGGTGAGTATGTACACTTCCGCTCCTGCGAGCGAAGGTTCAAGCTGGGCTTCAACAACCGTGCTCTCGCCAAGAGTCTCCCCTTCGCGGAGCGACTATTTAACACCCTAGACCCCGTGCTGCAGGAGGCCGGTAGGAGAAGGGAGGATGAGTGGGAGACCTCTCTCCGTGATGCAGGCCTCGAGCAGATGTCACGTAGCGTCGGCAGCTCGGAGGAGCACGACGCACGCTGGGATGCGTTCCAAGATAGGGTAGCCAGCTTATCTACAGGCCAAAGCGCGTATGGTCGAGAGGTCACAGTAGCTGCAGACCTGGGCGGGTTCCATGTCGAGGGTCGTATTGATTTCCTCCTTGTCATATGGCGCGACGGCAGGCCGCGGCTACGTATCGTTGAGTGCAAGGCGAGCCGGAAGGACCGTACCTATCAGCGGGTGCAGGTAGCTCTGTACGGGATGATCGCGCGGCGGCTCCTGGATAAGCTCCCGCTTCGAGTAGGCGCGGCGATCCTCGGTCCAGAGGATATCGAGTGCGTCGTCGCCCGCATAGACGAGAGCACTAATAACAGCCACTCCATCCTGGCTCTTGATCCGTTGGACCTCTCCATGGAGGAGGCTGATCTGGAGCGTTTGCTGGCTCCCGACGGCTCACTTCTTCGTATCGTGCGAGCCAACCTCGATAACCTTAGCTACCAGCTTGACCCAAAGTGTGATAGCTGCGTGTTTAATGTTCACTGCTTACCAGAGAGTGCCCGCCAGCGTCGGCTGGAGCTTGTCGGCATTGAGCCCTCCTTATCACGCGTGCTCAGATCTGCAGACATCTCAACTATAGATGACCTAGCGACACTCGACCTGAATGGCTCTCAGGCGGCCTTGGTTCGCGAGGCTCCTGGCTTCACAGAGCGGCTTGAGGTGCTGCAGCGGAAGGCGAGCACCCGGAGAAGCACCCTACCTAGAGGTGACGCGGACCCCGACTCCTATGAGGTTCAGCACCTACCCCACGCTGGACAGGGGCAGCTTCCTGAGCATGAGCTTGACGGCCAGCGGTTAGTCCGCATCTACCTCTCCGTAGACTACGACTACACCGAGAACAGGATAGGCGCCCTATCAGCACACGTGACCACGAGCGAGCAACTACTTCACACTGGCTTCACGAGGATAGACGGGCATTGGCAGCCAGACCCTGAGGTAGGTGAGAGATGGGAGGTGGGGCGAGATGATCGCGGCCGACCGATCTATCAGGCACGTCAGCTCCACGGCAGGGAGGTTATTGCCTTCAAGGCGTCAGAGTGGACAGGGGATCAGGCGCAGGATACGGGGGCGGAGAGGGAGCTGATCCAGAGATTTCTGCTCGATCTTATTGACACAATAGCAGAGGAGGTAGAGGCAGACTGGGCCTCGATCCACTTTTACGTATGGGGGCGCTCCGAGATAGCTCAGCTCGTCGAGGGGTGCTCCCGCGCCGGCTCTGGTCTTCTTGGGCACCTCCGCGAGCTGCTAGGGTGCCGCGAGAGCCTGGAGCAGCTCATATACTCTTGCTTACAGGATGAAGTAGATCGGCGGTACGGGCTCGGTTGGACAGGGCGGGGCTTAGCTGTCGTCGCCTCGCTCCGTTGGTACGGCCGCCGCTACCACTGGAGACGCCAAGTGGGCAGTGAGGAGGTAGACCTAGACCGTCTCTTCGCCCAAGACATCTTCGACTTCAAGACGACCCTGGCATTAGAGGTCGATAACAAGTGGGGCGACCCCAACGGTGAGTCTGTGCCACGGCACCAGTTTGAGATACGAAGCCGGTTCCATGACTCGCTCACCGCACCCTACTGGCGTGCGTACTGGCATACCCTTCCTCCACCTGAGGACGTCTCTGATCCACGCCTCCGAGGCTCAATTCGTCGCTACAACGAGGCGGCGCGACCTCCTCGACACCTCAAGGAGTACCTTCGCGCGAGGGTGCACGCGCTGCGATGGGTGGAGGAAAGCGTCCGCTTTAAGAACCCGGAGATCACTAAGCCCGCTCTTAATATACGTAGGCTCCGGGACTTCTCCCTAGGAGTGGAGAGCACAGCTCAAGCAGCGATTGATTTCCTACGCCTAGATCAGCACGTGACGGTGACAGACTGGGTCTCTGCCCACCTGGACCCCCCTGTGAACCGAGTGACCCAGGGCCGCACCATACCTGTCAAGAACGTTATGTCGGACGGCCGCAACCGCCTCACAGCGACGATCAGCTTGGAAGGCTACGACATCGACCGTGAGGTGCTAGCCACAAGGTGCACGGTCGGGGAGGGCTCCTTCGCGAGGCTGAGCCCGTGTAGTGAGGACCCACAGCGTGGACAGACGTTCCGGCAGCTCATGTGGGGCGGCAGGACATGCGTCGTGGACAGCATCGACTGGGACGCTGGACAGGTCGAGCTGACTGTAATCCCATCTCGCGGGGAGACCAGGTACATCCTGTACAGCGGGGCGGTTAGCGAGCCAGGTCAGCGCTTCGACCACGCAACGCTCGACGAGAGCGTGTCAGACTTCGTCGCAGGAAGAGTCGAGGACAAGCTGCAAGATGGCCGCGGCGCTTACGTCTACCGGTGGTTTGATCCGGAGAGCCCTAGCTTGCCAGAGCAGGACTCACTGCCCGAGGCTGACAGGGCTCGCTGCACCAGCGTGCTCAGCGGGCCGGTTCTGCCTGGTGAACGAGAGCTAGCACCCGACCAACACCGTGCAATCGTTGAGGGGCTTGACGCGAAGGTCCAGCTTCTTCAGGGTCCACCTGGCACTGGAAAGACCATGACTACGGCGGCCGCGGTGCTGCTTCGCATTCTTGCGCGCAGAGAGGTTGGCGACATTGTCCTCGTTGCCGCCAACACCCACACTGCCATAGACAACCTGCTTCATCGCATATCCGACGGGCTCGACCCGTTCTACCGGGAGGTACATCGGCAGGGGATCACCGCACCGCGTATCAAGGTGGCGAAGGTCCACTCTCAACGGAATGGGGACCCGCTAGGGGGAGTTCTCAACCTCCAAGCGAGGCCCTCCATAAACGACGTCAGGCGGGAGAGCCGCGATGCCGTGCTAGTTCTCGGGGGTACAGTCAGTGCTCTTCTGAAGATGGCAGGGGAGCTATCCGGGAGCACAGCGCTCAGCGACCGGGCTCATGGGTTTCAGGTCCCCATGCTGGTAGTCGACGAGGCAAGCATGATGGTGTTCCCACACTTCCTTGCCCTAGCCACTCTCGTGAGAGCTGACGGTGAGATCATGCTCGCCGGCGATCATAGACAGCTCGCGCCAATCTTGGCCCACGACTGGGAGCGAGAGGATCGTCCACCGGCAGTCCTGTATCAGCCCTTTGCGAGCGCCTATCAAGCGGTCCAGGGCATCGCGGACAACCCTATCGTGCCCCGCTCTGCAGCTTGCCGGTCAGCGCTCAGCCGAACCTTCCGGCTACCCCCTCTAATCTGCGACCTGATCTCCCGCATTTACCGGCTCGACGACATTCAGCTCGAGGGGCTACCCAGGGACGGTAGCGAGCAGGCAGTAGATAGGGGAGGCTCCTGGGAGAGCGCCTGGAGAGGTGCGACCGGGCTTTATCTCGTACTCCATACGGAGCGGCAGTCAAAGCGAAGCAACGAGGTCGAGGCTCACATCATTGAGCAGCTGCTTAATGCCGCAGGGGAGCAGCCGGAGGGGTCCGTGGCCATCGTGACCCCTCATCGAGCCCAGCGCACACTGCTGAGAGCACGTATATCGACTGACGGCCGCCCTATTAATGTCATCGACACCGTGGAGCGGCTGCAAGGGGACGAGCGCCCGACGATCATCGTCTCTGCTACTGCCAGCGACCCTACTGCGATTGGCACAAACGTCGAGTTCATCCTCAACCTCAACCGCTCTAACGTCGCTTTCTCCCGAGCCCAGGAGAGGCTGATAGTCGTGTGCTCTGAGTCCCTTATAGGCTACATCGCCCCAGAGTTGGAGCACTACGAGTCTGCGATGCTCTGGAAGTCTCTCAGATCGGTGTGCTCTGAGCTTGTTGCCACGGAGGCCATAGGAGAGCATACGGTACGAGTGTTCACCCCTCCAGTGGAAACCAGCACGGACGGGACAACTACTGGTGGAAGGTGACTACGTGGCGGAGCAACTCCACCGGCTCTTGTATCCCTCGACAACACAGGAGTAGCGTCACGAACACACGCAGGTACGTGCACACTTCCAAGGCTGTTGCTGTTTTGAGGGCTTGTCCTCGGAGAGGACGGCTTTAGCGAAGCCAACGGGTTCGACCTCCCGGCGTACATCTAAGATCTTTGGCCAATTTTGGAGTTGATTTCTATGAACTCACCGCGAATTCATTGGCAATTCATCGCCCTATGCTCTCATGAAGCAACCATGAAACAGGAGCGAGACGAACATGCCGCCAAGACTAAGACTGCACCAGTGATACATAGTTATGGAGACTTGTCCTCCTTCATTCTCGAGAATCTAAGCCTAGATTCTCTATATGAGATTACGGGGTGTGTGTGATCGTAAAGGGGGGCAACAATGATTTAAGGAGAGTGAGATCCTTGTTACGGTTGCATCATCAGTTCCCGTTACCTAGCATATACCTAGCTGTATTCTCTAGGTAATGCCCACTACTCCGAGACTAAGGTGGGGAGGCGCTAAGTGGCTACACTGGTTCCGGTAAAGCTCAAAGACGACACGACAATATATGTGGAAGGCGCCGAGCCTGCGATGGTGCAAGGTGGCCCGACGCCTATTCAGGAAGCGGGTGCTGAGGACGTTGCGAAAAAGGCGCTCGTTGTCGCTCAGGAACTGACAGGGTCAATCAAGGGCTTCTGTGAGCAGGCCATAAGCAGTTTCCGCGAGCTGAAGGAAGATACACGCCCCACCAAGGCAACTATAGCGTTTGGGCTAAACGTCTCGGCGGAGGGTAACGTTTACGTCGTCAAAGGCATCGGCGCAGCTAGTATCAACATTACGGCCGAGTGGGAGTGGCAACACCAAGGTAGGCCTAGTGAGTAGCTTTGACGACGTAAAGCATGCCGTCTGCCAAATACTAGACGGCAACGGGCAGTATAAGGGCACTGCCTTCTGTGTTTTGCCCGGGGGCTACTTGCTTACCTGTCATCATGTAGTTCTTGGCCTTACACGAATCCAAGTAAGGATACCTGGGGATGAGGCACTCCATGATGCGCAATATCTTCCGGGTTTTTCGAACCCCGTTTCTGATATAGCAATCTTGCAGATACCGAGTTCGTCAGTGCCCCCTGTGCAACTAGGATATATTCGAGACGGTGTTACGGCTTATGGTTTTGGCTTTCGGCCAGGATCATTAGTGATGGAACCTGAAGGCCATACATTTAGCGGTGAAGTCGTGCCCGGCCAGGTGCTCCAAATCGCGGTTTCCCCCGACTTGATGACACAGCTTGAGCAAATACCTCGCGCGGAACGGATGCCATGGAACACCCTTCCAGGAGGATTCCGTGTTGGTAACGTGAAGAACCTACAAAGAAGTAAAGGGCTTGAACAAGGCATTAGCGGCGGACCTTTATACGATCCCGAACTCCGTAAGGTTACAGGCTTGTTCCGTGCAGTCGAAGGTGAGGAGCAGGCTTACGTCATCCCGATTGATGAGGTTTTTCGAGGCTGGGATGATCTAAAGCCAGCGAATGAGAGATTGGTAGTAGACGAACCCATAGACAAGCTGCAAAGTCAATATGGGGTGCAAAGGGTAGGTGAAGGCGCAAGACCCGTTCGCGCGCCTGGAGCAGACTACTTCGAGCAGCTCTTCGCCTATCATAAACCCTTTGGTGGACGACAAAGCGATATTGAGCGCCTCAATCAGTCTATTCACGACCAATTACAACACTACTTCTTCGTTACCGGTCCGGCAGGATTCGGCAAGACGGCACTATTAGCAAACTGGACGCAGTCCTTGCTGTCTAACAAGGTTGAAGTCGCCGTTCACTTTCTCACGAGGTTGATCGACGGTGGAACAGAGGCGGCATTCTGCTTCGAGAATCTATGTGAGCAGTTGATGAGATTTCACGGTTTGGGAGGTGAACTGCCCACCAGCGCAAGGAAGCTTCGACTCTTATACACTGAGCTTCTAAGATTGTCGCCACCTCCAGAGAAGCGCCTCGTTGTAGTGCTCGATGGGCTAGATGAGGCACTTGACCTCTGGAATCCCGAGGCGGATATGTTTCCGCAGAACCTGCCAGTAGGCATACAGATCGTATTCTCCGCACGCACCATCGCAGACAGAAACTGGCTTGAGTCACTGGGACTTGAACTTACCGAAGAATGCATACTATCTGTTGGTAAGCTTGACAAGCCCGATATCAGAGAGATCCTCAACGATTCTAACATTGGTTCTTGGACTGCTGATGAGCTGATGCAGCTGACCGACCGATTACAGGAGATCTCCGAGGGCGATCCGTTCTATCTCAATGATCTCTTATCCGAGCTGAAGGGAGACAGTCACGATCTCGAGAGGATCAGCGCATATCCGATTGGTCACAATAACTACCTGCAGCAGTGGTGGGACACAGCGCACGTAGAAGATGAGGCGTTCGTCGACCTGATGGGTCTGTTGACTGTGGCACATGGCTCACTGCAAAAGGAGCAGCTCGTTGACATTTGCGAGACAGATAATGTTCGGTCACTGACCATTAACAAGCCCTTTAAGAGCGCTGCGCGCTATATCATCGGCACGGAAGACGAGGGATACCGTTTACCCCATAGCCGGATCCAAGAGTTCATAGAATCGCGATTCGGTAGAGACATCCGAATATATGAAAACCGTATGGCTGACTACTGTTTACGATGGGCCGATAATAGCATCACAGATCAGGCTCGCACATACATTCTCTCGTACGCAGCTCGACATCTAGCAGATGTAGACCAATACGAGACGTTGATAGGCTTCTTAGAGCATAGGTGGATGATTGCGAAGTGGAAACAAGACGGATCCTATGCATCTTTGATTGAGGATTTAAATCTCGCTGCCAACTTGGCTTTTCAGCAGGATCCACCGGATAGCGCAAGGGTCGCTGCTCTAGCAGTAGCCCGGGGGACTGCCCGCACAATAATGACTCAATTCCCCGCTGAAATCTTGACTGCTTTAATTCGGCTTGGCCAAAGGGACCAAGTTGTAGAAATGCTTAAGGCTGAGCGCGATATAGCGAGTGGGGAGCCAGACAGAAACATCAACCGACTTATCAACATTGCCATACAACTAGTAAGATCCTCCGGCAATGCTGCCCTTACCGCTGATCCGGATCTTAGAGAGTTTGTCTTGGGTCTTCTTGGCCGTGCATGGGGGAGCGCTCTAGATCGGGAAACTCCACCGGAGTTTCAGCTACATGCCCTACGGAGACTCCTGAAGGTCCTGGGACCCATCCTCAGTCACATGGCTGAGCATGAGCGGTCTCTATGGTTAGAGCAGATTGCCGGTGAGCCAACGATGCAGGAAGTGGCAGAACGGTCTGGAGACCCTGCATTTCTATGTTCGGTCTACAGCCTCCTTGCAGAGACTGTAGTAGATATCCCTGCCGAGCGCTCGCTGTTTGATCACCTAGTCCAAGAGGCAAACGCACGAGTCTCTGACATTGCTCCGGGGCCCGACTATCTAGTTGCGATGGCGTATCTCCTGCCGGTAACAGCCAGATCAAATGCAACCGACTACCCTATCGACGCGGCTGAAGCTGCCTTGGAAGCTGTGATCAATCCCTTTGAGCCGTCTTACCTTGATAGAAACCCTATTTGTGCCCTACTGAGTCGAGCGCGTTTGCAGACGATAAGGGATAGAGCAGCAGCGTCAAACCTTGTGAAAGCAGTCGGCGACTTGGCTCTGAGACAAGAGCAGATAAGCGGTGATGTAGCAAGCTGTGTGGTTCAGTCCCTATTGGATCTTGGTGAATTAGCCCCGGCTACGAAAATAGTGAGCGATGCATGGGAGAACTCACCCGGAGTAGCTTCGACGGTTGTAACCTTGGCAGCGCGTGAACTCTATCAAGTGGTGCCGGATGTTACTATCGACTGGATCGAAAAATCTGCCACCTACTTAGAACAAAATGAACTTGAGGGTGCCGTCGTAGCTTGGGCGAGCATCGGAAGATGGGACCGTGCGTTAGCCGAGATAGAGTTGGCTGCGCCTGGTACTCCCAGAAGAGCGGCCTCTGTCTTCGACCTACTCAACTTCCTGGTGGAAATGGATGATTCCCCGGATGATGCTGTATCCGTTGTGGCTCAGCTTGTCGAACTAAGCAGTGAAATGGCCGTGGACTATCGCACTATGATACTCGCTATGGCTGCAGGGATTCTAGCACCGACTGATCGTAGCCTGGCTATGGGCTATATCGAACGCGCAATCGGGCTCCAGCTTGCTGAATTTCCTACCGGAGATACAGATGTCTTGCAGGAGTTTCTAGCCGTAGCGTTTCACCAGGATGGCAAATTCAACGATGCAGCCCGTGTTGTAGATCAAATTGCTTCGCCCGAAGCCAAGATACGAGCTTTGTCGACGTTGATGGTATTCACCTCGTCTAACGATACTTCAGCGGTTGAATTGTATTGCGCCAGCATTCTTACCTTCCTAGAGACTAAGGGCGTCTCAGCCTCGTTTGACACATTAAGAGGTGCGATTTCCCTGTTCTTACAGCTAGAGCATAAAGCACCGTCTGTAGCTACATCACTGTATGAGCAAGTTGAGACGCACGCTCGAGAACTGTTAGAGAGTATGGACCGACCGTTTCAGCGTATAGCGGCAAACCCGTGGCTATTGTCAGATTTAGGCTGGTCAAACTTTAGCAATCTAGTGAGACTTGTTGGCGAAATAAGCGCGATCCTCCCGGACGATGCCCGTAGTGTGCTGGAACGCGTGCGCGCTATTGCCTCAACGCAGGAGCCGGTCGAAGCTAAGGAGGTGTTGATCGCTTACTGGCGGGAAATGGCGGCTTATGATCCCGAGAACTCAGCTCAATTCTTTCATTCAGAATTAGAGGAAGCTGCAAAGAGGACATCGGACAGCTGGATCGAATTCATCTCTAGCAACCTTGGTCCAGCAATTGTCCACTTCAGCCGTTTCCATGCTGAAGCAGCTGGCGACCTTGTGGCATCGCTCCTAGAGACGGTACTTAAGATCCAGAATCCCAGAATCCTTGCTAACGCGCTCTCACAGTATTGGCAAGAGTTGGGCGAGTTAGATGATGAGGTTAGAGATAGCCATCCCGAGTTGTATAGCGATGCTTTAGATGCGACTATCAAACGTCTTCCAGACGGAGACTTGCGAGCAACCGTGGCGGAGAGTGCGGTGCAGTCTCTCGTGACTATTGGCAACATCGCTGCAGCCAGACAAGCTATTGAGTCCCTGAGCGATCCCGAGGATAAGGGGATCGCAGGGGGGCCCATCGATGACTTAGAAACGTTACACCAGTTGGGCGAGTTGTCGCCGCTCGAGGAGTTTTACGTAAGTCAGGGTGGAATGTTTCCTCTAGGAGTACTTACCAAAATTAGAGCGTCGAACGACGCTAAGAAACAGTTCCATGTGTTCGTTCGGGCGCTAGCGAATGATCTTATTATTGGTGACCGAGAAGTTCTAATTACTGTTGGGGTGTGGTCTGCGTTGATGCCCGTATGGTATCTAGAAGGTACGAGCGCTATCGAGGCCATTGTTGCGGCCATTGACGATTTCGACGATCGGTTTCTAGAGGCTGCGAAAGATTTCTCGCAGACCTCGGTGTAGCGAAAATGCCGTAGAGGTTAAGAGCTTGCTCTATTAGGTCATGGCCGGCGGGAGGCGGAGTTTCCGAGCGTAGCGAGGCCAGGCTTCTCTGATGGGCCACCGCACGATGATTATCGCGCTAGAGAAGACGATCCAGAAGTCGATGGCTTGCTCCCGCTGCATTATGGCGCTGGGTTTGCCCCGTCTCCACGGACAGTTTGCCTTTAGGCCACAGCATCTCCTCTCAGTCTAACCTCTTCGTACTCTGAGGGGCTCAGATGTCCCAGGGCGGAGTGTCGTCTCCTGGTGTTGTA
>Ga0126314_10001252_pt1 | contig 12115 bp, 12 predicted proteins | sample Plot105B_FD_92535 | JGI IMG/M metagenome (GOLD analysis project Ga0126314, IMG submission 92535) | Serpentine soil microbial communities from UC McLaughlin Reserve, CA, USA - Plot105B | ecosystem: Environmental > Terrestrial > Soil > Grasslands | place: USA: UC McLaughlin Reserve, Lake County...
TCATTTTTCCGGGTTCCGGCTCGTTGGTCGCCCGCACCAGCGTCCGGAAAGAATCGACTACTATGATTGCGGGATTGATCTCCTCGACGTGACCTACGATGCTCTCCAGTACCTTAGTAAGATCCCCTTCCATAGCTTGCTGGCTGAGGTTAATGAAATGGATTGCCTTGTTTACCTTTTCGTTGTCGAAGAAGGTAAACTGCTGCTGGTACCGCAGCATCTTTAGTGCGGGCTCGCCAAGGATCGTGAAGTAAATAGCAGGGCGCTGCTCGGTTGCGTTGGCGAACATGAACTGATGTGCAAGAGTGGTCTTGCCTGAGCCCGGATCGCCGGCGACAAGATTAAATGAATATTCCGGGAGCCCCCCGCCGAGTACGTCGTCGAGCCTGGGCACACCGCTGGGTAATTTCTCTATTTTTACTTTCCCATTCTCACTCATTCTACTGACCCTCGTTTGAGATCGAAGCGGTGGCGCGAATCTGGACATCGGGCCATGCTTCTTCTATCAAACCAAGCGCAATGTCTTCTCCGATAAAGGTGACCAGCAGCCAAATGACATTCGCTAATATGACGGTGAATGCCTCGTTTACCTCAGCAGGTTTCTCTCCATTCATCGCCTCCCGTAACGTCTTCAATTCACAGCCCGGGTAGTCTTCGATGCCGACTCCGTTGAGCCACGAGTGTTCCTTTTTGGTTAAATAAAGCGCCCGGTCGAGGAGCGCGCGAAAGCCGCCGGCTCCTATCAAAGGGTCGAGCGATTTATGCAGACGCTGACAGCAAGTTTCCAGAGCTTGAGCGAATTTGGCAGGACTCGGCGATTTCCTGGCCTCGTGCGCCAACAATCTGAATGCCAATTCTTTTAGTTGAGGAGTCGCCTGTCTCATCAGTCGCAGTTATTTGTCTGGGCCAAAGCCATCCACAGATTTTACAGATTCTGGGTAATCTGTGCATGGCTTTCTGACGTATCGAATACAGCCTGGTCGTGCCACCAGAGCTTCTCGAAGAAGGCGCGGGCGAGCCGCGCGGCTTCTTTCTCGTTCATCTTGTCAACAATGTCTGAAATGCTGCGTCGCCCGTCTATTGCCGCAAACATCCGCTTCTCCTGCTCGTCGATGATTAGAAACAGATCCTCGAACAGGTGTGTTTGGTTCACGAGCACACCGGCGGCGCCGGGAGGAATTTTTTCCTGCATGCAGATCGTCAAGGCGCGACGAACCGGCACATAGCGCAAATAGCGATCGTCATCGAACCGAACCTTGAATCCATCTGCGTTCGCGTCGTTTCGATGCACTACGAAATCGTGGTTAGACATCAAACCTCGCCACAATTCCATCGCCGCATACTGCTCGCGTTCGGGAAGTGCCGCCAACCTGCCTGCATGAGGTGTTCTCGCGATGGAACCGCAGTAAGGCGAGTAAGCAGCTTGCCAGTACCAGCGTGCCATCGTCATGTCATTGCGTTCGACGAAGTCAAACAATTGCGGCACTGAGTAGGCTCTGTCGCGCGGATTCAGCAGCGCATCGACGAGCGCGCCCGCGTCAAGGGATTCCCTCGCACCACGCAGCATGGCCACTAACGGATGATGTTGAGGCAGCGTCTTCAGCACTGCGGTCAGATCGTTTATCTCTTGTTGCGACGTGCCGATGCCGAGTTTGCGGCAGTAGTCCTGCAATATGTAAACGCCTGTTCGACCATAAGGCGCGTACAACATCAGGTACATCGCGCCGTCGGAGTTCAAGACAGAGCGGAGCGCGCGCAAACCCGCATCCGGATCGGCAAGATGATGCAGTACGCCGGTAGAGACGATCAGGTCGAAGCGCTGGTCCAAATCGCCGGCATTCTCAATCTGCAACTGCCGCGTTTCGAGATTCGTCAAGTCGTACTTCTGCTTCAGCCTCTCAGTGTGTTCGAGACTTGTTGGGCTGACGTCAATTGCAACCACACGAGCGCCCGGATGACAGAGCGCAAACTTTGCAGCTTGCCACGTTCCGCAGCCGGCCACGAGGACATCGAAGTCGGCGCGGTATTTCTTCCAGGGCCACAGCAGATGGGACTCGGCGCGATGGACATTCTGGTCCTGCCACATGTCACGAGCACGATCCAGATTTTCCAGTGGAGGCGGGTAAGGGTGAGTAGTGTAGAAATCGCGAACGGGATCAGGTTTCATGGCGGAAGGAGTATACAGGAAAGTAGCCGCAGGTTTGCGCAGATGAACGCAGATCTCATCCACGGTCATCCGCGCAAATCTGCGGCTAATTTGATCGTTATTACGTTTCGTTCTTCAGCGGGCTGTTACTAACAACCGGAGCCCTCACGCCACTGCGCACAAGCTGCCACGCGGAAGAAGCATGATTGAAACGAAGCCGCTTAATGCCGTGGGCCAATCCGATGAGTTGCAACACCCGAATACCAAGCCAGTTGATATCAATCTCGTACCAACGCAAGCCATGCCGGGCTGAGGTGGGATGAGCATGATGATTGTTGTGCCATCCTTCGCCGAATGTCAGCAACGCAACCCACCAGCTATTTCGTGAATCGTCACCAGTTTCAAATCTTGTTTTGCCCCACAGATGTGTAGCCGAGTTGACGAGCCAGGTGGTATGGAGGGCCAGCACCAGACGGAGAAAAACTCCCCAAAGCATTACGCCCCAGCCTCCAAAAATGAAGAGCGCTATTCCTATTAAGAGCAAAGGAATCCAGTAGAAGTTGTTGAGGAAACGGTAATAGCGATCCTTTATCACGTCCGGCGCATAGTGTTCCATCGTGGCGCGGTCGTGATCCTGGGCAGTGCCAAACAATATCCAGCCAATGTGCGCCCAGAACCCTCCATCACGAGGCGTATGCGGATCGCCGGCGCGATCTGTGTGCGCGTGATGTATGCGGTGCGTCGTGACCCATTGAATAGGTCCGCCTTCGAGCGCAACCGTGCCGCACGTCACCAGAAAGTATTCAACCAGTTTCGGCGTTGTGTAACCGCGATGCGTGAGTAGCCGGTGATAGCCCATGCCGATGCCGAGGCTCCCACCCACCCAGTAGAGGACAATCGCTGTAATTACCGCAGGCCAGCTCCAGAAAAACAGAGCGGCGATTGCAGCAACGTGTGCTACAGCAAGAAAAATCACATTGCTCCAATTGATATTAAGGTTTTTCGTGGATGCCAAAGCGTCGCTGCCGTTTTCTAATTTCATTCAAATCCCTCTGTACAACTTCTGTATTTCTGTCCGCCGGTGGTGAACTCTCACGTAAGATCTACCACAGTAGACAGGCAATACAGACGTTGCACAGCGAAAATTACAAAACTGCGACACAGCGGATCAACGTCCGCGGCTGGGTCTAAATGAGCGAACCGTGCCTTTGTAGGCCCGTCCAAACGGCGGCATGAGCGATCGGCCCGGGCTCGAGCCTGCCGGCTGCAAGCCACCAAAGCCTTCGGGCACAATGCGCTTCACCGGTTGCCCGATGAGTCGCTCGATCGCTCTCATCGACAGCTCGTCGACAGGAGTAACAATCGTGATGGCCTTGCCTTGCTTGCCGGCTCTTCCGGTGCGACCCACTCGATGCACGTAATCTTCGGGAACCGCGGGCACGTCATAATTGATCACATGTGAAACTGCGTCGACGTCTAATCCACGAGCCGCAATATCCGTGGCCACGAGCACTCGCGCCCGGCCGTCTCGAAACTCACGCAACGCTGCTTCGCGTTGTGGCTGACTTCGATCAGCGTGAATGCGATTCACGCTGTGATTGCGGGCCTTGAGAATGTGTGACAGCCGTTCCGAGCCGCGTCGCGTGCGCGTGAAAACCAAAACCTTTTCGAGCGCTTCTTTTTCGTTCTCTCGCTCAAGCAAATCGAGCAGGAGCGCTGTTTTATTTTCCAGCGAAACTGAATAGACAGTCTGCTCAACCATCTGCGCCGCGCGGCCGCGGGTGTTTACTTCAACCAACTTAGGTTGTTTCATCGTCGAGCGCGCCAGGCTCTCGATGGTCGAAGACATCGTGGCGGAAAACAAAAGCGTCTGTTTTTTTGCCGGCAACATTGCGAGCACTCGCCGGATTGCCGGCAGAAAACCCATATCCAGCATCCGATCGGCTTCATCGAGTACAAGCACTTCTACTGTAGACAGATTGATCGCGCCGCGTTCTGTCAGGTCGAGCAAACGACCGGGTGTAGCAATTACGACCGACGCTCTGCGACGCAGATCGGCAATTTGCGTTCTGATATTGGCGCCACCGATTACGAGCACGCTCTCGTTAGCTTTTACGTTATTGAGCTCGTTGTAATTCTTCTGAATCTGAAGTGCCAGCTCGCGCGTAGGCGCAAGCACAAGCACGCGAATGCCAGGACGTGTCTGGCTACTCATGTTCTGAATTATTGGGAGCAAAAAAGCGGCCGTCTTGCCAGTGCCGGTTTCGGCACAGCCGATTACATCCTCGCCGCTGAGAATGATCGGAATGGCTTTGATTTGTATCGGGGTGGGAGTTGAGTACCCCAGGGATTTGCAAGCTCGCAATTGAGCGTCTGCTAATCCTAGTTGCGAAAAATTCATAAGTTCCTTTGCATATGCGACGGCTCACCTGTGGAGCCCGTCGCCAAGAGTCGAACGGCAGTGTCGATCTCCGCGATGATCATTCACACACGGAGATCGGGACACTGCATAAGTTTTACCAGCGTGGTTCTGACCGGCGACCGCCGCCGCCGCCACCGCCGCCACGATTGCCGCCGAAGCCGCCACCACCACCACGATTACCGCCGAAGCCACGGCCACCGCCGCCGCCTCCTCCACTGCGATTTTCGCGAGGTCTGGCTTCGTTGACTTTCAAAGCGCGACCGGCAACTTCCTTACCGTTGAATTGCTCGATGGCTGCCGCAGCTTCTTCCTGAGTCGACATTTCAACGAACGCGAAGCCTTTCGATTGTCCGGTGTCGCGATCTTCGATCACGCTTGCTGACTCAACCGTTCCGGCCTGACCAAAGAGTTGCTGGAGATCCTGACTGGTAGTTTGAAACGCCAGGTTTCCAACATAGAGTTTCTTGGACATAGAGATATACCTTTCCTCTGTTTAGGAGTTAAAAGAAGCTGCGAATCAGATTTGGCTTCGGCGAACGGTAGCGAGCGAAGGATCAGGTTCGGATGCTCTCAGAAGAGCGGCTTCGAAGTGTGAAAACAAGCCTGCTCTCGAACCATCCAAACGCCGGCGCTAATCATTTTGTGCGCGGGGCGCATCACCGTCGATGCGCGAGAGAAGGATTAACCGCCGCCTATGATGCCTCAGGCAAGGGGCTGGTTGCAAGCTCCACGGTCCACGTAGTGGCTGCTTCTGGTACATCCTGAGTCTGGAACATATTGTGGGTGCAGTAAATAGGGCCTCTGAGGAGTGTGAATTGATCGATGAGAACGGGGCGTTTACTGAACCGTATGGTATACTCCGTTTCAGCATTCATCAGTACTTAACCACTCTCGACATCAGGATCTGTGTGCAGCGCACCCTCCTCGTGCCGTCTGTTTATTCAAACCTGACTATGTGATGTACCGGCAACTACACGTCTATAAATACGTGCCGGTAGCAGGTAAAACACCATGCCTCTGCTGGCGTTAACACTGACGAGGAGATCATGAACGGATTGCGGATGTTCATCAGGCCGGACCAAAAGGGTCCAGTTGAGAACGCTATTTTCTATAGCCAGCGAAGCAGCGGTCCGATGTATCGCTGGCAGTATGAAGAACACGTCGGGCGCTGGCATGTAGCACGCGTCGGTACCTCCGATTTGAGCTCGCATGAATTGTGCACTGCGAGCTGGCACTCTGTTCCTCAAGGACTCAAGAGGCAATTAAGTGAACATTATGTTGAATAGCGGCCCGCGCTTCTTACTTTATGGATCGCCTCTACTCTATATATCTCGAATGCAATATCGCAGGTCGACAACATATTTTAGATATGAGATAAATATGCGTTCCGAATGATTGTGCCCCGGCTCGACAAACTCCTGGCTAAGGACAAACACACCTTTTACTGGCTCGCGAAAGAAACCGGGGTCAGTCATACAACTTTGTGGCGGCTGAAAAAGGGCAAGTCGGTTGGAATCAATTTTGAAACGCTTGAGAGGATCTGTCGCGCGCTGAAGTGCCAGCCCGGCGATGTTTTAGTCCTTACAAACGATAAAGTGCCCCCCCGGCGTCAACCAGCAAAGAACAACCGGAAGTTTTAATTGCCGTTCCCTCCCCGGAATCGCAAGCGACGTAAGCGCAATTCTGAATCGCGGCAGCCCTGACGGGCTAAAGATCAAGTGTCGAAAGCTCAGGATCACCAGTATGAGAATATTACTTTACAACCCTGACAACGGAGTGACGCGGAATTTCATGCCGCATCTCTGGATGTTTCTTCTCAAGTCTCTGACTCCGGCCGAGCATGAGGTCTTGTTGATCGATGGTAACGCTAAGCCGATGAACGAGCAGGAACTGGTTCAATTTGCTCGAGCAGAGCGAATCGAACTGGTCGGCATCGGAGCGATGACTCGCATGATCTCCAGGGCTTATCGTTTCGCCGACGCTCTTCGTGCAGCGGGGATCTCGGTAGTTATGGGTGGTCCACATGTTACCGAGTTACCCGACGAAGCTCTGGGTCGAGACGGTGGACCAAGACATGCTGATGCAGTAGCGCTCGGTGAAGCCGACGAGACCTGGCCCAGAATCGTGGAAGACGCCGCGAACAATCGACTGCAAGATGTTTATGCACCGGTCGACGAGAAAGGAAAGGAACGAAAGCCAAGCCTGAAGTCATACCCGATAATTCCCTGGGACACGATCGAGCTCGAGCAGTTTAATGTCATTCCGAAAATCTTTCGTCGTTTTACGGAGCGGCAGGGGTCAGGATGGAAATACCTCAACATGATGCCGATTGAATCCGGCCGCGGGTGCCCCTACGGTTGCGAGTTTTGCACGGTAACGGGCTTCTTCGGTGATTCGATTCGCTTTCGGACGAACGAAAGCGTCGTGAACGAGATGTTGATGTTAAAGCGTCGCGCCCGCAGAGAACGTGGACAGATATCAGTGTTCTTCATTGACGATAACTTCGCTATCAATCTAAAACGCACCAAATCATTGCTTCGCGACATTATTACCGCAAACGCTCAGCTACCATGGACCGCGCAGATCAGCGCAAACCTCCTGCGCGATGAAGAGCTGGTGGATTTGATCGCCGCGTCCGGCGGTCAGTGGATCTTTATCGGAATGGAGTCTCTCGACGCTGAGAATCTTTCGGATGTCAATAAAAGCTTCAATAAGCCGGGAGAATACGCCGCCGTCCTGAACCGATTGGCCCAGCGAAACATTTATGCAATCACTTCATTTATTCTTGGTCTTGATAACGACACGCCCGGCGTAGCGGACCGCACTCTGCAACAAATAGAACAGTGGCCGCCGGTGTTGCCCGTATTTAGCCCACTCACGCCTTTACCCGGCACCCCGTTGTATTCGAGATTACATGCTGAAGGGCGTTTGACCAGACCCAAACACTGGCTAAATTTCGCTCGCTACAAGATGTCACACACGCCCTTGAAAATGACAATTGCCCAGGCGCACGAAGAACTGGACCAGGCCTGGCGCAAGTCGTACAGCCCCAGACGAAACGAAAACGTTCTCGACTCTCTGACGTCACACGGTCTGAACACCCGGGCAATGCACTTCCTGATGCGACTCTTCTTCCGCGGCATCTATGTTCCACAGATGACCAGAACCGCATGGCTCACTTTGATCTTCCAAAACCGCAGATCGATCTTCAAGCTGGTCCGGGAAGGCTTCACAAAATACGCCGAGGTGAGAAACCGGCGGCGCGAGGAAACCGGCACAGCAGTCCTGAATTAAAGCTCGACGCTCTATCACTCCTTAACCCATTTCAAATGGAGCTAACGCCCAAGGCGTCGTTAGCCGGCTCTCGCTAAATCTGGAATGGTTCGTTCAATCTCAGACGGCGCGAACCCTGTGCTGCTCCAACACGGCTGTAGGTGAACCGTTTTTTTAACCTCAGGAAAGGTAGCTCCAACCATCGGTAGGACGCTGCTGCGAGGAGTACTGTGAGTAGAAAAGCGCAGATAACGCGGCTTTCAAAATTAAGTGAAATCCCAAGGAGAGGAACGACTAACAGCTTCGACATCAACGCAAGCGCAAACAAGTGGAAAACATATAACCCGTAAGAAATGCGACCCAGATACACTAACCATGAAAAAGGCCGACGACATAGTAGCCGGACGTCATTCTGAAGCACCGCAAACAACAGGACAACCGCAGCCAGGCCACTAACCGTATATAGAAGTATGCTCGTTGGACCATCCTGACTTAAATACCTCGCCGACAACCACCAACCTGCCAACGACAGTCCAACCAACGCGAGCCGAAGTGAGTTTCTGATTTGAGGAGCGCGCCCACGAAGAACGAATGCGAGAATCGCACCTAGTGCTATGGGATCGAGCCGTGCAAGCGTGTTACACCAAACTCCAGGATGTTCGACACCATACGCGGCCAGCAAAACTCGAGTTGCCACTGCAACTCCCAGCATCACTATGGCGAGCTGCTTCAGGCGATGGATTCCAAAGAACCGTAGCAACAGCGGCCAACCGACGTAAAACTGCTCTTCGACCGATATGCTCCACAAAGGACTCGCGACTGAGAACGGAATTCCGTTAGTTGCACACACCCAATTACCAAAAAAGAGTGCGAACGAGACTATATATATGGGCCCGAAACTCTCGCTGGGAAAGATTAGCGGCATCACAAAAACCGTCGCCGCCAGGAATGTGAAATAGAGTGGCCAGATGCGCAGTGCCCGCCGCGCAAAAAACGCAGGAAGACTAAATCGCCCTCGCCTGGCATGTTCGCGCACTAAGAGTTCGGTAATGAGGTAAGAGCTCAAAGCGAAGAAAAGATCGAGCCCGAAAGCCCCGGCATCTTTGGTAGTCAGCAGCCATTCAGTCGCGATGTTTGGAAGACCGGCAGAAATATAGAGCGATGCGTCCTGCGGCAAAGCGTGGTGCATGAAGACCGCGAGAAATGCGGCAAAACGCAGAACGTCTAGCTCCGGATGATAAAAAACACCGTCCTCAACCTCTGGGCGTGAGGCATAATCAGACAACGTTGTCGGGTAACGCATCCTTCCCTCGCTCGTAAGTACCTGAGTAGCATATGAAACAGGATATCTATATCCCTGGGTTTCGTGAGATTAACAATCTCCCTGCGGCGTGTCGTGAGGGCTTCGTGCCATTTTCGAATGGCAGGATCCTGTAATTTTCATCCGGCAGTTTTCGGCGGGCTGTTAACTAACCACGCTTCACGTCTGACTAAGCACGACCGGAAGATACTCGTTTACTCTTGTGCGTGTCGTGCGAAATCTATCGCCGCCACCGCGCCGCAATGAGAGTCGCGATACGTTACTTCTTGAACAACTTCGCGAAGGCCTGACGAGCATCCGTAGGAGCACCGGAGGAAGTTTGGCGCTCCACTACAGTTCGTGGCACGAACAACTCGCACGTGTTGCGCGCGTTTTTATTTACGATGCGGGCGGTGATCGGCTTGCGACATTCTAAACGGGAGCCGGGATCGAAGTGGGTGCACTGACGACACGTGTGAAGGTCGGCGTTGCACTTTGAGCAGGAGCTGTCGTTGAGGATGTTCGGTGGAGTCTTCGCGGCGCACGCGGCGCACTTCACCGTCTCGCCAAAAGCCATCATCCGTGGCGAGCGCGGGCCTTCATGATCGCGAGGCTTTGACTGTGGCGTTGGCTTTGATTGGGGCGACTCGCGATCGCTGTCCATGTAGCCGCGCTGACGATATTTCATGTTTTCGGCTCCAGGTGAATTGAGATGCCGCGAATCATACGTGAAATTCAGAGAATGCGACAGGTCAGGGCGGTTACTCAACTGGTCGAGTGCGTCATCGTAAGACGATCACCATCAATAGACTTCTTGCAGGGGAATATCTTTCAGCAGACCTGACGTTCTTAACAGGTAAAGACAGGCATTACGATAGGCTCCCACATCGGGAGACTGACGGTCTACCACATGATAATGTCCTTCCCGGTGGCCCTCCAATATCCACTGGGCACCATCATTCAACAACATGTGGTCATCCTCTGTTGGCATTTGCCAGAAACATGCATGTTCGAGATTTATCATGAACTCGTTCCACTGCTCATCTGAGAGCAGACGAACGTGCTCGAAATTAACCTTTCCGGGGTCGTATCCACCCGCACCGCTGAGTTGTTTCGCCACAAGGAAGCGCTTGGAGCCGTCTCGCCATATATGAATAGCTACGGGATGATGAAAAGTTCGAAGCCATAAAAACCGATAGCTGCCCTGCGCGGGCCAGGAGGCCAGGGGCATTTCGTCCATTGCTCGCAGATGTTGCGAGTACCAATCGATCCTAAATTGATTGCTCCACGCACTTGTCGACAGGGCCACGCTCTGAAAGTATGCTGAAGACACAGACCCCTTTTCGTTTACTACTGACAGACCAGGAAAGCAGGAACATGGAGCGGGAGAGGGTACACTTACTGTATCGACCATTATCAATTCAGGCAAAGTGTACAGCCGGTAAAGCGTCGAGACAGATACGCCGAGAGTGAAAGCGGCCAGGCCAACGGCAAACCTGAAAAATATTCTTCGCATGATGGTTTGACGCCAGGCCTCCTCGAAAGTTCCACAAACAGCGGTTAGTGCCCCTATGGTTGCAACTGGGCGCGCATCATTACATGATGCACGCGAATGCTTACCACTGACGGGTCGATGTGCCATGAAAACTGCTGACGTAAGTTCGCCTCATTATCGCGCTTGCAATCTGTGCGAAGCGATATGTGGCATCGAGATCACGGTCCAGGCCGATCGCCGTTTGGACATCCGCGGTGACAAGGACGACCCATTCAGCCGCGGATACATCTGCCCGAAGGCCGTTGCTTTACAAGATATTCACTACGATAAAGATCGCCTGACACACCCGGTCCGTCGCACTCCTCACGGCTGGCAACGTATGGAATGGGATGAAGCTTTTGACGAGGTCGCCCAAAACCTCAAACGCATTCGCGCGACGCACGGAAGGAATTCCATCGGAACGTATCTCGGTAATCCCACCGTTCATAACTATGGCGCGCTTCTATTTGCACCGGGATTTATCCGCAGCTTACGTACGCGAAATAGGTTTTCCGCTACCTCGGTGGACCAACTGGCCCATCACCTGGCCGGGTATCTCATGTTTGGCCATCAACTGCTCCTGCCTGTTCCGGATGTGGACCGGACAAAGTTTTTTCTGATCCTCGGAGCTAATCCGGCAGTTTCAAATGGAAGCATGATGACCGCTCCCGGTATGCCGCGCAGGTTGCAGGAGATCCGCGCGCGTGGCGGCAAAGTGATACTTATCGATCCGCGCTACAACGAAACAGCTCGCCTGGCCAGTCAGCATATTTTTATTCGTCCCGGCACGGACGTCTTGTTCCTGCTCGCACTGCTGCACACTGTTTTCGACGAAGGGCTTACCCGCTTGGGCACGTTGACTCCGTTTACTAAAGGTGTGGAGACAGTTGCGAACCTCGTCGCCGAGTTTCCGCCGGAGAAGGTGGCCTCAATTACCGGGATCGGTTCCGATCAAATACGCGGGCTCGCCAGAGAATTTGCCGGTTCAGACGCCGCTGTGTGCTACGGAAGAATTGGCGTCAGCACGCAGGAGTTTGGGGCCGTCTGTCAGTGGCTCATCAACGTGCTGAATATCGTTACAGGCAATTTAGATCGGCCCGGCGGCGCTATGTTTACGTCCCCGGCGTTTGATCCGATAACGGCGCCAGAGTCACTAGCGCCGCGCGGAAGTTTTGCTCGCTGGCACAGCCGAGTGCGAAAGCTGCCCGAGTTTTCCGGAGAGTTGCCGGTCGTCACGCTAGCTGAAGAGATACTCACCGAAGGTGCCGGGCAGATTAAGGCGTTTGTAAGTTTGGCGGGTAATCCGGTGCTATCGACGCCCAACGGCCGTGAGCTGGATCGCGCGCTTGCAAGTCTGGAGTTTATGGTATCCATCGACTTGTACATCAACGAAACGACGAGGCACGCACACATCATCTTACCTCCAACTTCGTCGCTCGA
>Ga0126314_10001253_pt1 | contig 12114 bp, 11 predicted proteins | sample Plot105B_FD_92535 | JGI IMG/M metagenome (GOLD analysis project Ga0126314, IMG submission 92535) | Serpentine soil microbial communities from UC McLaughlin Reserve, CA, USA - Plot105B | ecosystem: Environmental > Terrestrial > Soil > Grasslands | place: USA: UC McLaughlin Reserve, Lake County...
CCGTGCGCAAGGGGCACACCCTGCTCACCAACCTCGTCGCGTCGGGCGAGGTGCCGCTAGCGCTCACCGTTTACAGCTACAAGGCCGAGCAGCTGAAGAACAACGGCGCCCCGATCGACTGGTTTGCGATCCCGCCGGTTTTCGCGCGCGCGAACGGGGCCGGCGTGTCGCGTAACGCTCCTCATCCCTACGCCGCTATTCTCTTCTATGACTTCATGCTGAAGGAAGCCCAGGAGCTTCTGGTTTCGCGCGACTTCACGCCCACCAACCTGAAGGTCAAGGAACTGCCGGCCGGGATGGACCTGAAGTTCATCGATCCCAAGGTCGTGCTCGACGAGGGCGACAAGTGGAGCAAGCTCTACAACCAGATCATCGTCGCGCGCTCGAAGAAGTGAGCTCGGGACAATACCGCCCCGAGGCGCGGAAGGCCGCCTGAGAAACCCCGGGTCCAACGACAAGGAGACGACATGTCCGCACAAGACGATCGAGCCCCTGCCGCCGAGGGGGCTGGGCAGGAGGCCGGGCTCGGCCACAACAGCACCAATCAGGAGGAGGTCGTCTGGGAGCGCTGGTCCAAGAAGCGCGTCTTCGTGCGCGCTCTCGAAGGCACCTACGGCGAACTCTACCAGGACCTCTACTCCCAGCCGCGGGTCTACCGCTCGAAGGACTGGAAGTGGAAGGGCGGCCCGCAGAACTACGGCAAGAAGATCATCAACCCGCAGTCCGTGAAGGTCGCGCAGTCGATCGAGACGCATCTCGACGTCTACGCACCGGGCGGCCACGGCCAGAAGCACGGGCACATGAACTCGGCCGTGTTCTTCGTCCTGAAAGGCAAGGGCCACGACGTCCATGACGGGAAGCGGCACGACTGGGAGGCGGGGGACGCGCTCATCGTCGAGAACGGCTGCGTGCATCAGCACTTCAGCGACGATCCGGACGACGAGTGCATCGTGCTGATCATGAAGGCGAAGCCGCTCTTCCTGTTCATGCACATGATCTTCCAGAAGATGGTCGAATACCCGCCGAAGACGCCGGTGCCGGGCCACGAGACCTACACGCCTCCCGCAGACCTCTAAGAGAGACGAAATGAGCATCATCGATCCCATCGAGCGGCAGCGGGCCCGCGCCGAGACGCGCTTCGTCGATTACTACGCCAAGGCGCTTGAGGCTTCGGAGCGATTCCGCCAGGAATACGAAGGCCGCCTCAACGTTGTGAAGTCCAGCCAGATGCCCTTCGAGCGCTCGCCCGACGGGCTCATCAAGCACATCATCAACGAGGAGATGGACACAAAGGAGTGCTGCATCGACATCTACATGCAGTTCCTGCCGCCAGCAGGGGCGAGCGGCAAGCACCGCCACCTCTCGGAAGAGATCTTCTACGTCGTCGAGGGACGCGGCTACGACCTTCATTGGGACGTCCGCTTCGATTGCAAGGACAAGTTCGAGTGGTCCTGGGACGAGGAGCCGAAGCGCTTCGAATGGAGCCAGGGCGACTTCGTCTACATCCCGCCCTACTGCACCCACAAGCACTTCAATTCCGAAGCAAACAGCGAGGCGCGGATCGTCGTCATCAACAGCCGCATCCTAAAGCCGATGGGATTCGACTGGTTCGAGCAGTTGGAGAACGCGGAAGGGTTCTAGAACCTTGGCGAGCGTGGCGGGCCGAGGTGGCGTGCGGCCCGTTCCTCAAGAGCCGGTGAGGGCCGGCGCGCCGGGCCGATGCAGCCCGAGGGAAGTGCCATGATCGAGACTATGTTCGGCTCGCTTTTCGTGATGCTGACGACGCCCAAGATCATGGGACTGATGCTCGTCGCCGTCGTGATCGGGATCATCGTCGGCGCAACGCCCGGCATCGGCGGCCGACTCTCGATTGCGCTCGCGATCCCGTTCGTCTTCGGCATGGACATGATCGCGGGGTCCGTCTTCCTGCTGACCATGCATGCCGTCAACGGCACGAGCGGGCAGATCTCCAGCATCATGTTCGGAGTCCCGGGGGATGGGGACGATGCGGCCACGACCCTCGACGGGTACCCGATGGCGCAGAAGGGAGAGGCCGGTCGGGCGCTCGGCGCGAGCGTGACGGCGTCGGGCTTCGGAGGCATCGTCGGGGCGGTAGTCTTCGCGCTCATGATCCCGGTGCTCGAGCCCGTGGTGTTGGCGTTCAGCCCGGCCGAGTTCTTCCTGCTCGCAGTGTTCGGCATAACGCTCATCGCTTTCCTTGCGGGCAGCGCGAGCATCTTCAAGGGGATCATCGTCGGGCTCTACGGCATGATGCTCGCCACCGTCGGGATGGACCCGCAGACCGGGACGGCGCGCTTTGCCGGCGACTACTTGTTTCTCTGGGATGGCATCAGCCTCGTGACGGCAGTCCTCGCGCTCTTCGCGGTCCCGGAGATGATTGCGCTCGGCGTTCGCGGCGGCTCGATCTCTTCCGTGTCCCGCGAGGCGGCGCGGTTCTCCTATCGACAGCAGTTCCACGGCGTCCTGGAGGTGCCGCGGCACTGGTGGCTGGCGCTTCGCACCTCGGTCATCGGCGCCGTGATCGGCATGATTCCCGGCCTCGGCGGCTCGGCCGCCGCCTGGATGTGCTACGGCCACGCGGTTCAGACCTCGAAGCACCCGGAGCGCTTCGGCCATGGAGCCGTCGAGGGAGTGATCGCCCCGGAGACGGCGAGCAACGCCAAGGAGGGCGGCTCGCTTCTGCCGACGCTCTTCTTCGGCATCCCGGGCAGCTCGGGCATGGCCGTGATGATGGGCGCCTTCCTGATCCTCGGGATCCAGCCCGGCCCCGCCATGCTCACGCAGCATCTCGATGTGGTCTGGACCCTCATCTGGGCGCTGGTGGTCGGCAACGTCATGGCGGTGATCATTCTCCTTGTCCTCACCCGCTGGGTGGCACTGCTGACGTTCGTCAACGGTGCGATGCTGGTGCCCTTCATCTTCGTCCTGGTGGCGCTCGGGACCTATGTGAGCGAGGGCCGCTGGGAGAACATGCTCGTGCTCGTGGCGCTGAGCGCCATCGGATACGGACTCCTGCGAGCCAACTGGCCGCGCGCGCCGTTCGTCATCGGCCTCGTCCTGGGGAAGATCGCGGAGGAGTCGCTTCATAAGGCGCTGCAGCTCTGGGGCATGGAATTCTTCCTGCGCCCGCTCTCTCTCGTGTTGATCGCCCTCATCACCGTCACGGTCGCCTACGCGGTCTACCAGAACATCAGGCCGTCCAAAGTTCGGCAACCCATGGGAGCCTCCCCGTGAAGGCCGGCGGTTCGGCGATGACCGTGGTCATGCTCGCGATCTTCGTGGCCATGGTGATCGTCGCGAACGGCTACCCGGCTGGGGCCCGCTTCATGCCTTTCGTCGTGGGAATTCCTGCGATCGGCCTGTGCGTCCTGGAGCTCGTGCTGGATGTGCGGCGTCGCCGAGAGAGCGCTACGGCTCTACCGGCTGCCGCTCCGCCAACCGCGGTGGAGGACCATGAGGCGCCGCTGTCGCCGCAGCAGACCCTGCGCCGCGAGCTGGTGCTCTGGGCCTACTTTCTGAGCCTGATCGGCGGAATCCTGCTCTTCGGCTTCTGGCTGACGATCCCCGTTTTTCTCGCGGCGTTCCTGCGCTTCCAGGCCGGGGCCAGCTGGACGCGAGCTCTGCTCATGAGCGCAGTCACGCTGGCGCTTCTGTTCGCGGTGTTCGAGCAAGCGTTTCGCATCGAACTGCATCCGGGTTTCGTGACCGAATACCTGCAGGATCGTTTGGGGGATGGCAGCTAATCTTCAACGAAACGGAGCCCCGCCGCACTGAGCGGCAGGCCGAAAAACAAGGAGGAAACGAATGTCGCGATTAAAGCATCGGTTATCCCGAGTGCTCGTTACGGCGGGCGCGATTCTCCTCCTGGGCGCGCCGGCACGAGCCCAGCAGGGTATGGACTTCTACAAGGGCAAAACCGTCACCTACATCGTGGCGACCGCTCCGGGCGGCGGCTACGATACCTATGGCCGACTCGTCGCCGAATACATGCAGAAGCATCTGCCCGGCTCCACCTTCGTGGTGCGCAACATGCCCGGCGCGGGCCACGTCGTCGGGGCTAACTACATCTATGCGGCAAAGCCCGACGGTCTGACGATCGGGAGCTTCAATACGGGCCTGATCTATAACCAGCTGATCGGCCTCGAAGGCGTGAAGTTCGACCTTACGAAGATGTCGTGGATCGGCAAGGCGGCGTCCGACCCGCGAGTCATCGTGGTTGCTCAGCAGACGCCGATCAAGACGTTCGAAGACCTGCTCGCGCAAAAGACCCCTATTACGATGGCGACGGCCGGGCTCGGCAGCGCGTCCTATGTCGAAACCGTGATGCTCACCAACGCGCTGAGGCTGCCCGTGAAAGTCGTGACGGGCTACAACGGCAACGAGGACCAGCTCGCGATGCGCCGCGGCGAGGTCCAGGGCTCGATCGCCTCGCGGTCGACCTACGAGCAGTTCGTTCAGAACGGGTTCGGGCGCTTCGTCGTCCAGATCGGCGGCAGCGAGACCGACGTGCCGAAGCTTGGACCGATGGTGACCGACCCAACCGCGAAGAAGCTGATCACACTGATCCAGTCGCAGGTCGACATTCTTCGCTTCACCGCCGGCCCTCCCGGCATGCCGGAGGATCGCCTCAACACTCTTCGCACCGCGTATCGCAAGGCGCTCGAGGATCCGGAGCTACAGGAAAAAGCAGCCAAGCTCGACCGGCCGGTCGATCCGCTCTACGGCGAGGACGTCGCAAAGGCTGTGAGGGAAGCGCTCGACCAGCCGCCTGAGGTCATCGCGACGCTGAAGACCGCCATGACGACTCCGGCACCAGCCACCGCGACGGCGGCCGCTGCCGGTTCCGCGCAGAAGGGCACGGTCGCGGAGCTGAAGAACAGCGCCCGTCAGATCGTGCTCAATGTCGAGGGAGGCAAGACCTTCGAAGCCGAAATCTCGGGTTCGCGCACCGAAATCACCGTCTCGGGTCAGAAGGCGGAGCGCACGGCTCTCAAGCCCGGCATGACCTGTACGGTCGACGCGCCGAGCGCGGGAGCCGAGGCGAAGAGCATCAGCTGCCAGTAGGGCCTCGGGCCGCGGGGGCGGCTTGCGCCCCCGTGGCCCGGTCGGTTTAGAGCCCGCCCAGCCTCACCGTTTGGAGCATCATGACAGATTCGAGCAGCGATCAGACCGATGCCGCGGGCTGGCAGTCGGACGTCATAGCGGACCTGATCAAGCAGTACGGCTTCCCGTTCGTCACGCTCAATCCCGGCGCGAGCTACCGCGGACTTCACGACTCCCTCGTGAATCACAACGGCGACGATCCGCCGATGCTGCTCTGCCAGCACGAGAAGATCGCCGTGCAGGTGGCTCACGGCTACGCGAAGGCGAGCGGTCGGCCGCTGGCGGTCATCGTCCACAACGTGGTCGGGCTGCTCCACGCCACCCTGGGGATCTACTACGCCTACACGGACCGGGCGCCGGTGTTCGTGATTGGGGCGACCGGACCAATGGACGAGGGCAAGCGCCGGCCGCGGGTCGATTGGATCCACACGGCCAACGTCCAGGGCGAGCAGGTCAGGAACTACGTGAAGTGGGACTACCAGCCCGGCGGCATCGAGGGTGTGCCCGAGAGCTTCGCCCGCGCCTATTCGATCATGATGACGGAGCCGCAGGGCCCCGTCTACCTGTGCTACGACGCGGCCCTGCAGGAGGCGCCGCTCGCCGCACCCATTCCGCTGCCGGCGCGCGCCTCCGCCAAGGTGCCGAGCCACCTCGCGCCCGACCCGGACGCGCTCGAGCGAATCGCCGACCGGATCCTCAAAGCCGATTGGCCGGTCCTCATGCCGCAATATGTCGGCCGCGTCGCGACGGGGTTCGAGGACATGGTGGCGCTCGCCGAGACGCTCGGGGCCGCGGTGGTCGACGGCGGCTCGCGCCTGAACTTCCCGCCCCAGCATCCCCTCGACCTTCGCATGAATCCGGAAGCATTCCGCCGCGCGGACGTGATCCTCGGCCTCGATCTGCGCGACTGGGAGCGGCCGACCCACTACAACGACCGGATCAACCGGACGAAGCGCGCCTACTACCCGCCCCATTGCGCGTGGCTCGACATCGGCTTCGCCGATATCGAAATCAGCAAATGGGCGATGGATTACCAGAGATTTCCGGACTGCGAGCAGCGCGTCCTCGCCGACACGGCGCTTGCGATACCGGCTCTCACGCAGATTTGTCGTTCTCGCATCGCGAGCAGTCCCGATCTCGCCGGCCGAATTGAGCAGCGCCGGGAAGAAATCGCCGCGCTGCACGACCGGCAGCGCGCCAAGTGGCGCGAGGAGGCGAGAGAGGGTTGGGAATCGTCCCCGATCTCGCTGGCTCGCCTCGCCAGCGAGGTTTGGAAGCAGATCCGGAACGAGGACTGGGTGCTGACGACCAACGCGTTCGAGGACTGGGCACTGAAGCTCTGGGATTTCGACCGCCACTACCGCCATCCGGGCCGGGCCCTCGGAACGGGCACGCAGATCGGCATGGCGATGGGCGTCGGGCTCGCCCACAAGGGGACGGGCCGGCTCGTGGTCGACTGCCAGACCGACGGCGACCTGATGTTCGACGCCGGGGCTCTATGGTTCGCCGCGAAGCACCGGATCCCGATGCTCGTCGTGATGCACAACAACCGGGCCTACTACAACGACTGGGAGCACCAGATCACGGTGGCCCGCCAGCGCAAGACGCCAGTCGAGCGCGCCCATATCGGGATGGACCTCACGGACCCGGCACCTGATTTCGCGAGCCTCGCCCGCTCGATGGGCTGGTACGCGGAGGGGCCGATCGACAACCCGGCGCAGATCGCGCCGGCCCTCGCGCGGGCGATCGAACAGGTGAAGGCGGGACGGCCCACGCTCCTCGACACCATCACGCAGCAGACCGGCTGAGGGGCGCAGGTTGGCACGCATCTCCCGACTGAACGAGAGCCTGGGCTCGGATCGTACCGGCCTCGTCCTGTTCGATGTGCTGCAGGGCTACCTGCATCCAAGCGATCCCGCCAAGGCGCGGTTCCTCGAGGAACGGGGAATCCTCGCCAATCTCCAGCGTCTCCTCCGCGGTGCCCGCCAAGCTGGCCTGACGGTGTTCTACCCCACAGGAGCGCACGCACCCGACGGCGCGGATTCGGTGGCTCGCCTCACCGATACGGACATGGACCTGGCCCCGCTTGGGAGCGGGAGGTCCGTGAAGCCGCGGTTCCACCGAGGTTCTCCTGAGGCGGAGATCGCGGCGGAACTCGCGCCCGCGGAGGGCGACGTGCGGATCCCGAAGCAGCGCTGGAGTGCATTCTTCCAGACCAATCTGGAACTGCAGCTTCGGGTCCGAGGCATCGAAACAATCGTTATCGCCGGCGGTTCGACGGATGTCGGGATCGCGAGCACGGTCTATGTCGCGCGGGACCTCGACTACGGTCTCGTCGTGGTGCGCGATGCCTGCTTCTCTATGCGTGGCAACAACCATGAATTCTTCATGGACCGCGTCTTTCCCCGGATGGGGCGCGTTCGCAGCGTGAGCGAAACCCTCGCGCTGATGGCGCCGGCGGGGCCGCAGGTGCCGCCCTCGGAGGAAAATCGATGAGAGTCGGGGTTGTCGGGGTCGGCGCTATGGGACTCGCGATGGCGGGTCATCTGGCCGACAAGGGCCACGAGGTTGCCGTGTACGACGTCGATCCGGCCCGGTCTGAGAAGGCGGCGAGGCGAGGAGCCGCCGCCGCGTCGAACATTTCAGAATTGGCCCGGCTCGCGGACCTCTTCGTTGTGGTCGTCGCGACGGACGATCAGTCGCGCGAGGTCGCACGGGCTCTCGCCGATCATGCAGCCGCAGGCTCGCTCGTCGCGGTTGCCGCCTCGAACCATCCCCGCACCATGCAGGAGATCGGCGCGCTGTGCGCCTCCCGCCAGATCCGGTTCATTGATGCTCCGGTGGTCTACGGGGCCACAGGCGCGAAGGAGGGTACGCTCGTGTCGCTCTGCGGCGGCAGCGAGACCGACGTGGACTTCGCCCGGCCTGCGCTGATGGCCTACAGCCGCGCGGTTCTCCATGTAGGTCCCATCGGCGCCGGGCAGCTCGCAAAAACCTGCAACAACCTGCTGCACTGGGTCCATTGCGTTGCGAATTTCGAAACCCTGCTGATCGCCAAGCGCTTCGGGATCGACGCCCAGCGCATGCGCGAGGTTCTGCTCGAGTGCCCTGGAACAAACGGAACGCTGCGGCGGTGGGATACCACCAAGTTCACCTGGCAGGAAAAGGATATGGACGTGACGATGGACCTCGCCCAGGAGGCGGGTCTGGTGCTGCCGCTGGCGGGCCAGGTCGATCAGCTTGTCAAGCGGCTGACAGCGGAGGACGTGAGGGCGCTTCTCTACGGGTCCGAGGCCGTGTACCTCGGGGTCCCGGTGCGGCCGATGTCGCCGGAAGAAGGCGGCTTCGGCGACTGATGTAGGAGGTGTTCGCACTTTCGGCGGGCAAGGCCTGGCCCGGGGAATGCCCTGAACAGCGCAGGAGATGGAAGAATGTGCGGAGACCTTGACGACGAAAACGGCTTTGAGGCGGCGCTCTACGCGCGCTTTCGGATCCATGCCCAGAGCCTCCTGGCCGGAAGCCGAAAATCCGATGCCAAGACGGTCAACGCGGCCCTCGACCGGCTGTTCGGGGATGCGATGAACCGCGCCATCCGCGACCAGGAAAGCCTGGAGGAGGGGGACCGGTACGAACTGCTCTCCATGCAGCCGCTCGTGTTTGCCCGCCTCGCGGGCTTTCTCGCTGCGCATGCGTCGTTGCAGGAGGATCCCCTGCGCAAGGTCATTGAGGCGCTGATGCACGGCTATGCCGAGGCGGAGCGGATCGAGCCGTACCATGGGCACGATCACGACCATAACCATGACGGACACGACCACCACGGTCACGACCACCATCATTGAGCGCTGCCCGCGGGTCCGCCCGCTCGATACCGTTCCCCGTCATGGCCGGGGTTGACCCGGCCATCCACGTCTTCTTGCGCGGTCGCGGAGCCCAGGCGTGGATGCCCGGCGCCGGGCCGGGCATGACGGCGAGCGTGTGCACAAGCTTCCGCCTTTTCCGACACGGCGCGTGCGCCCAGTCTCAGATCTTGAATGCCTCCAGCGTCTCCGGCGCGAAGAGCTCGTCGGGCTGCAGCTGGCGCTTCGAAAGGCCCTGCTCGTAGTGGTAGCGCAGGAACGTCTCGAGTGTCTCCCGATTCTTTTCGAAGCCGTAGGGCCAGTAGTCGTCGCCCATCTCCCGCCGAGCCTCCTCGACGTGGGCGTGGAGCCACGGCAGCATGGCCTTCAGGGCCGCCGTCTCGCCGAGGTCCCGGTAGGCGAGGCGCTGCGCCTCGTTGAGGGCCTTGAATAGGGACTGGGCGATCCAGCGGTTCTGCTCGTAGACCTCGCGGCGGATCGCCACCGTGTGCATGATCGGGAAGATGCCCGTGGAGCGGTAGTAGTCGCGCTCGACCTCGACGAAGTTCTCGAACAGCCGCCGCACCCGGCCGTCACCATTGAAGGATGACGGCTTGCGGGCGGTATAGAGCGCGTCGATCTCCCCGTCGGCCAACATCTGCGACAAGGTCTGGTGCTCGCCGATGCGCTCCACGACGATGTTGGAGGGGAGGTCGAGCTTCAACTTCTCCGGGCGGCCGGGCTCCTCTTCGCCGCCCGTCACGTAGGTCACGCCGTCGACCGGGACTCCGTAATGGTCGGAGAGGATGCCCCGGATCCAGACGGGAGCGGTCATCTGATACTCGGGGTTGCCGATCCGCTTCCCGATCAGGTCCCGGGGCTCCAGGATGTTGGAGTTGGCGCTCACGTAGATCGAGGAATGGCGGAAGAAGCGCGACGGGAACACCGGGATCGCTATGAAAGGCTTCGGGTCCTTGAAAAGCGAAACCGTGTAGGACGAAAGGGACATCTCCGCCACGTCGAATTCCCGGTGCCGCAGCATGCGGAAGAACGTTTCCTCGACCGGCATGTTGAGGGAGTTGAGTTCGATGCCGTCCGGCCGAACCGTGTCGTCCATCACGGCCCGGGTCCGGTCGTAGTCCCAGCAGCCGAACGTCAGCTTCAGCTTGGCCATCGCATTCCTCGTCGACTGAGATCGTCGGGTTCGGCCGCGGGCGGCTCAGTAGAATTGATCGTAATGAACCTGGTCGGGCGGCACCTTCATCTCGACGAGGGTGCGCATCACGGCTTCCGCCATCGCGGGCGGGCCCGCGAAATAGATCTCGAACCGCGTCAGGTCGTCTCCGAACATCTTCTTCGCGACGTCCGGCACGAAGCCCAGGTGCCCCTGCCAACCGGCGATATCCGGATCGCTCTCCGGCATCGAGACCGCGGGATGGTAGAAGATGCGCTCTCCGTAGCCGGGCAGGCATTTCAGCATCGGCTCCCCGCAAATATCCCGGGCGAAACGCCCGCCATAGATGAAGTGCAGCGTCCGACCTGCGAGCTTCGGGCTCACGGCCGCGGCACGCGTGATGGCGATCATCGGGGAGAGGCCAGAGCCGCCGGCAAGGCAAAGGATGTCGCGCGGCACGTCCTCGCGTAGATAGGCCATGCCGTACGGTCCGTCGACCGCGATGGTGTCGGCGATCCCGATCATGTCGAACAGTCGCTCGGTGGCTGCGCCGTTCGGGACCCGCTTGATCTGGAAGTGCCACTCCTCGCCCGCCTCGGTCACGTTGCACATCGAGTAGGCGCGGTTTCCGACGACTCCGGGGATGGCGAGGAGCGCGTACTGGCCGGGGAGGAATGGAGCCGGCTCTCCTAGGCGGAAGCGGAACTCGCGCATGTCGTGCGTGATGTCCTCGATCTCGAAGAGCCGGGCCGTCGTGCGCCTCGGTCGGTGCACGCTCCTGTAATGATCCCGCAGGTTCACCTTGATGCGGCAGTCAATGAGCGCCCGGGCCTGACAGCCGAGGTACCTCTTGCGCTGCCGGTCGCGATCGGTCCACGCGGGCGCATCGGTTCGGGCGTGCTCGACCTCGCCCTCGAGGAGCCCAAAGCGGCAGTTGCCGCACGAGCCCACATTGCATTCGTAGGGGAAGCCGAGCCCCGCGCGCAGAGCCGCACGGAGCACGGTGTCGGCCTCGTCGCAGTCATATATGAGATTCGCACCCGTAACGGTGATCTGAGCCATGGTGTCCTGGAGCGTTCTATCGTACCGGCACTAGAAGCTTGCTCGCGAGCGATAGCCCATTCGAAGCGATATCGTCTCGGCCGCTTTCACGACCTCGGGAGCGAACTGCGCGAGAGTCTCGTTCGAGAGTCTCTGGACGGGGCCCGCGACGCCGATCGCTGCCACCACATCGCCGGCGGCGTTGCGAATCGGGGCTGCCACGGACCGCATGCCGGCCTCGCTCTCCTCGTCCTCGACGGCATATCCGTCCCTCCGAACGTGGTCTAGTGCGGCCCGGAATTCGGACGCGCTCGTCTTGGTCTTCGGAGCTCGGGGCTTGAGCCCGCGCCCAACAATCTCGTCGACGAGGGGGGGCGGTTGAAACGCCAGCATCGCAAGCCCTTCCGCTGTGCAGAACGCCGGCTTTCGCACGCCGATGTCGGACCGCATCCGGATGGCCTGAGGGCTTTCCAGATTGTAGATGTACATGATCTCGGCCCTGTCGAGAACGGCGAGATGAACGGTCTCGCCGGTGCTCTCGCGTAGTGCGAACAGATGCGGCCGAGCCTCGGTCGAGACGTCCATGCGCCGGCGCACCAGGGCGCCGAGGCCGAAGAGCGCGATGCCCAGGCGATACCTCTCGTTTTCGGGGTTCTGCTCGAGCATGCCTTCCGAAACGAGCGTCACGGCGAGCCGGTGAACGGTGCTCTTCGCGACGCCGAGCCGCTTTGCCAGGCTGCTCACCCCGATCTCGCTCTCGTCCTCCGAGAAGGATTTCAGCAGCGCGATGGCGGTCGCGACGGAGGACAGTCGCTTGATCGGCCTCCCGCCAGGTCCTCGCCGGGTCCCGACGTTCGGGGCCTGATCGTCGCGCGCGAGCGTGGCGTCATCGCGTGACTCCGTGACTGCCGGGAGAGCCCGACTCTTCATCAGCCCAAC
>Ga0126314_10001254_pt1 | contig 12112 bp, 12 predicted proteins | sample Plot105B_FD_92535 | JGI IMG/M metagenome (GOLD analysis project Ga0126314, IMG submission 92535) | Serpentine soil microbial communities from UC McLaughlin Reserve, CA, USA - Plot105B | ecosystem: Environmental > Terrestrial > Soil > Grasslands | place: USA: UC McLaughlin Reserve, Lake County...
TCTTCGATGTCACGCGGCGTGCGCACGCCGGAGACGACGTCCTCGCCCTGCGCGTTGACGAGGAAGTCACCCGACAGCTTCGGCTCGCCGGTGCGCTCGTCACGGCTGAAGACGACGCCGGTGCCGGAGTCGTCGCCCTTGTTGCCGAAGACCATCTGCTGCACGTTCACCGCCGTGCCCCAGTCGTCGGGCAGGTGGTTGATCCGGCGGTACGAGACCGCGCGGTCGCCCATCCATGAGTCGAAGACCGCGCGGATCGCCTGCTTCAGCTGCTCGCGCGGCTCCTGCGGGAACTCTTCGTCAGTCTGCTCCCGGTACAGCTCCTTGAACTTGTCGACCAGGGCCTTCAGGTCGTCGACGGAGAGCTCGGTGTCGAGCTTGACCCCGGCCTCCCGCTTCTGCGCCTTGATCGCGTCCTCGATCTTCTCGCCGGGGACGCCGCGGCAGACGTTGCCGAACATCTGGACGAAGCGGCGGTAGGAGTCCCAGGCGAACCACTCGTTGTCGGTTGCGCGCGCGAGGCCGGCGACCGACTCGTCATTCAGGCCCAGGTTCAGGACCGTGTCCATCATGCCGGGCATCGACTCGCGGGCGCCGGAGCGCACCGAGACGAGCAGCGGGTCCTCGGAGTCGCCGAGACGCTCGCCGAGGTGCTCCTCCAAACGAGAAAGGGCCTCGTCCACCTGGGTGTCGAGGCCGTCTGGCTCCTGGCGGTCTGCGTTCATGTAGGCGACGCAGGCCTCGGTGGTGATGGTGAAGCCGGCCGGCACTCGGTCGGGACCCAGGATGCGGGTCATCTCGGAGACGTTCGCGCCTTTTCCACCAAGGAGTTCGCGCATGTCGCGTCCGCCTTCTTCGAACGCATAAACCCACTTCGTTTCTGTCGCCGTCGCCATTGCCGGTATCACATCAGACGGCGAAGGCGCACGTGTGCGTGGTGTTCCACAGTTTCGGAGACCGCACGATCTACTGCCCGCAGCGCCGTCTCGCGCGCTTCCGCGACCTCCGAGAGCGGTTTCGCGAGCGCCCCGACCATGAACTGATGGGCATCCTGGCCGAGCGGGAACGAACCGGCCTCACAGCCTGGGCAGACGACCCCTCCGGCTGCGGCCGAGAACGCTCCGAGGTGCTCGCGCTCGCCGCAGGCCGCGCATGCCGCCAGCTCCGGGACGAAGCCCGCGGCCAGCAGCAGCTTCATCCGAAACGCGAGCGCTTGGGCGGGGGTGGCGAGCCCGGCGTCGGCGTCGAGCAGCGCCAGCTCGTGGCAGAGCAGGTTGTAGGCGGGGCGGTTCGGCTCGGCCGCGTCGAACAGCCGGAGGACGGCGTCGCAGGCCTGAGTCGCGCGCTCGATCGAGGCACGGCGCTCGCGCAGCGTCGCGTGCGCGTGGACGGTGTCGGCGGCGGTGATCGTGCAGAGGTCGCCACGACCCTCGTGCAGCACAAGCCTGACGCGCGAGAGCGGCTCGAGCCGGCCGCCGAAGCGCGACCTGACCCGACGGACCCCCTTGGCGACGGCGCCGACCCGGCCGCGGTCCTCGGTGTAAAGGTGCAGGACGCGGTCGGCTTCACCCAGACGTAACGACCTTAGGACCACGGCTTCGGTCTTGAAAGTTCCCTGTCCGGGCATAGCTACGTTCAGAGAAGCATGCTGAACGGCGGCAAAGTCACCGTTTACACCACTGACCCATGCGGGTTCTGCCGTCAGGCGAAGGCCCTGCTGGAGAGCCGTGGTGTGGACTACGAAGAGGTAAGCCTCACCAAGGACCCGGAGACCCGGGCCTGGCTCGTGCAGCTCACCGGCCAGATGACCTTCCCGCAGATCATCGCCGGGGAGCGCGTGATCGGCGGCTTCCGCGAGCTGCTGGAGGCCGATCGGGATGGGACGCTCTTCGAGATCCTCAGCTCGGCCTCGGTTGCCGCTGGCAACGGGGACAGAAGTAGGTCCCCCGTCCCGCAGCCCTGATCTTCCGGATCGTCGAGCCGCAGCGCAGGCACGGCTCGCCCTCCCGGAGGTGCACTTGGAATCTCTCCTGGAAGGACCCCTCCGCGCCGTCCGCGTCGCGGTAGTCGTCGATCGTCGCCCCCCGGGCGTCGATTCCCGCGTGCAGGACGTGGACCACCGAGTCGCGCAGGCTCGACAGCTGCTTCGGCTTGAGCGTTCCGACGGGCCGCAGCGGGTGGATCTTCGAGAGCCAGAGCGCCTCGTCGGCGTAGATGTTGCCCACGCCCGCGACGCGCTCTTGTGCGAGCAGGAAGGCCTTGACCGGCGCTTTGCGCCCGGACGCCATGCCCTGAAGGGCCTCGGCCGTGAAGTCGGGGCCGAGCGGCTCGATGCCCACGCGTCCGGTGAAGTAGTCGTGGACGGCGTCGTGGCCGAGGAGAACGCGGCCCCTTCCGAAGCGACGCGCGTCGCAGAACAGCACGTGTCGACCGTCGTCGAGGTCGATCTTGACGCGCAGGAAGCGGCGGTCGGTGTCGCCTGCGGGAACCAGCAGCAGGTTGCCGGTCATGCGCAGGTGCATGACGAGGTGGACCTCGTCGGCGAGCTCCCAGACGAGCCACTTGCCTCGGCGCTCGAGGCGCTCGATCCGGCGACCTTCAACCGCCGGCTCAACCTCCTCCGGCGGCGCGGGCTCGGACCACTTCGGGTCGAGGATCTGGATCGCGTCGAGCCTGCGGCCCTCGAGTTCGGGCGCGAGCTGGCGACGGACCGTCTCGACTTCCGGGAGCTCGGGCACTGAGCGGTTGTAGCAGCCTCAGCCGGGCTGCTGGTAGCGCGCGCTCGCTAAGCCGAAGCGCGCGGGTGCGCCTTGAAGTACACGTCCTTCAGGTGGTCTGGCGAGAGGTGCGTGTAGAGCTGGGTGGTCGCGACATCCGCGTGACCGAGCATTTCTTGAACCGATCGCAGGTCGCACCCGCCGGAGAGCAGGTGCGTCGCGAACGTGTGCCGCAGGGTGTGCGGGCTCATCCGATCAGCGAGCCCGAGTGCCGTCGCGTGGCGGCGAACGATCTTGTAGAGGCCCTGGCGCGTCAGCACGTGACCCCGGAAGTTCACGAACAGCGCGCGCTCGGGCGCCAGCTTCACGAGCGCCGGCCGGCCGTGCGCGAGGTACGCCCGCAGCGCCGCCACCGCCGCTCTACCCACAGGGACGACGCGCTCCTTCGAGCCCTTGCCTCGCGCCCGCAGAAGCCCCTCGTCGAGATCGACGTCGGTCACCTCGAGCCCGATCACCTCGGAGGCCCGCAAGCCACACGCGTACATCACCTCGAGCAGCGCGCGGTCGCGCAGCGCCGGAGGATCGCTCCCCTTGGGGCTGGCGAGCAGCGCCTGGACCTCGCTGCGGGTCAGCACCTCCGGCAGGCGCTTGCCGCGCCGCGGGCTCGACAGCGCCGCCGTCGGGTCGTTGTCGAGCAGGTTCTCGCGGCGCAGGTGGCGGTAGAACGAGCGCAGGCAGGCAGCCTTCCGGTGGAGCGTGGCGGCTGACGCGGGAGCGCGGCCATTGCCGTCGCCCTTCGCGAGGTCCGTCAGGAAGTCGGAGACGTCGGCGCCACTGGCCGTGAGGGCGTCGGCCTCGCGCGGCGCCAGGAAACGGCCGAACTGCAGGAGGTCGCCGCGATACGCCTCGAGCGTGTTGCGCGACAGGCCGCGCTCGAACTCGAGGTAGGCCAGGAAGTCGAGCATGAGGTGCTCGAACGTCTGCGGCTGGGTCGCAATGGCCACGACTCCGCTTTCGCGGGCACGACCGCGATTCCTCGCGGTTGCAGCGTCCTGCCCACGCGGCGAGGGCTCGATTGCCAAACGCACGGTTGCAGCCTCAGCGGGTTACGCGGCGCCGCCGTGGCGCGCCGCCAGGCGAAGGTTTGCAGCCTCAGCGCGTGACGCGGCGCCGCGTGACGCGCTGGTGCGAAAACCGAGCATGGCAAGAACGTAGTGCTCGGCAGTGCTCCGCACGGCGAGCGCCTGCGTCCGAAGCCAGGCGAAGGTTTGCAGCCTCAGCGCGTCACGCGGCGGACGGTGAAGAGGGTGATCGGCGGCTGATCCGTCACGTTGCCGACCTGGTCCTGGACGTAGACGAGTAACCGGTAACGGCCGGCGCGCAGCTTCCGGGAGCCCAGACGACCGTTGAACTTCAGCGCGTTCGGCCCCGCCACGATGTTCCCGTAGAGGCGCGTGCCGAGCGTGTTGTTGCCGCGCTTGATCAGGACGCGCGCCTTCCCGGGCTCGCTCGAGACGAACTTGATGACCATGCCAGGGCGGCGGCAAGTCCGCGCGCGCGTCAGACAGATCGTCCTCGGGCTCGGTGCGAGGCGCGCGCCGAGCGGCGCCAGAAAGTCGCCCGGGGCGGCGGCCACGTGCAGGCGCGGCGCCGTTTGCATCGGGTCGCCCGAGGAATCCGTGATCGCGCCTGGCGCCGTGATCTCCACGTAGCCGGCCTCGCCCGCCTTCCAGCCCGACGAGTTGAGCGTCACGAAAGTGCCGTCGGGACCAACAGAGACGGAGTTGATCACCCGGTCCGCCCCGGCCATCGTCAGCTTGAAGTCCTCCTTCTGCACCGAGTTCGGGTCGAGAGGCTGGGTGAAGTCGACGCGCACGTTCGCGGTGTCGAGCGCCCGCGCGAAGGACACGTCGGGCGCGGCGGGCGCCGCCGCTGCGACGACGAGCGCCGCGACGATTGCGGCGATCACTGCGAGCGGGCGGATCACGAGGCGGCGCCGTCCCAGAATGCGCGGAACCACAGGAGGCCGACAAGCGTCTTCGAGTCGCAGTTCGCCCGGATCACGTCGTCGAGCTCGGGCAACGGGACCTTCACGATCTCGATCCGCTCGATCTCGTGGGTCTTGGCCTGCTCGTCGTATAGGTCGGTCGCCAGGTACACGTGGATCTGCTCGTCACTGAAACCCGGCGAGGCGTAGAAGGTTGTGAGGTGCTGCCAGGTCTTTGCGGCCTTGCCAATCTCCTCCGCAAGCTCGCGCTTGGCGGTGGTGAGAACGTCCTCGCCCTCCTCGTCGAGCTTCCCGGCCGGGAGCTCGAGCACGTATTCGTCGACCGCCTCGCGCGGCTGACGGACGAGCCACAGATGCTCGCCGTCGTGGGCGACGACCGCGACTGCCCCGGGATGGCTGATGACCTCACGATCGACGACTTCGCCGTCGGCGTGGCGGAAGCGGTCGTTCCGGACGCTGGCTATCCGCCCGCTCCAGACCTCCTCACTTCCGACCCGCTCGAAAGACATCGATCTCCTCTGCAAGCACTGCACCGCCTGCCAGCGCGGCGCGGAAAAACAACCCATCCTGGTCGATCCCCCGCCCCATAGTGGTGGCGGGCAGGCCGGAGCCACGATAGCCATCCAGGTCGACGGCAGCGCTGACTCCCTGGTGGTTGCCAGGCAGGCCCTGGGGCTGCGGCAGGGCGACGTGGACGGGGCGCAGGAGGAGCTCGAGGACGGTCCTCGTGTGGTGGGAGAGCCCCTGGTGGCGCGGACGCGGGTCGCCGCTCGACATCCGGGGCACGATCAGCGGCTTGCAGCCCAGGGCGAGGGCGGCGTGGGTCGACTCGAGGGCGGCCATGCCGCCGTGGCCCAGCGCCGTCTCCGAGCCGACGATTCCGGGGCCGGGGCCGATGATGGCCGCTTCCCACTGCGCAAGGCCGGCCTCGATGGCGCCTTCGATGCTGATCGCCTCCTGCTCGCCGCCGTGTGCGGCGCCTGCAGTGATGTGACCGGCCAGCAGGCCTTGCGCTTGCAACGTTTGAACGACTCGACTCAAAGAGCCTGGCAGCGCCCCGCCCCACGTCTGGATGTAGCCGATCTTTGCGTCGGGGAGCCGCTGGTGCGCTTGCCACGCGACGCACGGGAGCTGACCGTGCAGCGCGATCACCGCGATCGGCCCGCGAGTTTCACGTTCGGCCGGTATATGCGGCTCAATGTGAATCTCGATTGGCTCGACTGCGTGCTGGAGCGACGTGTAGTTCAGCTTCATCACGTGCGCGCCCTCCGGGGCCGACAGGTCGAGGCCGCGCGTCAGGTTCACGTGCACGATGTCGACGCCGCCGCTCGAAAGGCCGAGATCGACGGCGGCTGTGTTGACGACCACGTCGTCGCCCACTTCAACCGCTCCGTACGCGATCGCCGCCCGTTCTTGGTCGCCGCAGTTCACGCGAATCCGCGCCACTGGGCCCGCCTCGTCGACAGCCTCGACCGTGCCACGTCGGAAGGTCACGGCGCCAGCCGCACCAGCTCGAGCACCACGTCGAGCATTGTGTGCAGCGCATGCACGGTCACGCACTCGTTCGCCTGATGAGCGTGCTGCGTTCCGTTGGCCACGTTCACGACCTGAAGCCCATGGTTGACGAACACGTTCGCGTCCGCACCGCCGCCGGTCGTGATGAAGCGCGGCTCTATCCCGCGTGCATCCAGCGCGGCGGCCGCAAGACCCACGGGCGGCGCCGTGCGCGCCAGCTGGTAGCCACGGAACTGCTCCTCGAGGAGCGTCTCGACATCGCATTCGCCGTCGCTCGCCGCCTCGGTGAAGGCGTCGACGATCCGCGCCGCCACCTCGGCTGCCCGTGCCTCGTCGAGCGATCGCGCCTCGAGATCGGCATGACAACGTTCGGCAACCACGTTGACGGCGGTCCCACCGTCGATGCGCCCGACGTTCGCCGTGGTCTTGTCGTCAAGGCGGCCGAGCTGCAGGCGAGCGATCGCTGACGCAGCGACCGCGATCGCATTCCGTCCCTTCTCCGGCTCGATCCCCGCGTGCGCAGCGTGTCCGTGTATGTCGGCTTGGATCCGGTAGAAGGTCGGCGCCGCGACGATGATCTCGCCGATCGGCGTCGCGTGGTCGAAGACGAAGCCGTAGTCGGCCTGCAGCTTCGACTGGTCGAACGCCTTCGCGCCGGCGAGCGCCAGCTCCTCGCAGGTCGTGAACAAGACCTCCAGACCGACGGGCGGCGAGTCGAGGCGGCGAAGCACCTCCATGATCACGGCGACCGCGGCCTTGTTGTCGGCCCCGAGAATTCCGTCCCCCTCGTTCTCGAGGCGTCCGTCCCGGTCAACCACCTTGACAGGGGTGGTCAGCGGGACGGTGTCCATGTGGGCGCACAGCAACAGCGTCGGTGCCCCATCCGGCCCCGCAACGCGAGCAAGCAGATTGCCGGCGTTGGACCGGGTCTCGTTGCCGGAGTCGTCCTCTTCGACGTCCAACCCCAGCTGACGCAGATCGGCGGTCAGCAGGTCGGCGACGGCACGCTCGTTGCGCGAGACCGACTCGATCTCGCAAAGCCGCGTGAAGTAGTCGACGAGGCTCAGTTCGCCCGTGCGTGCTCCACCGCTGGCTCGACCTCGGGAGCGGCCGGCGACCGATCTGCGGCGTGCTCGACCGCGACCCCGACGAAATCGCGGAACAGCGGCTGCGGGCGCAGCGGCCGCGACTTGAACTCCGGGTGGAATTGCGAGGCGACGAAGAACGGGTGGTGGGGCAATTCGATTGCTTCGACCAGGCGGTCGTCAGGCGACGTACCCGAGCAAACCAGGCCCGCGTGCTCGAGCCGCTTGCGTAGGTGGTTGTTGACCTCGTAGCGATGGCGGTGGCGCTCGTAGATCACCGGCTCGGCGTAGATCTCGCGGATCCGCGTGCCCTCGTGCAGCTTCACCGGGTCGGCGCCGAGGCGCATCGTCCCGCCGAGGTCGCGGACCTCCTTCTGCTCCGGAAGCAGGTCGATCACCGGGAACGGTGTCTCGGGATCGAATTCGGTCGAGTTGGCGCCGTCCATGCCGGCCAGATGCCGAGCGAATTCGGCGACCGCCACCTGCATACCCAGGCAGATGCCCAAGTAGGGAACCTCGTTTTCGCGCGCATAGCGGACGGCGCGGATCTTGCCCTCGACGCCGCGCACGCCGAAGCCGCCGGGCACGAGGATGCCGTCGACACACTCGAGCGCCCGCTGCGTGTCCGGCGAGTCGAGCGTCTCGACGTCGACCCACTCGACCTCGACCCTCACGCCGTGATAGGTGCCGGCATGCTCGAGCGCCTCGATCACCGACAAGTAGGCATCCGCCAGCTGGGTGTACTTGCCGGCCATGGCGATGCGTACCGTCTCTGTCGCGTGGTCGCGGCGGCGCGCCATCGCCTCCCAGTCGGACAGGTCCGGCTTTTCCTCGACATCGACTCCGAAGTGGGCGAGGACCTGATCGTCGACCCCCTCGGCGCGGAAGTAGAGCGGCACCTTGTAGATCGAATCCGCGTCGCGCCCTGAGATGATGTTGTCCACCGGCAGGTTCGCGAACAGCGCAATCTTCGAGCGGATGTCACGGTCGAGCGGCTCGGCGCAGCGGCAGACGATCATGTCCGGCTGGATCCCGATCCGGCGGAGCTCCTGCACCGAGTGCTGGGTCGGCTTGGTCTTGAGCTCACCCGCGTGCTGGATGAACGGCACCAGCGTCACGTGGATGAACATGCACCGATCGCGCCCTTGGTCGAGCTGGAACTGGCGCAGCGCCTCCAGGAACGGCAGCGACTCGATGTCGCCGACCGTGCCGCCCACCTCGGTGATGACGAACTCGACGTCCTCGGAATCCGCGACCAGCTTGATGCGGCGCTTGATCTCGTCGGTGATGTGCGGGATCACCTGAACGGTGTTGCCGAGGTAGTCGCCGCGGCGCTCGCGGCGGATGACGGAGTCGTAGATCGCGCCGGTCGTGACGTTGGAGCCGCGCGACGTGTTCACATCGGTGAAGCGCTCGTAGTGTCCGAGGTCGAGGTCGGTCTCGGCGCCGTCCTCGGTGACGAAGACCTCGCCGTGCTGGAAGGGCGACATCGTTCCTGGGTCGACGTTGATGTACGGGTCGAACTTCTGGAGCGTCACCTCGTGACCGCGCGAGACCAGAAGTCGGCCGATCGAGGCGGCGGTGATGCCCTTCCCGAGTGCGGAGACGACTCCGCCGGTTACGAAGATGAAGCGTGTCGGCGGACGGTGATCAGGCATGCGACCTCCCAAGCAAATCTAGCTGCCGAAGTCCGGGCGTCCGTTCGACGAACGTGGAAATAGAGCGGAATTCCCCGTACAGGGTTATGAGCGCGAGAACACCTGCCGCAATGGCCAGGCCGAGCGTCGAAGTGAGGGTCAGGATCAGCCAGATCCCGGCGACCGCGCCGATGACATTCGAGCCCGTGTCGCCAAGCATCGCTACCTCGCGCAGGTCGAGCGGCAACAGGACGAGGATCGGGCCGAGGAAGAGCCCCACCGTCCACAGCGGCTCGAGCTGGCGCGAGCCGATCGTCAGCCCCACGCCCAGCAGGATGAACACCTTGCTGGCGCGCCCCGGGCGCAGGTCGAGCAGGTTGAAGACGTTGGTCGCCAGAACGAGCACCGCGGTCGACAACAGGTAGGTGCCGGCGCCCGCGCTTGGGTCGGCGGCGACGACGAGCGCGAGGCCGAGCGCACCAACCGCTTTGAAGACTCCGGTCGACATCTGCCGCGCCCCGAGCGCGTTGAAATGCCCACGCCAGCCGCGGGGTTGGCCGCTGCGCGAGCCGACCAGGTCGTCGATCAGTCCTAGGCAGCCGATGCCGAAGACGTAGACCAGCGCAAGGCCGAAGCCCGGCTCCAGCACGTCGACGTCGACCAGCTGGTAGAGCGGCGCCGCGACTACGAGCGCAACCATGGTGGGCAGGAGCAAAGCGACCCCGGCCGGGAAGGCCACACGCGCGCCGCGGTAGTTCTCGCGCACCATGCCCTGGGCGGCGAGGCCCCTGACCGTGGTCGGTGTGATCGCCGCAGCGGCGACGAACGAGGCGACCAGAGGGACCCAATGCACGGGAATTCACCGTACTCGGGTGGGCGGACGAACGGCCGCTACGGCCCGAGCGCTTCGTCTGGCAGCGGCTGGTCCGCCGTCGGCTTCAGGCCGTAGTTGCCGTTGGCGCCGGCGAGCGCGAAGACCACGGCAATGCGCCCGCCGGAGACGTCAACCGAATCGGAGGTGCTGGACAGCTTCAACGACTCGTAGCGCGGGATCTGCGACGGATCCGTGGACGTCGCCTCGACGCCGACCACCGCGATCGTCGTCTTCGACAGCTCGTCGAGCATCGCCGCCTCGATCGTCTTCGCGCGGTCGTCGTCGCGCTCCTTCACTCCGTCGGCGTCGCTGCCGTCGTCGGGCTTCGGCGCCTCGTAGAAGGCGATCGCGTCCGCACGCCGGAACCGGCCGGAGAAGTCGTCGGGGAAGGTCGACTGCAACGTCTGGGGGATCTCGCCGCCGCTCGTGATCGCGTGAGCCAGATTGCGCCCGAGCGCCTTCAGCGACTCATCGTCGGCGGTCTCCTCCGCGAACAGCCCCGGGCCGAGCGCCCCCTTGAGCTCCGTGAGCGGCCGGTCGAACACCGAGATCGAGTCGACCCGGCCGCCGCCCTTGTTAACCGCGTCGCGTACGCCGCCCTCGACGTTTGTCGGCAGCGGGCCCCACGACACGACCGCCACGCGCTCGCCGCTCAGGCGCGTCGCAACGAGCTCGGGATAGATCTGGTCGAGCATCCGGTCGCGGCCTGCGAGATCCGCGCGCGCCTTGGCGGCGTCGCCGTGCGCCTTCTCGACGTCGGCGCGCAGGTTCCCGCGCAGCGACCGCTCGGCATCTGAGACGAGCGAGTCGCCGATCGTCACGCCGAGCACGATCCCGATCGCAAGCGCCAAGAAGACGGCCACGAGCGAGAGCGCGTGGTAGCGAAAGTCCAGCATGAGCTACTTGAGCCCGAGCAGGATCTGGAGCTTCAGCCAGACGAGGTCCAGGAACTCACCAAGCGTGGGCGAGGTGACCACGACCACCGCGAGCACTAGCAGCGCGGCCAGCGTCAGGACCACCAGCGGCCCGCGGCCCGCTGATGGCCGGTAAAGCCGGCTCACACCCTTCGCATCGACGAGGATCTCCCCCACGCGCAGCCGCGTCAGGAAGGTTGACGACATTCCCGCGCGCGCCTTGTCGAGGAACTCGACCAGGTTGAAGTGGCTGCCGACCGCCACGATCAGCTCCGCCCCCTTCTCGGCTGCAATCAACATCGCGACGTCCTCGCTGGTGGCGGGCGCCGGCACGACCTTGTAGGGGAGGCCTAGCCGGTCCAAGCGCGCACGGCCCGGCGCGCGTCCGTCGGGATAGGCGTGGACCACGAGCTCAGCGCCCGAGCGCAGAGCGGTGTCGCTCGAGGAGTCCATGTCGCCCACGATCATGTCCGGGGTGAAGCCGTCGGCGAGCAAGGCGTCGGCGCCGCCGTCGACGGCTACCAGCACCGGCCTGACGTCGCGCACGTAGGGACGCAGGATGCGCAGGTCCTTCTGGTGGTCGACGCCGCGGACGACCACCAGCGCCGCCCGGTCGCGAAACGAGGTGGCGAACTCCGGTAGCTGGATGCGGCCTGCCAGCAGGTCCCGTTCGTCGCGGATGTGCTCGATCGTGTTCTCGGCGAACACCGCGAGCGCCTCGCCGATCCGCTGGCGCGCGTGCTCGTGGGAGCGGTGGACGGCTTCGGGATCGAGCACGTGGCCAGTCGCCACGAGCTCACCTCCGCGGTAGACGTCGCTGCCGTTGACGACGATCTGCTGGCCGTCGTCGAGCAGCTCGAAGAGCTCTAGGTCGGGGAAGTCGACCAGGTGGACGCCGGCCTCGGTCAGGATCATCGGGCCCGCGTTCGGATAGCGCCCTGAGGACGAGGAGGCCGCGTTGAGCACGCAGCGCACGCCGCGCGCCACCAGGTCGTCGGCGGCAACGCGGTCGATGTCCTCATGGTCGATGACGGCGATGTCGCCGGGCTTCAGCCGTCGAACCAACAGCTTCGTGCGCTTTCCGAGTCGCGCGCGTCCGCGATGCAGGACGTTCGGCGTCGTGTCGACCCGCAACTCCTGTGCCCGGCGCGCTGTCCGTGCACGGCTTCGGCCTGTCAGACGGGGCGCTGCCATAAGGCTGGCCCGAGTGTAGGTGCCCGCGGCGCGGCCCAAGGCGGCCGTCGTAGAGCGTGTGCGACCTGTGCTGGTCGCGCGACTCGCCGATCAGCACGACGTCAGGGTCCTGACGCAGCAGGTACCGCCACTCAGGCCAGCAGCGCCCCGGCGTGCGTTCGGGCGCCA
>Ga0126314_10001257_pt1 | contig 12102 bp, 16 predicted proteins | sample Plot105B_FD_92535 | JGI IMG/M metagenome (GOLD analysis project Ga0126314, IMG submission 92535) | Serpentine soil microbial communities from UC McLaughlin Reserve, CA, USA - Plot105B | ecosystem: Environmental > Terrestrial > Soil > Grasslands | place: USA: UC McLaughlin Reserve, Lake County...
CGCCGTGATGCTGTCCTGGCTTGTATTGGTGCGATAGTTCGTTGCCATCATGCCCTCGCTGGTCTCTCGAATACTGTGATGTCCACAAAAGTATCACAAGCAGATTCAGGCGCTGTTCCCTGTGGCACAGCCGGCGCTAGGGCAACGGCAGGCGACGTTTTCCCAGGCAGACGGCTCGGAGGGCCCATTGCCTTCCGAATCTTGACCAAGCCTTGCATGTCGTTCGACACCCGCCCTGCGCGGAGAGGCCGGGAGCGGGTGGAGCCCCTTGATATCACCGTGAATTGAACTACTGCGCCGCCTGGGGTGCCGCCCGGTCCGGCCGCATGTCGAGATCGGCTTCGAACACCAACCCGTTGTCGGAGCGGAAGTCGAAGGTGCCGCCCATCTGCATGACGGCGCCCCGCACGATGCGCATGCCCATGCTGTTGCCCTTCGCCGGCTCTGTCATGCCCACGCCATTGTCGCGGAAGATCAGTTTGCCCCGCCCATTGGGCAAGGGGCGCATGCTGACGGTGATTTCGCCTGGTCGGCCATCGGCAAAGGCATATTTGCAGCTGTTGGTGGCGAGTTCGCTTAAGAGCAACGCCAGGGGTGTGGCGTGATCGCGGTCGATGGGAAGATCGCCGATCTCGTAGCGCACCCCGGCCGAGGACCCATAGGCCTCAAGCACCTTGTCCAACACCGCCGGAATGAAGTCGACCGCGGCGATGTCATCATAACGATCGTGCTTGTAGATATGATCATGCATGGCGGCCATGGCGGCAAAGCGGCTGTCGAGGTCGCGCTTGGTTTCGGCGGGAATGTCGTGCATGCGCACCAGGGTCTGGATCGAGGCCAGGTTGTTCTTCACGCGGTGGTGGATTTCCCGGAACAGCATGGTGTTGAGCTCGACCGATTCCTCGAGCAGTTGATTGCGATCGGCGAGCCGGCGCAGCAGTTTGACGATCCACCAGCAGAAGACGAAGAGGCCAAGCGTGACCGGCGAGACGATGAGCAGCACGATGAGGACGGCGCCGCGGAAGCTGGTCCAGGCGGGCTCAGTGGCGAGCGATGCGGTGGCTACGATGCGCGTGCCGGGGACGCGGGTATAGCCGACGACACGCTCAACCCCATCGATCAAGGACTTGGCGAGGTAAATGCCGCTATCGGCCTGCGGCAGATGCGTAGTGAACAGCGGCGATTGGCTGAGATCCATGATGGCATTGTTCGCGGGGCTGCGACCCATGTGCATGCCATCGTCGCGGGCGATCGAAACGGCCGAGCCCTCGGGCAAGTCGAGCGTGTTCTTGAGATCGGTGAGCAGGGACTCCGAGAAGGAAATCATGATTGCCCCGGCGAAGGTGCCGTTGCGCTCGATGCGCTTGGAAAATACAAAGATCGAGTCTTCGGTGAGGCGGCTGACGATCAGGGGCGAGGTATAGAAGGCCGCGCCATCGCGCAGTTCGGAGAAATATTCCCGGTCTTCCACAGAGACGAGGCTCGCCCCGGAGACGGTCGAATAAATGGTCCGCGCCTCGGCATCGATGACATAGATTTCGGCGGCGCTGGGCAGTTCATCGAGCACCGCCTCGATGGATTCGGCATCGCCCCGCATTGTCGGGCCAAGGGCGGCATCAACGCGGCGCAGCGTCTGGTTGGCCAGTTCCGCCACCCAGAACATATTGGTTGAAACCACTTGCACCGCGGCTTTGGAGCGCTCTTCGAGCCGCGCCCGCGTCTGGTCCGCGCCAAGCGCGACGAAGTAGATGAGGAGCGCGGTGAACAGGACGAAGGCGGCCAACATCAGGCCGATCGTCAGCCTGATAGCGCCAGCTTCCCCCCAACGTCGCCTCTCCGCCAAATTGGTCCCCCGCCGCCCGCTGTGATTCCACTCGGCACCAATCTACAGTCAGCCGCAGGCCAGATGTCGATATTTCTTAGTGCGCTAAAATGATTCTAACATGGCCATGGTTGCGTGGCGCGATAGAAATCGACGCAAAATCAATCGGAAAGACGGGTAAGCAGCGTTTCGAGCTTGCCCAGAAACTCCCGCCAGCCGAGCCGGGCGCCATGGAAGGCCTGGTTCTGGTCGGGCCTGAAGCCCGTCTGCTCCATGCGCAATTGCGTGCCGGTATGGGTCGGCGTCAACGTCCAGGTGACGACGCTTTCGAGCCCATGTGCTTCCCACGAATAGGAAAGCCGCCGGTTGGGTTCGATCTCGCGCACGGCGCAATCGACGCTCACCCAGGGGGCAGTGAAGCGGAAGGCGTGGCCGAGGGTGGGCGCGAAATCGCTCTGCATCAGCCATTCGGCGAGGAGGTGCGGCTGCGTCAGGGCCCGCCACAGCTTTTCCGGCGCATGGGCAAAATCGCGCTCGACGACAACGGTGCGTATCTCGGCCTTGGCGTCGGACATGGTTATTTGCTCAGATTGTGCGCGACGGCTGCCTGGATGAGCGCCTTGAAGGCCTCTTCGTCAAAGCTGATACCCTCGCGAAAGTCCACGGCGCGGCGAGTGGCGCCGCCCAGACTAGAATTGAACAGCTTTGCCGGGTCGGGCAGGACGGCGCCCTTGGCAAAAGTGGTTTTCACCGCCGCCTTGTAGGCCTCGCCGGTGCAGATGATGCCGCCATGCGACCACACCGGACCATCCCACTTCCACTCCTCGACCACATCGGGATCGGCTGCGTTGATCAAAGCGCGGATTTTCGCCAGCATTTCGCCGCGCCAGCCGCCCAGTTCGGCGATGCGGGCAGTGATCCTGGTTTCGGCGTCGGTCTTGTCGGTCATATCTATTCTCACATCTTCTCGCCGGGCAGGAGGCTCGCCTGCTTTATCCAGTCGGCAAACTGCTCCGTGTCGAGTCCCGCCTCGGGCACGTCATAATAGCGGACGCCGGCGATTTTCGAGGCGCCGGCCGGCACGGGATCGAGTTCTGTGCCCTTGAAGAAGGTGACCCGGACGAAGGTGTCGAAGCAGTGCATGCTGGCAAACCAGGTCGCCCCATCAAGGCCATAGAGAGGCGTGTTCCATTTGACCGCTTTCTTCACCTCGGGGACGACATCCTCGATGACAGCATCGATCTCGCGCGTGATCGCCTGCTTCCACCCGGGCACCGCCGCGATATAGGCGGCGACGGGCGCGTTGCCTGTTCCCTTGGGGATTTGCGGATTTCCGCCCGAAAGCAGCACGACGCCGTCATTGGCTTGCTGTTTTTCGGCCATCGCTCAAGCCTCCGGACGGCGCCAGCGCGCCATATAGGGCAGGGCAAACAGATAAGCGCCGGTCAGAAAAAGCAGGAAAAGCGGCGCCAGGGGCACATAGGACATCCACATGATCGGCTCGGGTTGAGCGAGGGCGATCGAGGTCGCAATCACCGAGAGCACGAAGGCGGCGGAAATCCAGCGATGCGACTGGCGGATGAAACGGCTGGCGCCGCCCCTGTGGGCCGGCTGGGTATTATCGGTCATTGGTCCATTCTCCTCAGCAAATCCTCGAGGGCATCAAAGCGCCCCTCCCAAAACCCCGCCATCTCGCGGGTCCAGTCAACCAGCGGCCCGAGGGCCGGCAATTGCGCGCTATAATGGGTGTGGCGGCCATCGACCCGCCCCACCACGAGCCCCGCCTCGCGCAACACGCCGAGATGTTTCGAGACGACGGGCTGGGACACCCCGGCCTGCGCCGTCAGCGCCGCCACCGTCCGCTCGCCTTCACGGCAGAGCCGTTCGAAGATCGCCCGCCGCGTCGGATCGGCAAGGGCCTTGAACAGCAGATCGGGTTGCGCAGTGGTCACGATCGATACCTGGTTGGCTATGAGTTAATTCATAGCTCTATAGCTATTTGGAAGTCAAGGGGGCGGATGGATAGCCACCCCGCAAGGCTCCTGCGCCCAGTTGGTCCAGATGCTCGCTCCCTCCCCGGCTCGGCGATGGTCGGGCTTCGCCATTAGCTTGACGGGGCTGAAAAATTCGACGCAGACTGGCTGTCATGATGCATCCACTCACCCGGCTCCGACGTTGTCGCGTCCAGTTCCATTGGAACGGGGGCAAGTCGGCTGGGCTGCGCATGGGGTGAGGTTTATCTCCCCGTCATGCGACTCACGCATACCTGCCACCGTCCGGTCGGCAGGTTTTTTGTTTTGGGTCGTCTTATGCCTCCTCACTATATCGCTTTCAAAACGGCTGGTCCGGACGATGCCGCGGCCATCCGCTCCCTCGTGCGTCAAGCCTATGCCAAGTGGGTTCCCACGATCGGGCGCGAGCCGCGACCCATGCTGGTCGACTATGCCGAGGCGATCCACGACTTCCGCTTCGATCTGCTGACAGTCGACGGGCAGCTTGCAGGCGTGCTGCAAACCTGCCCCTGCGCCGATCATTTGTGGATCGAGAACGTCGCCGTCCATCCCGCTCACCAGCATCGGGGCCATGGCCAGTCGCTGCTGGTTCTGGCCGAGCAATTGGCGCGCCATGCCGGGCTCGATGCGCTGCGCCTCCTCACCAATGCCGCCTTTGCGAGCAATGTCGCGCTCTATGAAAAGCTCGGCTACGTCGTTGAGCAGAGCGAAGCCTTCATGGGCGGCACGACGCTCTACATGACGCGGCGCCTTGCGCCTCCTGCCGCTCCCATTCGCCCAGCGCATGGCTGGAATAACGAGACCCGCACTACCGCTTGAGGCAGAGAGAGATCATCTAGATGTCATGGAAGCGCACCGGGAATTGTCCCGGGGCCAAAGAGAGGAAAGACCATGAGCACCCCGCGCAAGAACAAGTTCTTTGCGACCCTTGATACTTTTGTCACCGTGTTCGGCAGTGCCGCTGCGGTTTCGACAGCTATTGAAGGTGGCCGGGCGCCCAAGGCCAAGCATCTCAAGGCCCTCGGCATCGATCCTGTCGCCTTCCGCTCGATCGGCCGTCTCTAATCTTCGTCTGATGCGCGCCCTTTGCGGGCGCGATCCGAAGGCGCAGCGGAGCTGACCTCCCTCCCAGCCCCTGCTGCGCGAGCAGCCGACACCCAAGCCCGGATGCCAGTCCCTCCCTGGCATCCGGGCTTTTCTTTTTCTCAACGGAGAGGCTGGCGCCCTACGCCTTGACCTCGGGCGCCGGCAGTTCCGCCAGATCATAAAATTCGCGCACCACGGCCCAGCCCTCGGCGGCCGTGTCCACCACGGCAAAGAGTTCGGGATCGGTGGGCGAAATCGTGCCGGCTTCTGCCAGTGCCTCGAGATTGATCACCTTCTGCCAGAATTCCTTGCCGAACAGCACGACCGGAATGGGGTCCATGCGGCCTGTCTGGATCAGGGTCAGCGTCTCGAAAAACTCGTCGAGCGTGCCGAACCCGCCCGGAAACACCGCCACGGCCTTGGCGCGCAGCAGGAAGTGGATCTTGCGCGTCGCAAAGTAGTGGAAGTTGAACGACAGATCCGGCGTCACATAGATATTGGGCGCCTGCTCGTGCGGCAGCACGATGTTGAGCCCGATCGAGGGCGCGCCCATATCCGCCGCGCCGCGATTGCCCGCCTCCATCACGCCTGGCCCGCCGCCGGTGACCACGACATAGTCGGAAAAATTCGTTGCGGCCGAGGCTTGCGAGGCGAATTGGGCAAAGCGCCGCGCCTCGTCATAATAGCGCGAAGCCTCTTCGAGATTGCGCTTCTGCACTTCGTTCTTGGCCGCCCAGGCCGGCTTGCCAGGCTCAGGGATGCGCGCACCACCGAACAGCACGACGGTCGAATTGATGCCGCGCTCGCGCATGCGATGTTCGGTCTTGAGATATTCGAGCTGGAAGCGGATGCCTCGCGTATCCTCGGAGGTGAGGAATTCGTCGTCGGCAAAGGCCAGGCGATAGGCGGCGCTTTCGGTCTGCGGGGTCTGTGGGGCCTTTTTGGAGGCCGCGACGTCTTCGCCCGAAGTGCGCAAAGGTGTGGGATGGCGTCTGGCCAAATGGCGTCTCCGCTTCCAATCCGGCATCATTGCCGAAGCGCCACAATTCGGCGCGGTTCGATTGGGCATAACCTTTCAAACCCGCCGGGGGCAAGGGCAGGAGGCCGCCATTCGATACACGAGTGTGGAAGCAAGGATCGATGCTTCGGCGCACGCCGTCCTGCAGCGCCTGCCACGCGGGCGCTTGGCCGATGGTTTGGTCGAGTTTCTGGTGTTTGGCCTCAAGCAGGCCTGGGCCTGTCTTTTCGGCGGGCTCATGTTGGGCATGATCATTCTCACCCGCCTCTGGTGGCCCGAGATCGGGCTCAACCGCTACGATTTCTGGTTTCTCGCCGCGCTCGCCATTCAGGCCGGCATGATCCTCTTGAAGCTCGAGACGCTGGATGAAGCGCGGATCATCCTGATCTTCCACGTCGTCGGCACCATCATGGAAATCTTCAAAACCGCCATGGGGTCCTGGATCTATCCCGACGATGCATTGTTCCGCATTGCCGGCGTGCCGCTCTTTTCCGGCTTCATGTATGCCTGCGTCGGCTCCTACATGGTGCGTATCCTGCGCATCTTCGACATCACCTTCACCCGCTACCCGCCGGTCTGGATGACCGCGTTCGTGGCGGTCGGCGTCTATATCAATTTCTTCTCTCACCACTATTTTTACGATTTGCGCTGGGTGCTCTTTGCCGCCGTCGTGGTGCTCTATGGCCGCAGCTTCATGCATTACCGCGTCTTCCGCTTCCGCCATTCTATGCCTATGCTATTGGCCTTCCTCCTCGTCGCGCTCTTCATCTGGATCGCCGAAAATATCGGCACATGGAGCAGAGCGTGGATTTATCCCAGCCAGCATGATGGCTGGGCCCTGGTGAGCTGGAGCAAGCTTGGCTCGTGGTATCTGCTGATGCTGATCTCGGTCGTGCTGGTGACCCTGGTGCATCCACCGCGGACATTTCCGGGCAAGGCGAAAGACTAGGGGGGCGGGGCCACCTTAAAGAAATCCCTGGCGCGCTCAAAAAGCCTCGCCTGCTGCTCTTCCATGCCCTCATAGTCGATATGCCCGGCATCGAGCACGAAAGTCTGCCGCAGCGCCGGATCGATTCCGTTGTTGACCGAGAACTGGCAGGGCGGCGCCACCGAAGGGTCGAACAGGGCGGGCGCGACCAGCATGGGCACGGCAATACGCGTTGCCGCGACGGCGGCATCGAAAAGCTGCATGGTTCGGACTGCGTCCGGATGCGTCCGCAAATGGTTCTGCACCGAGGCAGCGCTCCCCACAGAGGGCAGCTTGAGCCAGAGCGGCATATTCCCGAAAGTTGGAACGGTGAGAAACCCGCGATCGAAACGCGGATCGAATGCGATGGCCAGGGCGCCGATACCGCCGCCAAAACTGGCGCCGCCATAGCCGATCGGCACGCCGGGACAGATTTCGGCAAGGGCCGATACGGCGCCCCAGACATCGTCGACGCAGCCGGCGAGAACATAGTCCTCGGGCGAGGCGATCCCGCACAGTACGTGGCCTGCAGCCGTGTCGGGTATGTCGGCATGAGCGCTTCGCGTCAGTCCGCGCAGGCATGGAAACAGCACGGCGGCGTCATCGACCGGATAATCGAGATCGGGCCCCGTCCGTCCGCCATAACCGTGGCCGACGACGATGCCGCGTCTGATCGTTCCCGAGGCGGGCAACAGCAACCAGCCATGAATCTCAAAATCGTCGGTCGAGGTATAGCTCAGCTCAAAGATGCGCCAGCGCGGATGCGTGGTTTCGAGCGGACGATAGTGCGGGCGGGGAACGGCCAGACGCGCGCGCTCATATCGACGTCTCCAGAAGGCATCGAAGCCCGGCGGCACTTGGGGTGGACGCTCGTTGTTCAGCGCCGACAGGTCTCGGCCATGCGTGGGGTCGAAGTCAAAGGCATGCGAAGATGGAATCGTCACGAACCGGTCCTGGTGGCGTCAATCTGTGGCCGCTGGCCCTAGCTGGCACACGGCGATGGGCACCTATAGCAAATTTCTGTCCCAGCCAAAGACTGAGGCCCTGTCGAAAGCGCGCGGGCTCGTTCGTCGTGAGGACATAGAGGCAAAAGGGATCGCGGCATGGCGCTGGAAAAAGTCACCACCATCGACGCCTACAACGGCGCTCAGGCGGACGAGGATCGCGCCGTCTGCGAGGAGCTACGCCGCATCATCGACGAAAACCTCGAAGGCGCAGAAAGCAAGATCTGGCACGCCCATCCCGTATGGTTCCTCGATGGCAACCCGATCGTCGGCTACAGCAAGCTCAAGGGCCCGGTTCGCCTGCTCTTCTGGAGCGGGCAATCCTTCAAAACGCCGGGCCTTTCGGTGGAAGGCAGCTTCAAAGCTGCCGAAAAGCGATACACCACGATGACCGAAATCGACGAAAATACCCTCAAGCTCTGGCTCGCCGAGGCACGCACCATCCAGTGGGACTACAAGAACATCGTGCGGCGCAAGGGCGTGCTGGAGCGGCTGAGCTGACGCTGCTCAAACTGAGCGTGTTACAACTTTGTTGTAACACCAAGCCCGCCGTGATAATAAATGGGCATGGAAAGCGCGATCAAAAAGTTTGGCAATTCGGCGGGCGTCATCATCCCAAAGCCTTTGCTTCAAGAGATTGGGGCAGAGATTGGGGATCGGCTTGACCTGCGCGTCATCGATGGCCGTGTGGTCATCGAGCCTTTGCGAAAGCCTGTGCGCCAGGGCTGGGCAGAGGATGCGGCCCGCATTGCCGCTGCTGGCGACGATGAGCTGGTCCTGGGCGACTTTCCCAATGACGACGACGATACGGATTGGGTGTGGTAGCCCGAGGCGAGATCTGGCTCGCGACGCTCGACCCCACCGTTGGGTCTGAGATTCAGAAAACGCGTCCCGTTCTTGTCGTGTCTCCCGATGATATGAACGACCACCTCCGCACTGTTATCATCGTGCCGCTGACATCCGGGAGCCAGCCGGCATATTTCCGCGTCGAGACGCAGTTTGCCGACAAGAAGGGTCTCATGCTGCTCGATCAGGTTCGGGCGATTGATAAGCGTCGCCTGAAGAAGCATCTCGGTGTCGTCGAGCCAAGTACATTGGAGACCACGCTGGCACTTCTCCGAGAGGTCTTCGCGCCCTGACCCCTTGCGCTCCGACGCATTTATTCGCATATAGCGCCTCGGGAGGTTGGCGCGGACGTGTTCCTCGCCAACCGGGTCAGGTCCGGAAGGAAGCAGCCCCAACGAGATCCTCACGGGTCGATGCCAGCCTCCTATTCAATTCCCTGTTCGAATCCGGTGTTTCTGCCCGCAGGCTTTTGCGGCTTGCCCGCCATTGCCCTATGGTCGGTTCATGATTTTTGGCAGATTCCCCAAGGCACGCGCGACGGAGGGCAAAAATGGCTGACGCTCAGACCACGCCCTATCTGGTATTGGCGCGTAAATATCGCCCCCGCGACTTCTCGACACTCGTCGGGCAGGACGCCATGGTGCAGACGCTGGGCAATGCCTTTGCGCAAAACCGCATCCACCATGCCTTCATCATGACCGGCGTGCGCGGCGTGGGCAAAACGACCACAGCGCGCATTCTCGCCCGTGCCTTCAACTATGAAGACGAGAACGGGCGCCGCCCGACGCTCGATCTCGAAAAAGAGGGCCTCCACTGCCGCGCCATCATCGAGGGCCGGCATGTCGACGTCATCGAGATGGATGCCGCGTCCAATACCGGCATCGGCGACATCCGCGAAATCATCGATTCGGTGAAATACGGCCCGGCCTCGGCGCCTTACAAGGTCTATGTCATCGACGAAGTGCACATGCTCTCGACGGCGGCCTTCAATGGCCTCCTGAAGACGCTGGAAGAGCCTCCGCCCTATGTAAAATTCATCTTCGCGACCACGGAAATCCGCAAGGTCCCGATCACCATCCTGTCGCGCTGCCAGCGCTTTGATCTCCGGCGCATTCCCGCCGATATCATGTCGGCCTATCTTGAAAAGATCCTCGGCCAGGAGGGCATCGATTTCGAGACTGACGCGCTTGCCATGATCGTGCGCGCCGGCGAGGGCTCGGCCCGCGATTCTCTGTCGCTGCTCGATCAGGCCATCGCCCATGGCGGCGGCATGGTGTCGGCGGCGACGGTGAAGACCATGCTCGGCCTTGGCGATCGCGCCCGCATCATCGATCTTTTCGAAGACGTCATGGCCGGCCGCGTCGCCGAAGCGCTGACGGCGCTGCGCGAACTCTACGATCTTGGCGCCGATCCGCAGACGCTGCTCGCCGACCTCGCCGAATTCACCCATCTCGTCACGCGCATAAAAGTCGTGCCGGCGGCGGCCGATGACGCATCGCTGACTCCCGACGAAAAGGGCCGCGGTCGCGATCTCGCGGGGCGCCTGCCCATGCGCGCACTGACCCGCGCCTGGCAGATCCTCTTCAAGGGCAATGAAGAAACCGCCCGCGCCGGCAACGGCATGCAGGCAGCCGAAATGACGCTGATCCGTCTCGCCTATGCCGCCGATCTGCCGAGCCCCGACGAAGTAATCGGCAAGCTTTCGGGCCAGGTGCTGGCCAATGCGCCCCTGACCCCGCCCGCGCCGCGTGGCTTGCCGCCCAGTGGTGGTGGCGGCGGTGGTGCATCAGCTGCCCGCGCCGAGGCGCCCATGATGGTGGCTGAGCCGGTCAGGGTCGACGCCACGCCCGCCCCGGTAACCCGCCCACAGGCTGTCACATCAACGCAGCCTCAGGTCGTCGCGTCAGCGCAGCCGCAATCGATTCCTCAGCCTGCGCTTGCCACGGTCGCGACCTACAAGGATCTCATCGCCCTCGCCACCGCCAAGCGCGATGTGCTCGTCAAACTCGCGCTCGAATCCCAGATGCGGCCGGTCTCCTTCGAACAGGGCCGCATCGAGGTGGCGCTGGCCGATCATGCCGATCCGGGCATGATCGCGACAGTTTCGGCACGCCTCCAGACCTGGACCGGCCAGCGCTGGCTGGTGATGGTATCGACCAAGCCGCCCGAGGGCATGACCATCCGCCAAGAGCGCGACCAGCGCCAGGAAGCGGCGACGGCCGCCGCCCATGAGGATCCGCTGGTGAAGGCCATCCTTGAAACCTTTCCGGGGGCCAAGCTCGTTAACGTCTCGGTACGCGACGAGGAAGCCGCTCTTCCCGAAATCGCCCCCGCTCCAATCGAAGAGGACGACGAATGAAAGACATCATGGGCATGATGAAGGCCGCCAGCGAAATGAAAGGCAAGATGGAGGCTATGCAGGCCGAGCTTGCCGAGATGGTCGTGGAAGGCCGGTCCGGTGGCGGGCTCGTCACCGTCGCGCTCTCGGGCAAGGGTGATCTGCGCGGTCTCAAGATCGATCCGACGCTCGCCAATCCGCAAGAGATCGAAGTGCTTGAAGACCTGATCGTCGCCGCGTTCAACGATGCCAAGAGCAAGAGCGAGGAACAGGTGCAGCGCAAGATGAGCGAAGTCACCGCCGGCCTGCCGATTCCTCCGGGGATGAAGTTTCCGTTTTAAGGTGAGCCACAGTTTTCCCTTTTCCCCTTGAGGGAGAAGGCGCCCGAAGGGTCACCGAATTCGCATCCGCGAATTCGGTTGGATGAGGGGTCTGCGATCCCCTAATCAACTGAGCGTGGGGAGAGAACCCCTCACCCTGATTTTCTGCTGAACGCAGAAAATCTGTCCCTCTCCCTCAAGGGGCGAGGGGAGGCCGCAGTGCGAGGGACTAAAAAATGCCATCCGGCGGACCTGAAATCGAGCAATTGATCCAGCTGCTGGCCCGCTTGCCGGGTCTGGGGCCGCGTTCCGCGCGGCGGGCTGTGTTGCATCTGATCAAGAAGAAGGAGCAGCTGATGCTGCCCCTTTCGGCCGCGCTCGACCGCGCCGTGGTGGCGGTGAAAACCTGCGAAGTCTGCGGTAATGTGGATACGGTGAGCCCCTGCTCGATCTGCGCCGATCCGCGCCGCGGCGACAGCGGCATGCTGATCGTCGTCGAGGACGTCTCCGACCTCTGGGCCATGGAGCGCGCTGGCCCGGGTCAGGTGCGCTACCATGTTCTGGGCGGCGTGCTCTCCCCGCTCGATGGCGTGGGGCCCGATGATCTCAGTCTCGACATGCTGCTGTCCCGTGCGCCGGATTATGACGAAATCGTCCTCGCAATGAACGCGACGGTCGATGGCCAGACC
>Ga0126314_10001258_pt1 | contig 12099 bp, 10 predicted proteins | sample Plot105B_FD_92535 | JGI IMG/M metagenome (GOLD analysis project Ga0126314, IMG submission 92535) | Serpentine soil microbial communities from UC McLaughlin Reserve, CA, USA - Plot105B | ecosystem: Environmental > Terrestrial > Soil > Grasslands | place: USA: UC McLaughlin Reserve, Lake County...
CGGGCACCATGCCGGGGATGGCGCGCAGCCTCCGCCGAGGCCCTTGAGGCCCGTCCGTCACCTCGCCGCCCAGCGACGGAAGCGAGCGCAGCAGGCCCGCGGTGTAGGGGTGCGCGGGGCTGGCGAACAGCTCGCGCACCGGCGCGTGCTCCACCACCTTCCCCGCGTACATCACCACCACCGTGTCGCAGCTCTCCGCGACGACGCCCAAATCATGGGTGATGAGCATCACCGCCATGCCGCGCTCGGCCTGCAGGCGCTTGAGCAGGTCCAGGATCTGCGCCTGGATGGTGACGTCCAACGCCGTGGTGGGCTCGTCCGCGATGAGCAGCGACGGGTCACACGCGAGCGCCATGGCGAGCATCACCCGCTGCCGCATCCCGCCCGAGAGCTGATGGGGCCACGCGTCCACGCGCTCACCCGGCGCGGGGATTCCCACCTGCCGCAGCATCTCCACCGAGCGCTCCCGCGCCTGCGAGCGCGAGGCCCCCAGGTGGAGCCGCACGCCTTCGGAGATCTGCTCGCCCACGGTGAAGACGGGGTTGAGCGACGTCATCGGCTCCTGGAACACCATGGCCGCGTGACGTCCGCGCACCCGCCGCAGCTCTTCATCGGAGAGCTTCAGCAAGTCGCGGCCCTGGAAGAACACCTCGCCCGCGGCCACTCGCACCGGAGGCTGCGGCGCGAGCTTCAGCAGGGACAGCGCGGTGAGGCTCTTGCCGCAGCCGCTCTCCCCCACCACGCCCAGGGTTCCGCCGGGGGGCACCGCGAAGGACACGCCGTCCACCGCGCGCACCTGGCCCTCGTCCCGCGCCAGCTCCACGGCGAGCCCTCGGACGTCCAACAGGGGCCCGTCCCCCGAGGGCGACGCGCCGGGCGTCACTTCTTCGCCAGCTCCTCCAGGAACTCCACCTCCTGGATGAGCCCCTTGCGGATGAGCAGGCGGATGAGGCTGGCCACCATGCGCGCGGGCTTCACCTTCTCCGTGTCCAGCACCGCCTCGTCGCCCCGGGACATGCGCTCCAGGTCGTCCAGGATGGCCAGGTCGTCATCGGAGAAGTCCGGCGTCGGCGTGAGCGCCAGCGCGGGCTGCGAGCCCTTCGCGGCCCCACCGAACAGCACCACCGGCACGCGTGGCTTCTCCACTTCCTCCGCCTCGAAGATGGGCGGAGGCGGCGGAGGCGGCCGGGCGGAGGGCTTCACGCCCAGCAGATCATCCAGCGCATCTCCTCCCCCAGGCCCCTGCCGCAGGGCTTCCGCGGGCGGGGGCGGCGGCGTCCCGGGCCGACGGGCGGCGGGAGCAGCGGCGGGTGGTGGTCTCGCTGCGGGGGGCTTCGGCGTCTCCGGCATCTCCCACTCCAATGGCGTCCCCGCCGTCACGGGAGGAGGGCCGGAGCCATCCTCTTCGTACAGCGGCTCCGCCTCGACGATGTCCAGCGGCTCTCCCCGCGCCCGGGCCAGCGCGGCGTCCAGGTCGTCCGACGCGACGACGAAGACCCGCACCTGCTTGCGGAGCTGGAAGCGCAGCTCGTCCACCAACGTCAAATCCCCGGGGTCCTCCACGGCGACATGGATGCGCTCGCTGCGCCCTTCCACTTCCGAACGGAAGAGGAGGACGCGGTGCTCCGCCTGGAAGTCCAGGGACACCAGCGACACCACCGCGTGGGGAATCTCCTCGGGCAGCTCCAGGAAGGGCAGCCCGTGCTGCACCGCCAGCGCCTTGGCCACATGCAGCGGCGCACACAGGCCCTGGGCCACCAGCGTCTCGCCCAGCCGCAGGTTCCCCGGAGCGCCTCGACGCCCGAGCGCCACCCGCACCTGCTCCTCCGTCACCACCCCCGCCTCGACGAGCAGCTCACCAATCTTCTTGCGCATGAGGGCGGGCTACCGCTTGACCTTCGCGAGGTACTCGTCGCGGGAGAACACACCCTTTTCGATGAGCAGTTCCACCATGGCCTTGAGCGCGGCGACTTCCTTGCGCTGCACCTCTTCCACGCTGCGCAGGAGGTCGGCCGGGCTGCCGGTGCCCGCGGTGCTGCGCGGGGCCTCCTGCACCGGTGGCGGCGGACGCGCCACCGGGGGCGCGGGCTTGGGCGCGGAGACGACGGCGGCGGCCGCCGGGTCCAGGTCCTTGAGGTTCTTCACCACCGTGCGGCCCTGGGCGTCCACCACCTTGAAGTTGGTGTCCGCGTCCTCCAGCTCCAGGTTCTCCTCATACATCCGGGCGAAGGCCCGGGCGATGGAGGTGCGCCCCGCCACGTTGGGGATGATGCGGCACTTCGTGATGGCCCGAAGCTCGTCGAGCATCCGCATGTTGAGCGGATCCGACATCGCCACCACCAGCGTCTTGCCCTCGTCCCGCAGCTGCAGCGGCAGCACGGAGAAGTCGCGCGCGGTCTGCGGAGGAATCTTGGCCTTCACATGCGGGGGAACCACCTGGACCGCGTCCAGGTTCACCGCCGGCATGCCGAGCTGCTTGGACAACGCCCGCACCAGGATGTCCTCGGAGACGAGGCTCATCCGGACCAGGATTTCGCCGAGCTTGCCGCCCCACTTCGCCTGTTCGGCGAGCGCGGACTTCAGCTGGCTCTCCTGGAGCACATTCGCTTTGATCAGCAGTTCTCCGAGCTTGATCTGTGCCATGTCGTGGGCGCCACTCTACCCGACTCCAGCCGCCGCGCTTCTTCTTCCGTGCCTGCCCGGTCAGGAACCCGGCACCGGGGGCGCCGGCGACTCGGGCCCCCCCGCGGGCAGCTCCCGCCCGGAGTCATCCACCTCCACCACCTTGGCCCCCTCCGGAGGGGTCAACTCGTAGAGCGTGAGGTCCGGCCGGCCGTTGAGCTTGATCTGCTGGTAGCGCAGCTGGAGCTTCGTCCCCGCCTGCTTCGCGATCAGCTCCACCTTGCCCGGGAAGATGAGGCCGCCCCGCTCCAGGAAGTCGTCGAAGGCCAGGTCATACCCGGGGACGCCTCGCACGTGGCTCTTCACCACACGCAGATACTTTGGGTGAACCTGGAGCACCTGGCTGGCCGTGCCCTGGTGGAGGGTGAGCACGTAGACGCCCTCCTTCGTATCCAGCTCCAGCGTCATGCGCTCTGGAGGGATGAGGGGCACCTGGCCCAGCATGATGGCCACCAGTTCCTCGCCCGGCAGGACGACGGGCAGGAAGCGCGACACGTTCTGCGGGCTCGCCGGGCCCTGGTAGTACGTGTGCGTCTCCGTCTGGTACAGGCCGAAGCGCGTCCCGTCCCCGACGAGGGAGGCGAGGGGCCGGTTGAAGAAATCGAACGTCTCCAGGTGCAGCAGGGCCGGTCGGGTGACGGAAAGGAACATCCCGATGGTGCCACTCTGCTGGGGAGACTCGACCCGCAACTTCGCGTCTCCCTCGAGGGAGACGACGTTGTCCTGGTTCTGCCGGACACGCTGGTAGACGACCTCGGCGTCGGTGAGTTGCCCCTCCGGCCCGAACTCGATGCGCTTGGGGCAGGCCGAACAGAGCACTGCCAGGAAGATTGCGGCGGCTGCGCGGTTCATATCTCCTAGTCTGGGCCAAGGCGCCCTGCCGGGTCACCCACCAATGAGCCTGAACGACATCCTGCACTACCTCCGCCTTGGCGGAGTCACCCTGGCCCTGCTGCTGCTGGCCTCCGTCGCCGCGCTCGTCGTGGCCGTCGAGCGCATCATCGCCCTCTGGGGGGTGAGCGAGCGCTCCCGCCTCCTGGGCGAGGCGGTCAGCAAGCACCTGCTTCGCGGCGACGTGCCGGCGGCCCGCACCGCCGCCGAGCGCTCGGACTCCGTCGCCGCCGACATCTTCCTCGCGGGGTTCGACCGCTGGGAGCGCAGCCGGGGCACGGGCGGCGCGGGCGTGGAGGCCGCCGTGGAGCGCGAGCGCGCCCAGGTGGGCCTCAAGCTGCGCCGCAACCTGTGGATTCTCGCCACCATCGGCTCGATTACGCCCTTCGTGGGCCTCTTCGGCACCGTGGCCGGCATCATGCGCTCGTTCAAGGACCTGGGCCTGGACGTGGAGGCCGGCGGCACCGGCGGCACCGGCGCGGTGATGACGGGCATCTCCGAGGCCCTGGTCGCCACGGCGGTGGGCATCCTCGTCGCCGTGCAGGCCATGGTCTTCTACAACTACTTCCAGGCCCGTCTCTCCCGAGTGCTGGTGGAGCTGCGGCTGATGGGCGACGAGTTCGCGGAGATGCTCAAGGAGCGCGCCTCGGGTCTTCCTCCGGAGCCCGCGCCCCGCGTCGACTCACAGCCTCCCCCCACCCCGGCGCGCGTCGACACGCAGCCCGCCTAGCTCCAGGGAACCGAGCACCATGGCCATGGGCAAGACACCGGGGTCCGGTGACGAAGGCGAAGAAGGTGTCTTCGCCGAAATCAACATCACCCCGCTCACCGACATCTTCCTCGTGCTGCTCATCATCTTCATGGTGACCAGCTCCGTCATCGTCCAGCAGGGCCCCGGAGGCGGCGCCAAGGCGGGCCTCAAGGTGAACCTGCCCAAGGGCGGCGCCGCGGACGTCACCGCGCGCACCACGGACATGTCCGTGGCCGTGCTCGCCGACGGCCGCTTCGTGGTCGCCGGCAACGTCGTCAGCCAGGATGAGCTCCAGAAGGCCTTCGACGCCGCCAAGCTGAAGGACCCGGACACCGTCGTCATCGTCCAGGCCGACGAGGGCGTCCCGCACGGCACCGTCGTCCAGGTGATGGAGCTGGCGAAGAAGGCGGGCCTCGGTCAGCTCGCCATCGGCGTGCGCGAGGGCGAATAGCCCGTCCGTCTCCGTCACGAAGGCCCCGCTGAAACACGAAGGCCACCTCGGGAGCGACTCCCCAGGTGGCCTCGGTGTTTCTGGAGGGCGCCCTTTCCTCAGGGCGCCCGTTCAAGCGAGGTCGCGGCTCAGACGGAGGCGAAGGCGGCGTCGGTGATCTCCATCGGGGAGGTGTCCTCGATGGCGATGAGGCGCGCGGCCTGCTCCACGTTGGGCAGCACGTTGCGCGCGTAGTAGAGGGCGCTGTACTTCTTGCCCTCGTAGAACGCGCGGTCCGGGTGGTCCGCCGACAGCGCGCCCTGCGCCTTGTCCGCGATGAGCGCCGCGTCCAGGAGCAGCCAGCCCACGGCGACCTCGGACATCATGTTGAGGAAGCGGTTGGCGGACAGCGGAATCAGCGGGAACTTGCCGCCGTCCTGCGACCAGCTGAACACCGTCATCGCGCTGGACATCAGCGCCTCCTGCGCGCTCGCCAGCAGCTTCACGGCCTCGCCGTAGGTGGCATTCTCGCGGTGCGCTTCGACGAACGCGCCCACGTCGCCCATGAACTGCTGGAAGTGCATGCCACCGGCCTGCCCCAGCTTGCGGCCCACCAGGTCCATGGCCTGGATGTGGTTGGTGCCCTCGTAGATGGAGAAGATCTTCGAGTCACGCGTGTACTGCTCCACCGGGTAGTCCTGGATGTAGCCGGCGCCGCCGTACACCTGGATGGCCTGCGCGCAGAGGCGGAAGGACTGGTCGGAGCCGTAGGACTTCACCAGCGGGGTGAGCAGCTCCACCTGGCCCTTGTGGTAGGTGGCCGCCTCGTCGTCCTTGCCCGCCAGCTGCCGCGCCTTGTCCAGGTGCATGGCCAGCTTGATGATGAGCGCGCGGATGCCCTCCACGTGGGACTTGATGTCCAGCAGCATGCGGCGGACGTCCGGGTGCTCGATGATGGCGGCGCGCGGCGCGGTGGGGTCCTTCCACTTGGTGAAGTGGGAGCCCTGCTTGCGGTCCTTCGCGTAGTCCACCGCGTTGTAGTAGGCGGCCGACGCCAGCGCGACGCCCTGGATGCCGACGGCGATGCGCGCGCCGTTCATCATCTTGAACATCTGGCTCATGCCGACGTGCTCGACAGTGCCGACGAGCTCGCCCAGACAGTTGTCGCTCTCACCGAAGTTCAGCACACAGGTCGCCGAGCCGTTGATGCCCATCTTGTGCTCGATGGAGCCCACGGACACGTCGTTGGCCTGGCCGGAGCTACCGTCCTTGTTGATGCGCAGCTTGGGGACGATGAACAGCGACAGGCCCTTGGTGCCGGGCGACGCGCCGTCGATGCGCGCGAGCACCAGGTGGATGACGTTCTGGGCCATGTCGTGGTCGCCGCCGGAGATGAAGATCTTCGTCCCGCGGATGTTGTACGTGCCGTCCGCGTTGCGGCGGGCGGTGGACTTCGCCGCGCCCACGTCGGAGCCGGCGTGCGGCTCGGTGAGGCACATGGTGCCGCCCCACGTGCCGTTGAGCATGCGCTCCACGAAGAGGTGTTGCTGCTCCTTCGTCCCGCACTCGGCGATGACTTCCGCCGCGCCGAACGACAGGCCCGGGTACATGTTGAAGGCCGTGTTGGCGCCCGATAGCAGCTCCTCCACCGTCACCTGCAGCATCATCGGCGCGCCCTGGCCACCGTGCTCCGGGCTCACCGCCACCGTCTTGAAGCCCTGCTCGTAGAGTTTCTTCCACGCGTCCTTGAAGCCCGTGGGCGTGAGGACCGAGCCGTTCTCCACCCGACAGCCCTCGCGGTCTCCCACGGAGTTGAGGGGCCCGAGCACCTCGCGCGCGAAGCGGTACGTCTCCGTCAACACCGCCTTGGCCTCATCCGGACCCCAGGCGTCGTACGGGGCCTGACCGGCCACCTGGCCGAAGCCGAACTGCTCGAACAAGGCGAAGAAAATCTCTCGAAGGTCGATCTTGTAGGTGTTGATGCCGGCGGACATGGCCACTCCTGCGTGACGGCTCGCTGCCCGCCTTCAGGTTCGAAGGCCTCGGGTCAGCGGCGCGAATGACACAGGAAGTGTGGCGGTGACTGATTTTTGAGTCAACCCTGAATGACACCCTGCGTTGAGGGGCCACCCTGGCCGCCCCTCACCGCAGTCCGTAAAGCCGCTACTTCTTCGGCTTCTTGGCCGAGGGAAGTGTCGCCGTCTTGGCAGCGGGCTTCTCCCGGGGGACGGTCTTCTTGGACGAGGCACCGGTGAGGCGCTCGTCTGCCTCCTCGTCGACGGCCGAGGCCTCGCTCGAGCCCCCGCCGGAGGACGTGGCGGGGGTGGCGGCCAGGCTCTCCCGGGGCACCTCGATGACGATGGGGGACTGGCCGGAGCGCTGCCGGTTCTCGTCCTCCAGGGAGTAGAAGAGCTGGATCTGCGCGCCGCCCTTCATCACCAGCTCGCCGCGCTGGTTCTCCGCCCACAGGTCGATGTCCACGAAGTAGCGGCCCGCGGTGCCGTGGCGGTTGCTCACCCGGCCCTTGCAGACGACGGTGTCACCCGGCCACACCATCTTGATGAAGCGCACGTTGTAGCGCCGCATCTGCCCGCCCCGGGCCCAGTCGCTGATGAGCTGGCCGAGCATGCCCATCACCAGCATGCCGGGGGCGTACACGCTCGGCATGCCCACGCTCTTGGCGTAGAGCTCGTCGACGTGCACGGGGTTGTAGTCGCCGGACGCGCCCGCGTACCGGGACAGCTGGACACGGTCCACCGGGGCCTTGGCCAGCGCCGGCAGCTCGTCTCCGACGCGGATGGACTCGAAGTAGAGCTTGCGCGCGGGCATCACGGGGTCTCCTTTGAGGCGCGGACCACCAACGTCCGGCGGGCTCGGAACACCAGGTTGCCTTCCTCGTCGCGGCCTTCGTCCTCGATGACAGCGATGTCCATCTTCCCGGACATGCCCTGGCGCTCGGAGACGTCCGCGACGCGGGTGGAGACGTAGATGCGGTCTCCGGCGAAGATGGGCCGCTCGTAGTCGAAGCCTTGTTCGGCGTGCAGCAGGCTCTTGATGCCCACGCCGAGCAGCTCCCTCAAATCCGCGGCCGAATGAAAGGACGCGGGAAACGTGGGAGGCGCGATGATGGTCGGATATCCGGAGGCCCGAGCGTACTCCTCGTCGTAGTAGATCGGGTTGTAGTCTCCGATGGCCTCCGCGAAGCGGCGGATGGCACCCTTCTCCACTTCGTTGAGCGTCGGCGGCGAGGCACGGCCGATCGCATTCTTGTCCAGCATTATCCCTCTCCTGACTCTAACGTCCGGCCGGAAGCTCGAGCACCGTGAGGAGCCCTGCTTCGGCGGCCGTCAAGCGTGGCGCGGCATTCACCAGCGCATTCGCGGTGGCCCGGTCGCCTGCCACTCCCCCCGGGATTTCCAACACCAAACGAGGGTCCGCATCGATTTCAATGCGGTCCTTCGGGTCGTCAGCCCCTACGGCGATGGTCAGTTCCAGTCGCACCCGCTCCTGCCCGTCCTCCAACCCGACCACCGACTGGAACATGCCCGCCACCCGTCCCTTCTTCACGGCAAACGCGCCGCCCGAGATGTCCTGCTCGGCGAATACGGGGGCTACCTCTTCTTCGAAATCATCACAATCCAACCCCAGGCCCAATGCCGCGAGTGCCGCCGACTCCACCAGCCCCACGTGGCCCAGCTGCTCACCATCCACCAACTCGAAGAACTCCTCTTCGGTCAGACCGGCGCCGACCTTGCGCTGCAAGGCCTCCCGCCGGGTGCGCGCGTCCACCACCCGGGTGACTGTCGCGCGCCGCACCGGACCACACACCTGTCCCGCCGTGGCCACCAGTCTGTCCAGAACGAAACCCGGGTTGACGCCCGCGCCGACGATGGAGACCTCGGCGCGCTGCGCGGCGCGGTCCAGCTTGTCCGCCAGCTCCGGGTACTTCAGATAGGGGAAGGCCAGCTCCTCACAGGTGCTGGCTATCGGCAGGCCCAGCTTCAGCGCCGCCAGCAATTGGTCCATCACCTGTGGCAGCCGGGAGCCCGTCGCGTGCAGCAGCACCGCGCCCTTGCGGCGGCCCACCGCCTTCTCCAGCGAGTCCATCACCTTGACGCGCGGCGCGGGGCCTCCCAGCACGTCGCCCAACGGACGACCCACCAGGGAGGCATGGGTATCCACGGCCCCAATCAATTCCACTTCCGGGCAGGACAGGGCCGCTCTGGCAATCTCCTGCCCGATGAATCCCAGCCCCATCACCACCACCGGCACCGGCCCTGCTGGGGCTCTAGCCATCGGAGATTGCTCCAGGATTCCAAGGGGTTAGCGTTGAAACGCAGCCTTGCCGCGCACCATAAATCACACCTTGGCGAGCAGGCAAGCATCACTTGGTTCTACCACTCTTGCCGCTAGCAAGAACCTCCAAGGATTTCCGGGGCTTGCGAGTGCAAAACGCAAGGGGGCCCCTGTTTGGCCGCAAGGCAAGGCGTGTATAAAGAATGACAGGCCCGCGACCTCCCCGGAGACCCTCCAACATGGACCGCATCCTCGTGGTGGATGACGACGTGCTCATCCTCGCCGCGCTCACCCGGATCCTCCAGACGGAAGGCTATGACGTCGTCACCTACAGCGACCCGGCCCTGGCCGCTCGCGAGGTGGGCTTCAGCGTCGTGCTGACGGACTTCATGATGCCGTACCTCAACGGCATCGAGCTGCTGGGCGTCCTCCGGGAGAAGAACCCGAAGGCCGTGCGGCTGATGCTGACGGCGGCGGCGGACTTCCGCACCGCGTCCGAGGCGGTGAACCGGGGCGAGGTGTTCCGGCTGCTCGGCAAACCCTGGGCGCTCAGCGAGCTGACGAGCAGCGTGCGACAGGCGGTGGAGCACTACCGGCTGGTGGAGGCCAACGAGCGGCTGACGCGCGAGGTGGCGGACAAGAACGCGGAGCTGGTGGCCATCAACCAGGACCTGGAGCGGCGGGTGGTGGAGCGCACGACGGGCCTGTTGGACGGGCTCATCAGCGCGCTGGACTACCGCGACACGGAGACGCAGTGGCACTCGCGTCGGGTGGCGCTCTACTCGCGCAGGCTGGCGGAGGAAGTGGGCCTGGCCGGGGCCGCGCTGGACGTGGTGGAGCAGGGAGCGCTCCTGCACGACATCGGCAAGATTGGCGTGCGCGACTCCATCCTGCTCAAGCCTGGACCGCTGACGCCGGACGAATGGGTGGAGATGCGCAAGCACCCGGAGTTCGGCTACCGGATGATGGGGAAGATGCCCTACCTGCACGAGGCGGCGCTCATCGTCCTCCAGCACCAGGAGCGCTGGGACGGCAAGGGCTACCCGCAGCAGCTCGCCGGCGAGGACATCTGCATCGGCGCGCGCATCTTCTGCATCGCCGACACGGTGGACGCGATTACGTCGGACCGGCCCTACCGCAAGGGTCGCCCCATGAGCGTGGCCCGGGACGAGATTGCCCGCTGCTCGGGCACGCAGTTCGACCCGAACCTCGCGGACGCCTTCCTGCGCATCCCCGAGACGGAGTGGCAGCGCATCCGCAACCAGGTGGAGGCGCTGGAGGAAGAGGAGAACCAGCGCTGGCGCAGCCACCCGCTCGGTGCCCAGCCGCCGCTGACGCGAGCCAGCGGCACCTGACGTCACTTCACGGGGCCAGCGTCACCGCGCTGACCTCCCGGATGACGTCGCCCTCCAGCAGCGCATCCACCACGTCCAGCCCTGACACCACCTCGCCGAAGGCCGTGTAGCGGCCATCCAGGTGCGGCTGCGGCGCGTGCGTGAAGAAGAACTGGCTGCCCCCGGTGTCCTTCCCAGACAGCGCCATGCCGAGCACCCCGCGCAGATAGGGCCGCCGGGTCATCTCGCAGCGGATGGAGTGTCCCGGGCCGCCCTCCCCGTCTCCGCGCGGGTCTCCGCCCTGCGCCACGAAGTCCGGCACCACGCGGTGGAAGGTGATGCCATTGAAGTAGCCCTTGCGCGCCAGGGCGTAGAGGTTGCCCGACGTGAGCGGCGCCTCGTCGGCGTCGAGCCGCACGGTGATGTCGCCCTTCTCCGTGCGCAGCACCAGCGCGGCCCCCTTGGGCGCGGGCTCCGGACGGAAGGCATACGGAGGAAGCTCCACGCGCTCGGAGCGCACGGGCTGGCCGGTGAGCTGGGTGAGGGCCTCGGCGGCCACGCGGCGCACGTTGGCGTGCGGGAGCGTCAACCACTGCTTCATGCGCGCCTCGGTGCCAGGAAGCTGGAGCGCGACGAGCGCGCCCGCCACGGGGTCCGCGAGGTCCGGCTCGGAGGGGACGCGGTCGGCCAGCGCCTCCAGGTCGGGCTGGGCCCCCGGGGCCTTCAGCTTCCCCAGCGTCGCGGCGGCCGCGCCAGCCACCACCAGGTCCTCGCCGCGCAGGAGCGGAGACACGGCCGTCGCCGTCCGGAGCACGGGGCGCTCGGCGAGAGCCTCCATCGCCGTGAGCCGCACGCGCGCCGATGGGTGGCGCAGATAGCCCACCGCGAAGTCGGCGGGCGTCTTCTTCGGAGAGAGCGCCGCCTCGCGAAGTCCCAGGGCCAGTCGACGCTCCTCGGACACCCGGCCGAAGCCACAGTTCATCGTGTCCGCCACCACGCCACGCTGACGGTCCGACGCCGCCGCCAGCCGACAGTCGAGCCACCCCAGGTCCGCGCGCGCCACATCCGACGCCGCGCCCCGCTCCGCGTCCGCCAGCGCGAGCCGGAGCGACGCGAGCAACGGCCTGCCGAACTCCGGCAGCCCCTGCTGCGCCAGCGCCATCAACGGGTGCCCATCCGCGGAGCGCGCCAGCGTCTCCACGCGCGGCGCCGCGCCCGTGGGCATCGGCGTCTCCATTCCCCGCGCCACGCGCTTCGCTCGAGGCACCAGGGCTTCGAGGGCGTCCAGCGGCGCGCAGGGCCCGCCGCACGTGGCCGCGAGCTTCGCCAGTGAGCGCGCCGCCTCCGCCGCCACGCGAGGCACGGTGTCGTCCAGCATCCGGCCCAGCACCACCGCGTCCTCCGGTCCACCCACGTCACCGAAGGCCTTCACGCACAGGCCGCGCACGTCCGCGTCCGCATCCGACAGACACGCGCGCAACGTCGGCAGGCTCTCCGTGCGCTTCGCCGTGGCCAGCAGATAGGCGCCGCCGTACCGGGCCGCCACCGGCCGCCCCGCCGCCATCAGCGCCTGCGCGGGCGCCAGGGACACGTCCTTCACCACCGCGGCACCACCGCGTCGCGCCGCCACGCCCAACGCCAGCGCCGCTCGTCCGGCCGTCTCGACGTCCTCGCCCTGGAATCGCTGGACGAGCCGCGCCAGCGTGTCCGCCGTC
>Ga0126314_10001260_pt1 | contig 12091 bp, 16 predicted proteins | sample Plot105B_FD_92535 | JGI IMG/M metagenome (GOLD analysis project Ga0126314, IMG submission 92535) | Serpentine soil microbial communities from UC McLaughlin Reserve, CA, USA - Plot105B | ecosystem: Environmental > Terrestrial > Soil > Grasslands | place: USA: UC McLaughlin Reserve, Lake County...
AGGTCAAGTATGTTTAGGCTACAGATAGGAGGGCGGCCGCCTTCACGCGATCCAAGGACATGGAGGGGGGAAGAAGTCCTTGGGGTTCGACGTGAACACCGCCCTCCGCTTTCTATTCTACCTATCCGGCGGCCTTCCCCGCCATAGGCGGGAGAATATTTTAAAGCTTTTACATATTAGGGACGGGGTGGCTAGGCCCTAGAATTCATCCTCATGCGTCTCGTGAGAATTCATCGGCGCTTCATCGCCTGCTGTTACCGTAGGAGATGCCCGGCGGCCGCTCCAGATCGCTTGCACAACAACTTGCGTGCTGGCCGCCGGGTTCGTCCTAAGCCATCCTAGTGGGAGTGTTATGCGAATTCAGCTCAGATCGGGCTCCTCGAGCCGTACGATCCTCGGTTGGCGGAGCGGGATACCGAGCTCGTCCTTGAGCATGGCCTTGAACACAGACCCGGCTATCCTCTCTCCGTCGACGAAGACGCTGCTCGGCACGCCGGTGCTCATCGCCTCCAGAAGGTCCCGGGGGCTCTTAGCGACTATCACGACGTCGTCCTCTCCTTGCAAGTGCCTGCGCTGCAGCTCGCCGTCGGGGGAGGTGTACAGGGAGATCCCCAGCGCCCCGGGGAGGGCTTCTCTGCCGAGTTCGAAGAAGGCTATCTCCGTGCTGCCATCTTCCTCTTCCACGCAGAGCGCGTAGTATTGCTCGACCGGCATGCCTCCTTCTCCCTTATAGGCCGCGCCCGCGCATCTTACCTCTATATGGCACCACCCGGCCTAGAGGGCTCCGTCCCCCCAGCTCAGATTTACGTTGTGGACTAGCTTCCGTCCGCACGTCTGGCACCACCTATCCGGCTTGCCTTCGCCGTGACGTACAGGGTAGATCTTCCAGGGCGGCTTCTCATAGCGCCCGACGCCACACTCGGGGCATTTCTCTCCCGCGCCTGCGGAGGTCTCCAGGGCGACCACACGTCTCTCTATGGTTGCAGGCATCACGCGCTCCCCCGGTTCCACGCCGCTCGCACGTCGTCCTCGAAGAAGATGATCCGTTGCGTGCCACACTCGGAGCAGAAGATTTCCTCTTGCTCGTCGGTGTCTTCGTCCTCGAAGACGAGCTCCCACGTTCCGTCGTCATCGCCGCCCCAGCCGCAGCGGGGGCACCCGTCGTCGCCTCCTCCGCCGCCTCCATCCTCCAGTGCCCTTACTCGCCTGCTCTGCGTCGTTAGCGCCACCTGTGCGCTCCTTTCGGTTTCGCGGGTTGCAGATCCTCTAGAGCCTGGATTCTGGCCTCGAGGTCCTCGGTCTCTTTAATCTTGCGTTCCTGCTCTATTGCCCGCAGGCGTGTGTTTATGAGCTGGTTAGCCACGGCCGCCGGTCCTGTCTCGAGGTCGCCTGAGAGCACCCGCTCAGTAAGGTCCTCGAGTAGCGCCTTTATGGTTTCCGTCTCGTGCTGAGGGCGGCCCCGACCGCCTCGCCTACCGCCCTTCGACGCACGCCGGCGGCGTGCCTGCTCATAGTCGGGGTGGTGGTTCCAACACCATTCAGCTTCCGGCATAGCTTCGGCCTTGCACCGGCCGCCTGCGGCGGTAATACCAGCACAGCGGGCCATAGCTTTACCCCTCCCCCTTGCGAGAGCGGCGTTCAATCATGGTGTCGATCTCCTTCTCAACGGCCTCACCACGGGCTACGTCCACTAGCCTCCCTTCTTAGCTTCCTACGTGGCACGCGATAAACGCCTTAAACGCGGAAAGCCTCTGCCGAAGAGACCTTTGCGCGTATACCGCGTATTTCGCGTAGGGCGCTCACTTGAGCAGCCATCGTTCCGCCGGCCGCCCTCCCGTATGCTCGGTATTCTTCCAAGCTCTACCGTGCTTCTCGAGGAGATCCAATGCCCGTCCTATGCGCTCCGAGCTCCGATTGCGCCCGAAGGCGTTGCGGATCTCAGCCCTGGTAAGGCCCGTAGGGGTTTCGGTCAGCAGCTCCTCTATTCGGTCCGCCACCGCGTCTCCAGTCGCATCCCCGAATACATATCGTGCAGAAGCCTCCGCGTAGTCCCACACTGCCAAGGCCGCCTTCAGATGTTCCTCTTCTATTGTGGATGAGGAATCCATCAGAGCGTAGACGCATGCGAGCCTCAGCACCTGTGCCTCCGAGCGACTGGTAACCGCTCCTAGAAGCCCCGGAGCACCCTCCGACAGGGTTGGATAGCGCCCGACCCATAGAGGTTTTGCAGAGTCCCCCCAGCACATCTCGCCGGCGCTCTTGGCGAAACGCAGAACTTCGCCTAGGAGCGATACCATGCCGGCGACGTTCTGGGCGGCCCACTGCCCGCCGAACGGTAGGATCTTCGAGCGTTTCACACACACCCACAAGAAGCGGTTGGCAAACCCATTGCGGGCGTCTGAGTCCGAGAGCAGTCTCACAAGCTCCGTCTTGGTCACGTGCCCGACTATGGAGATGTGAGAGTCCGTGGCCTTCATCGGTGAGTTCTTCGTCAGGGTCGAGAGCTTGCCGGCGTCCCAGGCCGTGCGGATGATTGCAGAGAGCGTATTGCCCTCCCTGGTGGCCACCTTGAGCGCGCCGGCAAACTCCCCCTCCAACACGAATAGGCGCCTGTCGTCTGCTCCCGGGTCCTCGATTACAGTATCGCCATCCTTGTTGACACCCATCCTCTTGTCCCTGACCTGGTAGATGAGACCCTCTCCGCTGGAGAGGCCATTCTCGATCCGCTCCTCAGCCCAATAACGATCCACGGCATGCATGAGGTCCCTCACGAATCCCCAGCTCATCCCCTTGCGGCCCTTGGAGGTCTCCCCAACCAGGGCAGCGTTGATCTTCAGGTGGTGCCTGTCGGCGCCGACCCGGAAGAACGCTCCCCGTCCACAGGCGTTCCCGAAGGCGGAGAGTAGGCTCACGAGCACCGCTACCGGATCTGCCTCAGTGTGCGGCTCTACCTCTTGCACGATGTGCCCGGGCAAGCCTTGGTAGGCATCTTCGCCCAACACCGGCCAGCACTGCATCCTACGTTCGCCAGTTGTGTCGTTACGCTCAGGGTTTGCGGACCGCCCGTTGGGCTCCCAGACGGCCTCAAAGCTATTAGCGCTCGCCAGTGTCAACGCAAACCCCGCTCCGCTAGCCGACGTGCTGCGCGCTTGCGAGCGGCGCACCATAAGCTCTCCCAGGCCGCCCGAGCCTCATCTTCAGCGTCCAAGAGGGGCATCAGGACGAGAAACCATCTGCGCCGGTACGCCTCGGCCAATGCGTCGCGCAACGCCTTGAGGGCGCGATACTTCTCCGCCTCAGCAGGGGACACGATGCCCGGCTCGTGGCAGTGGCAAAGACGCCGTCCGGGCGGGCCCACGATGTAGCCGTGGCATTCCCAACACAAGACGGGCGGCTCATCCTCAGCGTAGTAAGGGACGAACGGGCCTTCTTGGGCCTCGCAGCACGCGGTACGGTCGGTGACAGGAACTTTGTAAGAGGCGTCCGGCGGCTTATCTTGTACAATCGGTGGAGGCGAGAGAGTCATTCGAAGACCTACCTTTCTCGTCATCGGGGCGGCTCACGGGAGAGGTGGCCGCCTCTTTCTTGCGGTAACAATCGAACACAAAAACCCACGCTCGGGCACGGATGTCACGGCCCTGCTCTAGAGGAATGTTGGGAAGCGGACTGCTGATCCTACGAGGACTAGACGGACTAGACATCGTGCCCCTGCTCTGCGGTAGGAACCGCCAAGCGTTCTATCTCTCGGCGGGTTATCTCCTCGAACTTGGGTTCCCAGCCTTCCTGCGGCCGGGCGATGAGGAGAAGGACCAAGCGGTCCCACGTCTCACGAAGTCGATTGTCTGTTGCAACATCCATCTCGACATAGATGGTGCCAGAACGAGGAAATGGGTATTTAGTTGATTAGGTGTTTGGGAACCTGAGCCTTAGTTTCGCCAAACGGTCGAAATCTTCCTTGCTGAGCTCATAGCCTTTATCGCGGATTTCTTGGTGGATCTTCTCGTCTGCGATGTAAGCTTCTCGGCGATCTGTTATGTAGCATGCGAGCAAATGGTCTCTCGAGGGTGACGGACCTGGAGCACCTTTGCCCACCTTGTGCCCGTATACCGCAGCGGCGAACTGCTCGGCGGTGCGTCGCAAACCGTTGTTCTCCCCTTGCCTTTTCGTTCGGTTGAGGAGTGCCTTTGCCTCCTCAATGTCCTCCTGCGAATGCTCTGGATATAGCACTTTCAAGAGAGGCTCCACGGGCCTGTCCGACAGCGCATACGCGGCTATCAGCGCTACCACGTCTCGCGGCGGATAAGGACTTGCACCTAGAGGGTGCTTGCTGGTCTGGTTGTGTATGTAGAAACTTTCAGTGTCAGGGTCACGACCGTACCACTCGCATAACTCCTTCCACCCTTGCTCGGAAAAACTACTTCGCAGGAAGACCTCCGTACCCACGAATTCATAAGTGCCGGCGAAGCGCCTTCCTTGGTAAGTCAGTGAGAGATGTTCGAGGTCTTCTACGACTCGCTCTAACCCCTCGAGCGCTTCACTGAACAAATCCGCCGCGGCGCTGGCATCGGGTACCTCCTGGAGTGGGCCGGAACTCCGCGCCTGTCGCTTCGGAGTAATTGGTTCTTGTACCATTGGTTTCTCTGTTGCTTCTTCGTCCTGCGTTATCCAAACAGGAGCACCCCAGTTAGCAAGTTGTATACGCATCGCTTCAACGGAGTTGAAATTCAAACGCTCAAGTACAGTCTGGGGCGGTGCGCTGCCAGTGAGCTCCATCTGACACCAGACACCGAGCGTTTGTAGCGCCCTGACCCGTTCCGCTTTTGGTAGACTCTCCATAAGCTGTGGCGCGGGTTATGGATTCTGGCAGAGCGGTCCGCGCCGCGCCTCCTTTCTCTAAATCCTAGCCAATTCTACTCGCCGGGTGCCGGTTTCCGTGAGCACAGCACGGAACCCAAGCCCTCGAGTATTTGTGGTTTGGTAACAATACGGTGCTCATTAACAACGCTTAATGACCAGAATACTACGTTCGGTAGTATGTAGTCCGACCGAGGCTTCCCCTCCGTCCCGACCGGAGTAAGAGCCTAAATGGAGTTCCTCACTCCCCGCCCGCTGGTGGGTCATCGAATGCGAGACCAGCTCTGGGATCACTCTTCGATGCGTTTACACTTCCCGCACCGCCGCTTCCATTAGGCGCACGCAAGAACTCGAGCAGCAGGGCGTTGACCTTGTGGAAGCTATCCTGCTGAACCCAGTGGCTCGCGTTCGGTAGGCGCTCGACCCGCACGTTTGGCACCCAGCTGGTTTCCGGCTCGGCAAGCTCCGCCCCGAGGTAGCGATCTTCCTCGCCCCAGATCACCACCACCGGCGCCTCGATCCTGCGCAAGAGCCTCTTGTTCTGCGTCGGAGTCCTGCGAAATAGCGCCCGATAGTAGTTCGTTGCCCCAGTCAAAACGCCTGGACGTCTCATCGCCTCGGTGTATTTTCGGATATCTTCCTCTGTGAAAGTTCCCGGGCGCACAGGGTCTCTGCGGAAGTTCGATGTGAACCAGGCGAAAATACTCTGCTGCACGAACCTGCCAGGCGGGCCGGGCACCTGCAAGGCGAACATGTACCAACTCCTCCTCAGCTGACGCAGACTCCACAGGCCTCTCAAAAAGCGGCTGGGGTGGGGACAGTTCAGGATCGCAAGCTTCTCGATCGCCTCTGGGTGGCGCATTGCGGCTAGCCATCCCGCCACCCCGCCCCAGTCGTGGCCTACGACTGTCGCGCTCTCAGAGTCGCAGGCACGGATCAGGCGCTCCACGTCCTGCGCAAGGAACTCGACGCGGTAGTCCCTCACTTTGAGCGGCTTGTTCGAGAGGTTGTAACCGCGCATGTCCGGCACCACCACCCGAAAGCCGGCATCCGCGAGGATGGGGATCTGAAACCTCCAGGAGTACCAGAACTCTGGGAAGCCGTGCAATAACACTACCAGAGGCCCGCTCCCGGCCTCGACGTAGTGCAAGCGCACGTCGCCTAGGTTGGCGTGATGGTGCTCCAATGCTCTGGTACCTTCCGCGACATCGCGCTGATTTGTCACATCATGTCATCCTCTATTCTTGTATGTTGGTTTCGGTCGTAGAAGGCGGCTGCTAAGGGCGCAGCAGGGGATGTCCTTTCTGGGTTTGCCAAGAGAAACACTCCTGCATTCACCCACGTGCGTGGAAGGGTTGTTCGCGGAAACTCAGGTTGCTACACCCAGCGGCGAACCCTGCGTTTGTAGGCTAGGTACTCCTCTCCAAAGGTGCGCTCCAGATAACGTTCCTCTCGCTCGATTAGTTCGCGCTGGGTCACAACCAGCAGCAACGGCAACAAGAGGATGGCCCACAAAGCGTTCCGAAGGGCGGCTATCCCGCAGTAGATCATCGCCAGAGAGAGGTAGCCGGGGTTCCGACTGTAGCGGAACGGTCCGTCCTGGACTAGGGTGGATACGGGCTTGTTGACATCAAGTGTAGTTTCGGCGCCGCGCATCGTCCGAATAAACCACGTGGCAAGCGCCATCCCCCCTCCCACAAGTGGCCATCCGAGGAGGCGCGCCACCCTATGAGGCAGGAAGGGGAAGTGTAACCTTCTGTCCAGAACCAACCCCAAGAGTAGGGTAAGCAAGTAGGTTAGGGGTGGGGGTAGCCAGCCTCCTGGATTGTCCTGCTCGTCGGCCATACGTGCTTCTCTTCGCTCGACACCCTTCAATCATCCTACTACGCTATTCAGCCGATTACCGAGAGAAACTGTCTAAAAAGTCGCTCAGTGGTGTCTGATCAGCAGATATCGTTGTCATACCGCAGCAAACTGAGCCCTTTTGAACCGTTTCGTAGGCTTCTCAGGCCTTCGTTTCGGGACTATCCGGACTTTTTGGACAGTCTCAGAAGGAGAATTCTCCGAAGTTCGCCCCTTCCTTGACCTAGCAGAGAACACATGCCTAACATTCTATTTGGAGGATGAATCGACCCGAGGGAGAAAAAGTGAGGAAAGTGTTGCTGTTGGCTGCGCTATCTATGGTAGCTACGCTTGTTGTTGCACCCGCTGTCATGGCACAAGACCCAAGCGCCGTTAATTGCGAGGATTTCGACACTCAGCCCGAGGCGCAAGCTTTCTTCGAGGCTCACAACCCGCAAGAGGACCCCTTCTTGCTGGACGAAGACCCCGGAGCCGATGATGGAAAGGCCTGCGAGGACCTGCCGAGCGGGGGCACCTCCGGAGCGCCGGGAACGACGACAGGCACCTCGGCTGGCACTACTACTGGTGCGACTACCGGAACCAGCACTGGTACGACTACAGGCATCACGCCTGTGAATGACCAATACGGTGGGACCACTACAGCGCCCAAGAAAGGCGTCATAGGTAAGACTATCGTCAAGGCCAAGCCGCTGCCCAACACAGGCGGCATCTCGCTTTTGATCCCTGCGGGAGCAGTTGTGGCTTTGCTCATCAACGGTGCCTTGGTAGCGTTGTTAGTGCGGCGTAGGTAGTGCCCTTCGACTACATGTTAGTGGCCAGGACCCCATCGCAGGGTTCTGGCCCTTCTTCTTGCCCTTATTCACCGGAGTGCGTGGAAGGGATATTCTCCGAAGTTGGACTTCCGCTTTACGGCGTTCTGGGAAGTTCGCGGCAAGAGTAGCTCTACTCCTGGATCACCGACTCGGCCGGCCGTGCGGTAGTTAGGGGGTCTGCGTGGCGATGCACCACCTTCCACCTTCCATCCTCCGGTCGAAAGGTCATCGTGACCCGCAGCGCGACCCGCATAGCGTTCTCAGAAGAAGTATCCTCGCTCCCGACTACCTTCGCCTTCATTCGCTCGATGAGCACCACGCAGGCAAGCTCAGGGCTCACGTACTTTTCCACGATCTCGAAGTCGACGTCCTCACCATCCGTGAACTGCGATGAGGAATGCTCTTGGGTCATAGCGACCTGACCCCATCCATGCGCGATGGGACCGATCTCCGGAGCAGTAGGACCGAGGGGGTTGGCGAGAGTCACGTCTGTTCCATGAGAAAATAGTTCCTGCGCGGGTTCAGGGTCCCCTCTGATGAACTCTCCAGTTGCTAGTCGCCATTGCTCGATCGCTTGGTCGAGATCGTCTGCCACAGTCATACCGGTGTGCGCGCCGAAAGCGTCGGCTTTCGCGGACCAACCTGGTTCGCCAGAACGACCAACGGCGGCACGAGCTGGGAGCCCGCCCGCAAGATCTACGACCCCGGTGAGGGCAACCAAACCATCGGCAACCAGATCGCCGTCCTGCCCAACGGCACCCTAGTGAACGTCTTCGACCTTATCTCCGCAGGAGATAAGGTCGCCCTGATCCGTTCCACCGACAAGGGTGCGACCTGGTCCTCCAACGCGACCCTCGTGAGCAAGCTCGGGCAAGTTGGCGTACGCGACCCGGAGACCGGGCAGGCGGTGCGCACGGGCAACATCATCCCGGATGTGGCGGTGGATCGGCGCAGCGGCGCTTTGTACCTCGTCTGGCAGGATGCCCGATTCAGCGGTGGTGCTCACGACGCCATCGCCTTCTCCAAGTCTACGGACGGTGGGCAGACATGGTCGGCTCCGGTGCAGATCAACCAGACGCCGACCGACATCCCCAGCGGTAACCAGCAGGCGTTTACTGCCTCGGTGCATGTCACGGACGACGGCACGATCGGCGTGAGCTACTACGATTTCCGTAACAACACGCCCGACTCGGCGACGCTGCCGACCGACTACTGGTTGGTCCACTCCCACAATGGCGGCACCACATGGAGCGAGACCCACGTGGCCGGCCCCTTCGACATGAAGACGGCGCCGGTCGCGCGTGGGTTCTTCGTCGGGGATTATGAGGGCTTGAGTGCGGTCGGGAACAGCTTCGTCCCGTTCTTCGTGCAGGCGAACTCGGGCATTACCGCCAATCGCACCGACGTCTTCAGCACCAGCACCTTCGAATGTCCGCCGAACGCAACCATCATAGGCGACAACTTCCCCAACAGCCTAGTCGGTACCCCGGGGCGCGACATCATCTGCGGCCTCGGTGGCGACGACCAACTCTCCGGCCGCGCCGGCAACGACGAGCTCTACGGCAACGAGGACAACGACGAGGTCTTCGGCAGCCGCGGCGACGACACCATCTTCGGCGGCTTGGGCACTGACCAACTGCAGGGTGGCACCGGTTCGAACGAGGTGCAAGGCGGGCCGGGCAACAATGACATTGTCAGCGTCGTGGACAACGACACCAACGACTTCGCCAGTGGCGGCCCTGGAAGTGGCGATGTCTGCGAGGTTGACGAGATCGCAGGCGTCACCGACGCCCACAGCGCCTCCTGCGAGACCGTCAGATTTACGAGGCCGTAGCGCTAACATAGCGCGGTCGCGCAGCGTAGCGATCGAGGTGCCCTAGGGAAGGAAGCCGGGCCTCTATTTATAGCGGGCTCCGGCTCCTTTTATGTCCTTATTCACCCAACGACGTAGTAGGAAAAGTCTCCGAAGTTCGCCTTGACGGAGTTCGCAGATCCGCTCTGTGCAAGGATCTGTTACAATTGTATCTACTATCGCGTGAACCTTTCACGCTGTCGCAGGGCCGCTACCTGCTTTCCTCCTAGACCTGGGCTAGCTACCCACCCTACTTACCTGCCGTCGGGCAGGAACGCCCTGCCAAAGAACCGGCGGGAGAAAGGGCTAAAAGCCTATGGTGCAGATCCTCGAGCGCGTCGAAGCACACTACGAGAGCCGCGAAATGCCGTTCGGCAAAACCTACGAGTGGCATCCTGCCTACATCGCACTCGAGTGCGACTGCGGCGAGAAGGTGACCCTTAGCGCTACCAGCACCGCGACCACCTGTAGTCGGTGCGGCGCCGACCTCGGGACCTTCGTCTACGAGATCAGAGAGCGTGAAGGCCGTCTGCCGGACAAGCTCAACCACCCCTGGTTCTACGATGCCAGAGAGCGGGCACAACAACACAAGCATGATGAAGCCGCTTATCCTGAAGGCTCGCGCTGGCGTTACAACGATATTACGGCGGCCAGTAACGAGGAGTAAGCCAAAGCCGCCCCGGGTTTTGAGGCCCGGGGGAGCACCGAAGGAGAGGGAAGCCTATGCGCCCTGAACAAACCATGGCCGAGATGGCGGAGGACGTCCTCTCCAGGCAGGCGAGGGCCCAAGTCCAGCGAACCGGTCAATCGCGCGCCTCAGCACGCGCGGCCGTCATTCAGACCCCGGCCGGCTGCCAGCTTGAAGAGTTGAGAACCGGTGCGCACCAACACGAAGAGGTGCGCTACTGGCAAGCCAATCTCTTGTTCAAGCGCGTGTGCGAGCAGGCTAGTCATCCGGTATAACCTGGACCGTCTGTACCGACCCGAAGCGTTGTTACAAGCCTAGCTGCGAAGTTCGCAGAACAATCTTTCTGCGAACTTCGCGTTGACGGAGTTCTCGGAAGTTCCGTGCTCTCGAAGCTCGCGAAAGTTCGACGCGCAAGAGGACCTGAGTCCTCCATAGACCCAGACCTTTCCTTAGCCGATCCGGTCTGTCGGTGGTGAGGTAGCGGAGCGGTGCTTAGGGGAGTGGCTGCCAGTCTGGGACTACATCTTGCACCTTATTCCGCGTTAGGCGGGTTTCGTCGGTGCCGTTCGCATCCATTTTGTAGATTTCGGATCTGCCATTCCGTTTGCTCTCAAAAGCTATCTTTGTGCCGCTGGGCGAGTAGGCGGGGTTGCCGTCCAACGCTGTGCTGTTGGTGAGTCGAACCTCGTTGGTGCCGTCTGCGTTCATCCTATAGACGTCAAAGTCACCGTCCCGGTTACTGTCGAAAGCTATCTTGGCGGCGTTAGGAGACCAAGATGGAGCGGTATTCGCTTTCCCAGCGTTATCAGTAAGCTGGATGGGCTGGTTGGTGGCGCTTTCGGGGCTGGTGGCGTCGATAGTGTAGATTTCGCCGGTGCTACTATCGCCCCGCATGAAGGCTATCTTGTCTCCATCCGGCGACCAATCAGGGAATGTGTCCAGCCCCGGTTTGTTCGTAAGCTGGGTCGCCTGACCTGAGCCATCGGCGTTTACTATGAAGAGGTCGCCGTTCGTTGAAAAAGCTATCTTCTTTCCATCGGGTGACCAAGTAGGGTAACTGTCCTTGCCGTTGAATATACGAGTCGTGTTGTCGCCATTGGCGTTCATCGTGAAGAGACCATAACCCCCTCCGCGGTAAGCCAGCCAGGCTATCTTTCTCCCGTTGGGCGACCAAGCAGGTTGCGTGTCTGCCAGGCCGTTGTTCGTCAGCCGCTTCTGCCCAGACCCGTCGGGGTTAATCGTGTAGATCTCGTAGGAGCACTCCCGTGGAATCGTATTAGTGCAGTCCTGAGTGTTTTCCTTCGCGAAAGCTATCTTGCCGCCTGCGCCTGGGAAGGCAGCCTCCGCTGGTTGCAGAGTGGTCGCCAGCACCAGTGCGCAAGTGGCCAGTATCGTCCCTGCCAACGCCACACATATCCCAAACGTCTTCCGGGTCATTTTCGCGCCCACCCTACCCATAACCACTCCTCTTGTAGCAGAAGGGTGAAGAAGATCGGCTCCACCCCACGTTATGTAACGGCGGTAGCTTAGCACTCTGAGAGGTCCCTTACATCACTCAAATGAACTATTTTTTGAAAGTCTTATTACGAGAGCAGATAGTGCCGCCGCGTTATTCACCGGAGTGCGTGGAAGGATTATTCTCGGAAGGCCATATCCGCGATCATGCATAGCCCCGGTCCAATGCGGCCAGATACAGTCCATAGCCCCGGTCACATCGCCTAACCCTAGACCCTATATCTTGCGCTCCTGTATAAGTATGCGCGTGCTTGAGCACCCTTTCTTAATACTACAGCCAGGCCCGGAGCCATGCCCAGAAGCGCCGCCAGGAACGCGACGTTGCCTCCTAAGCGCCTCTGGGTGCGCCTCGAGGGATCACACAAACAACTAGCAGCGAGGCTTACGGGCGATCCTGGCGCCTGCGTACTCAGGACGCGTTGCTAACGAAGGGCATCGGTACACCCGAACCCCTACGTCGCTAAGCCCTCGTCACTTCCAACGTCGGGGCACGATCACCAGTGAGAA
>Ga0126314_10001262_pt1 | contig 12086 bp, 10 predicted proteins | sample Plot105B_FD_92535 | JGI IMG/M metagenome (GOLD analysis project Ga0126314, IMG submission 92535) | Serpentine soil microbial communities from UC McLaughlin Reserve, CA, USA - Plot105B | ecosystem: Environmental > Terrestrial > Soil > Grasslands | place: USA: UC McLaughlin Reserve, Lake County...
AGCAGGCGGGCTGCGCCGCCGACGTGAACCGGCTCTCCGACGAGGCTGCGACCCGGCTCATGACGGCGATCGGCTCCACGGGCAGCAGGACCGAGAAGCTCGGGCGGCGCTACCTGCGCATGCGCGGCCACGAGGGCGGCTGTCTCGCGATCCTCGGTTTCGAGGGCGACGAGGAAGAGGTCGAGGATCGGCGCCGGCGCACGGCCGGACTGTTGCGGGCCGGGGGCGGGGTGGCGCTCGGGCACCGGCCGGGCGACGCCTGGCGCCGAAGCCGCTACGCCGCCCCGTACCTCCGCGACGAGCTGCTCGACCGGGGCGTGCTGGTGGAGACGCTCGAGACCGCGACGAACTGGGCCAAGCTGGGCAGGCTGCACAAGGCCGTGCGGGGCGCCCTCCAAACGGCGCTCGCCGGTTGCGGCACGCCGGTGCTCGTGATGTGCCACGTCTCGCACCTGTACGCGTCCGGCGCGTCGCTCTACTTCACCTTTCTGGCGCGTCAGGAGCAGGACGCGCTCGCCCAGTGGCGGGCCGCCAAGACGGCGGCGTCCGAGGCGATCGTGGCGAATGGCGGCACGATCACGCACCACCACGCGATCGGGCGCGACCCCCGGCAATGGCTCACTGCCGAGGCCGGCCCGCTCGGCGTGGAGGTCCTGCGCGCCGCCAAGGAGCGGCTCGACCCGGCCGGGGTCATGAACCCCGGGAAGCTGTTGCCGTAGTGCGCGAGCGGGCGGGCCGTGCCCGCACCGGAGCGATGCCGTTTACGCCGGCGGCCTGAGGACCGTCTGGCCGATCGCCGCCGCCTTCTTCGAGGTCGAGTTGCGCAGCTTCGGCATCGTTCCGCGCAGGACGGACTCGCCGGAGTGCTGCACATCGGGGTCCTTCCCGATCCGCTGGCGCGTGACGTCGATGTACCTGTACTGCTGGTAGTCCGCCGGGAAGTTGCCGATCGCCTGGTAATTCCCCTGCTGGTCGGTCACCTGCCCGCCGAGCGACCTGGCGTCGTCCGGGCTGTTGTAGAGCCAGACGTAGTAGCCCTCGCTCTGGCCGCTCGGCGCGAGGTTCGCGGCCTGCACGAGCAGCTGCTTCTTGTCGCCGCGCTGGACGACGATGGCGATGCCGGCCGCCTGGCCGTTCGCGGAGGTCTGCCGGCTCTGGCCGCCGCCGGTCGAGCTCGTCTGGTCGGCGCTGCTCGAGTCGTCGTTGCCGGTGAGCAGGCCCACCGGCCACACCAGGACTATCAGGAGCACGAGCAACAGCGCGCCGGCGCCGGCCAGCAGACGGCGGCGCATGACCGGGTCGCCGACGGGGGCGAGCGCCGGCCGCGCCGACGGCTCGCGCTCGGTGGGCGCCGGGCGCCTCCCCTTTCGCTCGCCCGCCGGAATCGCCGGCACGGATCCGTTCTCGTAGAACTGCTCGAGCGAGTCCAGCAGCGAGCGCGCCCAGCTGCGGGCCGCCTCGGAGCGCCTCAGGTGCCCTTTCGTGGCCGTGGCCTCGGGGCCGGACTGCTGACCGAGCACGTAGTCGGCGAGCTGGCCACGCCAGTCGTCCTCGACGCCGCGCACGCTCACGGGCGCGAGCTCCACGAGCGCCTCGCGCGCGAGCTCGCGCACGCGGCCCTCGGGCATGTTCAGCATGTCCGCGAGCTCGTCGTATGTCTTCCCCTGGCGCAGCACGAGCTCGACGATCGCCCGCTGCTCAGGCGAGAGCTGGTCGAACGTGGCCATTCGGGCGGAACTGTAGTGTGCCCGCCCGCATGGATTCGCCGGTTGAGAGCTATCCCGTGCGCGGCACGCTCGACGACGTGCTCGGCTTCGAGCTGCTCGAAGCGACGCCGGAGCGCTGCCGCGCCCGCTTCGAGGTCGAGAAGCGCGTGCAGCAGCCGCTCGGGCTCGTGCACGGCGGCGCATACGCGGCGCTGGCCGAGTCGATGGTGTCCGCGACCACGCACACGGCAGTCATGGGGGAGGGCAACTTCGCGGTCGGGCAGTCAAACGCGACGCACTTCTTTCGGCCCGCCACCGAGGGCTACGTCCGCGCCGAGGGCACGCCGGTTCACCGCGGCCGCAGCTCGTGGGTCTGGGACGTGCGCTTCACGGACGACGAGGACCGCCTCTGCGCCGTCTCGCGTGTGACGATGGCGGTCAGGCCGGCGCCGAAGAGCTGACGCCGTCGTCCACGAGGTAGGCGTCGACCGTCTCGCGGCGGCCCTTGACGCGGATGCCCTCGAGCGCCTCGACGCGCACGCCGGGAAGCGCGCGCAGCGTGGCGGCCCCGACGACGACGCGCCCGGCGGGCGCCTGCGCCTCGAGCCGCGCGGCGAGGTTGACCATGTCGCCGATGACCGTGTAGCTGCGCCCGCTCTCCGCGCCCAGGACTCCGACGAGCGCCTCGCCGCTGTTCACCGCGGCGCGGAAGCGCGGCCAGCCGGGATGCTCGTCGGCGATTCGCCCGGTCTCGCGCTGGACCGCGAGCGCGGCGTCGACCGCGCGGCGCGCGTGATCCGGCTGGTCGCCGCGCGTGCCCCAGGTGGCCATGATCGCGTCGCCGATGAGGCGGTCGATCTCGCCGCCGTGGTGGCGGACTATGGGCGGGATCGCGGCGCGCAGGTAGGCGTTCAGCATCTGGGAGACCTCGCGCGGGTCGCGTCCCTCCGAGAACGAGGTGAAGCCCTCGAGATCGGCGAACATCACGCTCACCTCGCGCTTCCCGGCAGCGGTGTGGTCCAGGTACAGGTCACTGAAGCGCTCCTCGCCGTCCTCGCGCCGCGCGCTGTACGCGATCGCGCCGAAGGCGATGAGCATCAGGACATGCCACTCCCACCAGCTCGCGTGCCAGCTGCGCGCGAGCGCCACCGCGATCATCGCCTCGGCGAGCAACGTGAGCGCGCTCGCCACGGCGAGCAGCAGCGGGGCGCCGGTGCGGTACGCCATCGTCGCGTAGTGCCAGGCGGCAAACGCGAACGGGATCAGGGCCAGCACGGCGAGCGCGATCAGCGCGCCGCCGGCGCGCTCGGCCGGGGTGGGGTCGTCGAGCGGCGGCACCGAGCCGAGCGAGACGGCGGCCCAGGCGAGCATCAGCGCGATCAGCAGGGCGCGGAGCAGCTGGGCATGCCGCATCAACGCCCGCGCGCGCTCCGGCGGGAGCCGGAGGGCCGACCAGCCGGCGAACAGCGACGAGACGAGCAGGCCGACCGGTGTGGCGATCGTGAAGCCCTCGTTCGGGCCCTCCAGGAGTACGCCGGGCGTGGCGAGGGCGTGCAGCGCGAGGAAGCCCGCCGCCGCGAGGAACGAGAGCGAGACCAAGAACAGCCGTGCGTCGGCGCGCCGTAGCGCTATGCCGCTCGTGGCGAACGCGAGCGTGGTGCTCATGGCGGCGGTGCCGAGCACGAGCCAGAAGTGCGAGGGGTGGTGCTCCCAGTGGACGTCCGCGCTGGGCGCGGCGAGTACCAGGATCAGGCCGGCGAGCGGGAGCGACAGCGCGACTCCCCAGAGCGGGGAGCGCACCTACTTCAGTGCCCGCAGGCGGCGCTCGGCGGGGTCGGCGGTGGACTCGTAGCGGTTCGTGATCGGCAGGCGCCGGTCGCGCCCGAACGCCTTCGTCGAGATCTTGATCCCGGGAGGCGCCTGGCGGCGCTTGTACTCGGAGCGGTCCACCATCCGGATCACGCGCTCGACCTCGGCCGCGGGCAGGCCGCGGTGCACGAGCTCGGCGGCGTCAAGGTCTTCCTCGATGTAGCCCTCGAGGATCTGGTCGAGCACCTCGTACGGCGGCAGCGACTCATCGTCGCGCTGCTCGTAGCGCAGCTCAGCCGACGGCGGGCGCTCGAGCACCGAGGCGGGCACCAGCTCCCGGCCCTCCCGCTCGTTTCGCCAGCTCACCAGCCGGTAGACCCGGCCCTTGTAGACGTCCTTGAGCACCGCGAAGCCGCCGGCCATGTCGCCGTAGAGCGTCGCATAGCCGACCGACATCTCGGACTTATTGCCGGTGGCGATCACGAGCCAGCCGAACTTGTTCGAGAGCGCCATCACCACATTGCCACGGATGCGCGCCTGGAGGTTCTCCTCCGCCACGTCCGGCTCCCGTCCCTCGAATGCCTCGCGAAGCAGCTCGTCGTACGCGCCCATCGCCTCGTCGATGCCGATCTCGCGAAAGTCGACGCCGAGGTTCTCGGCGATCGCACGCGCGTCGGCGCGCGTGCCCACGCTCGAGTACGGGGACGGCATCGAGACGCACGTGACCCGCTCCGGCCCGAGCGCGTCGGTCGCGACGAGCGCGGCGAGTGCCGAGTCGATCCCGCCCGACAACGCGACCACCACGTGCTCGAAGCCGTTCTTCTCGACGTAGTCGCGCAGGCCGGTGCGAAGCGCGGCGTAGATCTCGGCATCTGCGTCGAGCGTGCCGGCCAGCTCGCCCGACACCACGTCGACGGCGTTTACCGGGTCGGTGTGCAGGGTCGCGAGCGTGAACACGGCCGGCTCGGCGACGGGGGCGGAGCCGCGCTGGCGGCGCACGTTCACGCGGTGGCGGGTGTCGCGCAGGCGCGCGGCGGCGATCGCGCGCGGGTCGATGCTGCAGAGCGTGAGCGACTCCTCGAACTGAGGCGCGCGGGCCAGCACCTGGCCGTCCTGGTCGATGGCGACGCTGTGACCGTCGAAGACGAGCTCGTCCTGGCCGCCGATCGTGTTGACGAACACCACAGCGGCCAGGTAGTCCACCGCCCGCTGCACCAGCATCCGCTCGCGGCGGGCCCCGTAGCCGGCGCGGTAGGGCGACGCCGACAGGTTGACAATCACCTGCGCGCCCGCGAGGGCCTCGCTCATTGCGGGCGGGCCCGGCTCCCAGATGTCCTCGCAGATGCTGAGCCCGATCGGCACGCCGTTCACTTCGACGATGGCGGCCTCCGCGCCGGACTGGAAGTAGCGCTGCTCGTCGAAGACGCCGTAGTTCGGCAGATACATCTTGCGATAGGTGGCCACGACGTCGCCGTCGGCGAGCACCGCGGCGGTGTTGTAGACGTCCTCGGCCCGTTCGGGGTAGCCGACGATCGCGACGATCTCGCGGGTCTCGGCAGCCAGTTCTCGCAGCGCGACGCGGGCTGCGTCGAGGAAGCCGGTCTTCAGCAGGAGGTCCTCGGGCGGATAGCCACTCAACGTCAGCTCGGGGAACACGACCAGGGCGGCGCCCTCGTCACGGGCGCGCGCGATCTGATCGGAAGCCTTGCGGGCGTTGCCGCGGATGTCGCCGACCGTCGGGTTGATCTGCGCGAGAGCCACGCGCAGCAGGTCCGTGCGCTCCGCCATACCTTCAATTATGGCGAGCGCACCCGAGCGAGACGAAACAGCCTCTGTGCCACGCCGCGCAGGGTCTTGGTGCCATAGTCGTGTGACGGGTTGCCGTCGGTGAGCACCGCCATCGACATGCGCGCCTCACCGCGCTCGAACAGCGCCGCCTCGTGCACCAGCTGGCCCAGGTGGCTGCCGCACCAGCCGCCCTTGAATAACGTCTTGAATCCGGCGGCGGCCGCAGAGCGCGAGAACCCCCAGCGCTGGTACGACACGATCGAGGACAGGAGGCCACGGGCATAGCCACGCGAGCGCTTCGGGATGAGCCGGTCGATGCGGTTGAAGAAGCGCGCCTGGTCCTCCGCGCTGAAGTGCGCGTTCGCCCAGTAGCCGGCGATTGAGAAGGCCCTCATGCCCGCCGCCTTCGCGAGCCGGTAGAGGGCGGCGTCACCGACGCGGTCGTAGGTTGCGTCGGCAGCGTCGTTCGACGAGACCGTGATCATCGGGCCGAGCGCGGCGCGCTCGCCGGCCTCCGGCATGCGATTGCCGATGCCGCGCAGATACGCGGCGAGCAGCATGGCCTTGACGAGGCTCGCGCTCACGTACACGCGCTGCGGCGCGAAGCCGTGGAGACGCCCCCAGCTGTCGATCAGGGACCACGAGTTGAGGCCGCCGCGCGCCCTCAGGTACCGTCGCACGGCGCGGATGCGCCTGCGCGCCGGGAAGCGGGCGTGCCGCGCGCGCCCGCTCATCGTGCAGCCCCGACGTGGCCACCCGCTCACGTGCACCTCCACAAGCCCCCTCGAGAAGACGTGGACTCGCCGCGAGCAGCGCGCGGCGCGCGTCTCGCCCGCGATCACCGTGTATTGCCCGGCCGGGAGGCGCCTGAGCATCCGGACGTGCCGCTTCGCCGGCCGCCGCGTGACCACGACGTCACCATCGCGGTCGTTCAGCTCGACATACGAGAAGGTGCCCTCGATCGACAGCATTCCCGGCGCAGCCTCCGCCGCGGCGGGAAGCGCCAGAGCCCCGAGCGCTGCGGCTATGCCGACTCGCCGGAGCATCGGGGGGGATGGTACGGGTGCCCGTATGGACTCCGCAACGCGTGGGACCTAGCTTGGAGCTCATCGCACGACTTCTGCGACCGATAGTCGAAGCCCGCACCTACCGGCGGATCCTGTACCTGCTGCTCGCGCTGCCGCTCGGCGTGGCCGAGTTCAGCTTCCTCGTCACGGCGATCTCGTTCGGCTTCGGCACCGCGATCACGCTGATTGGAATCCCGGTGCTGGTCGGGACGGTGTGGGCGTGGCGCTGGCTGGCCGACTTCGAGCGCGCGCTGATCGGTCGCCTGCTCGGCACGCAGATCCCGACCCCGTACCGGCCCGACCCGCCGAACGCCCGCTGGTGGCGGCGCCTGGCGGCGCGGCTCGCGGATCCGGCGACCTGGAAGGACCTCGCCTTCCTCCTCCTCCAGCTGCCGCTCGGGATCCTGAGCTTCTCCGTGACGGTGGGGGTGGTCGGCTTCGGCCTGCGCCTGCTGTTCGCGCCCGCGTTCTACGAGCCGTTTTCGGATGGGGACTGGATCGCGTGGCTCAACATCGACTCGCTCGAGGCCGCCATCGCAGCCGTGCCGCTCGGGGCGCTGATCCTGCTGCTCGGCATCCCCGGCCTCAACGCGCTCGGCCGCCTCTACGGCTGGCTCGCGGCGCAGCTGCTTGGCTCCAACGCCGACCCGGTCCTCACCGCTCAGGTGCACGAGCTAAAGGACGCGCGCTCGCGGATCATCGCGGCGGGCGATGCCGAGCGCCGGCGCATCGAGCGTGACCTGCACGACGGCGCCCAGCAGCGGCTCGTGGCGCTCGCTCTCAACCTGCGCATGGCGGAGCAGCGCGCCGCCGCCGGCGACCCGGCCGCCGCCGAGCTGGTGCGGCAGGCGGGGGACGAGGCGAACCTCGCGCTGAGGGAGCTGCGCGACCTGGCACGCGGGATCCACCCGGCGATCCTCACGAACCGGGGGCTGCCCGCGGCGCTCGAGGATCTGGCCTCGCGCGCGACCGTGCCGGTGGACGTGATCGCCGCTCCCGACGAGCGGCTCCCGGACGCGGTGGAGGCCGCGGCTTACTTTGTGGTCTCCGAGTGCCTGGCGAACATCAGCAAGCATGCGCAGGCGACCACGGCGACGGTCTCCGTGACCCAGGCCGACGGCCAACTCGAGGTCGTGGTGGCCGACGACGGAGTGGGAGGGGCATCGCTCGAAAACGGCTCGGGCATCCAGGGGCTGACGGATCGGGTGGGAGCGCTCAACGGCACGCTCGCGGTCGAGAGCCCGCCCGGCGAGGGCACCCGCGTCGCAGCCTCGATCCCGCTGGCCGGCGCGGCCGCTGGGCACGCGCGGGCATCACGCGAGGGCGCGCGTGCCCTGTCCGAGGCGGAGGCCGCGGTGCTCCAGAGGAGCCGCAAGTACCACCTGCTGCTCCGCTGCGGCTCGCTCTGCATCGTGGGGTGCGTGCTGGTCGCGATCTGGGCCCTCACCGACCCGGGTCTTCCATGGATTGTCTGGCCGCTGCTGGCCATCGGATTCGTCGCCGGCCTCGACGCATGGCGCGTCCTCTCGATGCCACGGCTGAGCGAAGCCGATCTTGCTGCCGTGGGCGCGGGCGACCGCGAAGCGGCCCTGCGGCGCCTGACGAGGCGCCGCCGCCTGCGCCACCACGCCGGCGCGCACGTAATCCTGAACGTCTTCCTGGTCGGCATCTGGCTTGCCAGCGGCTCGAGCTACTTCTGGCCTGCGTGGGTGATGCTGGGCTCGGCGGTCGCGATCGCGATCAAGGCGCTCCCGCGCCCGGCCCGGGCGCACGGGCACCTGTTGGGCGACTACCCGTAGCGATTGTGACCTCGACCCGAATGCGGCGGCTCATCAGGACGCCCAGGGAGCGGGTCTACGACGCCCTGCTCGATCCCACGGCGGTCTCGCGCTGGACGATCCCAGCCGGGATGACATGCCGCGTGCACGAGTTCGACGCCCGCGACGGGGGCGCCGTCAGGATCTCGCAGCCCGTCAGCCGCCGAGCTTGCGGTCCAGCAGGTCGAAGAGCGCGGCGAAGTGGCGCTCGCAGGCCTCCTCGTCGTAGACCGGCGTATCCGCCATCGTGTAGCCGTGGCGGGCGCCGGCGTATATCTCGGTGCGGCGCGCGACCCCGGCGTCGTCGAGCGCCGCGTCGAGCGCTGAGATCTGCTCCGCGCTGTTGCTCGGATCCTGGTCGGCGTGGCCGAGGTAGACGTCGGCGCGCAGCGCGGCGACAGAGCGGTGCGGGCTCTCCGAGTCGTCGGTGACCAGGCCGCCGCCGTGGAAGCCGGCCAGTGCCGCCACCCGCTCGGGATGTGCCGCGGCGATCCGCAGGCCCAGCCGCGCGCCCATGCAGTATCCGACGATCGCGACCGGCTCATCGGCCACCTTGGCGAGCTCGTCGAGGTAGGCGGCGCCGTCGCCTGCCATGCGCTCCGGCGTCAGCTCGTTCATCAGCGGGCGGACCGCATTGAAGAAGTCGCCCCGCGCCTCCTCGCGGGTCATGTCCGGGAACGGCACGACCGGCGCCCTCCCGGCCCGGTAGAAGACGTTCGGGGCCAGCACGACATAGCCATGTTGTGCGATCCGGTCGGCCATCTCCTCGATGCGCGGACGAAGCCCGTACGCGTCCATGATGAAGAGCACGCCAGGATGGCGGTCGCCGTCGGGGCGCGTCAGGTAGGCGTCGGCGACGCCGTCGGCTGTCTGGATGTCGAGCGTCGAGCTGCGCATGGCCAACAGGGTGACAGCGCCCGGCCGGGCCTAGGCCCGAAGCAGCCGGACGACCTCGCCGAGCGCGTGGATCGAGTGCTCGGTGATCGGGTCGGCGACGAGGATCATCTCGTCGGCTCCGGCGTCGTGCAGCTCGCGCAGCACCGACGCGATCCGGTCCGCCGATCCGCTCGCCGGTGGCGCGTCCGGCGTGGACGCGCGCTCGCCTCGCGTGGCATCGAGCGCAACCAGGACGCAGGCGCTCCGCTCGACGTCCCCCGGCTCACGCCCGGCGTCGCGCGCCGCAGTCGTGATGCGCTCGTTCAGCCTTGCGAATCCGTCCGGTGAGTTGCCGTAGCCGTCGTACCAGGTGTTCCAGGCATCCACATAAGGCAGCGTCGCGGCAAGCATCCGGGGCCCGTTGCTGCCGATCATGAGGCGCGGCAGCGCGGCGGGACGGGGGAGGAGGACGGCGTCTTCCACCCGGACGTAGCGGCCACGCAGTGTGACCCGCTCGCCGCTGAGAAGGCCGCGGATGACCGCGAACGACTCCTCGAAGCGCGACACCCGGTGGTCGAAGGGGAGGCCGAACGCACGGAACTCGTCCTCGTTCCAGCCGGCGCCGAGCCCGAGGACGAAGCGGCCACCGGAGATCTCGGCGACCGTGGCGGCCATCTTCGCGATCAGGCCCGGCGCGTGGAAGCCGGTGCAGGCCACGAGCGGCCCGAGCTCGGCCCGCTCGGTTGCAGCGGCCAGGGCGGCCAGCATCGTCCACGCCTCCCACGGGCCGCGCTCGGCGTCGCCGCCGTCCCGGTAGAGCAGGTGGTCACCGACCCATATCGAGTCGAACCCGACCGCCTCGGCCGCCCGGGCCATGGCCACGTATTGCGGCCACGGAACGCGCCGCTCGACCTCGGGAAGCTGAATTCCGACTCGGGGCGATCCGGGCCTGATGGCCGCAGCCTACGTGGTGAGAACACCAAACGACCGCGCGGCCGGGGACTAGTCTCGGCGGCATGGCGTACACGAGCGCGGAGGCGCGACAGCAGCTGGCGGACGGCTTCGCGGACGCCATCGACCAGATCGGATTCGCACTCGCGGATCTGGGCGCGGCGTACGAGCAGCTAGACGAGCGAAACGCAGATAGGCTGGAGGACGAGCTCTTCGGACCGGTTCAGCTCGCCTACGGCCGCGCCAAGAGCGCGCATGCGCAGTTCGCAAGCCGCCACGGCTTGCGCAGCCGCACGTTCGAGTCACCGTCGCCGGGCCTCCCTTCGACTGGTGCGAAGCGGTTCATCGACAGCGCGGTGGCGGCTGTTGCGGAAGCCGACCGTGCCCTGTCCGCGCTCCAGGACTCCTCGTTGCCGACCGAGGTCGGAGACGAGGAGCTGCGAGCCGCGCTCACAGGCGTCAGGGAGTTGCTCGCCGGCGTGCGACAGCGAGCTCGCGCGCTCGAGCGAACGCTCGGGCGCTAGGACACAACCTGACGGTTATCCGCAACAGGTTGGCCGTGGTGGCGCACGCGGCGTACTGAAACGCTGGGCGCCACGTGCTTGCGTCGAAGACATCGCTTTCGCTGCTCGTGGCTTTCGCCAGACGAAGCTCAGCGCCCGAGCACGCCGCGGCACCCGACGAGTCGCCCTCGGGAAAGCCCGGTTCACGATGGCGGCCGGCCACCAGGCCAAGGTGCGGGGCCGCCACCGGCGGCCCCGCGCTTCCGGTGCGTACGTCCGACTGCGCTAGTGACCCCAGCCCACGGGCTCCTCGTGGCGGACGCTCTCCTCGCCGTCCTCGCCGGTACGGATCCGGATCGACTGCTCGATGTCGTAGACGAACACGCGTCCGTCCCCGATCGCTCCGGTGCGGGCCGCCGTCACGATTGCGTCGACGGCGTCGTCCACGATATCCGAGGGCACGACCGACTCCACCTTGATCTTCGGCAGGAGCGAGATGTTCGCCCGCACGCCGCGGTACTGCTCGGTGTAGCCCTTCTGGCGGCCGCAGCCCACCACCTCGCTGACGGTGAGACCGGACACGCCGAGCTGGTCGAGGGCGTCCTGCACCTCCTGGAGCCGCTCGTGGCGGATGATCGCTTCGATCTTCTTCATCACGCTCTAGCCCTCCTGGAGCTGGGTCGTCACTCGCGCCTGCGTGACCGGCGCCGGCTGCCGCGGTGGCCAGCCCTTCGGCATCGCCGGGGGACGGTACTCCGATCCCGGGACCGGCATGAACGCCTCGGGGTAACCCCACATGCCGTGCTCGACGATGTCGAGGCCGTAGCGCTCCTCCTCTGGCCGCACGCGCAGGCCGTAGGTCCTCTTGATCGCGTAGAAGACCAGGAAGCTGACCGCGAACACCGAGGCGAACGCCGCCGCCACGCCGAGCGCCTGCACGCCCAGCTGGTGGAACGAGCCGGTGTAGAAGAGCCCGCCGTCGCCGATCGCGTTGAGCTCCGCGAGCCGCGGACTCGTGAACAGGCCGCAGGCAAGCGTCCCCCAGATACCCGCGATGCCGTGCGCCGAGAGAGCACCCACCGGGTCGTCCAGCTTGTGGTCGATCCAGATGATGGCGCCCACCACGATGACGCCTGCCACGAAGCCAATCAGCGGCGCGGCCCAGAACTCCACGTAGCCGGAGGGGGCGGTGATCGCGACGAGGGCGGCGATCGCGCCGTTGGCGGTCATGCCCATGTCGAACTTGCGCGTCACCAGGTAGCTGACGAGCATCGCGCCGAGGACGCCGGCCGCGGCGCCCAGCTGCGTGACCACCACGACATCGGCGAAGCGACCGCCGATCGCGCCCAGCGTCGAACCGGCGTTGAAGCCGAACCAGCCGAACCAGAGGACGAGCACGGCCAGCCCCACCAGCGGCATGTTGTGGCCAGGGATGACGTTCGGCTTGCCGTCGTCGCTGTACTTGCCCTGGCGCGGGCCGAGGAGGAGCAGCGCCGCGAGCGCGCCGGTCGCGCCGGTGAGGTGCACGACCGTCGAGCCGGCGAAGTCCTGCATGCCCAGGTTCGCCTG
>Ga0126314_10001264_pt1 | contig 12083 bp, 9 predicted proteins | sample Plot105B_FD_92535 | JGI IMG/M metagenome (GOLD analysis project Ga0126314, IMG submission 92535) | Serpentine soil microbial communities from UC McLaughlin Reserve, CA, USA - Plot105B | ecosystem: Environmental > Terrestrial > Soil > Grasslands | place: USA: UC McLaughlin Reserve, Lake County...
GCCACCGTCACCGCGCCGTCAGGCCCCACCGCCACCGACGACACCCGGCCCTTCGCGCCCGGCAGCTCGCGCCCCCACAGCAACTTCCCCGCCTCGTCGAACGCGAGCACCACGAAGCCGCGTCGGCCCTTCGCGCCGAACGACTCGCCATCCACCTCCAGCGTGTCGGAGAGCTGCCCCGCGAGCACCGTCCGCCCCGACGGCGCCAGCGCCACCGCGTGCAGCGCCGTGCCCTCGCCCGTTCCGGTGAAGCGCCGCGTCCAGCGCACCGAGCCGTCCGCCGCGTAGTGCGTCAGCACCGGGTCCTGCACCTCGCCCTCCCACTCCTCCCCCGCCACCACCACGCCTCCGGTCGGGTCCGCCGCCACCGCGTGCGCCTTCTGCCCCACGCGCTGCTGCCACGTCGCGCGCCCGTCCGCGTTGAAGCGCACCACGAAGCCGTCCTGCGTCGCCCCCAGCCCGAAGTTCGCCGGGTAGAGGAACGCATTGCCGGTGAGGAACACCGCGCCGTCCGTGCCCGGCGACGCCGCCACCCGCAGGTCCGACAGCCGCTCCCGGGGAAAGTCCTGGACCCAGCGAGACGTCCCCTCCGGCGCGTACCTCGCCAATTCCACCGCCAGCAGCTCCCCCTCCACCGGCTCGCGGTCCGAGTCCTGCCGGGGTGTCTGGGACACCACCATCACCACATCCCCGCCTCGGCCCACGGCGACACCGGTGGGCGTATCGTCCTGAGGGCCTCCCACCCGGGTCTCCCAGAGGGTGCCCTGGGGCAGCACCCCGTCGGACGGCGAGGTCGACTCCGAGGGAGGCGCTCCCGGTCCGGAGGGCGACACCCCGCCGGGGCCGGGTGGGGCGGTCTGCTCGGAGGAGGGCTCGGGGGCGTCCTGCTCCGAGCCACACGCCAGCCCGGCCCCCCAGAGGAGGGCCACGGGCCCCAGCACCCGCCAGCCGTGGAACCAACGCCCCGCTCGCCTTGACCGCATGCGACCTCCCGGAGCCGGCCGCCTTCCGTCGGAGGCCGGATCTCCGGAGACGGTAAGCAGCATGTCCTCGAAGCGGCATTCCCCCTGTCCCTCGGGGGGCTGGCCCTGCTCGGGGGGCGTGCAGGCGCGAGGGCCAAAGGCCCCGGGCGGCCTGATTCGGAGTGTGTGACAGCGGAATAGCCCCCCGCTCCAACGGTTGCCACCTCACGACTCGGCTGCTCGGAAGGAGGAAACCGTTGGTCCGGGCGCCGCCCGCGAATTAAGAGACTCCTTCCATGGAAAGCGCCGCCCCCGCCCCACGTCCCGTGCCCGACCCCTCGAGCGACGACCTCCGCGCAGTCGAGGAGCTCGCCGAGGCTCGCAACGCCATCGTCGGCCAGATTGAGAAGCGCGTCGTCGGCCAGCGGGAAGTCGTCGAGCACCTGCTCATCTCGCTCTTCAGCCGAGGCCACTGCCTCTTCGTCGGTGTGCCGGGTCTCGCCAAGACGCTGCTCATCTCCACCCTGGCGGACGTCCTCAACCTCTCCTTCAACCGCATCCAGTTCACCCCGGACCTGATGCCGTCGGACATCACCGGCACGGACATCCTGGAGGAGGACCGCAACACCGGCCGGCGCAACTTCCGCTTCGTGCAGGGGCCGCTGTTCGCCAACATCATCCTCGCGGATGAAGTGAACCGCACGCCGCCCAAGACGCAGGCCGCGCTGCTCCAGGCCATGCAGGAGTACCGCATCACCGCGGGCGGCCGGACGTACCCGCTCGACTTGCCCTTCCTGGTGTTCGCCACCCAGAACCCGATTGAGCAGGAAGGCACGTACCCGCTTCCGGAAGCGCAGCTGGACCGCTTCATGTTCCTGGTCGACGTGGGCTACCCCACGGCCGAGGAAGAGGTGCAGATCGTCAAGAGCACCACGGGCGGCGAGCAGCCGAAGCTGGAGAAGATTCTCTCGCCCGAGCGCATCCTCGCCCTTCAGGAGCTGGTGCGGCGCGTGCCGGTGCCGGACCACGTGGTGCGCTTCGCGGTGGAGCTGGTGCGCAACACGCGCCCCAAGGAGCCCGGCGTGCCGGACTTCGTGGCGAAGAACGTGTCCTGGGGCGCGGGGCCTCGCGCGAGTCAGTACCTGGTGGTCGCCGCCAAGGCGCGCGCCATCCTCAACGGCCGCTTCGTGGCCACCGTCGAGGACGTGCGCGCGCTGGCGCGTCCCGTGCTGCGCCACCGCGTGCTGCCCAACTTCACCGCGGAGAGCGAGGGCATCACCTCCGTGAAGCTCATCGACCAGCTCCTCTCGGTGGTGAAGGGCTAGCGCCGCGTGCTGCTCGATGCCCAGACGCTGGCCCGCCTCAAGGGCGTGAAGCTGCGTGCCCGCGCGGTGATGGAGGGCGTGCTGTCCGGCCTCCACAAGAGCCCCCACCAGGGGCAGAGCGTGGAGTTCGCCGAGCACAAGGAATACGCCCCCGGCGACGAGCTGCGCCACCTGGACTGGAAGGCGTACGGCAAGTTCGACAAGTATTACGTGAAGCGCTTCGAGCACGAGACGAACCTGCGCTCGGTCATGGTCGTGGATGCGTCCGCCTCCATGGGCTACGGCAGCGGCGCGATGAACAAGCTGGAGGTCGCCACCACGCTGGCGGGAGCGCTGTGCTACCTGCTGGTGCGTCAGCAGGACGCGGCGGGACTGGCGCTGCTCACCGGCGGCAAGTGGAAGGATGTGCCTCCGCGCGCGTCCGCGGGCCACCTCAACGTGCTGCTGGAGACGCTGGACGCCACGTCGCCGGGTGGAGGCACGGACCTGGGCAGCGCGGCGGACCACCTGGCGGAGGTGCTGCCCCGGCGCTCCACGGTCATCGTCCTGTCGGACTTGCTCGACGAGAAGCAGGACGCGCTGAAGCGGGTGCTGGCGCTGCGGCAGCGCAAGAACGACGTGTCGCTGTTCCACGTCGTGGACCCGGCGGAGCTGACGTTCCCCTTCGATGACCCCACGCTCTTCCTGGACATGGAGGGTGAGGGCCGCATCGAGGTGAACCCGCGCGAAATCAAGGAGAGCTACCTGGAGGAGTTCCACGCCTTCCTGGCCAGCGTGAAGGCCGCGTGCGCGGAGGCGGACGTGGACTACGAGCTGGTGCGCACCGACGAGAAGCTGGATGACGTGCTGCTGCGCTACCTGGGGCGACGCGGGAGGCGCAAGTGACGTTCGGCAATCCGTGGATGCTCCTGGGCGCGCTGGGCGCCTTCATCCCCCTGCTGGTGCACCTGTTCGACCGGCGACGGCCGCGCCCGCATCCGTTCGGTCCGCTGGCCTTCGTGCTGCGCAGCCAGAAGCGCACCGCCAGCCGCCTCAAGCTCAAGCGCCTGCTGCTGTACGCGCTGCGCACGCTCATCCTGCTGGCCATTCCGATTGCCCTCGCCCGGCCGGAGCTGAGCCGCGACGCGCAGGCCGCTCAAATCGTGAAGGGCCCCGCCGCCACGGCCATCATCCTGGACGCGTCACTGTCCATGCGCTGGACGGACGGAACGTCGCTCTTCGAGCGAGGCCGGGACGAGGCGCGCGACGCGCTCAAGGACCTGCTGCCCGAGGAGCCGGCCACGGTGCTCGTGTGCACGAGCTCGCCCGCCGCGCCTCCGCCGCCGGGGTTCGACCGCGCGCGGTTGCGGGGACTGGTGGATGAAGCGAAGCCGACCTACGGGGCGGCGGACCTGTCGCGGTGCATGGAGATGGCGTCGCGTTCGCTGGAGGAGAACCCCATGGCGGCCAAGCGGCTGGTGGTGGTCTCCGACATGGCGGCCTCTGCGTTCCGGCTGGAGGCGCCGCCGCCCACGGTGAAGGGCCCCACGGGCGCGCCGGTGAAGCCCGAGGTCGTCCTGCGCGACGTGGCCGAGGGACGCGAGGCGCTCAACAACCACGCGATTGTGGACCTGAAGGTGGAGCCCGCGCTCCAGGCGGGGCCGCGCTCGTTCCAGTTCACCTTCACGGTGCGCAACTTCGGGACGGAGCCGGCCAAGGATTTGGAGGCCGCGGTGCGCACGGGCGAGACGACGCTGGCCAAGGGCTTCGTCGACGTGCCCGCCGGTGGCACCACGCAGAAGGCGCTGACGGTGCGCTTCCCGCAGGGTGGCACGGTGGTGGGACAGGTGACGTTGGCGTCGGACTCGCTGGTGGAGGATGACCGACGGGCCTTCGTGCTGCCGGTGCCCAAGGCGCTCAAGGCGCTGGTGGTGAATGGCGCGCCCCATGCGACGCGCTACCGCGACGAGGCGTTCTTCGTGGACGCGGCGCTGACGGCGCCGGGCTCGCCGGTGGAAGTCGCCGTGCGGGACTCGGAGGTCGGCCTGCGCGAGGACTTCACCGCGTATGACCTGGTGCTGCTGTTGAACGTGCCCGCGCCGAACCCGGAGGAGGCCGCGCGGCTGGAGGCCTTCGTGGAGAACGGCGGCGGCCTGTTCCTCAGCATGGGCGACCGGGTGAACACGGAGGACTACAACCAGCGGTTGGGGGCGGTGTTGCCCAGGCCGCTGCGCGTGGTGCGCACCAGCGCGGAGCGCGAGACGGACCCGGAAGCGGAGACGAAGGCGGCGCGGCTGGCGCAGGTGAAGCAGGAGCACGTGCTCTTCTCACCCTTCACGGGGCGGGCGGAGGAGGGGCTCATCGGCGCGCGCTTCTACCGGTACATGTTGCTGGAGGCGGACAACCCGTCGTCGCCCGGCGCGAGCCAGGTGTTGGCCACCTACGAGGACGGAGCGCCCGCGGTGGCGGTGATGCGCAAGGGCAAGGGCCGCGTGGCCATGTTCACCAGCACGGTGGACCGCGACTGGAGTGACTTCGCCATCCGCACCAGCTTCCTGCCGCTGATGCAGCGCTTCGCGGCGTACCTCACCGGCTCGCTGGAGGAGCGCGAGGAGGTGCGCGTGCGCGTGGGTGAGCTGGTGACGCTGCGGCCGGAGGGCGCCCAGAAGGTGACGGCGGTGAAGGCGCCGGACGGGAGCGAGCTGCCGGTGAAGGAGCAGCCGGACGGCTCCGTGGTGGCGGGGCCGGTGCTGGAGCCGGGGGCGTACTCGGTGCTGGGCGCGGAGGGGAAGATGCAGCCGGCGCTGTCCTTCGCGGCGATGCTCGACCCGGCGGAGAGCGACCTGACGCGCGTGCCGCAGGAGACGCTCACCGCGTACTTCGGCGAGGAGACGGTGAAGGCGTCCAGCGGCGACGAGGACCGGCCCACCGTGCCGCTGTGGACGTGGCTCATCCTCGCCGCGTGCGTCGCGTTCTTCTTCGAGGGGACGCTGCTGCGCAAGTAACTCCCGCGTCGACGATGAATGACTGACACGAAGCCTGCTCGTGTCAGTTTCAAGCAACCTCACTCAGAGGCGAGGTCGCAACACGTCCTTGAAGACGAAATCACTCACGCAACAGCCGTGTACGACCTCTTTTATGAGCCCGGGCTTCAGGCCCTGGCTCAAGGAACAGAAGAATCCGACATCGCGCCTGAATCAACACATTCTGCGATCCAATCTTCCACGACGGCTCGAGTACATCCAGGGCACACGACCCGAGGAGTCTCGATGTTTCCACGAGGAAGCGCACTGATACGTTGGATAAAGCTCTTCCAGGCAGAAGGGTTATTCGAGTTCACGTACCTGAACATCGCGCCAACATTAAAGGTTCGCATCAGTCCGGAGTAAGCCTCTTCGTCGACCGATGAAAACCTGGATGAGTCCTTGTTGGCCTGTTCGCTTGAGAGCTTCATGAGTTCTGCCTTCTCTCCCCTCAGCGAGAAGAACTCGAACCGAGGTGTACCGGTAAAAACCAGCCGTTCCTGGGAGATGCAGAATGTCGGAGTGGACAGGACGTCGTTGATGTTGGAAGTGGTGTTGCCGAGGTTGAGCCGGCCTGACTCCACGGCCTTATTCAGCCTGTTGCGTTGATCCATCGGAAAAGAATACTGCCTGACAACATCCAGTGTTGCACGCTTCTGGTAGGCAGTTTTCTCTTTATAATAAATCACCCTAAGATTTTCGCTCGCCTGTTTGGCCGCAGCATCAAGGCCAAGTGGTTCTCCGGTCTCCCAGCGGACCTCCGAAATCAAGCTGTAGAGCAACATGTCTGAACGAGTCAGGGACCATCCAATCTTTGTGTCTAGAAAAGCGGGATGCAGTGTCACCACAAGGAGACCATGGGGGCGCCTGCACTGCTTGACTTCACCAGGAAAGGTACCCAGCAGATTAACAATGACTGGTTTGTCGCTGCTCGCGAACTCCGCGATCGCTCTACCATCCTCATCATCCAAGTGGGTGATGGGAATAGCGCTCTTTCCAACCGTGAGAATGAACCGCTCTCCGTCGGGACGGGAAGCATCGTAGGACAATCCGATTCTATCCCTACTAGCTTGTTTGAGAATCGATGAACAAGGATTCGCGACCTTATCCAACATGACCCCGCCAGCCCATTTGAACAGCTTGCCTGAACCACGGAGCGTTTTGGCCCCCTGGCTGGGGACATTATAAGCCGGTGTGACCGGCTGCGCTCCCTGGGCTGATTTCGGCCCACCTGCCAGTTCTATGTGGTGACTTGCGCTACCGGTGAAGACGTAGAGACCTCCTCTCTGCTTGTTGGGCTGTGCGGGAGGTGAAGCAAGCCCGCCACCGGCCCCACCTTCCGGACTGGATGGATTTCGATCTCCTGGGCCACCTCCACCAGAAGGCCCCCCACCCGGGTCTTTTGGACCATCCCATGGTCCTGGTTCAGGAGGTGGCCGACCATCGGGAAAGTTGGAGGCCAGCCAACTCATGAGCAGCTTGTCACGCGATAAAGGATAGTGCTCAGAAACAGATTCAGCACACCTGCGCAAGTAGCTCTTGGTTTTCTGCGCCGCCTGACTAGGCGTTAGGCCTTGTCCCAAATAGTGCTCATGTGTCGCCGAGAGCAACCTGGAAAAGCTCTCGGCTTGGTTCTTCGTGTCCGCCAGGATCTCTACCTGAGCGGAAGGAGAAAGCGGGGAGTGCCGCGCAAAATCCGAAATTGAGACCGCCCCGTCATTTGCGATGTATTTCGTTAGCGCCATTACTGGCTCTGCTGCCCACTCAGGTAGCCGGCTAGACCTTGCGGCAGGCTTTTTTGGCCATGCCAGTCTTGACGCAGTATCTCCAAACTGTTGGAGGGGCCCCTCATGCTTTATCGAGGGGTAATAGTCAGCAATCTCGGCAACCAGGTGACTTACATATGTCCGGAGATTATCCTCACCCAGTTCGTATGCCCGCTTGGCACCAATAGCGATTTTGTTCGCAGGAGAGAGCTCTTTCCACGCGTCCAATTGCTCAACGGGAACACCCATTTCGTAGAGGACCTCATCGACATCAACTACTCCTGCGTTGTCCAGATACTTAATGAGCGAACGAAACTGCTCGTTGCTCATGCCCGCCTGTGCGGCGAGTATCTCGCTCGGTGAGTCCGCGAGCGCGACTGCGCCGAGTAGGACGCATAGGGCCCAGAGTACGAGCCGTTGGGACAACGCTGCGACGGCGCGAATTAGAAACACAGACCTCGCGGCATGGGAAGAGGGCATGACTCACCACCGTTCTCAGGATGGGCGTTTGCACTGCGCGTCAAGGATTTGTTTAAAAACTCGCAAAGCCTGAGTCGCTCTCTTTCCATGGCGGATAATGACCTCCCCGCACACTGCGGCCAGTGCTGCGGGGCCGACCAGTCCTGCTTGGCAGACGATATCTCTCGCGCGAACCGCAGGTGCCTTATCGAGATTGATCATCCCGACAAGGAGAGCCCGCTCATTCGAACCTGACTCCCGTAGCAATGCCTCGGCGTTCAGGATGAAATCCTTCCCTTCCGCTATTGAGCCGAAATCATTGGTGAGGGACTGAGCCAGAGCACGGTCCAGCGGGATATCGGCACCCGAGCAAATCATGGACAAAAGTCGCTTGACGTGAGCGTCTGCCTCCTCTTGACTACCAAGCACTGAGAGAAGTCGCATCCATGTATCGTCCACATTCCCTATACTGGACATCGACTGCTCGGGTCCTGTTGGCAGCATGCGCTGCTGGGCCAGCTCGACAGTTAGTCGGCCATTCCTTGAGGCTTCGTAGAGAGCGGTGTTGTCGTGCCAGAATCCGCCCTCTGACGTCCAGGAGCGAAATCTAAACAACAGGGAGGACAGTCTTCCGGAATCATCCGAGGTAATAGTTATTGCGTTGCATGCATTGGGGAACTCATCTTGCCTATGCCCCTCGTACAAGCAACCGCTGGCCAGTTCTACGAGCCGATGGTCAGGATTCGAGAAGGATGTGAGCGTCGTAGCGTGCAGATGTCCACGCAGGATGAGATCAACAGTGCTCGTGAGTAATCGCCTGCAATTCTCGCCGTCCCGGAGGTCCGTAAAGGGATGGTGCATCAAGCCTAGCCGGATCCCCTGCAGCCTATCACCCTGGGCATCGTGACAGAGCGCCCCAACTTGGTCTCGAGTTAGCATCAGGTTACCAGCATCGTTGTCATCTCCGGCAAGCCACGCAGTGTCCAGGCCGATGATGTGCACAGCGAACGGGAGCATACCGACACTTCCTACGGGAAACGAGACACGGAAGCCGAGCTTTCTGTCCTGACCTTCGTCGGTGTGATCAGTGGCGCCTCGGAAGGCGGTGTACCATTGTCGGAATGCCCCGCCTCGTTCAAGAAGCAGTTCTCGCCAACTCGGATCAAAGCCTGATGGAGGAGAGGCATATCCAGCCATCCACTGCGAAAACTGAAGCGAGTCATATGCATGCATTAAAGCCAGCCTGACGTCGCGCCAGGTTTCCGGATTTATGGAGCGATCTATGTCATGATTTCCAGGCACAACAAGCAATCGACTTCTCGGCAACTGCAGTTGCGAAAGCAGTGCTACAAAAAACCCTTCCGCATCAGCATACTCTTGGGGTTTTCCCCAATCTGCTACGTCGCCAGTGAAAAAGACGAAGTCGAAGTTTCCATCTGCACTAAGCTCTGCGAGATTCCGCTCCCATGCACCCCCTAATACTTGGCGGCGCCTCCAGTTCGTAGTCTCTCGGTTACCCCTCGCATGCAAATCCGAGATATGGAGAATCCTAAGTTGATGGTTCATGTGCGCAGAGCCAGCCCATGGATTGGCACTTCTAAGTCTGCCCTCGAACAGACTGCAAGACATTGAAGCAGAGGCAGCGTCCTGAACATTGCACTACAAGGCATAGCCTTGTTGCCTGGGCAACACTCAACCACTGTGGGGATACGAAAGCCGCCCATGTTTCCTATGAGCACGGGATGAGTTGTCACAGCCCTGTGACGGCAGGCACATTGGCCATGGTCCGGCTCCATAGCATTCCACGCACTCCGTGCGGCTTCCCCTTCCCGCTGAGGCATCCGCAGACGCAGCAGGCGTCCTGTAGGACGGATACCCTTGGGAATAAAAACGTGGACCAAGTGCCCCGCCGTAGCACGGCTGAAGTCATCCTCTTGCGACGGGAGCACGATGTCCCTCTTGTCGGGCGCCCAGTACCCTACGGGCATGGCAGCAATATCCGTCTGCCCGGCCTTCTCACGACTAACACGCCGTGTAACTCTGCGCTGTGTAGGGAACAAGCCCCACGAGGTCTTGCAATTCCTACGAAGCGTGATTGGCAGAGGCCCGTGTATGTGGTGTGCGCAGTGAAGACTTTGCGGAGGGCCTTGAACAGGACGGCGATGCCATTCGGGACGAGCACCGCCTCCTCGTGAACGCCAACTGCTCCGTCCCCCTGCTACTTCACGCGCTCAATCTTGTGCTTGCGGCCTTTGATCTTGCCCTCGCTCAAGTGCTGGAAGGCCTTCTTCGCCACGCGGCGCGCGATGGCGACGTAGGCGATGTGGTCCTGAATCTCAATCTTGCCGACGTCCGTGGCGGCGAACCCACCCGCCTCGCCCGTGAGCGCGCCGAGGATGTCTCCCGGCCTCATCTTGTCCTTGCGCCCGGCGGAGATGTACAGCGTCTCCCACTCCGAGCCGAGCGAGCCCGGCTTGGACGCCGCCGCCTCCAGCTCCGCCGCGTCGCCTACCTCCAGCTTCAGGCCCAGCGACTGCTCAATCTCCTCCACCTTGCGCTTGTCGTTCGGCGCCACCAGGGCGATGGCGAGCCCCGTGAGCCCCGCGCGTCCCGTGCGTCCAATGCGATGCACGTACGGCTCCGGCTGGAAGGGCATGTCGAAGTTGATGACGGCGTCGAGCGCCTCCACGTCGATGCCTCGCCCCGCGACATCCGTGGCGACGAGCACCCGCGTGCTGAGGTTGCGGAACTTCGCCATGACGCGGTCCCGCTCGAACTGCTCCAAATCCCCCTGGAGCCCGTCCACACTGACGCCCGCGTCCGAGAGCGCCTTCGTCAGCTCCACCACCGTCGCCTTGTGGTTGCAGAAGACGATGGCGGAGGACGGCTGGTAGAGCCGGAGCACGCGCAGCAACTGCTGGGTCTTCTCCTCGGGCTTCGTGTCGTAGCGGACCTGACGAATCGCGGGCGTGGCCTCGGTGTCCTCCACCGTCACGCGCACGGGGTCCTTCTGGAACGCGCGACTCAGCGCCGCGATGTCCGGAGGGAACGTCGCCGAGAAGAGCACCGTCTGACGCCGGGCAGGCATCGCTCCGATGATGCGCTCCATGTCGTCGCGGAAGCCCATGTCGAGCATCCGGTCCGCCTCGTCCAACACCAACGTGCCCAGCCGCTTCGTCTCCAGCGCCTCGCGCTCCAGCACGTCAATCACCCGGCCGGGCGTCCCCACCGCGATGTGCGCGCCCTTCTCCAGCGCCTCGAGCTGCGGCCGGATGGGCTGCCCGCCCGCCAGCACGAGCACCTGGAGCCCTGGCAGCCGACGCCCCAGCTTGCGAATCTCGCCCGCCACCTGCGCGCACAGCTCACGCGTGGGGCAGAGCACCAGGCCCTGGAGCCGCCGGTCCTGGAGCTGGACCTGACGCAGCATGGGCAACGCGAAGGCCGCCGTCTTGCCACTGCCGGTGCGCGCCTGGCCGACCAGGTCCTTGCCCTGGAGCAGCACGGGGATGCTCTGCGCCTGGATGGGCGTGGCCGACTGGAAGCCCAGCTCGGCCAGGACTTGGAGCAGGGGTGGAGACAACTCGAGCGCGGCGAAATCCATCAGGGCCTCGATTGAACGGAGGCGCGGAAGGTGCCTCGGAATCCCGGGGCCCTTGTAGCAGCCGTCCGTGGCGGAACAAGCCCCTGTGTCAATGCACCGTCGGGCGCCGACGTGCACGCCGCCTGGCCGGACGCAGCCCGCGCTCCAGGTACTCCTTCAGGGCCACCGCGCTGTTGTGGTCCTCGTCCCGCGCGCTGTACAGCAGCGTCACATCCCCTCTGCGGGCCGCTTCGACGAGCGGCTCCAGCGCCTCGCGGTGCTCGCGCAGCTCCTGGGTGTACCGGCGCTGGAACTCCTCCCAGCGCGCGGGGTCGTGGCCGTACCACTTGCGCAGCTCCGTGCTGGGCGCCACGTCCTTGAGCCAGCCATCCATCTTCAGGTGGGTCTTCTTGATGCCTCGGGGCCACAGCCGCTCGACGAGGAACCGAGCCCCTTCCGAGTCGCCCGGCTCCAGGTGGTGATAGACGCGCTCGGTTTGAATCATCGTCCCGTGCTCCCTCGGCTGGTGGGCGGGTGGGCGCGGAGGGCCCTTCCGCCGCGCTTCAACGTAGCGACGCGGGGGTTCGACGACACCCGCCCGAGGTGGGCCCTCCGGATGGCGCCTGGCGGACACGACCGCCCTGGGAGGTGACGGGCAGACGACGCCCGGTGCGCCCCGCGAAGGAACGGAGTCCAGCTTGGGCCCGGGTTCTGCGACACTGCGCGCCGTGACCGCCTCCGCCCTCTACCGCGACTGCGCCCGCCTGTTCATGGTGGGCTTCCCTGGGACTCGCATCGACGCCGACCTGGCGGCGCTGATGGATGACGGCATCTATGGCGCCATCCTCTTCAAGCGCAACGTGGGCACCGCCCAGGAGACGGCGACACTGTGCCGCGAGCTGAAGCTGCGCGCGGGTCGGCCCTTCATCCTCTCGGTGGTCGCGGAAGGATGACACGAAAATCGGCTGCGTGGGGCGCCGTTCACCGCC
>Ga0126314_10001265_pt1 | contig 12079 bp, 11 predicted proteins | sample Plot105B_FD_92535 | JGI IMG/M metagenome (GOLD analysis project Ga0126314, IMG submission 92535) | Serpentine soil microbial communities from UC McLaughlin Reserve, CA, USA - Plot105B | ecosystem: Environmental > Terrestrial > Soil > Grasslands | place: USA: UC McLaughlin Reserve, Lake County...
ACGGTGAAGGTGCGGGTGCTAGGGACGAAGAACGCGTCCTCTAGCGGGACGCGGGTGGACGTGGATGCCTTCGTCGTCTTGGAGAAGGTGCCATGAGAGGTGATGCCATGATGAGGAGGTATCAAATTACCAACAGCCCCTACCCTGGCGCCTACCATCCGCACCAGCCCTGCCTACAACGCAGTTCGTGCAGCTTCGAAGGCAGGGGTAGCCGATTGGGATGTAAAAGGCGGATACACGTGGCGTGCTCGCTCAACAAAGGGCGGCAGAACCTCTTCCGAGAACACGCGTTCGCGGTCATTCGTGAAGAAGAGTAGCGCTGGCTGCCTGGTATCGTGGGCATCGAGCACTGATACGCGATTGGCGTTCCTGGCGAGCTCTAGAACGCCAACCATTGCCAGAAGGAGCGCGGTGAGAGCGAGAAAACCATCGCCTCGGAAGGGATACTGGGTGGGACGTTGAGCAGGTGACGATCACCGTGCTCGTTCCGACCTACCGCCGTCCTGGGGACTTGGCGCGCTGCCTGAAGGCGCTAAAGCGCCAAAGGCGAATCCCCGACGAGGTTCTGGTGGTGGTGCGTGACCAGGACACCGAAACGCGCGATCTGCTGACCGACCTCGATCCGGGACCCCTTGTGCTGAGGACGGTCACGGTGCAGAAGCCGGGGACGGTGGCGGCCCGGAACGCCGGCCTAGCCGCGGCTAAGGGAGACGTCATCGCCTTCACCGACGACGACGCGGCCCCGCGCCCCGACTGGTTGGCGCGCATGGAGGAACACTTCCGGTCCGACCCGAGAGTGGGGAGCGTCGGCGGTCGAGACTGGGAGTACCGCGGCGGCCGCGTCAACGACGGGGCGCAAGAAGTGGTAGGCAAGGTGCAGTGGTTCGGCCGGATGATCTCGAACCACCACCTGGGCGTTGGCGGCCCGAGGGAGGTGGATATGCTCAAGGGAGGCAATTCGAGCTACCGAAGCGTGGCTCTCCGGGGCCTTCGCTTCGATGAACGTCTCCGCGGAGAAGGACCGCAGCCGTACGAGGACTATTTCTTCAGCATGAGCTTAAAGCGCGCGGGCTGGAAGCTGGTCTACGATCCCGCGGTGGCGGTGGATCATTACGCGTCCCCGCGACCCGCGGGTCACCGGGTCACCGAAGAGACCAGGCATGGGTTTAGCTCTGCAGCGGCCACCAACCGCGTACACAACCAGACGTTGATGCTGTTGGAGCACCTTCCTCCGCCGCAGAGGCTCGTCTTCGCGCTTTACGCTGTGCTCGTCGGTGCGCGCAGCGGTTACGGCCTTCTGCAATGGTTCAGGTTCTTCCCAAGTGAGGGTGAACTGGCCGGAAAGAAGCTGCGGGCGGCTTTGAGAGGCAGGCTGGATGGGTGGAAGACCTGGCGGCGCCATCGCAGCTGAGAACTTGCTGGGTAAGCAGTCGGTGGCAGGGGTGAACAATATCGCCGCGATGGTCCAAAACAGACCCAAGTTTCGGTCTCCGCATCGCGAATCGTCGAAGTAGTTTGGGGCCTCGTCGGTGGGGGAGCAGAATATGATGTTACGATTCCCGAAGCCGTCGGTCGCCTGGTGACTCCTCAGGCACTAGGAAACCCGGAAAGCATATGTGAGGTGATGCCATTGGACGTCCTCCAGAAACCCATCTTTCTCTTCTCGATCGGTCGTTCGGGATCTACCATGGCGCAGCGTATACTGGCTGCTCACGAACAGATCCACGTGCCGACCTCCGAACCGCACATCCTGCTACCGTACCTCTACACAACACGCACCGACGGAGTCTACGCCGAATATGGTCACAAGGGCGTCGTAAGGTCCGTAGAGGACCTTTGCGGCAACATGCCCGAAGGTAAAGAGGAATACCTCTTCGAAGTGCGCGAGCTCGTGCTTCGGCTCTACGCCAGGACGGCACCCGAGGGCGTCCGATACTTCCTCGACAAGACTCCCCGCTATCACCTGATCGTGGACGACATCATGCGGCTCTTCCCCGAGGGTAAGTTCCTTTTTCTCTGGCGCAACCCCCTAGCGATAGTCGCCTCTAACATGGACACCTGGGCGGGCGGCAGGTGGAACCTCTACCGCTACAAAGTCGATCTCTTCGACGGGCTAGAGAACCTGGTCGAGGCCTATCGGGAGCACTCGAGTAAGGTGTGCGCCGTGCACTTCGAGACGCTCGTAGCCAACCCTATCGAGGAGTGGACCAGGGTCTTCGATTACCTGGAGCTGGCTTTCGAGCCGGCGATACTCGAGGAGTTTGGTAAGGTCAAGCCGCAGGGTCGCCCGGGGTCCCGGCCACCGATGGGCGACCATCCCGGGATAGAGCGCTACAGCCGGATCAGCCAGGAGCCGTTGACCAAGTGGAAGCAGTCCTTGTCAAACCCCGCCCGCAAAACCTGGAGCCGGCGCTACCTGCGGTGGATAGGAGCCGAGCGACTGGCCACGATGGGTTACGATCTGGACGAGTTGCTTGCGGAACTCGATTCTCTCCCGACGTCGTCACGCAGGCTCGGCTCCGACTTGCTCCACGGAGGGTATGGCCTGATCTCCCAGCTCCTGGAGCCCGCTATACTCAAGCGCAAACTGCAGCTTCTCCCCTCCTGGCATCGTATACACTTGCACCGCTGATGCCGGTTGGCCGGTTGGTTCGCAGGGTGGATCGGCGGCCGCAGTGTCGACGCGCAGTGTAACAATGCGTGGTGCCATGGCTAAAGTACGACCTCAGCAGCTTTGTACGGCCAGGGAGCATCGCCCCCAATTCATGCTACCCGCAGGTGACGGCGGTATTCAGCCCGGACGCGCTGCGGGTGGTCGTTGATCGGGTAGGGAACAATTTTGGTTCGGAGACTTACGAAGATGGTTAGGGCACTGGCCAGCATAAGGCGCATCGTACCCTTGAGTGGCGGCGTGGCCGCAACCGCTCAGACTGTGATGGTGAACGCCTTGATCTTGGTACTCAACTTCGGCACGGGTATCATAACCGCTCGTCTCCTCGGCCCGGATGGACGGGGTGCTCAGGCGGCCATGCAGATGTGGCCGTGGATCATGGCCTACGCACTCACGCTCGGCCTGCCCACGGCTCTACTCTACAACTTGAGGCGCTACCCCGAAAGGGGCCCACAGCTCTTTTCGGCCGGGCTGCTCATGAGTATCGGGTTGGGCCTTCTCGCCACCCTGGCAGGGATAGCCTTTATCCCCTACTGGCTCACCGAGTACTCGCCGGAGACAGTCCGCTCCGCCCAGTGGTTCATGGTCTTCTCTATGCCGATCTTGGTTATCGCGGCGTTCAGCAGCGTGCTACGAGCCCGGCAGGAGTTCACCGCTTTCAATGCGGTCCGATGCTTGATACCCATGCTCACCCTGCTGATACTGGCCTTGCTCGCTCTGCTTCACCGCCTAACGCCCTTCACCGCGACGTTGGCTTTTATGCTGCCTCACGTGCCGGTTCTTCTCTGGTTAACGGTCCGGTTGTGGAGGGCATATCGCCCGACATTGCGCGGGCTTCGAACGCCTTTTCGTTCGCTGACCTCTTACGGCGTTCGGTTCTATGGAGCTGACATACTGGGCCAGATGGCAGCGGGCCAGATCGATCGGGTGCTGGTGGTGGGTTTGCTCGATCCCGCTGCGATGGGTCTTTATGTAGTCGCCAATAGCCTCTCACGGATGCTAAACGTCTTTCCGATCGCCTTGGCGCAGGTCGTTTTTCCGAAAGTCGTGAGCCGTCCCGTCGAGGAGGTGGTGGCCCTCATCGGGCGGGGCGTCCGCGTCAGCACCACAGTCGCTATACTTGCGGCTGCGCTGTTAGCGATCTTCGGTCCCTTGGCGCTCCGATTGGTCTATGGACAAGAATTTCTTCCGGCAATCCCCGTCTTCAGGCTCCTGTTGGTGGAGGTCATCCTTTCCGGTGCCACCTGGGTCCTGGCCCAGGCCTTTATGGCCTCCGACAAGCCGGGCATAACCTCCATTATGCAGGGGATCGGCTTCAGCCTAAACATACCGCTCCTGGCAGTGTTGGTGCCGAGGTACGAGTTGGTGGGGGCGGGCCTAGCCGTGCTGATCTCCACGACGGTCCGGTTCGTATTCGCACTAGTGAATTACCCCATTACCCTAAGGGTACACCCGCCAAGCCTCAGGCCCCGATGGAGCGATTTCACGTCGATCATTCGCAGGGGAGGTGACGACGGGAGGGCCGAGGATTAACACCGATTTTCGCCAGGGTCGCACAACTGAGACGCTAACATAACTCCCCTGTCTTAGGCATCGAAGCTTGTAGGGGCCACCAAGTCAGAGTTTATACGGATAACGGCTGGTTGCGCCACCAACGGTAGGGTACGATAATATCTGCTCCCGGCCGCTGGTGCCGTGCTCCCAACATCGGAGGGGTGGAGCTGTGAACTACGCCTACTTAGCTGCAACATTGCCCGTAGGCGTGCTGTTGTACTGGCGCCGTCCTGGTCTATATGTCGGCTTCACCTGGTGGCTCTGGTTCTTGACGCCGGAAGTGCGGCGCTTGGCGGACTACGTGCAAGGCTGGAACCCTATAAACCCGGTGATGCTGGTCCCCTACCTGGTCTCGGCGCTCACCATCTTTACGCTGCTGCATCACCTTCCAAAACTGCTCCTCAACCGCTTCTTTCCTTTCGTTTTGATCGGTCTTGGTCTTCTCTACGCTTACGCCGTAGGCATCTACCGCGTAGGCATACCCAGCGCAACCTATCACTTGCTCGAGTTCTCGGTGCCAATAGCATTTGGCTTCTATCTTGTCGTACACTGGCGCAAGTATCCTCTGTACCGGCGGACGATACAGCGTACCTTTGCGTGGGGCGTGCTGGTGATGGGCGTCTACGGCTTGATACAATTCCTCTACCTTCCGCCCTGGGACCGGTACTGGATGTCAAGCGCGCCCTTAACGTCAATCGGAGAACCCTACCCGCTCGGGGTGCGCGTGTTCAGCACCCTAAACTCTCCGCAACCCTTCGGGGCGGTAATGATGGCGGGCTTATTGCTGCTATTCTGTGAGCGTAGGTTATTCTTGCGCTGGCCCGCGGCGGCAGCAGGTTACGTTAGCTTCTTGCTCTCGCTGGCCCGTACGGCCTGGGGCGGATGGTTGGTAGCACTACTCTTCATCCTCACACAACGCGGCCATTTCCGCTCGCGCGTCTTCGTAACCCTGGCGGGAACGGCCTTGTTAACCTTACCCTTGTTCGCCTTCGGTCCGGTGGCGGATACGATCAACTCCCGCCTGCAAACCATTGCGGAGATCAGGCAAGATAGTAGTTTCAGGGCTCGCACGGAATTCTATGCCGAGTTTCTGCCACAGGCCTTCTCTAAGGTGATAGGTGAGGGATTAGGCAGCACTGGATTGGGTACCAAACTGAGCAACGAGCAGGCAACGCTTGGTCCGTACGGCTCCTTCGACAGCGGAGTCATGGAGATACCCTTGGTTCTGGGATGGCCGGGCACGATGCTGTACATCGGTGGTTTGATCTGGTTGTTAGTGTATGCCTTCCGCAACAGCAACCCTGAAGATCTGTTCGCTGTAGTCAGTCGCAGTATTGTGGTAGCTCTATTGACTATGCTCCTGGCCGACGACACAACGGATGGCTTGCCAGGGATGTTGTTGTGGTCCTTTCTTTGCTTGGCTATAGCAGGCAAGGTTCAATTCATCCAAACCCTTAGAAGGGGTGGAAACGTAGCGGCAGCCAAGAACAGACGCAAAGTCGGGCATGTCGAACCGTCAAAGGGTGTTGCACGCGGGGCGTGGCTGAGATCAGATTAGCGCAGAACCCTGGACATCCTTGGCCGTAACAAACGCTTCGTAGTTTCAAACTCGAAAGGAGCTTTCGACTTGACTCTTGAGAGGATCACATATTCAATCTCACAATCTAAAGATGCTGGCGGCTGCCGACAGAACTGGCGCAACGGTTGAGGTCTATTTTGTCTTATGGGCGACCGTAGTGCGAGGTAAACACAGCCTCGGCCAGCGCAGGAACGGCGATCCAGCACCGGAGCCCAAAACGTGGCGAAACCACTGTCCAGGGGCAAGTTACGGTGGCTAGCGCCGGATCGCCGATCCAGACCCTGCAACTGGGTAACAAGTGGTTTCCTGAATTTGCCGGAGGCCTGGACCGGATGTATTACGGGCTGGTTCGCTACCTGCCCTCATCCGGCGTGGCGGTGCGCGGTCTCGTGACAGGATCCTACCGGGTAGCTCGAGACTCAGGCGGTACGGTGCGCGCCTTTGCGGCGCCCGAGGCGCCTCTGCCGGGGCGCTGGTTCGCCTTACGACGAGAACTGCGGCAGATGTATTCCGAGCAGCAACCAGACCTGCTGGCAGCTCACTTTGCTCTGTACACATTCCCCGTGCTAGACACGCTTCGCTTTCGTCCAATGGTCTTTCACTTTCATGGCCCCTGGGCTCTAGAAGGACAGGTTCAAGGCGGAAAAACGCTAGACATGCGGGCGAAAGCTGCTCTCGAGCGGATAGTCTATCGGCGGGCAACCCGCTGCATCGTTCTGTCACATTCCTTTGGCGACATGCTCTTCCAAGAATACGGAGTGCCTCCGGAGCGCATACGTCGCGTACCTGGTGGGGTGGACGTAGGTCGGTACACCTCCGCTCTCACCAGATGGGCAGCTCGGGAACGGTTGGGTTGGCCACACGATCGGCCCATAGTGCTGACCGTGCGACGTCTGGTACGGCGTATGGGGCTAGAGAACTTGATCTCGGCGATATCCGAAGTGCGTCGCCGAGTACCCGAAATCCTCCTCTTGATAGCGGGTAAGGGAGAGCTGTCCAAGGAACTCAAGGCGCAGGTCTGGTCGCTGGGTCTGGAGGATAGCATACGGTTTTTGGGTTTTGTCTCCGACGAAGACCTTCCCACGATTTACCGCGCGGCTGACTTGAGCATAGTTCCCACGGTAGCCTTGGAGGGGTTCGGATTGGTCGCTGCCGAGTCGCTGGCGGCGGGTACTCCCGTTTTTGTAACCCCCGTAGGAGGATTGCCGGAGGTGGTAAGCGGGCTTTCCGCTGATCTGGTATTGTCCGGCAGTGATGTCGGGAGCTTGGCTGAGGGACTCGAAGCAGCTCTAGAAGGGGAGCTGACCTTGCCAGACGCCGAAGCTTGCAGGAACCACGTACGAGTGAGGTACGATTGGCCGGTAGTCGCCGCACGTGTACAGGAAGTCTACACGGAGGCCCTAAGGTAAAACCTCGGGTGTTGTTTCTGGATGACAAGCCCTCTTTGGGAGGAGCAGAACTGTGTATGCTGGACATCGCGCAGGACAATCTGGGGACGAGCCAAGTGGTGCTCTTCGCCGACGGTCCGTATCGCAGGCGGTTGGAAGAGGTCGGTGTAGACGTCGAAGTGTTACCGGCCCCTAAGACCGTTAGCGGCATATCTCGCGAGGGGCGCTTCGGGCGAGATTTGCTGGCCGTACCGGACGTATTCAGGTTGGCGCGACGGCTAGCGAAGCTGTCCAGAAAGTACGAGCTACTCTACGCCAACTCCCAAAAAACCCTCTTCATAGGGGCGCTAGCGGGGATACTTGCCAACAAGCCCGTAATATGGCACCAGCATGCTCTGTTGGCCAAGCGCACATTGACCAGAGACTACCACTTCACCGCAGTACACCGACGATTGATCGTGCTCTTAGCGAACCGTCTGATCAAACGCGTTATCGCTAGCTCGAAAGCTACTGCCAAAGCCCTCGTAGAGGCTGGCGCTCGGGCTGAGCACATACGTGTAGTGTACAACGGTATAGACCCCTCGCCGTTCGAAGCGGTCGCGGCGGCCGAAGTAGACGATCTGAGGCGAGAGTTGGGACTTGAAGGAGTCCAAGTCGTAGGAGCGTTCGGTCGGATTACCCCCTCGAAGGGACAGAACGTGCTACTGGAGGCTCTCCCTTACCTCCCTGATATTCATGCCCTGGTAGTCGGCGAGGCCAAATTCGAGGAGCGAGCCTACGCGGAGGCCCTGCGCCAGCAGAGCAAAGACTTAAACTTGGAAGATCGAGTGCATTTCCTAGGATTTCGCCGAGACATCCCACAGTTGATGCGTCTCTCAGATGTGGTGGTGCACACTTCGGTTGCACCCGAGCCTTTCGGCCGGGTCGTCGTGGAAGGCATGCTGGCAAGCCGCCCGGTCGTGGCTACCCGAGGGGGAGGTGTGTTAGAAATCATCGACGATGGGGATAACGGGGTCTTGGTTCCACCAGGGGACCCGAAAGTTCTTGCCGAGGTACTACGCGGCTTGTTGATGGATCCGGACAGGGCTAAAGCTTTGGCCAAAGCAGGATACGCGACGGCACTGGAGCGGTTTTCGCTCCAAGCGATGCTGGAGGGCGTAGCACAACAATTACAAGAAGTCGCAGCCTGGCGGCGGTAATATCATACGGCTCTCGGAGAAACTTTCGCAAACCCGAATTTTGATGTCGATTCGTTTTCCATGTCGCAAACACTCATAACATCGCCACTCGGTTGCAAAGTGCCGTCCGCGCCTATCGTGCGGCCGCTACCCTGAGCATTTCGCTACCCGGCGATCAAAACGGCTGCCTGAGTGGGTGAAGAGGGCGAACGCGAGGGGTTTTGCGATGGACATAAAGCTCATCGCAAAACCCCTCCTGGTTAAAACGCAAGCTAAGAGCCCGCGCCAATAGGTCATGGGCTCCTACGCAGGCACACGTTCGCTGCTTAGGAGTGCCTGCGAAGACTGGGCTCTAACGACCCTGGCCTTCTTCTTGCCCTTATTCACTTAAGTGCTTAGAAGGGCAATTCTGCGAAGTTCGCATAGCCCCGGTGGTCCTATGTAGATACTACCCACCAGACGTATTCTGGCCCTCCTGGGAAAGGCCTTCCGGACCGGGGTTAAGGGCTCTAGGAGCTAGCCGCCGCGGCGTCTTGTGCCACGGACTTCGCCATGGCCACCACGACTTCCGCTAGGCCCTTCCCCGTGCCCCTCTATCCTGTCTAGGCGTCGATCTATCCTATCCAGGTGTTGCTCTATGCTGTCTAGGCGTTCGCGGACCCTCCGCTTGAAATCCTCTTCGGTCCACTGCCCCTGCGTGCCTTCCCCGGAACCGCCTGCCGGAGCGGAACGGCCTTCCCTGTCTTCTCTGTGCATGTCGCCGTTCCTCCTTGGGGTGCCAGCGGGTTTCCCATTGGGCAAGAGATGTACCCCTTGGGAAGCGAAAGTAGTCCTTAGGACTTGGTGGTACCTTACCTGCTGCGCTATTCACGAAGTGTGCCCAGAACACGATTTCTGCGAACTTCGCCGTGACGGAGTTCTCCGAAGTTGCGCCAAGAATTCATTCGCAATTCATCGCACTATGCTACTAAGGCGAGCATGAGAATGTGCATGAGGCAAAGCAACATGGGGGCATCGTCTCTCTACAGAAGTAATTCTCCAAGGGATGTTGCGTGGGGCTAGGATGCAGCGTATGGTGCATTCACAGCAAGCATCGGGAATGTGCCTGCAGCCAAGCGCAGATCGACATGATTGGGTGGCGGGTTGGTCGTTTAGCGAAAGGTGAGGCACTTGTTGCTATGGCGGAAGCCTCATAACATATTGACGTTGGTTGTGATTTCAGCCGTAATGGCGATCTCGCTGATGGTCTTCTCGCCGAAGCACACGGCCGACTCCCAAGAAGTCTGGAATGAGGTCTCTCCCTCCCCGCAAGTTCGCGGCGAGGCCCAGGGTGCCGTCGTCGGTGGCAAGCTCTACGTCTTCGGCGGGTACGTCGACTTCAGCCCTTGCTGTGCCTCGACGACTCGATCCGACGCGTACGACCCGGCGACCAACGCGTGGACGCGGAAAGCCGACTTGCCGGAGCCTATCAGCCACGCCCCGGTGGTAGTCGACGGAAATACCGCCTACTTACTGGGCGGCTTCGTTGGAGACGCTCCAGGCCCCAGCACGGACCACGTGTGGAAGTACGACACAGCCACGAACACCTGGAGTGAAGGTCCCCCGTTGCCTGAGCGTCGTGGCGCCGGCGGGGGCGCGATCGTCGGGCGCACGATTCATTACTTCGGTGGCGTGGGGCCAGCGGGCCAGAACGACTACGTTGACGAGGAGGAGCATTGGGCGCTCGACCTAGATGCCGCGGAGCCCGCTTGGGAGGCGCGTGCGCCTCTGCCCAACCCGCGTAACCACCTCGCCGGTGCTGCACTCGACGGGAAGGTCTACGCCGTGGGTGGCCAGCACGGAAGAGACTCAGCGGGGGGCAACCAAGGTGAGGTTGACGTGTACGATCCCGCGACCAACGCATGGGCACGCGTGGCAAGTCTACCAACCCCCCGTGGACACCTAGGTGCGACGGTCCTAGAAGGACGCCTCTACGCCATGGGTGGCGCTGTTAACGGGGGGACACAAAGTCTTGCGACGGCGGAGGTGACGGCCTACGATGTAGGCGCTGACGCTTGGGCCGTGCAGACGCCCCTGCCCGCCCCACGCCAGACGCCGGTGGTGGGCACCATCGAAAGTCGCCAAGGTCGATTGGTATCTAGCACGGGTTGGGGCAGCGGAGCGACGGCCACCACGTGGATAGGGATGGGGATCGAGTGTACTCTCGTTGGCACCTCGGCTAGCGAGACACTCACTGGCACTGCTGGCCCCGACGACATCTGCGGCCGCGGGGGCAACGACACCATAAAGGGGTTGGGCGGCGACGACGTCCTCTGGGGCGAGGTTGGTGCCGACAACTTACAAGGTGGCACAGGCAACGACACCCTGCGGGGTGGGGGAGGCAACGATACCCTCCAAGGTGGGGTAGGCAACGATACCCTAGACGGTGGCACAGGAACAGACACCGCCTCCTACTCAGCTTCCCTTACAGCGGTTACAGCCTCACTGGCCACCAACACCTCAACAGGAGAGGGCTCGGACACCTTCTTAGGCGTTGAGAACCTGCTCGGCTCTTCCAAGAGCGACACCATCACCGGATCTGCCACCAACAACAAGCTCACGGGAGGGGGCGGCAACGACACCGAGAGTGGAGGTTCGGGCAACGACCAGGTGATAGGCAGCGGCGGGGCCGACTTCCTCTATGGGCAGGACGGTGATGACACGGTCAACTCCAAGGATGGCGTGAGTGGCAACGACACCCTGCGCGGCGGGGCAGGCACCGACACTAAGATAACGGATACTCAGGAGAAGTCGATCTTGGGGTTCCCGTGAGGAGAGAAGGAAGACATCGGGTCTCTCTTTAGGGCATCGCTTCTTTAGAGCGGTAGCGCGATAAGCTAACTGGGGAGAGCCGGGGCGAAACACTCCGGCCCTCCCTTGCTCCTCTTGCCCTTATTCGCGCAACTGTCCGAAAAGGGATACAGGCAACACTCCAATCGTGAATTTGGCTGGTATACGGATGGCGAATTCGACTCAAAGACCTCTCTTTGGTAGCCCGCAAGGCTACACTGTAGGCGTCTGCGAGGCTTTTCGGACAGTCTCAGAAGGGTCGACTTTAGCCATTTGAGTCAGAGTGGATGGGTCGCTCACCGCCCATCCGCTCAAAGAGAGACCATCTCTGAAGGTGGCTACACACACCGCTTTGCGATGTGGCAGACGAAGCTCCCAGCAGCGCTCCGAAAGGGGCTACTCCGAGACCTCTAGCCCGGTTTCCTGGGTCGGTAGCTCTCCTTCTGGCACTGTGTGTCCCGTTGTGCTACTCGTGCGCATGAGAGGAGACGATTTCAGTCTGTGAAGGCTTCTAAGACTTTTTGCGTGTTGGTCCCCTGCACCTACCCGCAAAAAGTCATATGGCAATCCAAGGAACCTAGAGCAATGCGGTTTGCTGTGCAACCCAATGGCTAAAGTCGAGCAGAAGGAGTATTCTCGGAAGTTCAGCTTAGTCCTGGTCCGAAGACCTTAGCGTGCTGGACGCTCCTTCGCTACCACCACTACGTGCCCACGCTTCGAAGGCAGCGCGCAGCGCCTCGTCGGGATCGCTGGTGCTCTTACGCGGCAATCCGGACACCAAAGACACGGCCGCGCCAAGGAGGGTGCCAACGGTTCCTAGACGGACAACAAGTCGGCGGAGGGTGCTCATAGATTCCTTCCCTTTCTCCCCCTTCATGTG
>Ga0126314_10001266_pt1 | contig 12071 bp, 10 predicted proteins | sample Plot105B_FD_92535 | JGI IMG/M metagenome (GOLD analysis project Ga0126314, IMG submission 92535) | Serpentine soil microbial communities from UC McLaughlin Reserve, CA, USA - Plot105B | ecosystem: Environmental > Terrestrial > Soil > Grasslands | place: USA: UC McLaughlin Reserve, Lake County...
AATCCCAGCGCAGCCATCGTGATTGTTTCAACTTGTCCCTGGTGTTTCCAGAATTCAGAGATACCGACGAGCGCGGCGGCGAATGCACCGAACGCGTGCGACAGTGCGGTTCGTTGCGGCATCGCTGTCATTGGGACCCACAAGCCCATTGCGAGTCCGACAACGGAACCGATCGCGAGTCCGGCGAGGATCCAAATGAACGTGACGATCTCGTGGTGCAGGAGAGTGCCGATGATGGCCATCAACATGCCAAACTCGGCGAGGTGCATGCCGCGTTTCGCAGTTTCGGGATGGCTCAGGCCCTTCAATCCGAGGATGAAGAAGATTGAAGCGAGCAGGTAGCTGAGTTCGATGAAGTAGGTCTGCAAGTGTCGGCGTTAGTCCTTCTTCACTAGTTCTTTTCTCTTAAACATCTTCAACATGCGATCGGTGATCACGAAACCACCGACGACGTTTGTAGTTGAGCAAACCACTGCGATGAAACCGAGGATAGTGCTGACCGTGTTGTATCGCGCGCCGGCCGTCACAATTGAACCGACTAAAGAGATACCCGAGATTGCATTGGTCGCCGACATCAGCGGCGTGTGCAGCAGCGGCGGCACGCGCGAGATCACCTGGTAACCAAGAAACGCCGCGAGCGCAAAAACATACAGCGCCGAAATCAAAAGTATCTTTTGTACTACAGGATCTTCTAACGGCATTCGACTACTCCTAACCTGGTTGGGCTTGTAACGCGGCCGCGACGCGTTGGTTCACGACTTCGCCGTTGTGTGTTACGCACGCTGGCCCAACAACGTCATCTTTCATGTCGATCTGTAGCTGGCTGTCTTTGATCAGCAGTGAAAGGAAAGACGTGACGTTGCGTGAGTAGAGCTGGCTCGCGTGGACCGGAACGGTCGCCGGCAAATTCGTCGGCGCGATGATCGTTACACCGTCTCGTTCGACCGTCACGTCTGCCTGGCTCAGCGCGCAGTTGCCGCCGGTTGAGCCTGCGAGATCGATGACGATCGACCCGCGCTTCATACCGTCAACGGCTGCTTCAGTGATCAGTAACGGAGCACGTCTGCCCGGCACCTGTGCGGTTGTGATAACTACGTCCGCGGTCTTTGCGTGTTCAGCGATCAACGCGCGCCCGCGGTTCATTGCTTCGTCAGAGAGCTCGACTGCGTAGCCACCCGCGTCTTCAGTTTTGATTCCGCCGAGATCGACTTCGAGAAATGTTGCGCCGAGAGATTTCACCTGCTCGCCTGCGGCTGCGCGCACATCATAACCTTCGACCACTGCCCCAAGACGTCTCGCCGTCGCGATCGCCTGTAGTCCGGCAACGCCCGCGCCCAGGACCAGCACGCGCGCAGGCGGCACAGTGCCTGCGGCAGTCATTAACAACGGAAACATTCGCGGAATGTGCGCCGCGCCGATCAAGACCGCTTTGTAACCAGCGACAGTCGCCATTGACGAGAGTGCGTCCATCGCCTGGGCGCGTGTGATTCGGGGAATCAGTTCGACGGAGAACGTCGTTGTGCCGCGATCGACTGCGGGTAGCAATGCGGCAGGTTCGTCGAGTGGGCGCAGGAAGCCGATCACGACAGCGCCTTTTTTGAGTCGTGAAAAATCGTTTGCTGACGGTCTATTAACGGCGGCGAGAACATCGGCGTCAGCGAGGAGGGCTTCGCGGTCGGAGCTTACTTCAGCGCCGGCTTCGCGATAGTCGTCATCAGTGCGAGCGGCATTGAGGCCGGCCCGGCTTTCAATGTGTATGGAGGTTCCGAGTCCGGCGAGTTTCTTAACGGATTCGGGCATGAGCGCGACGCGAGCCTCGCCCTCTTGTGTTTCGCGCAACACAACGATGTTCATAGGCAACGTTAATTCGAGGATTAGCTAGAGCCCAAGCGCGTGCAGTATAGCAAATTTGAGCGTGCATACGGGTCAAGCGTTTAAAATGGCCTTAAAAGTCTCTTTTCCTGAAATGTTTTGCAGCCATTATTCATTACGAATACGAGCGTCTACTCTCTGGCTCACGTTCTTGGACATGTCAAACCAACGGCTTTGTTCGTTATTGTTGGCGGCTTTAATTGCCCTGCTGCTGTCGGGCGTGGGTAGCCGCGGCTTCGCGCAAACACAAAAACGCGACGCGCAGTCGCGCCGCTTCCAAAGTTGTTTGCCGCCGGACATCTCATCCAGCCAGATTGCTGTGTACGGCGGACCGGGTAAAAGAAACGTGACAGTAGGGGGCGTCCTAGCGAAGCTCAAAGCGCGATGCCGGAAAGGGCAGTTGCTCGACTCCAGAAGGAGAGAGATTCGCTTTTTTAAGATGACATGTTGGGGATATCCGCCGCCGAATTACCAGGAATTACAAGCGGAAGAAAGCCGCAACCTCGCATCGCTTCAAGCCAGTTATACAGTCGTTGTTATCCCGTGTGACCCACGAATACCGTAATCACGGTTTTGGAGGAAAATGAACTCTCACATCCCCCGTTCTTCTTCGGCACAGTTGTCGCTTCTCGCTCGCGCCCGGCTCGTTATCATCCTGCTGCTTCCGATTGCGGTTGCTGTTGCCATCACCACCGCGCACAAGGGCCCAAAAAAGAGTGGTTTGGCCCAACCGCCCGGGGTTCCTGTTCAGTCGCTTTTGCCGAAAACTCAGTCAGACATGCCGCTCGCTGAGCTTATTAGAGAGCGACCGTCACTGGATCTCGTGGAAACACTCACACGCCGCTCGCCTGAGGACGACTTGCTGGCGACGGTTCCCATTCCCCGGCCTCAAACTGAAGAAGAATTCGAGGGCGACATTGAAGAGCGACGCAATTGGTTTCTGTTTCAGCGCCAATTTCCATTTAATGAGATTCCCGTAGACGCACGAGCGATTGCCTGGGAATCCAGACCGATGGAAAAGCACCCGTTCGAATTTGGCGCTGAAGGTGTCGAAGTGCCGTGGCAGTCTATCGGGCCGACGCCGACGAATTCCTTCTTCCCGGGTAGTTGGGGAAAGACCAGCGGTCGCATCAACACCATCGCTATTTCTCCCACTAATCCCAATATCGTCTTAATTGGCGGCGCGACTGGCGGCGTGTGGCGTTCGGTCGACGGTGGGACGACGTTTACGGCAGTCACTGACAGTCAGGTGGATCTGGCGGTCGGCTCGATTGCATTCGCACCCAGCAACAGCTCGATTGTTTATGCAGGCATGGGCGACAAAGATGGGAATTATCTTGGCACCGGCGTCTTACGCTCAACCGATGCCGGCCAAACCTGGACTCGCGTCAGTAACAGCACGCTGCCGCCGTTAGGTGTGATTTCGCAGGTATTGGTGGATCCGAGCAATCCTAATCGCGTCTATGTGGCGCAGTACGCCTTCCAGCAAGGCGCCAGCTTTTTCGGCAGCGGGTTTTATCTTTCAATTGATGGCGGCGTGAGTTGGACCAGGACGTTCACCGGAACTGCGAAGGATCTCGTGCGCCACCCAACGCAGGCCAGCACTTTGTATCTGGCAGTGCAAAATGACTTTGCAAGCGGCGGTGGTGTGTTCAAGTCGACGAATAGCGGCCAAACCTGGCAAAGGATCTACACCTCGCCTTTCGGCATACCGGACAACATCAAGATCGCCGTAACTCCTGCAGCGCCAGAGAATGTTTATGTACTCAACGGCAAGGCGACTGCACGCGTCGAGGTCAGTACCAACGGCGGCAGCACCTGGACCAATCGTGGTGGAAACTTCGACACGAAGCAGTTTAACTACAACTGTTATCTATTCGTTCATCCAACTGATCCAAACACAGTCTACGTGGGCACGCGCGATCTGTGGCGCTCGACTAACGGCGGCTCTACTTACGCGAACATCACTGGCAACTTCCCCAACCTGGCCGATCCTAATCAGTACTCGCCTGGCGGTGCTAAGGCACACCCGGACCAGCATCATTTTTACATCTCGCCAACGAGTCCGAGCACGATCTACATAGCGAATGACGGCGGCATCTGGAAATCCACTGACGGCGCCAGCTCGTTCACCTCGCTGAACTCGACGCTCACGCTCACGATGTTTACGAGCTATGACATGCACCCAACCGATGCGTCGAGAAGTTACGGCGGCACGCAGGACAACGGCACCCAGAAACGTACGGGCGCGCAAACATGGCGCGAATTTTCAACAGGTGATGGCGGACAAACGTTCGTTGACACGCTGGACCCTTCGATTGTCTACGTCACTTATATTGGTCACGCTGTCTATCGGTACACAAGTAACGGCGATAGCTTTTCCGGAACGATCGGCAGTTCTGCGGTCTTTAATGGCGACCGGGTAGCGTTTTATCCGCCCTTCGTCGGCAATGAGACAAATTCGAATCTATATTTCGGCACTTATCGCCTGTACGTCAGCACTAACCGCGGGACAAGCTGGACCATGCCAAGCGCTTTCACCGATCTAACTGTCGGTGGCGGCGATGTCTTGTCGGCGATCGCCGTGGCCAAATCGAATACGAACGTCATTTACACGGGATCCAGCCAGGGCAGATTGATGGTCAGCACCAACGGCGGCGTTAACTGGACCGATCGCACCAGTGGTCTGCCGCAAAGATTTATCAAGAGCATTACGATCAGTGCGACCGATTCGAACACCGCTTACGTTACTGTTTCCGGTTTTGTTACTGGTCACGTTTTCAAAACGATCAATGCCGGTGCAAGTTGGACCAACATTAGCGGCAACCTGCCTGACATTCCCACCAACGATCTATTGATCGATCCGCGTGCGGGCAACGCAAACACCCTTTATGTCGGCACTGATGTTGGCGTCTTTCGCTCCACCGTTGGCGGCACAACCTGGGAGACTTTCAATAACGGACTGCCACCTACGATCATCAGCGAGCTCGATGCGCAGCCGACCGGCATAATACAGGTCGGGACTTATGGACGCGGCGCGTTTGAAATGAATCTAAATCAAACGACGAGCCCCACTATTCAATTCAACTCCGCAACTTTCAGTGTTAACGAGAATGCCGGAACGGCAACCATCACCGTAACGAGGGGTGGGAGCTCCAGCGGCGCGGTGTCAGCTAATTATTCTCTCGCAAACGGCACGGCTACTGCGGGCCAGGATTATGTTGCCAGCAGCGGCACAGTTAGTTTTGTCTCCGGCGAAACGAGCAAGACTTTCAACGTGTCGATCGTTGATGATGGTGCGCTTGAAGGAAACGAGACCATCAACCTCTCGTTAAGCAATCCGACCGGTGGCGCGACGCTGGGCTCTCCGAACACGGCGGTCTTAACGATCATCGACAACGAGAGTAGTTGCAGCTTCACTTTGAACCCGACTAGTCAGAGCTTCGGCTCGGCCGGCGGCAGCAGCTCGTTCACGATTACAACTGGTCCTGGTTGCTCGTGGTCAGCGGTGAGCAACGCAGGATTTATCACTACCACTTCGAGCGGCTCGGGAAATGGCACTGTCAATTACACGGTTGGGAGCAACAGTGGGTCTGCGCGCAGTGGGACCATCACCGTTGGTGGCCAGACATTTACCGTCACTCAGAGCGGCAGTGGCGGCGGTTGTCCGTCTACGGCGATCGCTGCAGGCCAAACTATAAATGGCACACTTACTACTTCCGATTGCTTCTTCACTGGTTCGACTCATTACGTTGACGTCTACACTTTTAACGGCACGGCAGGCCAGCAGATCAGCATCAACATGACCTCCGGCACCTTCGACACTTACTTGTATCTGATCAACTCGAGCAATCAAACACTTGCTGAAAATGACGACGGTGGTGGCGGCACAAACTCGCGTATTCCCGCGTTTTCAGGATTTTTCACGCTGCCCGCGACAGCCACTTATACAATCTACGCTACTTCTTTTTCGTCCGATGGCATAACCGGGAGTACCGGCTCCTACACGCTGAGTTTGTCGAGCGCGAGTTGTAGTTACTCATTGAACCCGACCAGCCAGAGCTTTGGCGCTTCCGGAGGCAACAGCTCATTCAGCGTGAGCACCGTTACCGGCTGCGCCTGGACGGCGGTGAGTAATTCGAGTTGGATTACCACCAGCAGCACTGGTACAGGCAATGGAACTGTCAATTACACCGTGGCCGCAAACAACAGCGTTGCACGAACTGGCAGCATCACAGTGAACGGCCAAACATTTAGCGTGAGCCAAAGCGCGGGTGGCGGCGGTTGTCCTGCAAGCGCGATCACAGTCGGACAGACCATCAACGGCAACATCACCACGTCTGACTGCTTCTTCATCGGCACCTCGCGCTACGTTGACGTCTATACGTTTAGCGGCACGGCCGGACAGCAGATCGCAATCACGATGAACGGGAGCTTTGATACTTACCTGTATCTGCTCAATGCCGGCAATCAGGTGATAGCGGAAGACGATGATGGCGCCGGTGGTACGAATTCGCGTGTGCCGGCTGTATCAGGGTTTGTGACCTTGCCTGCAACTGGCACGTACACCATCTATGCGACGTCGTTCTCATTCGATGGTATCAATGGCGGTTTTGGCTCTTATTCAATCAGTTTGCTGAGCGCAACAAACTGTACGTTTAGTCTCGGCCAGACGAGCCAGAGCTTTGGCGCCGCCGGAGGTAGCAGTTCGTTTACAGTCACTGCTGGAACTGGTTGTGCGTGGTCGGCGATTAGCAATGCGACCTGGATTACGACGAACTCGACCGGCTCGGGTACTGGCACAGTCAATTTCATTGTCGCCAGCAATCCTGGCAGTGCTCGAAGTGGAACGATCACCATTAACAACCAGACCTTTACTGTTAACCAAAGCGCGGCGAGTGGATGTCCGGCGGCGACGATTACTGCGGGTCAGACCATCAGCTCCACGCTAACGAGTCTCGATTGCTTCTTCACTGGCACGACACGTTTCGTTGACGTTTATAATTTCAGTGGCACCGCAGGCCAGCAGGTGGCACTCAACATGACGTCTGCGACCTTCGACACTTATCTCTACCTGCTCAACTCGAGCAACCAAACAATCGCCGAAGATGACGACGGTGGCGGTGGCACAAACTCGCGCATTCCATTTTTCTCGGGCACGTTTACGCTGCCCGCAACCGGTACTTACACGATTTACGCGACGTCGTATTCATTCGACGGCTTTACGGGTGGCACAGGATCTTATTCGATCAGCCTTTCGAGTGGAGCGATTGCCAGTTCAGTGCAGTTTAGCTCGCCGCTCTACACCGCGAGCGAAGCAAGTGGAAGCATCACGATAACCGTGACTCGCTCCGGAGATACAAGCGGGAGTGCGAGTGTCAACTATTTCACTGGCGACACGGCCGGACTGCAGAGTTGTACTCTTGTTAACGGGCGGGCCTCGGAACGTTGCGACTACGTAACTTCTGTAGGAACACTGAGATTTGCCGCGGGCGAAACGTCGAAGACTTTCACCGTGCCTTTCATTGACGATGTTCACGTCGAGGGAAGCGAAACTTTTACGGTCGCGTTAGCTGGCGCCTCGGGGACGTCGCTCGGCTCAACGGCAACTGCTACAGTCAGCATTGCGGACAACGACCTCGCAGTGGCGAGTAGCAATCCCATTGATGGCGTGGACTTCTTTATTCGCCAACAGTATCTCGACATCCTTAATCGCCAGCCGGATTCGACTGGGCTCCAGAACTGGATTAACACGCTGGCGCCTTGTCCGAACGGTGGTTTCGGCGAGCCGCCTGCATCGGATTGTGATCGCTTGAAAGTCGCGGCCGGGTTCTTCCAGTCAGATGAATTTCTGAATCGCGGCTATTGGGCTTTTCGATTCTACATGGTGAGCCAAAATCAACGACCGACGTACGCGCAATTCATTCCAGACATGGCGCAGGTGGGTGGACCAAAATCGCCGGCGGAAGAAGAGGCCAGCAAAGTGACGTTTGCCGAGGCGTTTGTGCAGCGGCCGGAGTTTCTGGCTCGGTATGGTGGTTTGAGCGGGCAGCCGCTTGCGAATGCGTTGCTTCAGACGGCGGGCTTGCCGAGTAACACCTTTACAGTCACGGCTAACATGACGAACGGCCAAATCCTGCGCGGGATTGTGGAGACTTCGGCGACGCTGAATAAGTTCCTGACGGACGGAACGGTATCAATCCAATACTTCGGATTCTTGCGGCGCGATCCAGACGCGATTGGCTATCAGAACAACGTGAATACGTTGAATGCCAATCCCAGCAATCTGCGTCACATGATTTTCATCTTCATCTACTCGGTGGAGTATCGCAGTCGCTTCGGTTCCCAGTAACTCTTTATGGAAGATTTAAAAATTCACGGGTTTGTTCCCCCTACAGTTGCGTCGTGCGCCGTCGCGAACCTATAATCCGAAGCCTCTGCGGCGCATTGGTGTAGTTGGTTAACACGCTGCCCTCTCAAGGCAGAGATCACGGGTTCGAGTCCCGTATGCGCTACCAATTCTTTTCAATAACTTACAAGCACTCTTCAGGTAAGTAAATTTTGAGCGGTAACGTCTTGGTAACGAACCGTTCCAAAAACCCCATCTAATTTCCCCACAGCTTCGGTTAGAAATGAAGAACTCAGATGCTGATAACGAGCGGCCATACGGAGGTCCTTGTGACCTAGTAGTTGGGCTACGGTGTGAATATCGGCGCCGCTCATGCGAAGCCACGAAGCTGCTGTATGACGAAGATCGTGAAAGCGGAAGTTAGCAATTCCCAAACGACGAACAGTCAGACCGATCGAAAAGTTGCGGAGTAGTTGCATGTTGTTCAAACAGGACGCAGTGCGTTCGTGGCGGCGTTTCCTAAACCCAAGTCTCAATGCGCTGCTTTATTGTAACTCGCCCAGCGCAAGTTCTCACTAGTCGCGGCAGCGTGCAAACGCATACACACTGCTCTTGCGCGCTGCCGCGACTGGGTGAAAGTTCGTTCAAACATGACCTTAGCCTAGAGTCAACCAGACACGAATTAGCCCTACGCTCGCAAATAGATTTTAGGGAGAGGCAGCTGTCGGAATGCTACGGTCCTATTTATGCGCTGCTTAAACGTATTCGGCCAATTGATAATTTGCGCCAAGAAGGAAAGTTGCGGGATATTGATGCTGAAGCTATAAAAGTGATTCGCGAGTCTAATGATCGTATCGCAGATATAATTCTCAACAAAAGTCATTTAATTCGAGGTGATAAGATTCCTGAGTCATATACTCGTTACCTCTTGCATGTGGCTGTGTGGCACGCATTTTTGAACACTCCCCACCGGGGCTTTCCTGACCCGAAGAAAGTTGATGTTAGTGAAGCATACTATGTAAAAGATTTTGAGGAAGAGGTCTTCCAAACAACAGAGTCACTTAAGCGTGAACTATTTGAGCTTTATCAGCATTATGGAATAGCCGAAACAGCAAATTTTTCGAAAGCAAAATAGGTTTTCTTATGAAAGGAAGCTAACCGTAACCATGCTAGGCATTTACCCGTTTATCTCTTTATTTGAATTCCGTCCCTTTTTTCTTTTTTTGTCGCACAGAGCGCCAAATTATGAAACGTGCGTCCGCCGAAAACTGGCGCCAGGACTACAACGAATATCGGCCCCACAGCTCGCTGGGCCAACAAACGCCGAGCGAATTCGTGGCCGATTGGCAACAAACCCGAACCGATCCAAAAAACGGATTTTTAACTCACGAAATGGTCCAATAATCGGGGAGGTGTCACAGTAGTATGACCTAAGATCACGTGTGGTCTATACTATAGGTAGACCCACGAAACAGAAACTAGAATTGTCCGCGCAGTTACCATGCTGCCTCAACGCCGCCATCGATGGCGTAGTTTTGCAGCCAAACCAACCAACCCTCCTCCAAGCAACAGTATCGTCGTTGGCTCGGGCGTTGGCACGGGCGTTTGGAAGTCGTAAGTAACGCTCGTGAACTGGAAGATTGGATTTCCATTGGCAAGAAACAAGACCTGGAGGTTAACAGTTGCCATGCCGCCACCGATCACATCAACAGTGGAAAACGTAGGCTGAAAACCACAGGGGAATGGACAGACGTGTAAACCAGCCGAAAAGGTAAAAGGGCTGGTCAACGTAAGATTCGACGTGCTGTTCGGCACAGTGATTGGAGAGCCACTTAGAATGATTGTTCCTCCGACGATAGAGTAGAGGGTACCATCAATGGTGATGCTGCCAAGAACGCTCGAGCCGCCGAAAAACCCGCCGACACCGATGGTGGCGCCGCTCACGCAGGGAAAGCATGCCATCTGAGGTTGGGAGCTCCCTTGCGATCCTCCAGCGCTTGCGGCAAAGTTCAGTCCCGTTACATTGAAAGAGGGGCCGCCACTGAATCCCGTGACGGAACCCGTACCGCTGGTAATTACAAGTGGATCAGCGTTAGCCGTTGCAGGCGCCAATGCAGCCATCATTAGTAGAGTGGTAAATAAGCAGAGAATCTTCGACATACAGAACTTCCTTTCTGGGTGCTGGGAGGGGAAGCCATTGAGCAGTCGCCTCTTTGTAAATGGGAGAACGCTTATATACTCGGTAGAACGATCTGCTGTCAAGGATTACGTGCAGTCGATACCGCGCCTCTCGATTGCTTTCGTTGATAAGCATAAACCCTAAGATCACGTGACCTTATGTACTGGAGAACATAAGCCCACTTATGTCGTGTTCGTAGTTATGTGAGGGTGTTTGGGTGTTTGGACAAGTCGTTTGGAATGATGCGGCGTGGGCTTTTGAACCTTAGATAACCTTTTCCCAATTTTGGTCAGCTGGCCTCACTGGTTGTGTATTTCTCAGCGCAACCTCCGGGACAATCGTGGAGAAGTAATCAAGTAAACGACTGTTAAGGAGACTCAATGACCAAGAACCAGTGTGAAGAAGTTTTCGCGGGGCGTATCAATACGCCTTATCACCATGAAGGCGCGTTTGCTAAGGAGCGCGCCGAGTACCTGGCCCATTTGCTCGAACGAGGCTGGGCACGTGCGACAGTGATTGGGACCGCTTGCAAGCTGGTGGCCTTTGCCGCTCGCGTGAACATCGCTGCCAAGAGTGGTGTGACTGCGGCGCAGATCGAGAGTGCCGCCGACGACTGGATGAAGCAACCGCGGCATTACTTTCGTCGGGACATTGGACCACGTAAGGCACGCACAAAGTTCGTGAGTGATGCCACAAACTGGCACGAGCGAGGACAATTCAAACCGCAGGTGAACACTCTAGTGGACATCTGGGTAGTGTCCCAATTGAATTCTTCTCTGTGCAACCTCTGTGTTCTCTGTGCCTGCTCTGAAAAAGATCGCGGCCAGAGCGGACACTAGTAACGTTCTGCGAAAGGTAAGCGCAGAGGTGAAGCCGAAGGAAATAGCGAAGCGGTTGTTTAGGCCGCTGTAGGCAATTCTTCGACAGTGACTTTTAAGCCGAGCATTTGCAAACGACGCAAGTAGTAGTCGCGTTGCTGCTCGACCTGTTGACGATCAAAGTAATCACCGCCGAGTTCGGTGTAAGTTTGATCGTTCTGCAACAAGGGCTTGGACGTTCTTCGGCAAACATCGTCCCGTGAATGCGCGTGTCGGCCCAGTTTGTTGCCCAATTGGACCGTCTTCACTCCAGACGGTCTGGAGCAGCCATCGTCCCCGACGACCCTTCACACGTAACAATCGCCGTTTAGTTCATCCGCCAGCATGGCCACGCTGACGGGCATTTCGCTGAAGTTGCCGTAACGCTCCATTTTGCCAAGCCCTGGCGCAACTGCTTCGCCATCTCCCGCGACATATCTTCGAGGGCCGTAACGCTCCATTTTGCCAAGCCCTGGCGCAACTGCTTCGCCATCTCCCGCGACATATCTTCGAGGGCCGAATCATTGTCAGAAAAGCCCGTTTACAGAAACACGGGCATTGGACCTTGCTGTAACGATAATGCTCGTCGAATGACGGCATCCTCCGGTGGCGCGCTGTAGTAAGCCGCGACGACTTCCACACAGCCATCCAGGTTCACTACGCGTTGGCCATGTGGACCGTCTTCACTCCAGACGTCTGGAGCAGCCATCGTCCCCGACGACCCTTCACACGTAACGCTCGCCGTTTAGTTCATCCGGCAGCATGGCCACACTGACGGGCATTTCGCTGAAGTTGCCGTAACGCTCCATTTTGC
>Ga0126314_10001269_pt1 | contig 12064 bp, 14 predicted proteins | sample Plot105B_FD_92535 | JGI IMG/M metagenome (GOLD analysis project Ga0126314, IMG submission 92535) | Serpentine soil microbial communities from UC McLaughlin Reserve, CA, USA - Plot105B | ecosystem: Environmental > Terrestrial > Soil > Grasslands | place: USA: UC McLaughlin Reserve, Lake County...
CGGCCGTGGCTGATCCGCATCGCGCACAACCTCGCGGCCAACTTCTACCGCGACCGCTCGCGCCGGCCGCTGACGCAGCTCGAGGACGCGAGCGTGCTGCACGAGCCGCACGGCACCGAGGAGCTGGTCGCGGAGCGCGAGGAGGTGAAGGAGGTCCTGCAGGGGGTGTCGAAGCTCCCGGACGACCGCCGCGAGGCGCTGATCATGCGCTTCGCGCTCGGCATGGACAACCGCGAGATCGCGCGCGCCCTGGGCCGCTCCGAGGGCGCCACCAAGGTGTTGATACACAGAGCCATCAAGCAGCTGGAGGAAAGCCTGGAGGAGGAATCGGATGAGTGACCGGCTTGAGCAGCTCCTGCGCTCGGCGCTCGTGCCGATCGAGCCGCCCGAGGCGCTCGGCGACCGCTTGGAGCGCGGGCTGTCGGAGCTGACCGAGGTCGCGGCCGCCGAGCTCGCCGACTGGGAGCTGTCGACCATGCGCGACCCGCGCAACTGGGCGCGCCCCGCCGCGGCGATCGTCGTCGGCAGCGTGGCCGCCGGCGGGCTCGTCCTCGTGCGAGCCCGTCAGCAGCAGAAGAAGCGTCAGGCCACCGGCCTCCAAGCGCTCGAGCAGTCGATCCGCGGCGTGGCGGACGACATCGAGAAGCGCCTGCGCGGGTAGCTACACCGCCGCAGGCCGCGCCGTCCCGCTCTCTGGCTCCCGTGCCGGCGCCGCGAGCCCCGCGCCGACGCCCGTGATCCCGATCAGGATGTGGAGGAAGTTGTCCTCGGTGTTCACGGGGATGAGGTTGAAGATCTCGTCCCCGTCGCCCGCGATGAAGCCGAGCGCGGCGACCAGCAGGTAGGTCGCGCCCAGACCGAGCGCGTAGCGGCGCGCGCCGCCGTACGACGCCGCGACGAACAACCCGATGGCGCCGCTCGCGATGTGGACGAGGTTGTGCCAGCCGTTCACGTCGAGGACGCCGAGGACGGCGTCGCGCTCGGTGCCGTCGCCGGTCGAGAAGCTGGCGCTGTAGAAGAAGCCGGCGATTCCGGCCACCACGAGCGTGAGGCCGATGACCAGCGCGTACAGCTGAGCGGGAGAACGCTCGTCCATGATCCGAGGCGCCCGTCCCAGCGTAGGAACGAAGCGAATGGCAAAGGATATCCGCGAGCTGGCGGACGAGGAGGTCATGCAGCTGGTGCAGCGCGGTGACCCGCGCGCGTTCGAGCTGCTCTACGACCGCCACGGCGGAGCGGCCTACTCGCTCGCGTACCGGATCGTCGGCAAGCGGGCGGCTGCGGAGGACGTGGTGCAGGAGGCGCTTCTCTCGATCTGGCGCAGCCGGCTGCGCTACGACCACACGCGCGGCAGCGTGCGCACCTGGATCCTCGGGATCGTCCACAACCGGGCGATCGACGGGTTGCGCCGCAGCTCGGTGCACGAGCGCCGCCGCGAGCGGCTCGATGCGGTGGAGGAGCGGTTCGAGGCGCGCGAGCGCACGGATCTCGAGGCGGCCAGGCGCGAGGAGGCGCGAAGCGTGCGCGGCGCTCTGGAGAATCTGCCGACGGAGCAGCGGCAGACGATCGAGTTGGCTTACTTCGGCGGCTTCACGCAGAGTCAGATCGCCGAGCTGCTGAGCGAGCCGGTGGGGACGGTGAAGGGCAGGATGAGACTGGGGCTCGAGAAGATGAGGCGGCAGCTCGTGGAGGGCGTGGCATGAGCGACCACCCGCGGTACCGGGACGACATCGGCGCGTACCTCCTCGGTGCTCTGAACGACCTCGAGCGCCAGGCGTTCGAGCGCCACCTGCGCGCGTGCAGCGAGTGCCAGGAGGAGCTCGAGCGGCTGCGGCCGGCGGCCGAGGCGCTGCCCGGCTCGGTGGTACAGCTGGACCCGCCGCCCGGGCTGAAGAAGCGGCTGATGGCGGAGGTCGAGCGCGATGCGGCCCCCGAACGCACCGGCTGGCTTCACGGGCTCCGCTTCCCGCGGCCCGCCTTCGTCGCCGCCGCTCTTCTGCTCGGCCTCGTGATCGGCTTTGGCGTCGCCCAGCTCGGCGGCGACGACACGCGGACGGTCTCAGTGACCGTCGCGAAGGCGATGCCGGAGGCCGGTGGAACGCTCGAGGTCGCCGGCGACAGCGCGACGCTCCGCCTGCACGACATGCCCGACCTGGAAGGCAAGCGCGTCTACCAGGTCTGGCTACAGGACGGCGATCGCCTGGTCCCCGCCCGCACGTTCGAGGTTGGCTCGAAAGGCCGCAGAGATGTGGACCTGCAGAACGTAGGTGACGCCGACGGCGTGTATGTCACGAGAGAGCCACGCGGAGGTGCTCAGGTGCCGAGCGAAGACCCCATTGTCAGTGTGCCGCTCTAGCTAGGGTCCTCCTCCGCTCATGGAGGTTTGCTACCGCCACCCGAAGCGCGAGACCGGCGTTCACTGCTCCAATTGCGGCCGCCCGATCTGCCCGGACTGCATGACGTCGACACCGGTCGGCATGCGCTGCCCGGAGTGCGCCCGGCAGAGCACCAAGGTGCGGACGATGCGCTCGATGACCGACGAGCCGACGCTCACCTACGTGCTCATCGCGATCAACGTGATCGCGGGGATCGGCTCGCTCTACGGCGGCAATGTCGGAACCGAGGGCGGGTCGCTCACCGACGCCTGGTCGCTCTCGCGCGCGGACATCGCCGCCGGCGACTACTGGCGGCTCCTCACGAACGGTTTCGTCCACGTCGGCCTCTTCCACCTGGCCTCGAACATGCTCGCGCTTTGGATCCTGGGGTCGATGCTCGAGCCGGCGCTCGGGCGGCGGCGCTTCGCGCTCGTGTACCTCGTCTCGCTCCTGTGCGGCTCGCTCGGCGTGCTGCTGCTGTCGGGCGCGCAGTCGGCCGGTGCGTCGGGGGCCGTCTTCGGGCTGATGGGCGGGGCGATCGTCCTGTTCCGAAGCCGGGGCTTCAGCCTCATGGAGAGCGGGCTCGGGCTCTGGCTGGGGCTGAACCTTCTGATCACCTTCACGATCCCGAACATCTCTATCGGGGGCCACCTCGGTGGCCTCGCGGGCGGCCTCCTCGCGACGTTCGTCCTTGTCGAGCTGGGCGAGCACGGCCGCGTGTCGATGCCGGTCGCCGAGAGTTTGTGCGCCGCGATCGGGGTCGCGGCGGTGGCCGCCTCGATCGCGGGCTACGGCTAGCCGGCCAGGTCCAATTCGATCGAGCGCCGCGTCGGCGGTGCCGGCACGCGCTCGGGATGCAGCACGTGCCCGAGCAGCTCGATGCCCTCGACGAGGCGCGGACCGGGACGCGAGAAATAGGCGGCCGCGTCGACCGCGACGACGCGCGCGCCCGAGGGGGCAAGCCGGTCGCGCTGCTTCATCGTCTCGGCCGCGGCCTGCTCGGCGTAGTAGCCGCACGGCATCGACACGATCACGTCGGGCGCTGCCGCTTCCAGTTCGGCCGGGTCCGCGCCGCGCGACTTCTCACCCGGCAGCCCGAGCACGTCCTCGCCGCCGGCGAGCTCGACCATCTGGGGAACCCAATGCCCGGCCACGTAGAGCGGGTCGAGCCACTCGAGCGCCGCGACGCGCGGGCGCGGTGCGCCCTCGACGGCGCGTTCCACCGCCTGGATCCGCTCGGCCGCCTGGCCGGTCAGCCGCTCCCCGGCCTCGTCGGCGCCCGCAGCGGCCGCCAGCCGGGGCACGTCCGCGAGCACCTCGCCCAGCGTGGAAGGGTCGAGCGCGATGACCTCAGGCTGAGTCGGGAGCCGCTCGGCAACCGCGCGCACGTCGTCGAACGAGACCGCGCACACCTCGCACACCGCCTGCGTGACGATCAGGTCCACGTCGAGCTCCTCGAGCGTCGACTCGTCCAGCTCGTACAGCGCCTCCCCGCGGCCTGTGCGCTCGCGCACCGCCGCGTCGATTTCGGCAGCATCCAGCCCCTCCGGGATCACGCTGCGCGTGAGGTGGGGGAGTTGCTCGGCGCCCGGCGGGTAGTCACACTCGTGTGTGACCGCGGCCACGCGGTCGCCGAGCCCGAGGGCGAACAGCAGCTCGGTCGCGGACGGAACCAGTGAGGCGATACGCACGGAGACGAGGATGACACGCCTGAGTGACGCAGAGATCGACAAACGCCTGAGCGGACTGGACGGCTGGGAGCGCTTCGGCGACGCGATCGTGAAGCAGTTCGACAACGACGACTTCAACGGCTCGGTCGACTTCGTGAACCGGCTCGCGTCCGAGGCCGAGGAGATGAACCATCATCCGGACCTCGAGATCTCCTGGAAGACCGTCACGGTGACGATAAGCACTCACAGTGAGGGTGGTTTGACGGAGAACGATTTCCAGCTTGCGCGCCGCATAGACGCGCTGGACTAGCTGCTACATTCGCCGCGTCAGCGCATGAGCGACGACGATCCTCCTCGAAGTAGCCAGATGAAGCCCGGTCTGCGATGACCGAGCTGCTCCTACTGTTCGGCGTCGCCGTTCTGGTCGCCCTGAACGGCCTCTTCGTCGCCGCGGAGTTCGCGCTCGTGCGCGCGTCGCAGGGCCGCGTCGAGCAACTGCGCGACGAGGGTCGCCGCGGCGCCGCGCTCGTCGCGAAGCAGATCGAGCACATCGACGAGTACCTCTCGGCGTGCCAGCTCGGGATCACGATGACCTCGCTGGGCATCGGCTTCCTGGGCGAGCCTGCTATCGCGCAGCTGTTCGAGGATCTGTTCGGCACGTCGATCTCCCACGGCGCCTCGCTGGCGATCTCGCTCACGCTCGCGTACCTGATCACGACGGCGCTCCACATCACCTTCGGCGAGCAGGTGCCGAAGATCTACTCGATCGTCAACTCCGAGAAGACGGCCATGCGCGTCGCCCGCCCGCTTGAGCTGTTCCGGCAGCTCTTCAACCCGCTGATCTGGCTCCTGAACTCGGCCTCCAACGGCGTGCTGAAGCTGATTGGCGTGGACCCGCGCGCGGAGTTCGAGGACGTGAGCTCCTCCGAGGATCTGAAGCTGATCATCGCCCGCAGCACGCGCGGCGGCAAGCTCGACCCGGGCGAGGCCGGGATGCTGTCCGGCGTGTTCCACCTGCACGAGCAGCAGGCGCGCCAGGTGATGACGCCGATACCGGCGGTCGTGACCGTGGACGCGTCCGAGCCGGCCGAGGCGGCACTGCGGCAGGCGGTCGACTCGGGCCACACGCGCCTGGTCGTGACGGAAGACGGCAACACCGACCGCATCAAGGGCGTCCTCCACGTGAACTCGCTCGCGCGGAAGGTGATGACCGTGGGCCCGGACGCCTCGATCGAGAGCAGCGTGAAAGACGCGCTGATCGTGCCCGAGACGAAGCCGCTCGACGACCTGCTGGCGGACCTCCAGCGCGAGCGCGCCTCGATGGCGGTCGTGGTTGACGAATACGGCCGCACCGCCGGCATCGTCACGGTCGAGGACATCATCGAGGAGGTCGTGGGCGAGATAGCCGACGAGACCGACCCGGCCGTCGCCGGCGTGCGCCGGCTGGCGAACGGGGACTGGTGGGTGCGCGGCCACGTGCCGATCACCGACCTCGCCGACTACGGCCTCGACCTTCCGGTCGACTCGGACGCATACAACTCGGTGGGCGGCTTCGTGTTCGGCGAGCTGGGGCGGCTGCCCAAACGCGGCGACATGGTCCAGGTCAACGGCTATTCGCTGCGCGTCGAGGCCGTGCGCGAGAACCGGGTCGAGGCCGTGCGGATCCGCGACCACCACGCCCGTGGCGAAGACGGGCCGCCGGACGGGACCACCACCGTCCGCCCGATCGAGCAGGCGGCCTCGACGCCGCGCGAGATCGAGCGGCGCGCATCCGAGCAGTAAACGGCCTGTCCGTCCGGGTGGGGGACTAGCTTCGCGCTGAGAGTGCTTCTCGGACGAGGAGGTCTCGCCGGAATGTGGTGCGTGAAGCTAAGCGATTCGCAGCGTGACGCGCTGAGGGCACTGGTGCGCGAGCAGGACAAGCACGGCCCGGCCCTGACCGCCGCGCTCGAGGCGCTCGACCTGGCGCGCTGGGACGACCTCCCGGAAGCGACGCTCCCGTGGGAGCGCGTGTCCGAGCTGGCCGCTAAGCAGGGCATCGGCGAGGCGGACGTCGTCTGGGACCTGACCGCGCGAGTACCGCCGGACCGGCCGAAGCAGCTGCCGGCGCCACGCAGCCGCCGGGCTCGCCGGGCGAAGCCGCCGGCCTAGCGGCGCCGGGCCCTAGCGCTCGTAGTCGTAGAAGCCGGCGCCGGCCTTGCGGCCCAGCCTGCCCTCCTCGATCAGCTCGCGGACCCGCCCTGGCACCTCGGCGCCGATCGACTCGCCGATCGCGGCGGCCACGTCCAGGCCGACGAAGTCGAGCAGCGCGAGCGGTCCCATCGGATGGCCGGCGCCGAGCTTCATGCAGGTGTCGATTGCCTCGGGCGACAGCCCGTTGCGCTCGAGCAGCCGGACCGCGTCGAAGAGGTAGGGGAAGAGCAGCTTGTTGACGACGAAGCCGGCGGCGTCGGGCACCTCGACGGCGGTCTTGTCGAGGCGCTCGCAGAGCCGGTGCAGCTCGAGCTTCGTCTCCGCTGTGGCTGCGTCGGGGAACGAGAGCTCCACCAGCCTCATCTTCTCGACCGGGTTGAAGACGTGGAGGGCGGCGAAGCGGTCCGGGCGGCCGCTCGCCGCCGCCAGCTCGCCGACCGAGAGCGACGATGTGGTCGTCGCAAGAATCGTCTCGCGCGCGAGCAGTTCCCCGAGCCGGGCGTGAATGTCGCACTTCACCGAAGCATCCTCGGCGACGGCCTCGACCACGATGTCGCATTCGCGCAGGGCGTCCAGCTCAGTCACCACGGTGGCGCCGCCGACCCTCTCCGAGGCGCTCTCGGCCGACTGCTCGCTGCGCGCCCAGACCACCACTTCGTGATGATCCGCCGCCGCTCGCGCTAGCCCGCGCGCGATCGCGCCGCTCCCCACTATCCCCAGCTGATGAGCCACCTTCGTCCCATTTGGTTGACTGGACAGTCAACCAGTACGCTTACCACAAAGCGACTTCGGAGGAAGCGATTCAGATGCAGAACGGGAACGGGCGGGAGGTCGTGATCGTCGAGGCGGCGCGCACGCCGGTCGGACGCGGTCACCCCGAGAAGGGCTATTACAAGGACACCCACCCTAACGAGCTGCTCGGGAAGACGTACACCGAAGTCATCGAGCGCGCGGGCATCGAGCCGGCCGAGGTCGAGGACGTCATCACCGGCTGCGTGCAGCAGTACGGCGAGCAGATGTTCAACGTCGGCCGCAACGCGTGGCTGCAGGCCGGCCTTCCGGTCGAGACGCCCGCGACGACGGTCGACCGCCAGTGCGGCTCCGCCCAGCAGGCCGTGAACTTCGCCGCCGCGCTGATCGCCTCCGGCGCGCACGACGTGGCGATCGGGTCGGGCGTCGAGCACATGGGCCACATCCCGATGGGGGTCGGCTTCAAGTGGGTCGACGACGTGGGCAGCCCGTGGCCGCCCGAGATCCTGGAGAAGTACAACCTCGTGCCGCAGGGGATCTCGGCGGAGATGATCGCCGACAAGTGGGAGATCCCGCGCTCGGAGCTGGACGAGATCGGGCTGCGCTCGCATGAGCTCGCCGCGCGTGCGACCGAGGAGGGTCGCTTCGAGCGCGAGATCGTGCCCTTCTCGGTGAACGGGGACACATACGTGACGGACCAGGGCATCCGTCCGGACACGAGCCTCGAGAAGCTGTCAGAGCTGAAGCCGGCCTTCAAGGAGGACGGCAAGATCACCGCGGGCAACTCCTCGCAGATCTCGGACGGCGCCGCGGCGGTGCTTCTGATGGAGCGCGGGAAGGCCGAGTCGCTCGGCTTGAAGCCGCGCGCGCGGATCATGGATCAGACCACCGTGGGCGTGAACCCCGTGATCATGCTCACCGGCCCGATCCCTGCGACGAAGAAGCTGCTCGAGCGCAACGGGATGAAGATGGACGACATCGACCTCGTCGAGATCAACGAGGCGTTCGCGTCCGTCGTCGCGGCCTGGCGCCGCGAGCTCGAGCCGGACATGGACCGCGTGAACGTGAACGGCGGCGCCATCGCCCTCGGCCACCCGCTCGGCTCGACCGGCGCCCGCCTGATCACGACGCTTCTGCACGAGCTGGAGCGTTCCGACAAGGAGGTCGGCCTCGTGACGATGTGCTGCGGCGGCGGGCTCGGCACCGGGACGCTGATCCAGCGGGTGTAGGGATTCCGGCCGGGGGGCGCGGCTTCCTCTGGGCGCCGTTACACGCGCACGTCTTACAGCTCTCTCTCTCTCTCTCTCTCCTCTCGCTCGCGCCCGGTTAAGGGCCCTGTAGCGCGGGTACACCCGCGGAGTGCCTGTGCACACGCAGGGCTCACTCCTCGACGGCAGATACCGCGTGATCCGCCACCTCGGCTCCGGCGGCATGGCGTCCGTGCTCCTGTGCGTCGACGAGCGGCTGGGTCGCCAGGTTGCCGTGAAGCGCCTGCACGCCGACACCCCGGTCGACGTCGAGCAGCGCTTCAAGCGCGAGGCCAGGCTCGGCGCATTGCTCAACCACCCGAACCTCGTGTCGGTCTTCGACACCGCGACGGACGACGAGGGTGTCCTGATCGTCATGGAGTACGTGGACGGGCAGCCGCTGTCGCGCCTGCTCCGGCGGGGACCACTGCGCCCTGAGGAGGTGCGGAAGATCGTGCTCGACGTGGCCGCTGCGCTGGACCACGCGCACGCCCAGGGCGTGGTGCACCGCGACGTGAAGCCCGGAAACGTGCTGATCCGCGACGACGGCGTCACGAAGCTGGCGGACCTCGGGATCGCGACGGCGTCGGACGGTACTCGCATCACGCGCAGCGGCATCGTGCTCGGCACCGCGGCCTATATGGCGCCCGAGCAGCTCGACGGAAGCCGGCCCGGCCCGGCTGCTGATATCTACGCACTGGCGGCCATCGCCTTCGAGGCCCTCAGCGGCAGGAAGCCGCGTGAGGGCAAGTCGCCCATGGAGATCGCGCACAAGATGGCGACGGAGGGCCCGCCGGATCTGCGCGAGGCTTGGCCGAAGGCGCCGAAGGCCGCCGCGCAGGTGCTCCAGCGCGGCATGGCGCTGAAGCCGAAAGACCGTCCGGCGTCGGCGGGCGAGCTCGCGCGGCAGCTGGCGGACGCGCTCGACGAGGCGCCCGAGCGGATCGCCCCGACGGGCCGTTTCAGGCGCCGCGGTGCGGCCGCAGCGGCGGGAGCCGTGGCGGGCGCGGCGGCCGCCGGTGGCGCGGCAGCCCCGTCGCGGCCGGGATCCGCCGCCGCGGGGCGCCGGCACACCGACGGCCCGGCGCCGACCAGCGGGCCGGCCACCGGCCGGCCGCCGTTCCGCTCGACCGCCGGCCGCCGGCGCCCGAGCTTCGTGGCGGTCGCGCTCGCACTCGTCTTCATCGCGCTCGCGGGCGCGGCGATCGTGGGCGGCGTCACCTCGGGCGGGGACGACGAGAGCTCGTCATCCGAGGCCGACCGCACGCCGGCCGAGCCCGCCCGGCCGAAGACGCGCGAGAAAGCCAAGGACGAGCAGAAGGCGAAGGGGGAGTCGAAGGCGCAGGAGGAACCGCAGGCAGAGGAGCAGCCGCAGGCCGAGGCGCCTGCCGCCCCCGCGCCGGCCCCGGAACAGCAGCAGGCCTCCACCGATTCGGCGACCGGCGCGGCGCTCAACGCGCAGGGCTTCGACCTGATGAACCAGGGCCGCTACGACGAGGCAATCCCGATCCTCCAGCGCGCGGTCGACTCGTTTCCGGCGGGGACCACCGACCTGAACTACGCATACGCGCTCTTCAATCTGGGGAAGTCCCTGCGGCTCGCGGGGCGCCCTGACGAGGCCGTCCCGATCCTCGAGCAGCGGCTCAAGATCCCCAATCAGACCGAGACGGTCAGGCAAGAGCTCGAGCTGGCTAGGCAGCAAGCGAGACAGAGCTAGCGGCCTGGCGTTGGCGCTCGAGGCCGGCAGCCAGGCGAATCCGTGGCGCATAGCCGAGCTGCGCGGCCGCCTTGCGCCCGCAGCCCGAGGTCACGAGCGCCTCGCCGCCTGAGGGCGGGAGCTCACAGAGGTCCGCCGGCCTCGCGCCGAGCAGCTCGAGTGCCTCGCGCAGGTCGACCGTCCGCCAGCCGGACACGTTGTACGCCTCGCCGCTGCGCCCGTGTCTGAGCGCGGCGATCAGCCCGGCGACCGCGTCGTCCACATAGGTGAAGTCGCGCGCCGTGCCGTGAGCCGCGTGGACGGGCAGCGGATCGCCCGCCGCGCGCGCCGCGATCCAACGGGCGAAGGCCATCTCCGGCCGCTGCCCGGGCCCGTAGACCGTGAACGGCCGGACGATCACCGCGTTGCCGCCGTAGGCCAGCACGGCCGCCTCGGCCGCGACCTTGCTCTCGGCATAGGGGTTGAGCGGCGCGAGCGGCGCATGCTCGGGAGTCGGGAGCAGGGACGCGTTGCCATAGACCGACGAGCTGGACACGAACACGGACCGCACCCCGTGGCCGGCGGCCGCTCGGGCGAGCCGTCCGGCGATCTCGACATTCGCCGTCCTCAGCGCGCCCCGGGTCTGGCGCGTCCGCACGCCCGGGAGCGCGGCAAGCTGGATCACGGCATCCACGTCGCTCAGTTGCCGCGGATCGGCGCGCGGCCGATCATGAGCTGCGCACCGCGTGCGGCGAGCGCCGGCGCGGCGGCGGCGCCGGTTCGGGCGGCGTGCGTCCCGGAACCCTCGTCGAGGAGCGCTCCGCATAGCCGGCTTCCGATGAAGCCGAGGCCTGCTGTGACCGTCACGTGCATGGGGACTTAGGGCACCCTAACACTCAGACGAACCCGGACGAGCGTGCGGCTTGGCCAGCGCGACCGCGATGCCATCATGGCGACATGAGCACCGCCACCGAAGCCGTCCTGCCGCTCGTGCCCTCGGACGAAGAACGCCAGATCCGCGAGGCGGTGCACGGCATCTGCGACGGCTTCCCCGAGAACTACTCGCGCCAGAAGCACGCCGCCGGCGAGCCGCCGACCGAGCTCTGGGACGCGCTCGCGGGCAAGGGCTACCTGGGCGTGAACCTGCCGGAGGAGTGGGGCGGCGGCGGCCTCGGGATGAGCGGGCTCGCGGCGGTGGGGGAGGAGATCGCCTCCGCCGGCAAGTCGCTGCTCCTGATCGTGGTCTCACCCGCGATCGTCGGCAACATCCTCGCCCGCCACGGCACAGACCAGCAGAGGGAGCGCTGGCTGCGCGGCATCGCGGCCGGCACGACGAAGATCGCGTTCGCCATCACGGAGCCGGATGCGGGTACCAACTCGCACAACCTGTCGACGGCGGTCGAGCGGCGCGGCAACCGCCTCGTTCTGCGCGGCCAGAAGACCTACATCTCGGGCGTCGAGCACGCCGACGCGGTGCTGGTGGTCGCGCGCAGCCGGCTGCCCGACGGGTCGCTCGGCCTGCCGTCGCTCGCGATCGTCGACGTCGACGCTCCCGGCTTCACCCGCGACGAGATCCCGATGCCGTATCTCGGGCCCGACAAGCAGTGGACGCTTTTCTTCGACGACGTCGAGCTCGAGGAGGAGCGCCTGATCGGCGGCGAGGGCGGCGGGCTCGGCCCCGTCTTCGACGGGCTGAACCCCGAACGCATCATGGGCGCGGCGATCGCCTGCGGAGCGGGCCGGAGGGCGCTCGCCAAGGCGGCGGCCTATGCCGGCGAGCGCGCCGTGTGGGGCGCTCCGATCGGGACTCACCAGGGCGTGGCGCACCCGCTCGCCGAGGCGAAGATCGAGCTCGAGCTGGCGCGGCTGATGACGCAGAAGGCGTGCGCGCTCTACGACGCGGGCGTGCCGGGCGCGGGGGAGGCCAGCAACATGGCGAAGTTTGCGGCGGCGGAGGCGGCGATCCTGTGCGTGGACCGCGCGATCCAGGCCCACGGCGGCAACGGCTTCGCGCTCGAGTACGGGCTCTCCGACATGTGGTGGGGCGTGCGCCTCACCCGGACCGCGCCCGTTTCGCGCGAGATGATCCTGAACTACGTCGCGGAACACTCTCTGGGCCTGCCGAAGAGCTAC
>Ga0126314_10001271_pt1 | contig 12062 bp, 11 predicted proteins | sample Plot105B_FD_92535 | JGI IMG/M metagenome (GOLD analysis project Ga0126314, IMG submission 92535) | Serpentine soil microbial communities from UC McLaughlin Reserve, CA, USA - Plot105B | ecosystem: Environmental > Terrestrial > Soil > Grasslands | place: USA: UC McLaughlin Reserve, Lake County...
GTGACAGCCAATGCCTTGCGGCTGCTCGCTTGGCGGGGCCGGATAGGGTAGTTCGGTAGCCCTCACCCTGAGGTGCGAAGCGCAGCGCAGCCTCGAAGGGCGAGGGCATGGCACTATGCTTCGGCGAGCCCGCCCCCGTGGTTCGAGGCTTTGCTACGCAAAGCGCCGCACCATGAGGGCTCAAAGCCTCGCCTCACTCGGCCTTGTACTTCACCTTGCCCTCGCCGGCCGGTGCCTCGACCACGGCGAATCCGTTTGCCCCCAGGGTCAGCGTCTTGCCCTCGAGAACCGCATTGCGGCTGACCGGCTCCAGGTCGACGCTAACCTTGGACACACTGACCACGCGCTCTTCTGATGAAAGATTGAACACGCAGACGACGTCCTTGTTGCCGGCCGAGCGGCGGAAGGCGAGGACCGGTTCGTCAGTCTTGAAGAACTCGATCGACCCGGTCAGCAGCGCCGGTTGCGCCTTGCGCCAGGCGATGAACGTCCTGAAATAATTGAGCGTCGACTCCGGATCGGCGTTCTGCACGTCGACAGCGAGATCGAGATGGGCGTGCTTGATCGGCAACCAGGGCGACCCATTGGTGAAGCCGGCATGCGGCGCATTGGACTGCCAGGGCATGGGCGTGCGGCAGCCATCGCGGCCCTTGTCCTCGGGCCAGAACCGCTTGCCGCGCGGATCGGTCAGCTCTTCATAAAGAATATCGGCCTCGGGCAGGCCCAGTTCCTCGCCCTGATAAATGCCCACTGAGCCTTTTAACGTCAGCACCAGGGCAGCCGCCTGTTTGGAGAGATGGGCGCGATTGGCGCTGTGCTCGGCCCAGCGCGTCATCGGGCGGATGACGTCGTGATTGGAAAAACTCCAGCACGGCCAGCCGGTCTCGTCCCCGGCAAAGAAACGGGCGACCTTGGACCGGAAATGCTCGGCGCTGAATTTGGGCCCGAGGAAATCGAACGAGTAGCACATGTGGAGGAGATCGGTGCCCGATGTGTACTGTTTCATCAGTTCGAGCCCGCGCTCCTCGTCCCCGACCTCCCCGACGGTCGTGGCGCCAGGATAGCCATCGAGCAGTGTGCGCACGCGCTTGAGCCAGGCGACGTTTTCCGGCTGGCTCTTGGAAAAGCGATGGCTCTGCATGTCATAGGGATTGATCGCCGGCTTGCCCTTGAGCGATTTCAGCGGCGGGTTGGGCCGCAGTTGCGCGTCGTGGAAGTAGTAATTGACCGTGTCGAGCCTAAAACCGTCCAACCCGCGATCGAGCCAGAAGCGCATGACCTCGAGCACCGCATCCTGCACGGCTGGATTGTGAAAGTTGAGGTCGGGCTGCGAGGTCAGGAAGTTGTGAAGGTAATACTGCCTGCGCGCCGTGTGCCATTCCCAGGCCGAGCCGCCGAAGACCGACAGCCAGTTGTTGGGCGGCGAGCCATCGGGCTTGGCATCGGCCCAGACATACCAGTCCGCCTTGGCGTTATCGCGCGAAAAGCTCGATTCCTGGAACCAGGGGTGCTGATCCGAGGTGTGGCTCACCACCTGGTCCATGATGACCTTGAGGCCGAGCGCATGCGCCCTCTGCATCAGCACGTCGAAATCCCGCAGCGAGCCGAACAGCGGATCGACCTGCATGTAGTCGGAAACGTCATAGCCCATGTCGGCCTGGGGCGATTGGTTGATGGGCGAGAGCCAGATGCAATCGACCCCGAGGCTGGCAATGTGGTCGAGCCGGTCGATGATCCCGGGCAGGTCGCCGATGCCATCGTCATTGCTGTCCTGAAAAGACCGCGGATAGACCTGATAGATCACCCCGCCACGCCACCACTCGGTCATCGTCTTGCTCCTTGCCGGCCAAAGGCCCAAATCAGCGCGAAGCTAGCGGGTTCAGGCGCGCGTGTTAATGGCTGTTTGAAAGTCTGTTGCGCATTGGCCGATGCGTTTTGCCGGATGGCGAAGCGCCTCCGGGGGCAAGTGGACGGACCCCCGAGACGGTTGCGCCTCTGAAGTTTAAAAAAGTAAGACGCCGCCGTCTCGGGCGTGCCCTCTTTTCGGACAGCACCGGAATCGCGCCCATTGATCGCTCGCCGCAGGGTCGGCCGGCGCCCGGACGCACGATGGAGACGAACCATCGCGGAGGCCCCCTCGCCACTGTCGTCTGCAGGCCGCCCGTGCGAGGTTGGATGCGGACACTCTATTCCGAGGCAAGGAGACGCAGTTAAGATGGATAAGCCGTCCAACACGCCTCGGATCATCACCACCGGCCTGCTGGTCGACCACGACAACGTCCTCAGCGATCTCGTTGATCTCATGGAATCCGAGTGGCCCGATTGGTACAATCCGCGCGGCGCCTCGGCCCGGGCGGACCTTTCCGAGCGGCTCGAACGGAACCGGCTGCCGCTCGGCGTGGTGGCCTTTGCCGATGGCGAACTTGCCGGCACCTGCGCCCTGACCGCCTCGTCGGGCGGGCTCACCGAGCGCTCGCCCTGGCTCGGCGGTGTTGTGGTGCGCCCCGCGCTGCGTCACCAGGGCATTGGCGTTGCCCTCATCGCTCGCGCCGAGGAGGAGGCCCGCCGCCTCGGATTTTCACGTCTGCACGCGCTGACGGCCGAGGCGGGCGCGACTTTTGAACGCGCCGACTGGCGGTTGGTGGAACGTGTGGTCGTGGCCGGAATGCTGCACGGAATTTATGTCGCGGCGCTCTAGATAGGCGCGACGCCTCTCCTGCGGAGGCATTTAACCCCACCATAGATAAACTTCTACGCTTGGGCGAAGGATGCCGTTCAACCCGCCGATGGCATGGTGACGCCCGTGGTGTGGGCAGAGGATGGACGGCTATGCGCAGGCTTGTCGAAGCAATCAAAGGGTCCTTGGTCGCCAAGGTCTTCATCATCTGCTTTCTAGCGATTCACCTGCCGCTGATTTCGCTGATGCTTTACCTTGGATTGGGCCGTCCGCCCGATCCCCTTCCGATACTCGGCGTCGCCTTGGTCGCCACGGTGATGGGGGCGGGGCTATCCTACCTTGCCGTCCATCAGTTAGTCAGCCCGATCGACCGCTTGATCAAAGCCGTCGATCGCTACCAGGACGAAGGCATCGAACCCTTTGTCGATGTGCGCGGCACCGACGGGGTCAAGCGCCTCGCAGACAAGGTGCTCAGTCTGGTGCGATCCCAGGAGAAGTCTCTGTCCATTCTCCGGCGTCAAGCCAACAGCGACGTGCTGACCGGCCTCGGCAACCGTCGTTGGCTGCAGAATGCGGTCTCGATCGAAATCAATCGGGCGGCGCGCCGCAGTCAATGGGTCTGGGTCATTGCTTTCGATCTCGACCACTTCAAGGATATCAATGACCGTTACGGGCATGCCGCAGGCGACGAGGTTCTGATGATCGTTGCCGAAGTGACGCAGCGCCAACTCCGCCCCTACGACCTGATTGCACGCATAGGCGGCGAGGAATTTTGCGTCGTCTCGACCGACACCAGTCCCGATTCTGGTTTCAGGGCCGCTGAACGCATTCGCTCGGCCATCGAAGCCTGGAAACCTCGGCTTGCCGGCGAAGCGATCACGATTACCGCCAGTTTTGGTGTCCATCGGGGCGATCCCGCACTCCAGAGCTTCCCTGAAATGCTTCGAGCCGCCGACGCCAGCCTCTATGACGCCAAGGCGAAGGGCCGAAATCAGGTGGTTGGGATCGGCAACTCGTAGTGTCGGTCGTCAAGGCCCTCCGTGCCAGTCTCTGTCTGATCGTCATCGCATTTCTTGGGCAAGCCCGAGCAGCAGCCCTTCCGGCCCGCGGATGTAGCAGAGCCGATAGATGCCTTCATAATCGACCACCTCGCCGACAAGTTCGGCCCCATGCTCGTCCAATTTGGCCAGCGTGTCCTCGAGATCGTCGACCGCAAACATGACGCGCAGATAGCCCAGCGCATTGACCGGGGTTCTTCTGTTGTCGGCGATGACGGCAGGGCGCAGGAAGCGCGAGAGTTCGAGCCGGCTGTGGCCGTCCGGCGTGCGCATCATGGCGATCTCCACGTGCTGATCCCCGAGCCCGGTGACGCGGCCGGCCCATTCGCCCTCGATCGTGGCGCGCCCTTCGAGTTCGAGGCCCAACGCCTCGAAGAATGCAATCACCCCATCGAGGTCCTCGACGACGATGCCGACATTGTCCATGCGTTTGACGGCCATGGCGCGATCTCCCATATTTCCCAAAGGCCGCAGAGCTTAAGCCAGAACGCGTCAGGGGCAAGGCCCATGTCGAAACCACGCAATTCTATTCGTCGTCAGGACAACAAGAGGAGATGTGTCATGGCTTTTGTCCTGCGCGCCGCCGAACGTCCGGTGTCCACCAGTCGCACCATTCGCTTCGAAGGCGCGGATTTCGGCACGCCGATTTCGTTCTTTTCGGTCGACAACGAACCGGGGCAGGGGCCGGGCCTGCATATCCATCCCTATCCCGAAACCTGGATCGTCAAGCGTGGTCGGGCGCTGGTCGTCGCCGGCGAGGAAACATTTGAACTCGGCGCCGGCGACATCGCCATCGCGCCCGCCAATGTCCCGCACAAATTCACTAATCTCGGCCCCGAGCGTCTCGAAATCGTCTGCATCCATGCGACAGGCACGATGGTGCAGGAGGACTTGGAGTGATCCTCGATTCCCTCTTCTCCCCTTGAGGGAGAAGGGGCCCGAAGGGCGGATGAGGGGTATTTGTGCTAGCCACATCCTTCTCTGCCGAGGACAGAACCTCTCACCCTGGATTTTCGCTGAACGCGAAAATCCTGTCCCTCCCCCTCAAGGGGCGAGGGAAGATTCCGTGGGGAGAATGAACCCTCACACCACCGCCGAGATCAGCGGCTCTCCGGCAAAATGCCGTTCAAGATTGTCCACCAGCAGCGCACCCATGGCGTCGCGGGTCTGGTGGGTGGCGCTGCCCTGGTGGGGAGAGAGCACGACATTGTCGAGGCCGAAGAGGGCCGCGGGAACCTCCGGCTCCTTTTCGAAGACATCGAGGGCCGCGCCGCCAAGGCCACCGTTCTGCAGCAGTTCCACCAGCGCCGCTTCGTCGACCAGCGTGCCGCGGGCGACGTTGACCAGCATGCCCTTGGGACCCAGCGCTTCGAGCACTTTTCGCGAGACGATGCCCTCGGTACCCCGCCCGCCCGGCGCGATGACGACGAGCCAATCGCTGTCGCGCGCCATGTCTTCAAGATTGTCATAATAGATGTGCGGCACGCTCGGCTGGTGATGCCGGCCAAAATAGACGACGCGCATCTTCATGGCCTGGGCGCGGGCGGCGATTTCCTTGCCGATGCGGCCCAGCCCCAGAATGCCCACGGTCTTGCCGGTCAGTTCCGAAAAGAGCCCAAAGGAATTGCCGGGCCATTTGCCTGTGCGCACGAACTGGTCGCCCTGCGGAATGCGGCGAGCCAGCGCAATCATCAGGCCGATGGTGATCTCGGCCACGGCGTCATTGAGTACATCGGGCGTATTGGTGACGCGGATGTTTCGCGCCTTGGCACCCGCGGTATCGATATTGTCGTAGCCGACGCCAAAGCTGGCGATGATTTCGAGATTGGGGAGCTTGTCCATCAGCCCCGCCTGCACGCCCGAGCCGGCATAGGCGCGAATGCGTGCGCCGTTTGCGGCGAGCCAGCCGTCCTTGTCGTCCATCTCGTGCAGCTTGTGCACGGTATAGCGCTGGGCCAGGGCCGCCTCGCAGGAGGCGAGCAGCGTGTGGGTCTGCAAGATCTCGATGGTCATGGGATTTCCTCTCTCGGTCCGAGACTAGCGGCTCAGGCGGGAGAGGCAAGGCGGGGAAGGGGCAAATCGACCGCGAGGCGAATAAGAGCACTTTGTCCCGCGCCTCTGCAAGCCAGCCCTGCATTAAAAAGCGGCATCATCGCCGGTTGATCGTCTGGACGGCAGCATTCAATTGTGTAGCAATGGTCGGGCGATGGGAATGCCGTATCCAACTTCCGGAATATAATGGGCGATACAACGCCGTTTGACGAAATGCACAATGCGGATGGCTCCATCCGCGAACCTTACCGCGCCCTTTCCGGGTGGCTCGACGAGCAGCCGGACAAGGGCCTGGGGCTGATGCAGGCCGATGCGGAGGCGATCTTCCGCAAGCTCGGCATCACCTTTGCCGTCTATGGCTCCGAGGAAGGCACTGAGAAGGTGATCCCCTTCGATGTCATTCCGCGCATCATCGCGGCCAATGAATGGCGCCGCCTGTCGCGCGGCATCGAGCAGCGCGTCAAGGCGCTCAACGCGTTCCTCTACGACATCTACCACCGCCAGGAGATCCTCAAGGCCGGGCGGGTGCCGGAAAAGCTCATCCTCAACAACGCAGCCTTCTGCCCGCAGATGATGGGGCTGGAGCCGGCCAAGGGCGTCTACGCCCATATCATCGGCGTCGATATCGTCCGCGTCGGCCCCGACGACTTTTTCGTGCTCGAGGATAACCTCCGCACGCCGTCCGGTGTCTCCTATATGCTGGAGGACCGCGAGGCGATGATGCTGCTGGCGCCAGACCTCTTCCAGCGCTCCAAGGTTGCCCCGGTCGAAAACTATCCGGAAAACCTCCGCCGCACGCTTGAAAGCGTCGCGCCCGCCAGCGCCGGCCGCAATCCGGTCATCGCCGTCCTCACCCCCGGCATCTACAATTCCGCCTATTTCGAGCACTCGTTCCTTGCCGATCGCATGGGCGCGCAGCTTTGCGAAGGGCATGATCTCTTCGTCGATGGCGGCAAGGTCTATATGCGCACGACGACCGGCCCCGAGCGGGTTGACGTCATCTATCGCCGCATCGACGACGAGTATCTCGATCCCCTCACCTTCCGACCCGACTCCATGCTTGGCGTGCCCGGCGTCTTCGACGCCTACCGCGCCGGCAATGTGACCCTGGTCAACGCCCCCGGCACCGGTATCGCCGATGACAAGGCGGTCTATACCTATGTGCCTGAGATCATCGAATTCTATCTCGGCGAGAAAGCCCTCTTGAACAACGTGCCAACCTATAATTGCACCGACCGGGACCAGCGCGCCTGGGTGCTCGAAAACATTGGCGATCTCGTGGTCAAGGAAGTCCACGGCTCGGGCGGCTATGGCATGATGGTCGGCCCGACCTCGACCAAGGCCCAGCACGAAGAATTCAAGAAAAAGATCATCGCGCGGCCGGACAATTACATCGTCCAGCCCACGCTCGCGCTGTCCACGTGCCCCACCCATGTTGATGGCGGTGTGGCCCCGCGCCATGTCGATCTCCGGCCCTATGTGCTGGTCGGCGGCGACGAGGTGCGCATCACGCCCGGCGGGTTGACTCGGGTCGCGCTCGAAAAGGGATCGCTCATCGTCAACTCCTCGCAGGGAGGCGGCACCAAGGATACGTGGGTGCTGGAAGACTGATGAGAATGCTCGGACGAACTGCACAAAATCTCTTCTGGCTCAGCCGCTATGTCGAGCGGGCCGAAAACATGGCGCGCCTCCTCGAAGTGGGCTATCGCATGTCGATGACCAGCCGGCGCGAGGGCGGGGCCAGCGAGCACCTGATCTCGATGCTGCAAGCGGCCGAAATGGACGAGCTCTTCGCCGAGCGCCATGAGGTCGCCGATGTCGATACCGTCGCCTATTTCATGATGTTCGACCCGGAAAATCCCTCTTCGGTCTATTCGTGCCTGCAGGGCGCCCGCACCAATGCCCGGTCCGTGCGTACGGCAATCACCACGGATATGTGGGAGAGCATGAACGGAGCCTGGCTCGAATTCTCGCAGATCAAGCCCAAGGATGTGCGCGGCGCCAAGCTTGCGGGTCTTCTCCAATGGGTGCGCCAGAGCAGCCACGAATTCCGTGGTGCTCTTCTCGGCACCTTGCTGCGCGACGATGGCTTTGCTTTCCTCCAGGCGGGCAATTTCGTCGAGCGGGCCGACAACACGGCGCGCATCCTGGACATGAAATACTATGTCCTCCTGCCGCGTTCGAGCCTGATCGGCGGCGAGATCGACATCCAGCAATGGACCCTGATCCTGCGCGCGGCCTCGGCGCATCGCTCCTACGGCCATGTCTATCATGACCGCTACAAGGCCCATAACATCGCCGATTTCCTGATCCTCCGGCCAGAAATGCCACGGTCACTGATCTATTGCGCGGGTTTTGTGCAGCAGAATCTCGATCTTCTGGCAAAGCTCTATGGCCGCCGCGAAAGCTGCCACGACGCGATGGACAACCTGCTCAAGCTTGTCGAGGACACCAGCATGGACCAGATTTTCAGCCACGGGCTCCATGAATTCCTCGACGAATTCATCGCCCGAAACAACACGGTCTCCGAAACCCTCTCGACCAGCTACAACTTTTATTAGGCCGATGCGGATCACCATTGAGCACACTCTATCCGTGACGATGCCGCCCGGCGCCAGCCAGGCGGTGTTTCACCTGCTGCTGACCCCGGCCTCGGGGCCCAGCCAGACGGTTGAGAGTTGGAGCGTCGAAATGGCGGGGATCGGCAATGCCGGTCGCTTCGCTGACGGCTTCGGCAATACCGCCCATCTCGTCAATCAGCCCAAGCCCGAGGGTGAGATCACGATCCAGGTCCGCGGCGTCGTCACGACACGCGACACCCATGGCGTCCTGGGCCGTCCCACGGGCGAGCCGGTTCCCGGGCTCTACCGACGGATAACGGCGCTGACCAAGGCGCCTGAAGCGCTCCATGAGGGCCTGAAGGACGGCAAAGCCAGCCGGCTCGACTGCCTCCACGCGCTGATGCATCGGGTTGGCGAGCAGTTGGGCATGCCCGATGATGAAGAAGACGAGGATGAGCCGGCCACGCAAACGCAAATGCAGGTGCTGGCGGTCAATCACAGAGCCAATCACAGAGCCAGTCGACGCCGGATGAGTCCCCCGCGGAACCCCGCCCGCCCGCCGTCGACTATGCGCATCTCTTCATCGCTGCGGCGCGGGCGCTCGATATCCCGGCCCGCTTCGTGATCGGCTATCGCATGGTTGAGGATGAAACCGCCTCCGCGCTCCACGCCTGGGCCGAGGCATTTGACGATGGGTTGGGCTGGATCGGATTTGATCCCTTCGAACAGATCTGCCCGACCGAAAACTATGTCCGCCTCGCCGTGGGTCTCGACGCCGAATCTGCACTGCCGCTGCGCACGGTTCCGGTGGCTGAGGTCACCCAGACACTGGTGTTAGAGAGCGCTGATTGAGACGTGGATTTCGGTGAAGCTCCTCGCCTGGACTTCGCGGAGGGAAGCGAGACGGTCGTTTCCGTGCTAGCGATACGCACGAACGAAAGGCGCCAGATACCGTAGCCGTCACGTCTGCATCCGTTTCATTTTGACCCAATTGACGGGAAGATGTGAGCTGACCAGGCCACTCCACACAGTATCGATTTTCCCGATGAGCCTTATTTAACCAGCCGATCGCGGGTCCCGCACATTCCGGCAACCTCGAACTCTGTAATGGGTCTCGACAACAAGTAGCCCTGAAGGTGGGAACAGCCCATCCGGGTCAAGGTTCGCCGCTGGGCTTCATCCTCGACGCCTTCCGCGGTGACGCTCATGCCCAGCGCCTCTGCCATTTCGATCACGGAACGCACGATGCGAGCGGTGGCGTCGTCTGAGGTAACCATGCGGGTGAAAGAGCGATCGATCTTGAGCCTGTCGATGGGATAGGAGCGAAGATAGCTGATGGAGGAGTATCCGGTTCCGAAATCGTCCAAAGCTATTCGGACCCCAGCATCGCGAAGGACAGCCAGGGTCAACTGGACCGCAGAAGAGTTCTGTAGAAGGAGACCTTCTGTAATCTCGATCTCGAGCTTTGCAGCCGGGAGGCCGGTAATCTTAAGGATATCGAGGATCTTTTGGGCCAGGGTTTCGTCACGGAATTGCAGTGGCGAGACATTAACAGCCAGGGAATGAAGGCCGATCCGGGTGGCCGCCTCGCACGCTTCGCGCAGTACCCATAGGCCGAGCTGATCGATGATGCCGGTTTCTTCGGCGAGGCCAATAAACTGGTCGGGGGCGATATTTCCCCGCGTGGGGTGGTTCCAGCGCACCAGAGCCTCCGCGCCAGCCAGCTCCCCGCTTCGTGCCGTGAACACAGGTTGATAGGCCAAGTGCAGGCCGATACCGGTGACAAGCGCGTTGCGCAGTTCTACTTCGAGGGTCCGCTTCTCCCGTCTGCTCCGATCCATCTCAGGGTCGTAGAGCTTGAGCCGGTTCCGCCCTTCCTTCTTGGCAACATAGAGGGCAACGTCGGCTCGGCGCAGGATCTCGGATGGCAATACTTGCGCCCCATCCTCCAATGCGATGCCCAGGCTGAAGGTGATCGTCGTTGCGGTATTGTCGAGGTTGAACGGCTGCCGCAGAGCATTGGCAAGACGCTGGCAGATCCAGAGTGCCTGCCCCTCGCTCACCACTGCCGGCTGCACGATGGCGAACTCATCACCCCCCAGCCTGCCGAGCGTCGCCTCGTCGGCGATCTCAAACTTGAGACGTTCTGTGACCTGGCTCAACAGCTGGTCGCCTCCGGCATGCCCGAGCTTGTCGTTGATGTCCTTGAAGTTATCTATGTCGATGGCAACCAGCAGTACCTTTGCGTCGCCAAGGTACTGATATTGCGTGGCCTCCTTGAGTCTTCGGTCGAACAGCATCCTGTTGGCCGCGCCGGTCAAGGGATCGTGCATACCCAGGTATGTTGCCTCTTCGCGGCTTCGCCCCAGCTTTGCCAGGGTCACCCTGACCCAGATCAACACAAATATGAGAGAGCCAAGTCCGATCGCCAACAGGGTGATGGTTGCTGGGGCTGTCTCGATGAGCATTGCCGCAGCAGGGTGGTTGGGCGTCCAGCCCAAATAGCCTACAACATTGCCTTTGGCGTTCTTGAGCGGGATTGAAGCTTTGTCTCGCGGATAGTGGATACGCGCCAGATCGTTGATACTGAGGCGTTCCGACAATTTCTGCAGCGCGCTCTCATCGAGGAACTTCACCGAAGCGATCAATGCCTCGGTTCCGGGTGCTTGAGAGACCCTTTGGCTGCTCGGCACGATGGGTCTGATGCTGATCAATGCAATCTGGCCATCCGAAAGGTGTTCGATCTCCGATACGCGGATATCGGCAATTTCGGTGGTGGAGTCGATCCGCCCCAGACTTGCGTCGGCCATTCTTTGTCGCATGCTGAAGATGCGCGGCAGAAGCACGCCTATGTCTATGGGTGCATAGGTCGTGCCGGCATAAAGCCCATTGGCCGCGGCGCGCAGGACGCTGTCGTCGTGCGCTATGACATATACCCGAGAGTGGCCGAAGAAGTCGCTCATCCATTCGGCAAGGTTCTCGGCGATCCAGGTTTGATCGCCTTCCCTCACCTTCACCACGGCATCGTCCCACTCCGCGGAACTATCCTGTTCAATTGCAAGACGCTGAAGCTCTTCCTGCAATGCCGCAATCACGGCGACCTTCTCGGCTTCCAGAGAGCGCGTGTCGATCCGGTCGACAGCCCACCAGACGCACAAAACCAATGTGGCGAGCAGAAGCGTCCCCAGGAAGGTTGACGTCAGCACTAGCCGATAGGTTGCGCGATTGCCGCTGGATGCGGGCGGGATTGTCATAGTGGTGCTATCCGAACTATTGCCATCGTACCGGAGTAGAATTGACAATGTTCAACGCCCGGGCCACGTCGTGATCACATGGGGGAACTTAGTTACCCATCGCTTAGCGGGATGATCCTTTTCGCCGTCGGGTGCATGACGGCCGCCGCGGCCGGCGGGTTTCTTGCCGCGCGGCAGAGTTCAGCACCGACTGCGGCGTCCGCGCAAGTGCAGACTGCGGAAGCGACGCCTGTTGCCGGAATTGGGACCCTGACGCCTGCTGCGCAGCCCGTGCAGGAAACCGAGGCAGTGGTTGGCGACAGCGCCAGGCCGCCGGCTCCGGTCGCGCCGCCCGTTCCCGCCACGGCGGCGCGCGGCGTGTCCTCAAGGCAGCCTGCCGCGCCCCAACGGAATGCGCGCCGCGAACGCGTCGAAACGCCGCGCAGTGCACGCGCGGAAACGCCGCGGCAGGTGAATCCGA